>WNFQ01002680.1_pt1 | contig 12870 bp, 10 predicted proteins | sample 5400171 | NCBI WGS metagenome assembly WNFQ01 (sample SAMN13153356, study PRJNA577476) | soil metagenome | isolation source: 20 cm soil under Madrone tree | place: USA:California | collected 2016-06-14
GACGCTTCAAGATAGGTGGGTTTCTAGCCGAGCGAGATGTTCGTCTGCCATGATGAGGAGATCGTACGTGGCACCGGGAGAGGCATCGAACCTCGACATTAAATCCCTCCGCAATCAAAGCCTTAACACGGTGGGACTTTTCGAGTTACCCGCAAACTTACCCAGATGTTTCCAGCGCTGGGGTGATACGTGTTGATGGCGCGTGGTACGCGTTGAGCATTACCCGGCCTGCAACAGGTCGCTGCCGTGAGCGAGTTGCTCCTGACCACTGCGATCGACGCCGGCGATCATTTACGGCGAGGGGCCCGAATAGATCGAGCAGCCCAACATGCTGCGGGCCGTCGCCGGTCCTTCCGCGGGCTCGCACGAAGAGTGCACGGAATTGAGTTGTCCATCTCAAGAAGCCTCTGAGCACGGGCACTTGGCCGTCGAACTGACGGATACGCAATCCGTTGGTTTATTTTGGATGCTGAGTAGTTTGCCCTGCTGATGAACCGCAGACGAGGATCTCAAGATTGTCGAGACACTTGTTCCAAGATCGATGGAATAACGCTATCAGGTCCGAGATCACAGTCTCGCTAGGGCGCTTATCGGTTCTTATGTTCGAATAGGAACGAATTGCGATCGTCGTCGAATCCCGTGCGCCAATAAATTGCCAGTGATAGAACGCGACGATATCACGCACCTCAGTGCCGTATTCTGCTGACACGGATTTAGGGTCAAAAGCGGTGAGCTTCACGACTATTTCTCTATCGGTTGTGACCTTCAACTGTTCCTGAAAGTAGTACAGCGTTGAATCTTGTAAGCCCACTCCATACAGAGGATTCGCCCTGAGGACTTGTCCTTCTTGCAGTCCTACGCCCTCATACGGAGGCCCTGAAATCCACTCCCAGTGATAGTCTGTGTACCATCGGTTCATATCCAAGAATACAGGCCATACCTTCCGTACCGCCGCCGGGATTGTTCTCTCAATACTCAGGTATTCTGCAAGCTCGTACGAATTCATCATTTGACTTCCCCACTAGAATCCAAGGCAGCACGATTGCTCGCAAGGAGGGACGTTTCGATCCGCCCTAGCTGAACGTCCGCTCTTGGGTGGATCTCATGCCCAACTACAGTTAGCTCTTCATGCGGGATCCGCTGGCGTCGATCGACGGTTCGGTCAGAATCCGACATGAGCAGGGTTCACCAAGGATAGTTACCGACAGCTCTTGCTCCGTGTCCGAAACTTCCGCGTTGACGTAGGCCATTGCAAGACTCGTCCGCACCGAGTGCGCGTAGCCGCCGGAGGTCACAAAACCAACCAAGTCTCCCCGAAGCACGATGGGTTCATAGCCCGCCGCGTCGGCGTCCGTCGATGAGACCGCTAGCGTCACGAGACGGCGCTTTGGAGCTGTTTCTCGGTCGCGAATTGCCGCCTCCCGCCCAATGAAGTTCGGCCGATCGTACGCGATAAAGCGGTCAAGACCGGCCATCCGCGGCGTATAGTCCGGGGAAAATTCGCGCGACCAAATACCAAAGCTTTTCTCCAGACGCAGCGCATTGAGCGCGTAAAAGCCGACGTGCCGCGCATCCAATTCCTCCGCTGCCTGGATCACCGATCCGAGCAACGCGTGCATGTACGGCGTGGGGGTGTAGATCTCGTAGCCCAGCTCGCCGGTCACGGATAAACGGGCGGTCAGCGCAGGCGCGAATCCCAAGTCTCGTTGAAGCACAGTTAAGAAAGGGAACGCTTCATTTGAAACGTTCGCTTGTGAAAGACGCGCTAGCAGTTCGCGGGACTGTGGGCCAAAGATAGCGACGCCGCCATATTCCTCGGAGACGTTCTTCACAGTGACACCTTCGGCGGCAAGATGATGTGAAAACCACCGCATGTGCCACGTTTGAAGGTATCCGGAACCGCCAAGCAGAAAGCGATCGCTTTCAAGACGCATCGTCGTCAAATCACCCATCAGGCGGCCTGAGTGCGAAAGCATGGGAGTTAAGCGTATTTTCCCGAGGCCGGGTATGCGTCCGGCAAGGAGGCGCTCCAACGCTTGTTCAGCCCTCGGGCCGCCAATGAGATACTTGCCAAAGGACGAGATGTCCAATATCCCAACGCCGTTTCGCGCGACGCGACACTCTTCTGCTACCGATGCGAATGCATTGGAGCGTCTCAGACTTGGCGTCTCCTCGGAGAGCTCGCCGTCTGTCGCGAAGTACAGCGGCACTTCCGTCCCGAAGCTCACACCGAAGACGCCGTTGGCCGCCTTGAGCGTCGGGTAAGTGGCGGGGGTTTTCGCGGGGCGCCCGGCCCGCCAAAATTCATTCGGATAAGCAATCTGAAAGCGCCGTGCGTAGAATTCGCTCCCCTTGGCAATGGTGTAGTTACGAGATGCGTGGGCGCCGAAGCGCGCAACGTCCATCGCGTAGATGTCGCTGTCGGGCTCACCCTGCGTCATCCAGTGTGACAGCGCGAGTCCCACACCGCCGGCTTGCGCAAACCCCGCCATGACCCCGCAGGCCGCCCAGTAGTTACGGACTCCCGGTACCGGCCCGACCAACGGGTTGCCGTCGGGAGTAAAGGTAAAGGGACCGTTCACTACGCGACGGATCCCGGCGGCACTCAAGGTGGGGAAGCGTCGGAAGCCCTTGTCAAGGGCGTCCGTGAGGCGATCCAGACTTGGCGGGAGGAGCTCATTCTCGCCGTACTCCCACGGAGTGCCGTTCAGCGCCCAGGGGGTCGCCTCTTTCTCATAGACCCCGAGCAATATGCCCTTACGCTCCTGCCGTAGGTAAATCTCGCCGTCGAGGTCCAACACCAAGGGAATTTCGCCGGGAAGCTGCTGCAGCTCGGGCAAGTCCTCGGTGAGGAGGTAGTGGTGCTCCATGGCCACGATCGGCAATTGCACCCCGACCATCTGCCCGACTTCGCGGGCCCAGAGTCCTGCGGCATTCACGACATGCTCGGCTTCGAGCGTTCCGGCGTCCGTGACGATGTGCCACGATCCATGGCCGGTGGGCAGGATCTCGATGACCCGCGTGTGCCGGTAGATTTCGGCGCCCGCGCTGCGCGCTGCCTTGGCGAAGGCGTGGGTCGCCCCGGACGGGTCAAGATGACCTTCCATCGGGTCATAGATCGCGCCAATCACGTCGGAGGTGTCGATGATCGGACAGAGCTTGCGAATCTGTGCCGGACCGAGCAGCTCGGTTGACAGGCCGAGCACCCGGTGACGTGCCCAATCGGCCCGCAAGAAGTCCCATCTCTCGCGAGTGGCAGCAATATTGAGGCCGCCGGTGAAGTGGAGCCCGATGTTCTGGCCGGAGAGCTTCTCGATCTCTCGATACAGCTTGATCGTGTACGCCTGGAGCCGCGAGATATTCGGATCGCTATTGAGTGCATGAAAGCCGCCGGCAGCGTGCCAGCTTGAGCCCGCCGTCAGTTCCTTGCGCTCACAAAGCACCACATCCTTCCAGCCCATCTTCGTGAGGTGGTACAGGACGCTGCAGCCGACCACCCCACCACCAACCACGACCACCCGTGCGTGAGACTTCATGGCGGGCATGATAAGGAACGATCCGGGGCGGCTGAGCCCAAAGCTTTGGTGCTGCAGAGGTATTTGCTAGGAAATCCGGCGCTGAACAGGCCGGCGCGAGAAACCGTGAGGTGCCCGGCCCTGGTGCGGAATCTCCGCTGAAGCCGCGGCTGGTTGCTCTCGTGACTCCATGATCCTAGATTGATCCAGGCGGCGGTTTTCTTAGGAAATCGGACGGGGGCTCGGCGGAATGACCACGACGGACGACGCGGAGGGCGCGCATACGCGCCTGCCAGATCACAGCAGTGGCTTGATTCGCGCCGTCCTGGGCGGGCCGGGAGCCACCTTGGCGGAGGCGTTTGCGAGCCTCGAGCGTGGGCCCGGCGCTGCGACTCTAACCCGTCATCGCAATAGAGACTTGGCGGGAGCGCGTCTGCCGCTCCCTCCGGACGAGGGTGAGGGGTACTTTGACCTGACGCGCATAGGCGAGGACGTTTACGTGATCGTGGGGAACTTTGCCTACAGGAATCCGCGTGCCGAGCTCATTCCCGGAGACGGAATGATCCAGTTCTATTTCAAGCTCTCCGGCGACCTGACTCTGGGGGTGAGCCGAGCCGAGGCGATGCGGCTCAATCGTCCCAGTCTCCTCGTCTACAGCCAACCGAAGGGGGTTGACCTGCAGGAGTGGACCGCTCCAAGGGCTCTGGAGCGCTGCGTGGGCGTGACCCTCAAGGCTCGATACCTGGTGGAGCACTTTATGACCGTCGGGGTCGATGCGCCGCCGCAACTGCAGGCGCTGGCCGTCGGAGAGCCGGGTCAGTTCAAATACGTGCAATTACCACTCACGGCCGAGATGTTCGAGCTTGCGACAAAGCTCGTGGAGAACCCGTACGCCGATATCTTGAGACTCATATACACCGAAGCCGTCACACTTGAGTTGCTCTGTGCCGCGGTTCGCGGGTTCACACATCTTGCCCAGGCTCCCATTGAGGAATACAGCGAACGCGACTTACGATGCCTTAAAACCGCTCGAAACCTTCTGATGACACAGCTGTCACCCGTTCCAACTATTCGTCAAGTAGCCCGAGCTGCCGGCATGAACGAGACCTCCCTGAAGCACGGCTTCAAGGCCATATTCGGCGAAACAATTTTCGAGTTCTCGGTCCGCTGCCGCATGCAGCATGCTCTGTCGCTGTTGCGTGAGCGGCGTATGCCTGTCGCTCGTGTAGCCGACGCAGTCGGGTACGCACATCAGACAACTTTTGCAACCGCCTTTCGTAGGCATTTCGGGGTCAGGCCGCGCGAGGTGCGCCCTTTGCGACCCCGCTGACCGGCCACCACCCCCGTTGAGCAGGCAAAGACGCGATCTCTCACGCCACCATAAAGCAATCAACGCGCCCGAACTCTTCCATCTTCCGTCCGCGCTCCAATAGAAAACTTGGTACTTTTCGGCTGTTCGGCGAGTCGGCGCGAACGTTCGTTGCCAGAGCGCGTACGATGACATGCTCAGCTGCTCGCGCCGCGCTCCAATCGAGGATTTCTCTGCCATGTCCGCTGACTTAGTGATTCATGCGGGCCGACTGGTCCTTACAGATAAGGGCACGATCGCCGAGGATCAGCGGCTCGTGGTAAGGGACGGCAAGATTGAATCAATTGAGCCGGCGCCGTCGCGGGTATCAAGCCCTGAGGTTATCGATCTTTCGGACATGACGGTCTTACCCGGTTTAATCGATTGCCATACGCATCTCACACTGCCGCACGAAATGAAGGACATCGTCGATGAGCTACGACGTTCGCCGGCGCGGTGCGCCTTGGAGGCAATCCCGAACGTGCGCATGAAGCTGCTTTCCGGGTTCACGACGGTCCGTGAGGCCGGATCCTATTGGGCTTTTGTCGACGTCGCGATGCGTGATGCGATTGCACGCGGCGATGTCGTCGGGCCGACGATGCTGGTGCCAGGGGCATTCATCACGATGACGGGAGGCGCGGGCGCAGTGACGGGAGTGGCACCGGAGGTTGAATTGCCTCGGCAACTGCGTTACGGGCAAGCGAATGGTCCCTACAGGATTCGCGAGCGCATACGGGAAGTCGTCGCACATGGCGCAGACGTGATCAAGATCTTTGCAACCGGCGCGGTCATGAGTCACGGCAACAATTTCCCGACTTCCACGGAGTTCACTCTGGAGGAACTCGAAGCTGCAGTCGACGAGGCCAGAAATCTCGGTTTGAAGGTAATGGCGCATGCACACGCGGCTGGGGGTATCAAGAACGCCGTACTCGCGGGCGCGGCATCGATCGAGCATGGAAGCATGCTCGATGAGGAGACCGCCCATCTCATGAAGGAGCGGGGTACGTACCTTGTCCCCACGCTCTCGGTATGGGACTGCATGCATGACGGGAGTCACCGTTCTCCGGAGTTCATCGCCAAGGGTAAGATAATTGGTTCCAGACACGGCGCCGCCTTTCAGTGCGCCTTGCGCAGCGGCGTCAAGATCGCCTTGGGCTCGGACAGCGTGGTGTGTCCCCACGACACCGGTACTCGAGAGCTTCACCACATGGTTCGCTACGGAATGGCTCCGATGGCAGCGATTCAGGCCGCGACCACGCACGCAGCCGAGTTGCTGGGGAAGACCGACATCGGTGCGCTAGCACCGGGAAAGAAGGCCGACATCATCGCGATCCGTGGTGATCCGGTGTCGGATATCGATCTGTTTGCCAACGTGAGTTTCGTGATGAAGCACGGTGTGATTCATAAACGACAGTAAGACGCCGCGCTCACACTCGTTTCCGGCGCCAGTGCAGGAAAATCGTGTCCCTGATTCGCAGGGCTGGGCACCTGCGGACGATCCCATTCCCTATCTCCTCCATTTTGCTTCCGACCTCCAACGCAATCCCTTAATGGTCCCCATACCCTCAGCTTGGTGCAAAGCCGCTGATCAGGCACTAAAGTCAAAATCGACGTGGAGTCGGTACTCATCAGTTCCTCTACCCTGTGTACATGGCGTTAGCGTGGGCGATAGCCAACGTGCTTAATCGCCTTTGAGGTGTTGAGGGCTCGCCATGAAGCAATTGAGCAACGGCGAATCGCGCGTGGCCTGTCTGTGTGTAAAAGACGGGCTCCCGCCGGCGAACGTCTCCATCAGTGCGGCAGTGTTCTTGGCCCTCTACGGTATGCCGTACGTTGCGAGCGCCCAGCAGCGAGATGCGCAGGCCGGTCCGCTCCAAGAAGTCGTTGTGACGGCAAGCCGACGCGAGCAGGCGCCCGAGGCTGTTCCATACAGTCTCTCCGTGGTGAGCGCAGACCAGATCGCTCGCGCCGGTGTGACGGACGTCGCCTCGCTGGCGAACCAGGTTCCTGGCCTCAGCCTCTATGATTTGGGCGCACGATTTAGCGGTGCAACGACTCCTATCATTCGCGGGCTCAACGCGTCCGGTGCACCAAGTGGGTTTCGCACCTTCGAGCAGAGTCCCGTTGGCACTTACATCGGCAACTCGCCGATTGACGGCTACTTTGAGCTGGATGATGTTCAACGCATCGAGGTTCTGAGGGGTCCGCAGGGCACGCTCTACGGCGCAGGGGCACTCGGTGGCGCGCTTCGGATCATTCCCAACTCGCCGGAGCTGGGAAAGTTCGCGGGGGACATTGAGGCGGGCGGGGGCACCGTCGCGCATTCGAGCGGCGCGAGCTATACCACAAGCGCCATGTTCAATGTGCCGATCGGAGACGCGCTTGCGCTGCGCGTGTCAGGAAAGTACGCGTACGAGCCGGGATTCATCAATATCTATGGCATCTTGGAGCGTAGCGGGTCATCGCCGCTCAGTGCCGTTCCAACGCTAGCGGACCCGGCCGATCCCGTGAACAGCCCGGGGATCATCACTGGAAGAAACGACTGGAACGATCAGAACACATTTACGGGGCGAGCGAGCCTGCTGTGGAAACCGGCAGACAAGTTCACCGCAGAACTTGCCTTCTTATACGCGAACGTCAATGGTGATGGGGGCCCGAATGACAATTTCGCCTTTCCCGGCGGGCCTTATCCGATCGATCCCAGGATCACATTTCCCCGTGGCGGGGATTACCAGGACTTCACCGCAGTCAATCAACCATTCTCGCGGAGAACAACCCTCGAGAGTTTGGATCTGAGCTACGACCTGGGGTTCGCGACAGTCTCCTCGACGAGCTCCTACTACACCACGACCGGCTCGACGGTCTTGGATGACACGTACCTCACCATCGGTACCAACGCGGTCATCGCGGGGTTTCCTCAGTATTATGCCGGGAACCCCATAAATCCTCGCTTCATTGCCCCAGCGCAATTCGGCGATTCCGCCCACACGTTCACGCAGGAAGTGCGGCTCGTGTCGACAGCCGGTCCCGACAAGCAGCTCGACTACGTCCTTGGAGTGTTTTATGAAAATCAAGCGCGCGAAGGATCGTGGACTGTCTCGAATGCCGGCTCGCCTGAGCGGTCCGTGGCACAGGGCTGCACCGCACCGTATTTTATCGGCGCGAGCTTTCCAAACTGCTTGGTTGTCACCGGCCCCGGCGACCTATACTTCCACCAGCTTGACCGGCAAGAGTTTGAGGACAAGTCGGAGTTCGGAGAGCTCACTTGGCACTTCTTGAGCCACGGCCAGATTACGTTCGGGGCGCGGCACTTCCAACAGAGCTTTACGGATCTACAGTCCTACACGCTCTATACGTTCGGAGTCTTCCTGCCGGCCCACGCGAACAGCGCGCGGGCATCGAAGAACACTTTTAAGATCAATCCGTCCTACGAGTACGCGAACAATCAGTATGTCTACGCGCTGTGGTCGCAAGGCTTCCGCCGAGGCGGCGCAAATGCATTTCCTCAGGCGGGCCTTTTCGCAGAGAACCCGTTGCTCACGAGTTATCGACCCGACTCGGTCAACAACTACGAACTCGGCCTGAAGGGCCACTTAGCCAGTGGCCTACATTACACGTTCGATGTGTTTGACGATGAATGGAGTAACCCGCAGATCTCGGGCAGCCTGCCGTCCGGCGATGTCGGAGTCTGGAATGGCACCAGAGCCCGCTCGAGAGGGTTCGAATTCGATCTCACTAGTCCGTTGGGCCTGCCCGGCCTGACCATCACAGCCAGTGCAGCGTATGCAGATGCAGAGTTCACCGAGAATTATTTCTATGCGGCCGATGCGTTTGGCAATATCTTCGGCATGGCGGGGCAACAACTTCCGGGCAGTGCAAAAGTTAGCGCAGCCGCGACAATTAACTACGACCGCAATCTCGCACCCAGCTACAAGCTTACGGTTTCGCTGAACGACACGTATCGAAGTAGTATGTATCTTTCGACGTTCCCGTACTACGGTAGTACAGCTCCCCTGCGCGTTTCGGGCATGAACATCGCGAACACCTCTGCCTCGGTGAGCCACGGATCCTGGCGCGTGGGTGTCTATGTGACCAACGTGACGGACAAGCGCGTGATACTGGCGCCGGGGGTCCTCGGCCCCCCCCAAGCGTACGTGAACTATCTCAGTTCTGAGAACACGATCAACCTACCCCGTGAAATTGCCGTCCGGCTCGGCTATGCCTTCTGAGTGCGACCGAGACCGGTCGAACCTACAGGGAGCTGATACGCAAGCCTCAGGATTGAAGGAGCTCATCGGCCGCCAGCGGGCGGGGTGGTCCCTGGAACAGCCGTTTTATACGTCGCCGAGCATCTACGAGATCGAGCGACGGGGGTGGCTAGCAAATCAATGGTTCTTGGTCGCCCATCGGAGCGAAGTTCCCGAGGCTGGCTGCTACATCCTTCGCGAATTGCTTGGAGAGTCGCTCATTCTCGCCCGTGATGGCGAAGGCACCCTTCGCGGGTTCTACAACGTCTGCAGACATCGGGGCTCTCGCATCTGTGAACGAGACGGTCGCTCAAACAGCTTGACTTGCCCCTATCACGCTTGGAGTTACCGGCTGGACGGTTCGCTGCGTGCAGCGAGCGCGTTACCCGAGGAAATCGATGTCTCGGCACTCAGTCTGCGTTCGATCCACGTGAGGGAAATCGGGGGACTTGTTATCGGCAGTCTCTCGGGCGACCCGCAGGTTGTCGCGGCACTCAGCAATGCGTTTGAACCGGGGCTCAGGTTCCACGGCGTGCCGAACGCACGGATCGCAGCGCGACGCAGCTATCCGACTCAAGGTAACTGGAAGCTTGTCCTCGAAAACTTCATCGAGTGCTACCACTGCTTCCCCGCGCATCCAGAGTACTGCCGCGTGATGAAGCATGTCGATGCGGTAGCGCGTGAAGCCTCGAACGCGGCTATCGCCTGGGAGGAGAGCGCCGCCGCGTGGCTCGCGAAGGACGCAAGTCCAGACTCCCCGTTGACCATGAATCCGACGGCCAACCAGTTTGCGATCTGCAGTGCCGCTCGCGCCCCCATCGGGGGTGGACGGCTGACTCAGTCGGAGGACGGTCGCGCGGTCGCGCCCTTGATGGGCGAGCTGAAGAGCTTCGACGGAGGGGTAAGTACGTTCCGGTGCGAGCCGTTCATCTTCCTCGCGGCCCTTAATGATCACGCTGTCATGTTTCAATTCTCGCCCCTAGCGGCCGAACAGACGCGTGTCGACGTGTCGTGGCTGGTCGATTCTTCGGCGGACGACTCCAAAGTCGACGTCGCGCGCATGATGTGGCTGTGGGACGTTACGACCACTCAGGACAAAGCGTTGATCGAGCGCAATGCTGCGGGGATACGTTCACTGGCCTATGTACCGGGGCCATATTCAAAGCTCGAAAGTCTTCCCGCTCGGTTTGTCGCTCGTTATCTGAGTGAACTCTCCTCAGGGAATGGCGAACCTTCATAAAGCGGCCGAGTCTTCCAGGCAGTGCGGCTGCCCAAACAGACGCGGCATCGAGATTCGAATCGGCACTCATCGCTTGTGAGGCCCCTGAAGAACTGGAACAAGATGTTCTTTACGAGATCCGAATACGAGCAGAGATGGGAGCGGGTTCAAGCGGCGATGGCCGCCGCCGGTTACCAGAATCTGCTCGTGTGGCAGCGATCCGCCGGCACTTACGACAAGATCGGAGATGTGTACTGGCTGACGAACTTCCAAACCTTCGGCACGGGCCAGGGACCCGCAACGAGGCCGGAATTCGGCGAGCCCTTCTGTTTCTCCGCGGTGCTGATTCGCAAAGGTCACGAGCCCGAGCTGCACACCGGGCTTGCCCAGACTGACATCGATGTTTCTAGAGTGGTCTGCGGCAAGGTGGTGAGTCACCGGCCGCCCATGATGTTGACGCTGGCTGAGTATTTGCGCACCGCGGGTATCGAAGGACAGGTGGCTATCGTCGGCGACGATGTGCTCCCAGGAATGTACGACCGGGTCCTGCGAGAGCACACCCCGCAAATCGAGTGGGTCTCGGAAGAGCAGTTGCTGGTCGGACCTCAGATGATCAAGAGTCCTCGCGAGCTCGAGGCTTATCGAATTGGCGGCGAGCTCGTGACGGAGGGCTTGACCGCGGCCGTGGAGGCGCTGATCGCGGGCGAGCCGCAGTGCGAGGCGGCCGCTCGAGCAGCCGCGGCCATCATGCGAGGCGGTGGCGGCTTTCATCGCATCGACATCAATCATGGGCGTTTCAGCGAGAAATACTTTTTGAGCCGAGACCTTTATGGGCATAACAGGAGCGCTCCCGCGCCAGGTGACGTATTCACGGTGTGGATCTACGGCCCCCTTTTCGAGGGTTACTTCATGGATCCTGGCCGCACAGGCATTTGCTCAAGTCGTCCGACGCCCGCACAAAGGTCGTTGCTAGAAGACTGCGCCTCCATCGTGAATGGAATCGTGGAATCAGTCGTACCAGGCACCACCGCGAAAGCCCTGGGACGCAAGGGCTATGAGGTTTCACGAAAGGTGGGATATTTCGACGGTCCTCCGGCACATGTCTTTCCGCTCCTCGGTCACGGCCTTGGTGTGTCCGTCCCACCACTCGTCATTCCGTTTGGGGATGTGGACGGCGGGGAGCTGGGGTGGACGACCCTCGAAGAGCCCATCCAACCGGGCATGGTGCTCGGCGTCGAAGCGTTCCTCGCCCGCGAGGGTGTCGGGCTCGCAGGATTTGAGCGGAATCTCATTGTCACCGGCACCGGCGCAGAGCTACTGGAAAAGACGCCAATGCTTTTCTGGTAGGAGAGGCACTCGTGGGTCCATCACGCATCGAAAGCGGCGAGGGGTACGTCGATACCCGCGGGGCGATCATTTACTACGCGACGATCGGGACGGGTCCACCCTTGGTGCTGTTACATGGAGGGCCCGGGACGACGCACGAGTACTTCCTGCCTTATGTACTACCGCTCGCGAAGCATCGCCAGCTGGTGCTGATCGATGAGCGCGGCTGTGGCCGCTCGCAGCGGCTTGACGATCACGCTCAATACAATCTCCCCACGATGGCGAGCGATATCGAAGCGGTACGTGTCGCCCTGGATCTCGGCAAGATCGATCTGCTGGGGCACTCCTTCGGAGGCATTCTCGCCCAGGCGGTGGCAATTCATTATCCGGCTGGCATTCGTCGGTTGATTCTCGCGGCTACCGGATCTTCAGCGGCGCGCCTCAACGCGGATTTCGCGCTAATCAAGAATTCCGCGGATGAACAGGTGCGTGCGCGGATCGAAGCGCTAGAGGCGCGCGGCATCATTGGTGCCGATGGAGCGCAGCTCGCCGAATATCGCAAGCTCGCCGATCAAGCACACGCGCCGTACAGCTATTTCATACGGCAGCCGGCGTGGGATAGCGCTCAATCACCCATGGGCTGGGATGTCCTAAACCAAATGTGGGGTGCAAAGAGCGATTTTCACATCGACGGCAACCTGATGGGCTTCGACTTCACGGAGGCGCTGCCGAAGCTTACGATCCAGGCGCTCGTGATCTATGGCGACCACGACATGGTTACTGACGCGACGGCTCAGGAATCCCACGCGGCGCTCGCGGGCTCGGCGCTGATCAAGCTTGAGCGCAGCGCACACATGATCATGGTCGATCAAAATGCAGCGTTCATCGATGCAGTGACGCGCTTTCTCGAGCAGTAGCCATGGCAGTGGGACGCGTCAACTCCAAAACGATGAACTCACTGTGGAGGCGGGAGCATCAAGGGCGTTGGGCCGCGGCTGACGCGGGCGAGCGGCATCCGTCCGTCTCAAAGGCATGACGCTCCGCTGGACGATATCGCGGATCGCGCCAGTAGGTGTCGCGGCAGTCACGGCGCTCGTATACAACACGCTCCCGGCAATTACGGGCGTGCTGGCTCGGCAGCTTGGATTCCAACCGGGGACGCTCGGAGCCTTTGGATCCGCCGATCTGCTCGGGATGGCAGTGGGTGCCCTGGCG
>WNFQ01002682.1_pt1 | contig 12869 bp, 11 predicted proteins | sample 5400171 | NCBI WGS metagenome assembly WNFQ01 (sample SAMN13153356, study PRJNA577476) | soil metagenome | isolation source: 20 cm soil under Madrone tree | place: USA:California | collected 2016-06-14
TACGTCTGCGCGACGCGCTGTATTTCCTCGTCGCTTAACTCCCGGTGAACGCGGTCGATCAGACGGCCGAGTTTACTCGCATTGATAAATAGCGTCTGTCGACGTCGATCCCGGAAACGCGCGTTGTGTTTATCCCGAGAAAGGAACCAAAGGCAGACCGGGATAGGAGTTGAATAAAAGAGCTGGCCGGGAAGGGCGACCATGCAGTCGACGAGGTCGGCTTCGATGATGGCGCGGCGGATTTCGCCTTCGCCGCTTTGATTCGAGGACATGCTGCCATTGGCGAGGACGAAGCCGGCCATGCCGGTGGGCGCGAGGTGATGGATGAAGTGCTGCACCCAGGCGAAGTTGGCGTTGCCGCGCGGGGGAAGGCCGAACTGCCAGCGCGCGTCGTCGTCTTTGCGGAACCAGTCGGAGTCGTTGAAGGGCGGATTGGCGAGGACGAAGTCGGCGCGGAGATCGGGATGGAGATCGCGCCGGAAGGTGTCGGCCTGCTCTTCGCCGAGATCGGCTTCGATGCCGCGGATGGCGAGGTTCATCATGGCGAGGCGGCGCGTGGTGGCGTTGCTCTCCTGACCGTAGATGCTGATGTCGCCGAGCTTGCCGCCGTGGGCTTCGACGAATTTTTCCGATTGCACGAACATGCCGCCGGAACCGCAGCAGGGATCGTAAATGCGGCCTTTGTAGGGGGCGAGCATCTCGACGAGGAGGCGCACGACGCTTTGCGGGGTGTAGAACTGGCCGCCTTTCTTGCCTTCGGCGCTGGCGAATTGGCTGAGAAAATATTCGTAGACGCGGCCGAGGATATCTTTCGAACGACTCGCTACGTCGCCCATGCCGATGGTGCCGATGAGGTCGATGAGTTCGCCGAGGCGGTTTTTGTCGAGCGCGGGGCGCGCGTAATCTTTCGGCAGGATGCCCTTGAGTCGCGGGTTGTCGCGCTCGATCGCGACCATCGCGTCGTCGACGATCTTACCGATGGTCGGCTGTTTCGCGCTGTTCTGGAGATAGGTCCAACGCGCGGCGGGCGGAACCCAGAAAACGTTTACGGCTTTGTATTCGTCAGGGTCTTCCGCGTCTGCGCCGGCGCTCTTGTCGGCAACTAACTTCGCGTGGTGCTCTTCGAACGCGTCGGAGATGTATTTCAGGAAGATCAGCCCAAGGACGACGTGCTTGTATTCCGCCGCGTCCATGTTGCTGCGGAGCTTATCGGCTGCGAGCCAGAGCTTGGCTTCGAAGCCGATGTTCGCGGAATTATTCTTTGATGAACTTGTCGATCTCGTCCGGCCCATTTGTGAGGCCGAATTCTAGCAAAACTTTTCCTGATGAGAAGGGAGAAGAAAGGATGAAGTAAGAATTAAGCAGGAGGAAAGCAGAAGAAACGAGCACGGAGCAATTTGTGTGGTGCCTAGGCGATGCACAGCCGTGCGAAGAGCGCTCTGTTTACGAGATAGCTTACATTTGTTGAAAAATTGGCAATTCCTTAGCGCGAAGCTTAAGGAAGCGTCCCTCCTTGAGGTTTAGTTCGCCCGACCGGCAGAGAAGCTGTTCAACAAAAGCCAGACAGCTTTTAGGGCGGGATCACCCAATAATCAGTCCGACTCTTACCTCCCTTGTATTTTAGCAGATGCCGTTTTGCTGCCGGGTAATCGTCGTGAATTAACCAAAACAGATCGTCCAGAACCGGTCTTTCAAGAAAGAGACGATGCTTTCGGAGAAAGTCTTTTTTCGAAAATGAAACATCGACCAGATCAATTTTCCCGGGAAGCTGTTTCTCGTAATACAGAAACGTCTGAATTTCATCCAGGTTTGTGTCCGGTGAGAACTGTTCCGGCAGACCGATCGAATCGACATTGTACAAGAGTTTGCCCAGCAGCAGGATGTTATCGTCAGAGGCTACGTAGATGGTAAGCCTGTTTACTAAAGCTTGGAACTCGGCTTTAAAGTTTTGATCAAATTCCGCTCTATCGACATTCGGAGCCAAAAATACTACATGATCCAATTTCAGGTTCCGGGTGTTTGGATCGTTATACAATTTTTGCAAAGCTAGACACACCAGGCGACAGCCAAGACTGTGTGCGATAATGATGATTTTTGGGGGCTTCACCTCGCGGTTGATTGTCTCCAGCAGATCGACGAGATGCTTTGTCGATTGGGGAACCTGAAGGAGGTCGCGCGTATAGCCAAGGACCGATTCGTTACTGGCCCAATCGAACGTCAGAACATTCGCATCGATATTTAAGTCGCGCGCTATCTGAGCGCAGTACACTGTGCTGGCGGGGAATGAAAGCCTGTAGCCGTGGATCCAAATGACCAAAGGTTTTGGGGACTGATCTCGAAGGAACTTGAGAAACGCCGGATACGGAATCGATTCGACTTTCTTGATTGCTCCAGCGGTGACCGGGGAGCCTGCTGGCTGATCCCCGGGTAATTGGACATTCATTAGCCCGTACGAAACTTGCCCCGCGTATTCCCCAAGGTAGGTAACGTTGCCATCTGCAGGAGGACCTGCTTTTCTATCGGTGACGTAACCGATTGTTTCGTTGAAGTTTCGTTTGACCATAAACGGCCGAACTTTCCCTTGCAGCAGCTTTGTCAAAACTGCGCCGACGTCAGCAGAAACAGGGAAATAAAAAGCTGTGACCAATCCAAGGATGTAACAGAGGGCTACAAGGAGAAGGATAATGGCAGCCTTTTTCCGCATGATTTTGATCTTTTAATTTTGCGGGGCGCTCGTGTGAAGCACGAAGTCGCATGCACCTTGCCCAAGCGCGCGCCCGGGATTACGAGTAATTCTTCCGAGGAGCTTTAAAATATGCTTTGCCAAAAGCAGGCTAACTGACGCTCGCTTGCTTGGATTCTTTGGCTGGTGCGGTTCTCTCCGGGAATTCGAAACCGACCTTCCCATCTTCCAATTTCAGGTAGGCGGAAAACGGGCGTCCCCGTTTTGAGATAAAGCTATCGAGGAGATCGGTTTTTCCCGTGGTGAGCAGTTTCTGCGCCTGCTCTTTTGGGATGTCACGACCGAGAATCCTTTTGCTTAGTTTGAATTTACACGGCTTGCGGTCAGCCTGCGAAGACTCGCAGATGTAACTCTCCTCGGTTTCAAAGATTTTGCCGCCGCACTTTGGACATTTGCCGAGCACCTCCTTGCCTGTGAAATCGATTTTAGGGGCCGGCTCCCTGGGCTTCCGATCTCCTTTTGGCTTCGGCTCGCGCTTTTCAAATTCGAAGCCTACGTCTTTTTTGTCGGTCACCACCAGAAACGCTTTGAATGGCCTGCCTTTGCGCGAAATGAAGCGCTCGAGCAAATCCGTTTTGCCGGTGCTGAGCAGTTTCTTCATCTGCTCGCGGTCCATCGATCGTTGCAGGATGACCTTGCCGGATCGAAAGTCGCACGTTTTGTTCGGGCCGACTGAATTCTCACAGACATAGCTCATTCCGAACTCAAACACGCGCCCGCCGCACTTTGGACATTTCCCGAGCGGCTCCTGTCCTGAAAAGTCTACGGGCTGCGTGGCGCCGTTCTCCTGACCGTTTTGGCCGAAATCAAACTCGGCCTTGAACTCGTCGTTCAGCTTCAAGATGGCATGGAAACGCTTGCCTTTTTTGCTGCGAAAGCCGCTCAAGGGACCGACTTGTTTATCGTGCACGAGAGCCTCGAATTCTTCGCGGCTGAGCAATCGGCCCGCGATGGTTTTCCAAATCGTGAAACCGCACTCCTCATTCGTGCAGGTAAAACTCTTGAACCGCTCGATAATGGGCGAACCGCACTTTGGACATTCGCCGAACGGCTCGCTGTCCGGCATGTGTTCGTCGGGATGAAAATGCTTCGCTTTGCCGACGATTTCTTCGGTGAGATGCCGAATGTCTCGCATGAATGCGTCGCGGGTAAGCTTGCGATGCTCGATTTCGCGTAAACGAAATTCCCATTCACCGGTTAATTCCGGGCTGGTCAACTCCGGCACAGCGCTTTTCAAAAGCATGACGGTCTGGATAGCCTTTGCCGTTGGCTGCAACTCCTTGCCGTGTCGCACGAGGTAATGCGCTGAAATCAGGGTTTCGATGATGGCCGCACGCGTCGCTGGAGTGCCGAGCCCTTTCTCCTTCATCGCATCGCGCAGTTCTTCGTCTTCCACCAGTTTCCCCGCACCTTCCATCGCGCTGAGGATCGTGGCTTCGCTATAGCGCGCAGGCGGGTTCGTCTGGTCGGTCTTGATTTCGACGCTCACTGTTTCGACGCGTTCGCCTTGTCTCACCGGCGGTAGATTTTCTTCCGGCTTATCGCCGGCGGCTTCGCGCCCGTAAACCTCCAGCCATCCAGGCGCGACCAGAATTTTTCCTTCCGTCTTGAACGGCTCGCCCTCCACGCGGGTAATCCTTGTCGTGTTCTCGTATTGCGCCGGTGGAAAGAAGACGGCGACGAAACGCTTGGCCAGCATGTCGAAGACCGCGCGCTCCTGATCATCGAGTGAACGGGGAACAGTTCCCGTCGGAATAATCGCAAAGTGATCGCCTACCTTGGCGTCGTTAAAAATTCGCTTGTTTGGCTTGACCCAATTGTTGTCGAGCACCTTGCGCGCGAATGGATTGTCGATCTTGGTCAATGTCGCTCTTACGGTCGGGAGGTAATCTTCGGGTAAAGCGCGCGAATCCGTGCGTGGATAGGTAATGGCCTTGTGTCTCTCGTAAAGCGCCTGCGCGATTTGCAACGTGCGTTTCGCTGAGAAGCCGAAGCGATTATTTGCTTCGCGCTGCAAGGTCGTCAGATCATAAAGTTGCGGCGCGGCTTGCGTGGCTGGCTTTTTCTCTTCCAGCTCGACGACACCATCTTTGCCACTGCACTTGCGCTGGATGATGTCGGCAACTTCGCGGTGCCACACTCGCGGCGCGGCGCGATGCTCGTCCCATAGGGAACCATTCGCAGAGTCGAGTCGCTGCTCGGCATCTGGCAGATTCATTTGAAGACGGACCAGCAGTCTCTTTGTTCTCTCAATTTCGTCTTCATCCTTCTTGAAGGCTTCGTCAAACCAGCGCCCGGCATACTGGCCCGCCGCCGCGCGGAATGTGCCTATGATCTCATGCAGTTCACGCCGTTTGAACTCCTGAATCTTTCTCTCGCGGTCAACGATGATGGCCAGCGTCGGCGTCTGCACCCGACCAAGTGAGGTGACAGTGCTACCGCGGCCGCCACTGAGCCGTAACGTAAACGCACGCGTCGCATTGATGCCCACCAGCCAGTCCGCCTCGTTCCGGCTCCGGGCTGCGCTGGCCAACGGCTGCATCTCAGCATCGCTGCGCAGCCGCGCGAACCCGTCGCGAATAGCTTCCGGCGTCATCGATTGCAGCCAGAGACGCTTAATCGGCTTTTTCGTGCCGGCGTATTGGACGATGTAGCGAAAGATCAATTCCCCTTCCCGGCCCGCGTCGCACGCATTGATGATGTCCGAAACATTTTTGTCTTTGATGAGCTTGCGAAGAACATTGACGCGACCGCTCATTCTTTCTGCGGGCTCAAGCTCGAATTCCTCCGGCATGATCGGCAGTTTCTTCATGTCCCACTTGTCCTGCTCTTTCATGGAAGCGGGTACCGCGAGTTCAAACAGGTGACCAATCGCCCACGAGATCAGATACTTCTCGTTCTCGTAGTAATCCTTGCCTTTTTTCAAGCCGCCGAGCGCCTTGGCGATGTCGCTGGCAACCGAAGGCTTCTCAGTAATTATGAGAGACTTGGACATAAAGGGCTGGAATCGAACCCAGTTAGTGCGCTTTTGCAAGTGGAGGCAGCAGTTTGCGTCATCTAGCCGCGGCCGCGGCCATCGGTAAAACCCGTCCTATCCGAGCTTTACAAAATATTTTCCCGGCAACTGTTTAACCAGGCGTTTCAGTTCCAACTGCAACAATGTCGCTGAAACGATCGAACTCGGCAGCTCGCTCTTGGCTGCGATGTCGTCAATCGACGTCTCGCTCGCTTCGATAGCGTCATAAATACGGCGCTCTTCGTCGGAAAGCGGCGGCAATGGCCGCGCGGCTGCTTCCGGCGGCGGTTTTGTTTCTGGCAAAAGGATTTGCAGATCGTCCAGAATGTCCGCGGCATCCATGACCAGCTTCGCGCCTTGCTGAATCAGGCGGTTCGATCCCATCGCGCTCGGCGCGTTGATGTGACCGGGCACCGCGTAAACCGAGCGACCCTGTTCCAGCGCCTGCGCAGCCGTGATGAGCGCACCGCTGTTCAACCCTGCTTCGACTACAAGAATGCCGTGGCTCCAACCGGAGATGATCCGGTTGCGCATCGGGAAGGTTTGCCGGTCGGGTTCAATTTCCATTGAGAATTCAGACACGATTGCGCCATTGCCTCCGCGAATTTTCTCCGCAAGAGCAGCGTTTTCGGGCGGATATAATCTGGCTAACCCGGAGCCGATTACTGCGATGGTGCGTCCTTTAGCGGCGAGTGCTCCCTGATGAGCGGCGGTGTCGATGCCGCGTGCGAGGCCGCTGATCACGGTCAGTCCAGCATAAGCAAGCTGATACGCGAGTTTTTTAGCCGACTCCGTCCCGTAATGTGTGGTGCGCCGCGCGCCGATGATACCGATGGCATGATGATCGCGCTCGCTCAGTTCGCCCCAAACATAAAGCACAATAGGCGGGGCATGGATTTCCCGGAGCGACCGGGGATAAGACGGTGATTCCTGCGTGATGACGGTCGCGCCGAAATCGCGGACGTGCGCAAGCTCGGCGGCAAGATCGACAGTCGATTCCCAGTTGGAAATTTGATCGGCGACTTCGCTGCCGATTCCTTCGACCTTTCGGAGCTCACTGCGTTTCGCGACGAGAATTTGTTGCGGCTCCTTAAAAACTTCCAGCAGTTTCCGCAATCGCACCGGGCCGACCGTCGGCAACATGTTGAGCGCGATAGAGGCTTCGGTCGCGTTCATGATGGTAGCGCAAGCGTCTCGCTTGCGGCCGAAACATACAAGCCGGAGGCTCGTGTTACTCTAAAACGGAATTTCGTCTTCGTCTGGCTGGGCTGGCGCAGCCGATTTCGATGGCGGTGCGCTGCTTTTGCCACCGCCGCTTCCACCTGAAGCGGATCGATCTTCTTCGGCGACCTCAACCGCCGCGGCGGTCCCACCGGGGCGGCCACTCAACAACTGCATGCTCTCGCCGACTACTTTGAGCTTGCTTCGTTTCTGCCCGGTTTGTTTGTCGTCCCATGTATCCATTTGCAGACGGCCCTCGATCAAAACCGGCCGACCCTTTTTCAGATACTCGCCAGCTATTTCCGCTGTGCGGCCCCAGAGCGTCACATCCACGAATGTAACTTCTTCGCGCTTTTCCCCGGAGTCGGTCGTGTAAACGCGATTGGCTGCGATGCCGAGGTCGCACACTGCGCTGCCCTTGGGCGTATAACGCACCTCGGGGTCGCGCGTGAGATTTCCGAGCAGGATGACTTTGTTAAAGCTGGCCATGCGCCGGTTATAACGAAATCATTTCGCTTTTGCCAGTTTTTTCGGCGGTTTCTCTTTCTTTGCCGTCAGGCGCTGGTAATTCTGGCGATAAACTTCCGGATCGAGCTTAAATTTCGAGTGCAGTTTCGCAATCAATTGGGGATCAGCAGTGAAGATAACGTTCACATAATATCCGGCATCGAGCGGGCCGGCGACGTAGGAGAAGTGGCGTTTATCCATTTTTTGCACCTGCTCGATTTGAGCGCCTTCTTTTTGAAATTCCGATTCCAATCGATCGGTGATCTCCTTGACGGTGTCCTCTTTGCCCTGTGTGTTAAGCACAAGCAGCGCTTCGTAACGGTGGTTCATATTTCTTCGGTTTTGTTGAAAGTGTTCATCGCGGAAACGAGCCCATTGTCAATCGCGCATTTCACCGCCTCCACAGCGCGGTCGATTGTCGATCTGACGACGGGTTTCTCCTCTTCAAAAAAACGGCTCAATACGTAATCGACCGATCCTTCCCGTGGCGCTTCGCCGATACCGATACGCATGCGCGCGATCTCCTCGGTGCCGAATTGCATGATAATCGATTCAAGGCCGTTGTGGCCGCCCGATCCGCCACGCGCGCGCAATCGAAGACGACTCAGCGGTAAGGCCAGGTCGTCGAGCACGACGAGAATTTCCTGCGGCTCGATTTTGTAGAACTGCGCGATACCGAAAAGTGGATAGCCGCTCCGATTCATAAAGCTCATTGGCTTCACCAGAAGGACGGGGCCGCATTTGGCCCAACTCGCGTCCCACTTTGTCGATCTCTCCCATGTCGATCCAAACTGCGCGGCCACCTGATCGACAATCATAAAGCCGATGTTGTGACGCGTAGTCGCGTATTCGGGGCCGGGATTTCCAAGGCCCGCAATCAGGCGAATCTGTGGTGCTTCTTCCACATCCGCTCAATCCGCAATCGGCAATCCGCGATCGGCAATCAAAGCTACTTTTTCTGCTCTTTCTCTTTTGGGGCTTTTTCCTTCGCAGCCGGCGCAGCAGTGGCAGCAGCTTCGCCCTCTGGCTTCTTCTCGGTGATTACTTCAGGACCGGCAGCCGCCGCTTCGGCCTCTGCCACAACCGGCTCTTCTTCAACGATCGGCGCGACCACCGAAAATGCCGTGAGATCAGGCTGCACTTTTGCCATGACGCCAGGAGGAAGTTGAATGTCGCGAACATGAATGGAATCGCCAATGTTCAGCGCCGAAACGTCCATTGTGATACGGTCCGGCAAATCGCGCGGTAAACATTCAATTGCCAGCGAGCGCAAGCTTTGCTCGAGCAATCCGCCAAAGTTTTTGACGCCATTTGGGGTGCCGATCGGCTCAAGGGGAACTTCAGCTTGAATCATCTCGTCCATTGAGATGGCGTGAAAATCGACATGACGAATGTCGCCGCTGACAGGCGAGTGTTGCACCTCCTGCACAAGGGCGGCTCGGCTCGATGTCTCACCCGCGATCTCGAGTTCCACCAAAACGTTTTCTCCGGAAGCGTGGCTCATCATGGCATTGATATCCCGGATGGCGACTTGCAAGGGCTGCGGTTTATCCTTCCCGCCGTAAATGACTGCAGGAATGAACCCGCGCGTTTTCAATTTGCGCACGGCAGCACGTCCCACGCTCGCCCGTGGTTCTGCTTTGAGCTTAACTTGTTTTGCCATTTGTTTCGTTCTCGATGTTGAAGAGCGACGACACCGACTCGTCGTTATGTATCCGCTTGATGCCTTCTCCGAGAAGCTCGGAGACGCATAGCACCGTGACTTTAAATCCTTCCACGGCGTGCACCGGCGTGCTGTTGGTTGTTACTAATTCCGCGATTTTCGATTTTTGCAAACGCTGGATCGCCATATCGACCAGAACGGCATGCGAGACGCCAGCATAAATTTTCTGGGCGCCGCGCTTTTTCAAAAGCTCAGCCGCGGAAGTCAACGTCCCCGCTGTTTCGGTGAGGTCATCGACTAAAAGAATGTCACGGCCTTCGACTTCGCCGATAAGATACAGGGCCTCGGTCTCGGTGGCGCTGCGGCGCTCTTTTGCCACGATCGCGAGATTCGCGCCCAGCGCTTCGGCATAGGCCGAAGCCATTTTGAGTCCGCCGAGATCAGGGGAAACCACCGTCGTTTTGCCGGTCAGCTGCTTTCGCAAATATTTAATCAATACCGGAAGCGAATAGAGGTGATCCACCGGAATGTCGAAAAAGCCCTGCACCTGCTGGGCGTGCAGGTCCATCGTCAGCACCCGATGCACGCCGGCGGCAGCGAGCAAATTGGCCACGAGCTTCGCTGTGATCGGGACGCGGGGCTGGTCTTTGCGGTCTTGGCGTGCGTATCCAAAAAATGGAATGACGGCCGTGATCCGGTCCGCGCTGGCGCGCCGTGCCGCGTCCACCATGATCAACAACTCCATTAAATGTTGATTGGTGGGCGGGCACGTTGGTTGAATGATGAACACATCGTGGCCCCGAATGTTTTCCTCGATCTTGACGTAGGTCTCGCCATCGGGAAACGAGCTGATTGTCGCTTGCCCAAGCGGCACGCCGATATATTTGCAAATGCGTTCGGCTAAATCGCGGTTGGCGGAGCCGGTGAAGACTTTTAGCTCTGGTTGAAGTGCGAACATGGAGCGGCTAACTTAGGCGCGCAGAAACGGCCTTGGCAATCTTCAAAACTTGCCAGAGTCGTTTCTTTCGCGAATAATTTGTGTTCGAGAACTTCCCCAGATGAATGCCGACGCCATCCGAGTAGAACGCCCTGCCACAACCTCAAGGCTCTTTGCGCACACGCGCTGGGACGCGGTCCCCGCTGCGGCTGGTCTTTTTCACCTCGCATATTTCCTGGGCCTGTTCTTCCTCTACCCGCACGCGCCACTCTGGGTAATGCTGATCCTCGGGTTCATTTACTCGCTAATGGTCAATGCGAACATCAACGGGGTAGGGCACAATTTCATTCATAATCCCTTCTTTCGTTCCCACCTGCTCAATCGCCTGTTCGGAGTCACTCAGTCAATCGCGTGTTGCTTTTCCCAGACGTACTACGACGCGGTCCACATGCAGCACCACAAAGGCAATGCCGATCGCCCCGACGACAACGGCGAGACCGTCGATTGGATTTCGATCTATAAACACGGGCACGACGGCGAAGCGGAAAATCCGTGGAGCTACGTGTTCCTTAGTTTCTTTCGCGACGATGTCGGGACGATTCGCCGAGAGCTGCGCAAGCGTAAGAATGGCGATCTGTTCTGGGGCAATATCGAGCTGGCGGCGTTCGCCACGACGCTCTTGGTGATGTTTCTGTTCAACTGGCGCTATGTGATCTTTTATTTCCTGCCGTTTTTCTATCTCGGTCACTGTTTCAGCTATTTAAACGGCTATTATCGTCATTATGGCGCGAATCCCGATAAACCGGTCGCGTGGGGCGTGAGCAGTTACGGCAAGATTTATAACTGGCTGTTCTTCTACAACGGTTATCATGCCGAACACCATTTCCGGCCAAAAGTGCATTGGACGAAGATGGAAAAGTTTCACCAAACCATTGCCGATTTGCAGAAGCAGGAAGGCGTCCGCACGATCAAGCGAGCGCACATGCTCGGCTTCCTGGATCCCGATTTGCCGAAGCGCGGGACACAGCGGACGCTGATCGGCGAAGATTTAACCGCGGATTACACGGATAAAACGGATAAGCAACCCGAATTTTCGTCCTGAAGCGTTATCCGTGCTATCCGTTTAATCCGTGGTTCTGCTGTGTAGCGCAGCGCTATTTTCCAAAACTAGCGCGCCGCTTCTCTTTTTTCGCTTCGCAGTCTTCCCGCAGCCGGCGGATCTCCGAGGTAAGCTGCTTCTCCAGTGATTCCACTTCCTCGACATTTCCAGCGCTTTGCGCTTTCCGAATCTGATCTTTTAGAAAAAGTTCCTTCTCGGCGATCTTCGCTCGATACATAGAATCAATCTCCGCGATTTCCCTTTTTTGATCCTCGGTGAGCGAGATCGACGGCGACGCTTTTTCGAGCCGTTCCATCGCAAGTTCGTAAGCCGATTTCATTTCCCTTCTCTTACTCTTGCTCCTGCTCGTAATCGAATCAATCGTAAGATCGACAATGCATATCCAACTTCTCAGCACCGATTTCGACGGCACCATTGTCTCGCGCGTGAGCGAGCCGGTGCTGGATCGACGATGCATGGAGCTGATCCGCGCAATGCAAGACGCTGGCGCGATTTGGGCGATCAACACCGGTCGCTCGGTCGATCTTCTCGAATCCGGTCTTGCCGATTTCTCATTCCCGATCCGCCCGGATTTCATTCTCACGACCGAACGCGACGTTTTTCGTCCCGGACGAAATGGAGACAAATGGGAGCCGTTCGGCGATTGGAACGAGCGCTGCGCGCGCGATCACGCCGCATTGTTTTCTTCGGCCCAATCGGTCCTCGCCGAAGTGATCGAGTTCGTGACGGAAAAAACAAAAGCGCGTCTGATTTACCATTCGGAAGGCCTCGAAGGTCTCGTCGCGGAAAACGATGAAGAAATGGAGCGCATCACCGAATTTATCGAGCAAGCGCGAGCCGCGCACCCGAACTTGGATTATCAACTGAACACGGTTTACCTGCGTTTTTGCCACGCCGATTACCACAAAGGGGCGGCGCTGGCGGAGCTGGCGCGTCTTCTGGAAGTTCCGCGCGAAAATATTTTCGCGTCGGGCGATCATCATAACGACATCTCGATGTTGGATGGAAAAGTCGCCGGAATGCCCTCATGTCCGGCAAATGCAATCGATGAAGTGAAAGACGCCGTCCGTGCCGCTGGCGGCTACGTTGCCGAGAACGCACATGGCGCGGGTGTTTACGAGGCGCTGCTGCATTTTACCAGTAGTGGCGATTGAGCTCAATCGCCGGGCCCCCTGATGCAACCACGCGCTGGTGGGCGGTTCGGGTGCCTCCCCTACCTGCTCTCCGCTGTGGCCAGCGCTAGCGGCGCATCGGCCTCAATTTTTCCAGCAAAGCGATTGGTCATATACGTCAAAAGCAGCACCCAAAAGGAAAGCGCGAGTCCGAACAGCGGAAATTGGAGCGCGAGGGGTAGCGAATAGATGATCGCCATCAGCGGAATCCAGACCGCCCATGTTGCCAGCAACGTCGGTAGAATTTTGTCCCGGTAATGTTGCCACGTGAAGAGGTCGTGAACCGGGCGCATTGAGACGCCGCTGTTTTTCCATTCGTAGGTGAGCACACCGAAGGGAGCGGCAAAAAATGGATTGTAAGCAAACTGATCGACACAAATTTTGGCAGCGACTACTGGCAGCGTCACCACGTCGCCCAACCAGGCGGCTTCACCGCGATACAAAAGATCGACAAGTGTTCCGTCGAATCCCCAGACTGGTATCGTAAAAA
>WNFQ01003413.1_pt1 | contig 12868 bp, 11 predicted proteins | sample 5400171 | NCBI WGS metagenome assembly WNFQ01 (sample SAMN13153356, study PRJNA577476) | soil metagenome | isolation source: 20 cm soil under Madrone tree | place: USA:California | collected 2016-06-14
GGATGGAGTGAACTGGTTGCAATTGGGGGCCAGCCAGACGGTGAGCATGGCGCAGAACGTGTACGTGGGACTGGCGGTGAGCAGCCGCACGACTTCCTCGCTGGCCACTGCCACCTTCGACAATGTGTCCGTCACTGCGCCATAGGCGACACCCGGAACGACCTTAAGAGTGGCACAGAGGTGTCACTTCACATCCAGCGACTGCAACTTGGCGTTCACGAGAAATGGGTCATTGAACTCCGTCATTTCGCCCCAGCCTTTACCAAGAACCGGCAGCAGCCGCGCCGAAAGCGGTTTGTGCCACTTGAACGCCAGGCTCGCCATGTCTCCGATGATTAGAGAAAGCTGCTCCGCAGTGACGTCCCCCGGCAGCGGAACAGTGTCCAGGCCGGTGCCGCACACCGCCGAATAACTCAGCAGCGCATCGATGGAAATGTGCCCTTCGCTCCAGCGCTGCGCCAGCCGCGTATCCTCCAGGATTGGCAGCATCAAACCGGTGTATCCGGTCTGTTTTACTTTCACGTCTTTAATGGCGCCGGTAATCGTCGCCGCGGCCGTCAGGGTTCCACTCATACCGACGGGCTGCGTCGTCAGATTTTCGATAGCCGCGCCGATGGAAACATCTCCCGCAGGCGCCGGCGAAAGATCGATGCCCATGTACGTCCATCCGGTTTCCTGATCGACACGTCCGGCGTTCCGTTCGACGTCGAAGGCGGTGTTCACGAGCGCATCGATCAGCCGTTGCCGGGCCATCCCGAGGTCGCGCGCATCCTTGAAGGCCGCGGCAACAATGTTCGCCGATTCCAGCGCAATCGCGAATTGATGCCCGAAGCCGGTGTGATAAGCCGCTGGAAAAAACGGCGTCAGCGGCGGCACCATCGCGATTGCTGCAAAACGAAAATTACCCTGGCTATGCTCGGTCTCTTCGAGTTTTTTCATCACGCGAGCCGCGGCGCCCACGGCGTTCCAGCGCACGCCTTCTTCACCCGCGACCACGAGGGTGGCATTCAAGGATTTCGTGTTGAAGAGAATTTCTCCGAGCAGCTCGCCTTGCGCTGCGCTATCGTCCGCGTTCAGCATTGCAGGTCCGATTGACGCCGCAAATTTTTCCCTCACCGCCAGCGCATCGTACTCCTTGAAAAACGCGATGGCCTGCTCCTTCGTCAGCCCTTTGGTGTACTCCGGAAACGGCTGCGTCGCGATGCGAATGGTTTGCACCTGGTAACCGCGGGACTCAAAAGTTGTCTGCGCGCGCCGGAGCATTTTCAACGCATCCGCAACTTGCTCCTTGTACCGCACGCGATCCAAATTGATAAACGCGGTGATCGCGCGAATCTTGGGATTCGCCGGAACCGCCGCAGTCTTCGCTTGCGCGCGTAGAATTCCAGAGTTGCCGGCCAAAGCCAACAACAGTACGGCGACGGAGTCCCGTAGGAATCGAATCAAGGTGTGTGAATTTGGATGCATGGGACAATGCTCCTGTAAATGCGCCCGCTGCCGCAGGCGCACTACTAGCTTACAAGATTCGGCCCTACGTGGGATGGTTGGATTTGAACGCCGGGCAGCAGTGGATAGGCATATACTTTCGGCCACTCCCGAAGTTTATGAAGCTCCAGACGACCGAATCGTCGGAAGCCAAATGGCCAATTTGAACAGTCTGCGCTTACTTGAATATTTCCTCTTCGCAAATACTGTATTTGTTGGAGCTGTTTTATTCTACTGCGCCAAGCCCATTTCGGAGCGATACAACGCGTGGACGACTAGGATTGGCCGAAGATTTCCAAATATTAACGCACCACCAGCCCCAGAAAACGCTCAATTGAATTTCAGAATAGTGTACTTCTGCTGTCGGCTTTGCGGCGCATTTCTCTTTGCGATCGGCATCTACTATTTGCTTCACGCCTTCAATCGCTCGTGGCGATGACTCCTAGGGTGTCTCGTAACGGCCCCGGATAGTGAGGGCTGGTGGATTTCCGATGCGTTACTACACATAAGCGGCGATGCCCGTGATGCGCTCGCCGATCACCAGTTTGTGAATGTCATTCGTCCCTTCGTACGTAAATACGCTTTCGAGGTTGTTCATGTGCCGCATGATGCAGTAATCGTCGACGATGCCGTTTGCGCCGAGAATGTCGCGGGCCTTGCGCGCGGTATCCAGCGCGATGCCCACGTTGTTCATTTTCAACATCGAAATGTGCGAAGGATCGACTTTGCCGTTGTCCTTCAGTCGTCCGACATGCAACGCCAGTAATTGGCCCTTCACGATTTCCGTGATCATCCATGCCAGTTTTTCCTGCACCAACTGGTGTGAAGCAATGGGCTTGTTCGCAAATTGTTTGCGCGTTTTCGCGTATTGTAGCGCCGTGTCGTAACACGCCATCGCCGCTCCCAGCGCGCCCCAGCCAATCCCGTAGCGCGCCTGGTTCAGACAACTCAGCGGCCCCTTCAAGCCCACAACGCCGGGCAAGAGATTTTCTTGCGGGACTTCGCAATCGGTCAGAGCCAACCCCGAAGTCACCGAAGCGCGCAGCGACCATTTCCCGTGCACGTCCCAGGCTTTGAATCCCGGCGTCCCTTTTTCAACCAGAAATCCGCGAACTTTATCGTCCTCTGCTTTGGCCCACACCACCGCCACGTCCGCGATCGACCCGCTGGTAATCCACATCTTTTCGCCATTCAAAATATATTTGCTGCCCTTCTTTACCGCGCGCGTCAGCATCCCGCCCGGATTCGATCCGAATTGCGGCTCCGTCAATCCGAAGCAGCCGATGGCTTTGCCCTGCTGCAAGAGTGGAAGCCATTTATTTTTCTGCGCGTCGCTCCCATACGAATAAATCGGATACATCACCAGGGCGCCCTGCACGGAAACAAAACTCCGTAACCCGGAATCCCCGCGCTCCAGCTCCTGGGTCATCAATCCATAAGCAACGTTGGACATTCCCGCGCAGCCGTAGCCATGCAGGTTCGCGCCAAAAAATCCCAGTTCGCCGAGCTGCGGAATCAAATGTTTCGGGAAGGTGGCTTCGCGGCTGTGCTTCTCGATGATGGGAATGATTTCGTTTTCGACGAATTGCCGCGCCGTCTGCCGAACCAGTTTTTCTTCGTCGTTCAATTGCGAATCAAAATCGATGAAGTCGACTCCGCCATATCCAGCCATACGGCTCTCCTCGTTTCCGGCAGTCGCAAAGCGGGCAACGCCCGCAGGGAAGGAGGGCGCGCCACGTTTCCGGCCACTCGTGAAAGGTTCCTTGGGAAATGATCTGCTGCGGGGGCCGTTCCCTGGTTGCGTTCCCTTCGGCCACGGCTCTTGCTTCCCGAGTATAGCAAGTCCCCGAAAAAGCCAGCAACAAACTGCGCTTCAGAGTATTGGATTGAAACCAATGCACGCCAATCGCGAGATTCGCTGGAAAGGTTGAAGCCGTGGGATGGAAGCTGTGATGGCGTTCCCCGGTGTGGCCTAGCGCACATCGAAAGCCCGCCGCAGGTCGCTTAACTTGTTACATTTCTACCCATCGTCACTTCGGGACAGCCGAGAGTTCAGTTCGAGATTCCTTTAAGTTGCACCATCAAAAGGATTTATTCGACCGTCGATATTGGCTGACCGAATGCAGTTCTTACGCATGGAACTAGATTGAACTAGCAGGGAGTGCCGGTTTTATCCCCTAAAGCAGGGTCTGGGGAAGGACCAAGAGAACGAGGACATAGATGAAAAACACTGCCAAGCAGTTCTCCAAACAGGGCGGCCGGACGCGCGGCTTCACGCTGCTAGAGGTGCTCGTAGTTCTCGCGGTTACGGCGATCTTGATGGCATTCGCTGTGCCCCAATTTCAAAGGATTACACAAGCCCTTCGCATTTCTGGCGATATGCGCGACATCACCGGTACCGTGGGGCAAGCCAAGATGCACGCGGCGGCCGATTTTACTCATGGGCGCGCGCGCGCCAATCTGGTGGCTAATACATTTCAGCTGGAAACCTGGAACAAGGCAGGTAACGGCGGCGCTGGTTGCTGGCAGACCGTGGGAGATCCCACGAATCCCTGTACCATAGGCGCAAGTCCTATTCAGCCGCTTTCCACGGGAGTCACCTTTGGCTTCGGAGCTATGACAGCTCCTCCACCAAACACAACAGCGGCTCTCGCCCAAGCGCCTGCATGTCAGATTGGCTACAGTGGGGGTCCTGCCCTGGGCACCATCGGAGGTACAGCTTGCATTGAATTCAATTCGCGCGGCATTGCCATCGACGCCTTGGGCGCCCCAACGGGAAACGGCGCCTTCTACGTGAACAACGGAAATATGGTCTACGGAGTGACAATGGCTGCTGCAGGTCCACCTCTCAACTGGACGAGCTACGACAGAGCCAACTCGACCTGGTACAACCAGTAAAGGAACGAACATGAGACGCCAAAACGGATTTTCTATGCTGAAGAACCGAAAATCGCAGACGGGCATGAGCCTGGTCGAGACGATGATCGCGCTGGGGTTGCTCCTGGTCGTCGCCGCTGGAGTGCTGAGTCTGGGCGGAATTGCACTTGCAACCACGGAAAATCAGGGCCATCTGGCCGCCCGCACAGCGGAATATGCCCAGGACAAGATGGAACAACTGCTGGCCCTTCGGTACTTAGACAACAGCACGGACACGACGGTATTTCCTGCTGTGGTCGGGCCAGGCCTGGGGCTCACGCCAGGAGGCAGCCTGAATCCGAACGCCCCGGTAGCAGGTTATGCGGACTACCTGGATACATTTGGAAACGTCGTCGGCGCGGGCGCTAATTGGGAGTACATCCGAGTATGGCAGGTCACTGAGAACGCGGCGCTAAATTTGAAAACGGTATCCGTCTTGAGCCGAGTACGCGCAGGAGTCGGGCAGCCCCAGCTGCTGCCGCAATCCACCGTGGTGGCGCTGAAATCATTGCCATTCTGAGGGGGCACTGTGTTGCGATCCAGGAAAGAGTGGAGAGCTATGACGCACAAAAAACAAACAGGGTTCACGCTGCTGGAAACCATGGTGTCACTTGCGGTGCTTTTGGCGGTGTCCGCCATCGTAATGGGCGGCATGAACCAAATGATGAAGACACAAGGAACGGTTGCGAACCGCACGGAAATGCATACCAGCGTGCGCGATGCGACGGAAGTGCTGGAACAAGAAATCGGCCAAGCGGGGAAGATCTCATTGCCAACGCCGCCACCGGGCACGCCAACCTGGCAGATGCTGACGGCGATAGTCGTCGTAAAGGATGCGCCCGTTACGCAGCCATTGGTGAAGTTTTCAGCAACACTGGTGGATGCTGCTGGTCGTCCCGAGCTTTTCGACAATGAACAGTTGCTCGTGGATACGGGAGTTAACCAGGAAACCATTACGATTACCTGCCCAGCACCAGGTACCTGCACGGACACATGGACTGCCGGCCCCTTCTATAACAGCCACGCGATCGGGGTTCCAATCAGCGCGCCCGGTGCCTTTTCCACGGGCATTGTACCGCCGGCGCCAGGGATCACTGCGGGCTACGCGGGTTACACAAACTGTGTAGCAGCTCCCTGCGGATCGACGGACAGGGTATTGAAGTTGTATGGAGACATCAACGGGGATGGCAACATGATGTACGTCGAATACACATGCAACCCCGGCACTCCTGCAGCACCCGGATTCCTCTACCGTCAGCAGATGCCGTTCAATGGGGCTGCGGGATCGAAGCTCCCGGTAGCCCCCAGCATGGTGGTGCTGAGCAATGTTCTGGTCTCAACAACACCAGCCGGAGTCGTAGTTCCATGTTTTACGTACCAGGTCATTACGGTGGGTACGAATCCGGATTACGCGTTCGTGACCGATGTGGCGGTCACACTGACAGTACAGACGCAACTTCAAGATCCACAGACGCACCAATTCCAACAGGAGACCAAGGCGCTGCTGAACGTATCACCGCGCAACGTATTCAATGCTTTCCTGCTCGCCAGGCAAGGCAATGACAACCGTGTTCAAGCAATGCCCTTGGTCACGAAGACTAATATTTTGTATCCGTGAAGAACGGAAAGGAAGAAATGGCCATGAAACGAAGCAATGAAAAAGGTACCGCGATGCTGTTCGCCATAATCCTGGTGCTGGTTCTCTCGGTCATGGCGGCTTCGATGATGTTTCTCTCTCAGTCAGAGACCTGGTCGAGCATGAACTACCGGTTGATGACCCAGGCGCGCTATGGCGCAGAAGCCGGCATACATGCGACCGCCAACTTCCTACTCAACAACTATGTGCCTCCCGCTCCCACTGCGGGTGTGCCTCCCCCTCTACCCGCGGGCTATAACCTCCTCCTGCCCGTGCCCGCTGGCTGCGGTGGCAGCTCTTGCATAACGGACGGCGGAGGTAACCCCATTGTCTTGTCATCTCTGAACGGCACACCGGCAAACTATCCGGACGGCGCGCAGCGGGCGGCATTCCTGGCAGCAACAACCAACGCGCTGCAGGCCGGTGGCACCACGATTAATTACACTTCCTCGGCGATGCTGCTTTCGATGGTGCAGATCACTCCGTTTGCGACGACGACTCCAGCCATGATTCAAACGTGGAAGATCACCGCGCATGGCGACATCGCCACGGTGCGCAACGCCCAGGCGGAAGTTTCCGCGATTCTGGAAACGCAAATCACGCCGGCGTTCGGCTATGCGGCGTTTGCAACGAACAACGGCTGCGCCGCGCTGGATTTCACCGGCAACGGCACAACGGACAGCTATGATTCCTCAGCTTTGGCCCTTAATGGAGCCGGAGTAGCGACTCCGCCGTCGACGTTTAATAGCTACGGAGGAAACGTCGGCACCAACGGAAACGAAACTGATAGCGGAAGCAACGTAACGATCAATGGCACGTTGTCGACGCCTGACGCCGGCGTCGGTATTTGCACGGCCGGCAACGTTACGGCATTGACCGGAAAGCTTTCAGGGATTACGGGAGGACTGGTCCAGTTGGGCCAGCCCGTGGTGATGCCCACGCCCACCGTACCGCCGCCAGGGGCTACCAACGTAAATGCTGGAGGAACGCTAGCGCCGGGAAACTATGGAGACATCTCGCTAGCAGCCAAGGATGTCCTTACGCTGACTCCTGGCGTCTATAACATCAATAGCATCTCGGAATCCGGCCAGTCACAGCTTGCGATTGGTCCCGACCCCATAACCGGTCTGTACGGTCCCGTGATCATCAATGTGACGGGCAACGGTCAGAGCACACCGATTGATCTTTCAGGCCAAGGAATTGCGAACCCCACGCTCGATCCCTCTGTGCTACAATTCGTTTACGCGGGCACGGGAACGATCAACATCGTTGGAAACGGCGCCAGCGCAGCGGTAGTTTATGCTCCTAACGCGACCGCTGATTTTAAGGGCAACGCGGCCTTCTACGGATCCGTCATCGCGGCTCACCTGAAAGATGTTGGAAATGGAGCCATCCACTACGATTTACACCTTAAGAGGAAGCTGTACACCATAGGAAGTCCCACTCTCAATTCGTTTACTTGGAGCAGATTCTAATCTTGATGAATGGCGCGGGGTACAACCCGCGCTTTGCTCTGCGAAAACTTGATAGATGAACGAGGGCCGGTTGTTCCCGGCCCTCGCTTCTTTAATCAGCTGTTTTTGGCCGCAGGTTGCCCCGCTCCCCCGTTTCTGCTCCAATGTCTGGGTGCCAGCCGCGAAAAAACATTCGCCAACTCAAATCCTGATCTTCGATGTGGACGGAGTGCTTGTTGATGTGCGCGGCACTTACTGGCGTTCTGCGCTCCAGACAGTCCGCCATATCACCGGCGAGCGCGTTACCTATGCGGAGTTGCACCGGTGGAAAAGCAAACCGGGTTTTAACGACGACTGGAGCATGGTTTCCGCGTGGGTAAGTTCGCTGGGGCACCCCACTTCGTACGACGAGGCGCGGGCGGCGTTTGAGAGATTCTATTGGGGGAACGACGGACAGCCGGGGAACGTTCGCAATGAAAAGCTGATGGTGACGCCGCGGCAGATTGAAAAATGGGCTCAACAATTCGAGTTGAATCTTTTTACCGGGCGCACGCGGCAGGAATTTTCATTCACGTTTGAAAAATGGCCGGCTACGAAATATTTTCGCACTATCATCACGATGGACGATGCAAAACGGAAGCCTCATCCGGAAGGATTACACAGGATTCTCGGAGAGCGCGATCCGGCGACAGCGCTCTATCTGGGCGACAATATTGATGACGCGCTTGCGGCACGCCAGGCGAACGTTCCGTTCATGGCCATCATCGCTCCCGGCGAGCATGGCTATCGCCAGCGCGCAAGACGCTTCCGGGATCTCGGTGCTCGCGCCCTTTTGCCGCGAGTGAAGGATTTGTTTCGGAGTTTGAAGTAAGAGCGGTGACCACGGAGTGGAGTTCAAGTTGAGGGTGGAAGAAAAGCGACGGCAAGCCGCCGCACTCCAAAAGGGCTAGCCGACAGGATAACGGCTTATATAGAAGGCGCGTTCTTCGGCATCGGCCTGGGTGCGGAGCCGCCATTCGGGGAATACGGCAAGATCATCGGCGAGGGCTTCGATAGTGGAGCGTAATTCCAGGTGGGCGAGCCAGCGATCGGGAATTGCCTCAACTCCGGCAGCGGCGCCGAGAAGGTTACCGGTGATCGAGCCGGTCGAGTCGCTGTCTCCACTGTGATTTACGGCGAGAATGATTCCGTCTTCAAAGTCTTTTGCTCCGAGCGCGCAATAGAGGCCCATCGACAGGGCTTCTTCGGCCACGAAGCCCTTTCCGAGTTCACGCAAAGCGAGACGTTCGCGAGGGCGGGACTTTGCCAAGCTTTCCGATCTTTCGATAGCGGACAGGGTCTCTTTGTGGGACGGATGATTGCGGAGCTCTGCCTTCGCTGCGTGAATGGCGTCCGGCAAGGAGTTCCCCACAAGCAGCAAACTGACAATAACGGCAAGCACGCCCGCGCTGAGACAGCCGCTCGGATGTCCGTGGGTAATCGCCGCGAGTGCGCTGCCGGTTGTAAAAACGTTCGAGTGGAAACGGTCAGAATTACGCTCGCGATTATGGGAAGCCGCGAAATACATTCCCACAGGAGCAATGCGCATCACGCCGCCGCAGCCTTTGCTGTCGTTCATTGCCCGTGTCACTTTGCCGCGGCTATTTTGCAACGCGGAGAGGCAGGTAGTTCCCGGAGCGCGCCGACTGAAAAGTTTTTTCTGCTGGAGCAGCCAGCTAGCCTTGGCATTAGCAGACGAAACTAGCCGGGAATTCTGTTGGGTCATAAGCCAGCGCGCGTAAGAGCCAGCCGCCGCTCGAAAAAAGTCCGGCTCCTGGCCTTGTAAAACCGAGGCGACATGCGCGGAAAGCAGGGCCTCGGCGGTGAAGAGCGTCATCTGCGTGTCGTCGGTGATGGCGCCCAGCTTCCCGTAAGCGGGAGCATAGTCGCGGATTCCCGGTTCCCCGTAGGTGCGGAGGATTTCGTCCATGTCCAAGAATTCAACGGGAGCGCCGAGAGCGTCGCCGACGGCGCCACCGAGCAAGCATCCGCTGAAGCGGGATCGCGCGCGGGAATCGGACGGAATCCGGGGAAGGGACATTTTTCCGTGCACCTAGGAGCGGCTCTCTCGCTGGACAGGATACAGCGATTCGGCGGAGGTCAGCCAGCCCCATGAGGAATTTCCGGCATCCTACAGAAGGAACTCTTTCCTGTCTCCCTGGGAATTAGTAGTGGGATTGTCTTGCGTATCTGGGGTTGAACATGAAAGCAATTCGGAATTACAAATTGGCGGCATTGACAGGATTTGCGGCGCTCGGTCTCCTGGGTGCTGGGGTAGCGCACGCGCAATCTCCGTCGGGGCCCATAACGACGGCGCCGGCGCAGCAGGCACCCGCGGTGACTGCTCAGAATTCGGCGCCATTGCCCCCGCCGCGCACAACCATACTTGGCGCCTGGAAGTTCAATCCGGATGACAGCGACGACCCGCGCAAGAGGCGGCAGGACTCCCAAGATTCGAACGGCGGTTACGGCGGCGGTCGTGGACGCATGGGTGGTGGATATCCAGGCGGCGGGCATGGAGGCTACGGCGGGCGCCGCGGTGGCGGAGAAAGCGATGAAGAGCGGCAGAAAATGCGCGACCTCTTCACGCCGGCCCGCGCGATTACATTTTCGATGACGGGCGCAGAAGTCGATCTCCTGGATGACCGGGACCGCAAGCAGGCGTTTATGACCGACGGGCGGAAATTGCAAAAGTCTAAAGATGGAAATTATCAGGAGATTGCCGCCAAGTTTGACGGCAACCGCCTGGTCACTGATGAAAAAGATCCTCGTGGAAACAAAATTAGCAGAACGTTTGAGCTGTCTTATGATGGCCGGCAACTCTACGAAACGCTGCACATGACCTCTGGCCGCAGCAACACGCCGCTCGTGATCCGCTACGTATACGACATACCGTTGCAAACGACCTCCGAGACAAAGCAATAAGAGAATATGATTTGGGCCGGTTCCGAGAGACCTCGAGCATTCCTGCGCTCGAGCTATAACCTTCAGAATTGAGGTACAATCCCCATACAACAACGAATACTGGCAACCCGCGAAGGCCTGCCGCTATTTGCGTTGAAGCCGACAATTCCGCAATCCATCACGTTACGGAGGATTTCCATGTCGATCAAGATTCTGGGCCGTTTTGCAGGTTGCGTGTCTGTTCTGCTGCTTGGAATTCTGGCAATAGCGAGTCCTCCGCCAGTTCATTACCATTTACTGAAAAAAGTGCCGCTGGGCGCAGCTGCAGGTGGCGGCCGGGAGTATTTTGACTATCTAACAGTGGATTCCCATGGGCGGCGCGTCTATGCCTCACACGGCACGGAGGTGAAGGTGGCCGATGCGGACAGTGGCGCCGTGGTCGGAACGATTTCGGGATTGAAACAGTGCCACGGAATAGCGCTGGTGGAAGAACTGGGCAAAGGATTCATCAGTGATGGCGGGGCCGCCAAGACGGTGATTTTCGATGTGGCGAGCATGAAAGTGACCGGCGAGGTAAAAGGCGAGGAAGATGCCGACTCGATTATTTATGACCCGGCCTCGAAACGCGTTTTTGTTTTCAACGGTGACCCCAAGAGCGCGACGGTGATTGATCCGGCGAACGGAACTGTGGTGAAAAGCATTTCCTTGGGAGGCGGTCCGGAGTTCGCCGTGGCGGACGGCAAGGGAATGGTCTACAACAACATTGAAGACAAGAATGAATTGGTGGCGATCGATTCGAGCACGCTGACGGTCAAGTCGCGCTGGCCGGTAGCGCCCGCGGGACAACCGACTGCCTTAGCCATGGACCGCGAGCACCGGCGGCTTTTCGCGGCGGGCCGCAACCCGCAGAAGCTGGTCATCCTAGACGCAGACAACGGGAAGGTGATCCAGTCGTTTCCCATCAGCGCGGGCGCAGATGCGAATGTGTTTGAACCGGAAACGGGTCTGATCTTTGTCTCTACACGGGAAGGCAGTGTTCACATCTTTCACGAAGACACGCCGGACAAATATAGCGAAGTCGAAACGGTGAAGACGGAATATGGGGCCAAGACCATGGCGCTGGATTCAAAAACGCACAACATCTACTTGACTTTTGGACCACCTCCTGCTCCTACCGCGGAACGTCCGCACCCGAATCCGGCTCCCATTCCGGGAACGTTTCACTTGCTCATTTACGGAAAGTGAGCGCAGCGGCGCAGCGGTCGCGTTGACGTAACGGCTCTGTGAATGCTATAAAATTAAGTTTCCAGACGGCAGCGTTAAGCCCACCGTGTGCTCCTACCGGGTTGGAGCGTGGGTGCCAGCCGGGTGGCTGCGACACTTGACGGGATTTAGGCGACCCAATTTTCGATGCAAGCGATTGTTCACCAACTAGGCGAACTGTTCCTCGAGGCTGCGCCCACAGTCCTGATTATCCTCCTTTTTTACTTCATCTTACGGGCGCTTTTCTTCAAACCACTTTTGGCGGTGATGGCCCAGCGCGATTCGCGTACCGGGGGCGCACAAAAGGCTTCAGAAGCAGCCCAAGCCGCGGCTGGAGAGAAGGTTAAGCAGTATCAGCAAGCCCTCCGGCAGGCCCGCGGGCAGGTCTACGCCGAGCAGGAAGCCGCGCGCAAGAGACTGCTCGACGAGCGCGGCGCGCAGATTAAGGCAGCGCGCATGAAGGCCTCCGGCGAAGTCAGCGCGGCGAAGGAACGCGTGGCGGCGGAACTTGCCGCTGCTCGCCGCGATGTCGACACGACCGTTGGGCAGCTTTCCGCCGAAATTGCGAGCCGCATCCTGCAAGCTCCGCCGCGTCCAGGCGCTCCCGCGAGAGAAGCTCGATGACACGAAATCGTCTCCTTTTCCTGGCTGTGAGTATTCTATTTGTGTTCCTTTTCGCAGTCGTTGGGGCGAATGCTGCTGAGGAAGGTGGCAACGCGCCAACCGAGCGAGCCACGGAGATCTTCAAGTGGATCAACTTTGCGATTCTTGCCGGCGTGACCGTGTGGGTCTTTGGCAAATTGCTGCCGCCAGTATTTCGGAACAGGGCGGAAGCCATCGGTTCGGCGATCACTAATGCCACTAACGCTAAGGCGGCGGCGGACGCACAGCTTCGGGATGGCGGAGGGCAGGCTCGCGAATCTGCAGAAGGAAGTTGCAGAACTCCGCGCGATGGCCGAAAAGGAAGCTGCTGCCGAAGTGGAGCGTCTTCGAGCCGCCACACAGAGCGATGCGCAGAAAATCGCCGCTGCGGCTAAGGCGGAAATCGAAGCCACGGAACGTGCCGCGCGCCTGGAGCTGAAAGCCCTAGCCGCAAATCTTGCCGTGGATGGGGCAGAGACGCTTCTTGCCAAGCAGTTGACTCCTAAGGCGCAGGAATCGCTCATCAGCA
>WNFQ01003772.1_pt1 | contig 12866 bp, 10 predicted proteins | sample 5400171 | NCBI WGS metagenome assembly WNFQ01 (sample SAMN13153356, study PRJNA577476) | soil metagenome | isolation source: 20 cm soil under Madrone tree | place: USA:California | collected 2016-06-14
TTACCGGCCGCGGCAACCTTCGGCAGTATGGGCCCGGTCGCGCGCATGCGCAACGCGTGCGCGCTCCAGACCGTTGCGGGGCCGAGGCCCGCCGGGCGCGACGCGCCCACAAATTGAACGCGAGGGGAACCGCGGGCGAGCGGTATGGTCTAACTGGATGGAAGGACCGACCGGCGATGATGCTTCTCTGGTGGACCGGCTCCGGCGCGGCGACCCCCGAGCCTTCGAGGATCTGGTAATCGCATACCAGCACCGGATCTTCGGCGTCGGCCTGCGCATGCTCGGAAACCGAGCGGAAGCCGAGGAGCTCGCTCAGGAAGTCTTTCTGCGCGTGTATCGCGCCATCGGCGAGTTCCGCGGCGAGGCGAAGCTCTCGACGTGGCTCTACGCGATCGCCTCGCGCCTGTGCCTGAACCGCCTGACCTCGGGCGAGCGGCGCAGCATGCGCCAGGGTTTCGTACGAGGAGATCGCCGAGGCGCTCGAGCTCGAGCTCGGCACGGTGCGCTCGAGGCTGCATCGAGCGCGAATGGATTTGCGGGAAAAACTCGAACGGTTCCTGCCGTGACGTGCCACGACGCGCGCGAACGGTTCTCGGCGCTGGTGGACGACGCGCTCGCGGCCGGCGAGCGCGCGGCCCTCGACGCGCATCTGGCGACGTGCGCCGACTGCCGCCGCGAGCTCCAGCGCTTCCGCGACACCGTCGCGCTCGTGCGCGCGGCGGCGCCGGTCCGCGCGCCCGCCGGCTTCGTCGATCGCGTGCTCGAGGCCGCGCGCCCCATCCCCTGGCACCGGCGCCTCGTCCGCGGCCTCTTCCTTCCCTGGCCGGTGAAGCTGCCAATGGAGGCAGCCGCCATCGTGCTGGTGGCCGTCGGAGTGGCGCTGGTGTACCGCGGGGCGCGCGACCTTCAGCAATCGGCCGACGTGGACTCCATCGCTCAAGATGTGCGTCAGTCGGTCGAAAGCCCCGCGCCGCCGGCACCGGCTTCAAAGCCGGCACGCGAGGCCGACGCGCTGCGTGAGCAGCACTCTGTGCGCGAGCTGGGGAAGGCGAAAGACCAGGCGCAGAACTTCGCCAGGGCGCCGGAGGCCACGGGAGCGCCGCGACCGCCGAAGGTGGCGGCACCGGCTGAGACGATCGACAAGAAGGTGGCTCCCGCACCGCCGCCCACCGCGGCTCAGCAGTCCGCGGCGCTCTCGCGCGACGCGGAGCCTCAGCAAACGCCGGAGCGCCGGGAGAAACAGGAGCCTCAGGTCGCTGGGAAGCTCGAAGCTCCCCCAGTGGTCGCCGAGCGCCAGGAGACGATGGCCAGGGAGCAGTACCTACGATCCCAGCCCTCTCCGGCGCCGGGGGCGCGGGCCGATACGTCGGCAGCTCCCAGGTCGGCGCCGAAGGTCACCGGATCATCGCTGGCGTTCGTGGCGCCCGACGTGTCGGGGCGGCTGACCGTGAGCGACCGCGACGTCGCTCTTCGCGGCGTCGCCGAGCTCATCACGCGGCTCGGCGCCATCGAGAATCGTCGTGCCGATGCAGCCGACGGCCAGATCCTCGAGCTCACGGTTCCACGCGACGCCTACGCGGAGTTCATCCGCGAGCTCGCGCGTCTCGGTCGATGGCAGCCGAGCCGGGAGCCGCCCGCGCTGCCCGCTCAGGTTCGCGTCGTTCTCCAGATCACCCGCTGATCCACTCCGCGGGCCCGCCGCGGAACTTCCGGCGCCCTCTCCGGTCTAACTCCATAGCCAGTGATATCCGGACGACCGGAGGAACGACGCATGAAGACGCCTTTGATTGCCACGCTTCTCATCATTGCGCTCTCCACCGGACAGCCCGCCGCCGCGGCGCCCGTCAGCGTGACGCGCGACGACCAGCTCGAGGTCATGGTGACGATCTACAACGGCAACCTCGGCCTCGTGAAGGACCTCCGGGAAGTCCGGTTCCCGTCGGGGCAGTCCGAGGTGCAGTTCATGGATGTAGCGGCGCTGATCGACCCGACGACGGTCCATCTGAAGTCGATCACCGACGCGCCGGGGCTCAAGATCCTCGAGCAGAACTACGAGTACGATCTCTTGACGAGCCAGAAGCTCATGGAGAAGTACGTCGGGCGCAAGGTCCGACTCTATCAGAACGACGGCGCGTATCACGACGCCACCCTGCTCTCGACCAACGGACCGATCTTCGAGATCAACGGCCAGATCCACATGGGCCACTACGGCCGGCTCGTCCTCCCGTCGCTCCCCGAGAACCTCGTGGCCAAGCCGACCCTCGTGTGGCTCCTCCGCAACCAGACGGCGCGGCCCCAGCGCGTCGAGGCGTCGTATCTCACGAGCGGAATCACGTGGAAGGCCGACTACGTCATGGTGCTCAACGCCGCCGACACGCTGTCTGATCTCACCGGCTGGGTGACGATCGACAACAAGAGCGGCGCCACCTACGGCAACGCCGCGCTCAAGCTGGTGGCCGGGGACGTGAACCGCGCGCAGGATGCGCGGCGTGACCAGCGCATGATGGAGATGGCGGCCAAGGCGGCGTCCCCCTCCGTCGCGAGCCACGACTTCGCGTCGGAGGGCTTCTTCGAGTATCACCTCTACACGCTCGACGGCCGCACGACGATCAAGGACAACCAGACCAAGCAGCTCTCGCTGCTGGCGGCCAGCGAGGTGCCCATCACGAAAGAGCTCATCTACTATGGCGCGGCCGACTACTACCGCAATGCCTACGGCGTGCCGATCTCGAATCAGAAGGTCGCGGTCTACCTTCAAGTGAAGAACAGCAAGGAGAACCGGCTGGGTTCGCCGCTGCCGAAGGGCAAGATCCGCGTCTACAAGGCCGACGGCTCGGGCAGCCAGCAGTTCATCGGCGAGGACTGGATCGACCACACGCCGAAAGACGAGCAAGTGAAGATCAAGCTCGGCAACGCGTTCGACCTGGTCGGCGAGCGCACCCAGAAGGACTTCAAGAAGCTCGCCTCGAATCTCTACGAGATCGAGTGGGAGATCGCGCTGCGCAACCACAAGAGCGAGGGGCAGACGGTCACGGTCATCGAGCCCGTTCCGGGGGACTGGCAGGTGCTCAGCTCGAGCCACAGCTACGACAAGATCGAGGCCCACACGCTCAAGTACCAGATCCCCGTGCCCAAGGAAGGCGCGACCAAGCTCGCCTACCGTGTCCGGATCCGGTTCTAGTCGCCGATGCCGCGCGGCGGCCGCTGGGACGGCCGCCGCGCCGGCGCTTCACTCGCCGGGTCCGAACATCTTTCTCAGGAGCCGGCGCGCAATCGGCTTTCCGTCTGCGCCGTAGTGGGTCAGCAGCAGATCGCCCGGGAACCCCGGAACCGGGCTTCTCGGGTCGCTGATCTTCGCCAGCAGGATCTGACAGGCGTCGACCTCCGGCGCCGTCGCCCCGTTCTTCCGAGTGAGCAGTCGTCCACGGTCGTCGACCGACCAGGTCATCGTCGCGGGCGCCGATAAGATCGTCCGCTGCTCTTCGGGGCCCACCGGCGCGGTCGCCGTCAGGTGGCGCATGCGCCGGTCGGCGGAGAACGCGAAGCGCTGGTAGGGATAGAAGTACGGATCCGTCGCGTCGACCCGCACCGAGGGCGCCGTGCCCAGGCGGATCATCGCCCAGGTCCCGATGAGGTCGGCGCGCATACAGGGACGAAGGGCGTCGCGCGGATCATCGAAGGCGAACGCTTGGACGGCGGGCCAGAGGATCCACGCCCCCGCGACAAGGGCCAGGACGAGGACGGCGAGTCGCGTGCGCGTCATGTCGCGCCGAATTGTAATCCCCCGAGATCTGCCGGTCGCGCGGCCTTACTTGCCGCGCTTGGCCAGATATTCGGAGCCGACCAGGACCTCCCGCGGCTTGGCCCCGTCGCCGGGGCCGATCACCCGATCCTGCTCCATCATGTCGATGAAGCGCGCGGCCTTCGGATAGCCCAGGCGCATGCGCCGCTGCAGGAACGAGATGGAGGCCTGGCGCTGACCGATTACGAGGTGCACCGCGTCCCAGTAGAGATCGTCGCGATCAGCGTCGGCGCCGGCGGCTACTTCTTCCTCGCTCGCCAGCACGACCTCCTCGTACACCGCGGTCCCTTGCTTGCGCAGGAAATCGCACACGGCGCGCACCTCGTCGTCCGCGACCCACGCGCCGTGCACGCGCGTCTGCTTGTTCGCCCCGGGCGGGACGAAGATCATGTCGCCGCGGCCGAGGAGCTGCTCGGCCCCGTTGCCGTCGAGCACCGTTCGCGAGTCGACCTTGGAGGCCACCTGGAAGGCGATGCGCGTCGGGAAGTTCGCCTTGATCAAGCCGGTGACGACGTCGACCGAAGGGCGCTGGGTCGCGATGATCAGATGGATCCCGACCGCCCGCGCGATCTGCGCCAGCCGCACCAGCGAGGTCTGCACCTCGCCGGCGGAGACCATCATGAGGTCCGCCAGCTCGTCGACGACGACGACCCAGTACGGAAGCTTCTCCTCGGGACCGACCACTTTGTTGTAGCCCTCGATGTTGCGCACCTGCTTGAGCTGGAGCGTCCGGTACCGCTCGTCCATCTTGCCGACGATCCAGCGCAGGCGCGCCGCGGCCTCCTTCGCGTCGGTGACGACCGGAGCGAGCAGATGCGGGATGCCCTCGTAGACGCTGAGCTCGAGGCGCTTGGGATCGATCAGCAAGAAACGCACGTCGGCCGGCGAGGCTTTGTAGAGGATGGAGCAGATCATCGAGTTGAGCCCCACCGACTTGCCGCTGCCGGTTGCGCCCGCGACCAGAAGATGCGGCATCGACGTCAGGTCGGAGACGACCGGCGTGCCGTTCACGTCCTTGCCGAGGGCCAGCGGAAGCCGCCCCTTGGACTCCGCGAACTCCGCCGAGACGAAGATCTCGCGCAGATAGACGGTCGCCGCCTCGGAATTCGGCACCTCGATCGCCACGGTGCCGCGGCCCGGGATGGGTCCGACGATCCGCACCGAAGCGGACTTCAGCGACAGCGCCAGATCGTCCCCGAGGTTCACGACCTGGCTGATCTTGACGCCGGTCGCCGGCTCGAACTCGTACGACGTGATGACCGGGCCGGGGCTCACCTGCACGATCCGGCCCTCGACCTCGAAATCCTGTAGCTTGCGCCGGATCGTCTCGGCGTTGTCCTGCAGCTCCTCCCGCGTCCGCTTGAGCTCGCTCGCCAGCGGGACCTTGAGAAGCCCGACCGGCGGCAACTGGAAGGCCGCCGGACCGCCGCCACCGAAGTCGAAGTTCTCCTGCCACGCGAGCCCCTGCTCCGCCAGACGCCCGCGCGGGCGCGAGGGCTCCACGACCACCGGCAGCGCGACGATCTCCCGCGCCTGAGCTTCGACCACGGGCTCCGGCTCCACGGACACGCGCACGGCCGGCGCCGACTGAGCCCGACGCTTCCGCAGCTTCGTCAGTCGTGATGTGGTGACGCGGACGATCGCGGCGTACGACACACGCGTCACGCAGAGCACGCCGATGGGCACCGCGGCGATCAGCATCAGCCAGGTGCCCACGTCGCCGAACCCCGCGTTGAGTACGCCGGTCGCCGCGTATCCGACCAGGCCGCCTCCGATCGCCCCGCTCCTGACGCGCGTCGCCTGCGAGAGCAACCCCGCGGCGCTCACCAGGAGCACGGCCAGCCCGGCCAACGGAACCCAGCCGCGCACGACGATCGGCCGCAAGAACGCCGACGCGCCCCACGCACCGAGCAGAAGCGGGAGCAGAAACCCGGAATAACCGAATGATTGGAAGGTCGCCCACCCGAGCCAGACGCCGACGGGGCCGGTCAGGCCCTGTTGCTCGGCGGGTGTCAGGGTCGGATCGAAGGTCGCGAGCGCGATGAGACCGAAGCCCGCGGCCAGCAGCGCCATGATGCCCTTCACTTCGCTGAGCCAGCGGTCGCTCCCGCGCTTGCGCCGGCGCCGGGGCTTGGTGTCCGTCGATTTCCCTTCCGTCGAGATGACGGTGGCCATCAGACCTCCAGAATGATCGGGAGCACGACCGGCCGCCGGCGGAAACGCTGGTTGGCGAACTGCCGAACCGCCAGACGAACCGTCGCGCTCATCGATTCGCGATCGAATGGCACGTCGAGGCCGCGCTCGGCGAGCGCGGCGACCACGGCCTTCTTGAGCTCCTCGAGCAAGGGCTCGTTCTCCTTCACATAGACGAAGCCACGCGAGGCGATCTCCGGCCCCGCGAGCACCGTGCCGTCGCCGCTGACGGCGAGCGAGACCGCGATCAGGCCGTCCTCGGCGAGCAGCTGCCGGTCGCGGAGCACCACGGCGCCGATGTCGCCGACCGACTTGCCGTCGACGAGGACGCGGCCGGCGGGGAAGCGGCCGGCCAGGCGCGCCTCGGTCTTCGAGACCTCGACGCCCATGCCGTCCTCGATCAAGAAGACGCGGTCGGGTCCGATCCCGACCGTCTCGGCGAGCCTCGCGTGGCTCAGGAGATGACGATACTCGCCGTGCACCGGGATGAAGTACCGCGGCCGGGTCAGGTTGAACATCATCTTCAGATCTTCCTGGCTCGCGTGGCCGGAGACGTGCACGAACGCGTTGTCCTCGTACAGGACCTCGGCGCCGAGCCGATAGAGCGCGTTGACCACCCGGCCGATCGTGCGCTCGTTGCCGGGAATCACGCGGGCCGAGATGATCACGAGGTCGCCACGCTCGATCTGCACGTACTTGTGCTCCCCGGCGGCCATCAGCGCCAGCGCCGAGTGCGGCTCGCCCTGGCTTCCCGTCGAGAGAATCACCTGACGGTCGGCGGGAAGCTCGGCGAGATCCTCGAGCTCGACCAGGAGGTTCTCGGGCACCTTGAGGTAGCCGAGCTCGGCGGCGATCGTCACGTTTCGCTGCATGCTCATCCCCAGCAGCGCGACCCGCCGGCCCGTGCGCGCGGCGAGCGTGAGGACGTGCTGGATGCGATGAATGTGCGAGGCGAACGTGGCGACGATGATGCGCCCGGTCGCGGCGTCGAAGCGCGCGCCGAGCGCCTGGCCCACGTCCATCTCCGAGCGCGTGTGACCGGGCCGGTCCACGTTGGTCGAGTCCGAGCAGAGGACCATCACCCCCTGCTCGCCCAGCTCGGCGAAGCGCCGATAGTCCGGCGGCTCACCATCCAGTGGGCTCGGGTCGAGCTTGAAGTCACCGGTGTGGACGATGGTGCCGACGGGCGTGTCGATCGCCAGACCGATGCCATCCACGATCGAGTGCGTCACGCGGATCGCCTCGACACCGAGTGAGCCGACCTCGACGCGGTCCCGCGGGCGGATCACCCGGAGGTCCGCGGTCTCGACGAGCCCGTGCTCGCGCAGTCGCTCCGCGACGAGCGCCAGGGTCAAGGGCGTACCGTACACGGGCACCGGCAGCTCGCGGAGCAGGTACGGCAGGGCGCCGATGTGATCCTCGTGGCCGTGTGTGAGGACGACGGCGCGGAACCCTTCACGCCGGCCGAGCGCGTACGAGAAATCGGGGATGACGTGGTCGATGCCGGGCAGCTCGTCGTCCGGGAACATGAGTCCGCAGTCGACCGCGATGAGGTCCTCACCGGACTCGATCAGCATCATGTTGAGGCCGATCTCGCCGAGACCTCCCAGGGGGATCAGTCGGACGACGGGTTCCACGGAACTCCTTTCAAGACGGGCTTGATCCTACCACCCAGCCCCAAGTTCATCGTAGTTTCGCGGAGCCTCGGGGCGGGGCCCGTCGGGAGCCAAGTCTGCGGAATGCTTTGAGATCTGAGTGTCGGTCTCCCCGGGACAACGACCAGTCGATTCCGGACGCGAGTGATCACGCGCGATGGCGGGGTGGTGAGGAGAGCTATCGGACCAAGATCCAGTGGGCTGGGCCTCCGGGCCGGGATAGAACACCTCGAATAGGGGGGACGGAGTGACCCATCCCAAGATCGAGGCCGCCGCGGCGATTGCCAGGGCGCAGGCGAGCCTCGAGCAGGCCGTCGCCGAGCTCGACAAGCTGCCTGCGCTCGACGGCCGATCCATCGCACTCACCGCCCACGCCCTCAACAACTTCCTGACGGTCTCCGTGGCCGTCGTCGACCTTCTGCTCGAGGCGTTGCGTGACCATCCGGACCGTCAAGTGCGAGCGTGGCTCGAAGGCCTTGCGCACTCGAGCGACCTGATGACCCACACCGTGAGCCAATTGATGAGCAACTCGACGGGCGCCGAGGTCAGCCTGCGATGGGAAGACATCGAGCTGCCCCGTCTGGTCGAGAAGGCGTGCGCATACTACCGGCGCCACGCCGACCAGAAGCAGATCGCGCTACGCTTCAGCGCTGCGAGCGACGTCCCGATCGTCCGGACGGATCGAGTCGTCGTCGCCGTCGTGCTCGACAACCTCCTGTCGAATGCCGTGAAGTACTCGCCCGCGGGCAAGCGCATGTGGGTGCAGGTGCACGCCGAGCGGGGAGGCGTCGCGTGCAGCGTCCGGGACGAAGGACCGGGCCTGAGCTCTGAGGAACAGACCCGCCTGTTTCTTCCGGGTGTCCGCCTCGGGCCCGTGCCTTCGGCCGGCGAGCCCTCCAGCGGCTACGGACTCGCGATCGCCAAACGCTTCATGGATCAACTGGGTGGCGAAATCCGGTGCGAGAGCACTTCGGGGCAGGGCGCGACTTTCTCGTTCTGGCTGCCAGCAGGCGAAAGCGATCGACGAGACGAGCAGCGCGCGTAGCGGGGCTTGCCCCGATCTACATCAATAAGGCGCGGCGGCCTCGAGGCGCACGACGAGTTCCCGCGAGTCGCGGGTGAAGTCGGCTCGCGCGGCGGCGGGGATCGGCTCACCCGGAATGAACTTCTCGCTGAGCGGGTTCACGTACGTGCCGTTGTGCACGATGCGGTAATCGAGGTGCGGCCCGGTCGCCAGCCCGGTGGCGCCGACGTTGCCGATGATCTGCTTTTGCCGCACGCGCGCGCCGGCTCTGATGTCGGAGGGGATCCGCGACAGATGGTTGTACTGGGTCTCGTAGCCCGACCGATGACGGAGGTGCACCTGGATGCCGTTACCGCCGTTCCACCCGGCGTGCACGACGACGCCGTCGGCCACGGCGCGGACCGGGGTGCCGACCGGCGCCCCGTAGTCGATCGCGAGATGTGGCCGCACGCCGCCGAGGATCGGATGCGGGCGCGCGTAGGTGAAGCCGGAGGTGATGCGCGTGAACTCGAGCGGCGACTTCAGGAAGCTCTTGCGAAGTGACTGGCCCGCCAGGTCGTAGTGGGCGAAGCGCGACGATTTGAGCTCGAACCCGACACCCGTGAGCGTCTTGCCGCCGCTCGCGTACTGGGCGACGAGGATCCGGCCGTAGTCGACGAAGGTGTCACCGGCGTAGCGCTTCTCGACGAGCAGGCGAAAGCGGTCGCCGGCGCGCGTGTCGGCGGTGAAATCGAAGTCCGACGAGAAGATGTCGACGAGCGCGAGCACGAGCCGCGCCGACTCGCCGCTCCGCTCGACCGCGTCGAAGAGCGACCGCTGCACGACGCCGCTCACGGCCTCGACTCGCAGGTCGGGAATCGTCTCGGCGCGTCCGACCCGCCATCCCCCGTTCGCGGGGCGGGCGGCGAAGGAGAGCCACGGGCTCGCCTCGTAGCGGACCTCGGTCGCCTCGTTCCGGGAATTCCAGGTGATCTCGATCGTCGCGCCGGTCCGGATCCTCCGGAGGTCGGCGCCGTTCTTCCCGAACTGCGTGGCGAGCAGGAGGGCGCTGCGCGACGGCAGGCCGCCGCGTGCGAGCGCCTGCACGAGCGAGTCCCCGCGTCTCATCTCGACGCTGCGAACCGTGATGGGGTACGTCGGAACCGAGAGAGCTTCGGCGTTCGGCTCGGGCAGCCAGCGAGGCGCCGGCGCCCCGCCGGGCCAAACATATTGGTAGACCGAGACCGCGAGCACGAGAAAGCTCGCCGTGAGGAGCGCAGTCGGGGCCAGGGAACGCTTCAGCATCACGCCCACCCATCATAGCGGCAGCGCCCCGGACGTGGACTGAAAAAATCAGCAACCACGCGAGTTTCCGGATGGGTGCTGGGCCCACACACTACGCCTGGTACCCGCCTCGGCGCGCGGACTCAAGCAGAAGCGAATAGCCGGAAAACGTGAGGCAAAGAGCGGGGTGACCCCGCTCAGGGCAGCCCGGTCGCCAGCGCCGCGAATTCGGACAGCGAAAGTGTTTCTGCCCTGCGTGTCGGATCCACGCCGGCCGTCGTCGCCGCCCGACGAACCACGTCGAGGGGCAGCCCGAGCCCCGCGCCGAGCGCGTTCGCCAGCATCTTCCGCCGCTGGGCGAACGCCGCTCGCACGACGCTCTCGAAACGGCGCGGGTCGGTCAGCCGGACACGCGGCTGGCGCAGGACGCGCAGATGAAGCACGGCCGAGTCGACCTTCGGCGGCGGACGGAACGCGCCCGGAGGGACGCGGAGCGCCAGGCGCACGTCGCAGTGCAGCTGAGTGAAGATGGACAGGCTGCCGTAGGTCTTGCCCCCCGGCGCGGCGGCGATGCGCTCGGCGACCTCGCGCTGGAGCATCAGGGCCATCTCGTGGATCGAGGCGCGGGCCTCGATCAGCGCCATGAGGATCGGCTTGCCGACGCTGTAGGGCAGGTTGCCGAGGATCAGGACGCGGCCGCCGGCAGGCGCCGCCAACCCGGCGTAGTCCCAGTTCCGCGCGTCGGCGTCGAGCACCTCGACGGCCGGGAGCTGTGCCCGTAATGCCACACCCAGGGCTCGATCGATCTCGAGGGCGATCACTCGGCCGGCACGACCGGCGAGCAGGCCGGTCAGCGCTCCGTCGCCCGGCCCGATCTCGACGACGAGATCGCGCTCGGTTGGCGCGACGAGATCGACGATCGCGCGGGCGATCGTCTGATCGCGGAGAAAGTGCTGGCCGAGCGCGCGACGCTTCGTCATCATTCGAGGCGATGCCGTACGCCGTCGAGCTCGCGCTCGACCCTACGTCCGCCGGCGTCGTTCGGCGCCTCTGGCGAGAGCTCGACGCCGCGGGCATCACGTACGTCGCCCGGGCGGGCGCGCGCCCCCACGTCACGCTCGGCATCTGGGACGCCCTCGAGCACGAGGACGCCGTCGCGGAGCTGAGGCGGTTCGCCGCCGCGACGGCGCCCGTCACGCTGAGGCTCGCGAGCGTCGGGCTGTTTCCCGGGGTGGCGGTCTTCCTGGCCCCGACGGTCACGCCCGAGCTGTTGGACCTGCACGCTCGCTTTCATCATCGATTCGGCCTCCTCGGCCGGGCTCCGTGGCCGGATCAATTCGCGAGCGCGCTGTCGATCGCTGCGCGCACGCCGCTGCCGCTCGAGTCCCGGCTGGTCGAGGTCGGCATCGTGGAGTTCCGTCCGGTGAGGCAACTGGTGTCCTGCGCCCTCGGCGGTCGTTGACGCGCGGTTACACCGCGGAGCGGGACTCCAGCTCGGACATCAGCGCCGCGAAAACCCGTCGCACTTGCTCGGCGGTCGCTTCACGGGTACCGGAGTTGTCGATCACATAGTCCGCCAGCTTGGCCTTCTCGGCGAGCGGCATCTGGCTGGAAATCTTGCGCCGGTTCTCCGCGTCGTCGGTGCCGTCGCGCGCATGCAGCCGTGCCATCTGGGTCGCGTCGTCGGTGACGACGACGACCAGCCGATCCATGTTCTTGTAGTTGCCGCTTTCGATCATCACCGCCGCGTCGAAGACCACGAGGCCCACGAAGCCCTGCTCGGCCAGCTCGTCGAGGCGCGTCAGAAATCGATCGCGGATCGCCGGATGGGTGATCGCCTCGAGCCGGAGGCGCCGCTCCGGATTGGCGAAGACGATCGCGCCGAGCTTCTTGCGGTCCAGCTCGCCCGCCGCGGTGAGGACGTCCCGGCCAAATTCGGTCACGATCTGCGTCAAGGCCGGCTGACCCGGCTCGACCACCTCGCGCGCGAGCAGATCGGCGTCGACGATCTCACCGCCGAGCTGACGCAGGAGCGCCGAGACCATGCTCTTCCCCGTCGCGATGCCCCCGGTGAGGCCGACGAGCAGGAATTTGCGCGGCGCGCTCATACCTCCGCCCAGTCGGCTCCCGTCTTCACGTCGACCACGACGGGGACCTTGAGCGGCAGCGCCGCCGCCATGATCTCCCGCGCCAGCGCCTCCACGGCGAGGACCTCGTCCGGCGGCGCCTCGAACAGGAGCTCGTCGTGCACCTGCAAGAGCATCCGTGCGCGGAGCCCGCGCGCCGTCAGCGCCGCCTGCACGCGGATCATCGCGATCTTGATCATGTCGCTGGCGGTGCCCTGGACGGGCGCGTTCATCGCCATGCGCTCGGCGGCGTTCCGGGCCACGGGGTTGCCGCTCACGAGATCGGGCAGATAGCGGCGCCGGCCGAGCAGCGTGCTCACGTGGCCGCGCTCGCGCCCCTCGGCGAGCGTCCGGTCGATGAACGCCCGCACGCGCGGGTGGGTCGCGAAGTAATCGCTGATGTACCGCTGCGCTTCCTTCTGGTCGATCTTCGTCGCCTGCGACAGGCCGAACGCCGACACGCCGTAGAGGATCGCGTAGTTGGCGCTCTTGGCGATCGTGCGCTGGAGCGACGTGACCGACGCGGCCTCCACCTTGAACACCGCCGAGGCCGTCCGCGTGTGGATGTCCTCGCCGCGCCCGAACGATTCGATCAGCGCTGGCTCCTCGGACAGATGCGCGAGGATCCGCAGCTCGATCTGCGAATAGTCCGCCGCGACGAATCGCCACCCGTCCTCCGGAATGAACGCCTGGCGGATCCGGCGCCCGAGCTCGGTCCGGATCGGGATGTTCATGAGGTTCGGATCCTGCGAGCTCAGCCGGCCGGTCGCCGCCACGAGTTGGTTGAACGTCGTGTGGATCCG
>WNFQ01008732.1_pt1 | contig 12862 bp, 13 predicted proteins | sample 5400171 | NCBI WGS metagenome assembly WNFQ01 (sample SAMN13153356, study PRJNA577476) | soil metagenome | isolation source: 20 cm soil under Madrone tree | place: USA:California | collected 2016-06-14
TTAGCAATTGGGGATGGGAGACGTGCCGGAAGTTATCGTGTTATCGGCCTTGTTTCACCTTCAGCGCTTCGCCTGTATAAGCCAAAAATTTCTGGGGCGAAAAGGGTCCGCTATCAACAATGAAACCTTTCAAGGCCTCCGGGGATGACGGCGCAGTGGATGTTCAATATGTTACAAAGAATCCAAGCACTGGGTAGGTACTATAATCGAACATATCCGTCAATTGTTGTAATCCGCACACTGGCATCACTTACTAGCTGGTATACGGTGAACAAACAAGTGACGATGGGCAGGGCCACCATGTCTACCAAGAATTGGAAGGTAATTGAGGACCAAACCTGAAGGCCTGAAGGACGACTACAACATATCTTCACTTTCAAGTTCTCCACTTTTGATCACAGCGTGCATTGGGAAGCGCGGGCCCGTCAAATAAGATCAGGTTGCGCCCAGATGGTATAATGAAAATTTACCCCATTCCCGCGGTAGCTGGCGACCATCGGAAGGCATTTGGGTTAGTAAAGTAGTGTTCAATGTTTTGCCCAGGGACGGTACTCCGATCACCAACAACTGTCGGTGATTGGGGTCCCATGTCAACACGTCAATAATGATCGATGCTCTGTCATCACCTGCTAGTGAGGCCCACACCTCGTGGAACTTTGATCGTCCCTCTATCTACTCAAAATTTTATTTTAATTCTGCGATCCATTTCAATTTTTTTGTATTCCCGCACAGCGCCGTCTTGCCCTTCCATAGTAAGGTACATGGTGATGCTCTAAACGAATGTTCGCCGGCCGTTGCAGCCACACCGCCTCGTATATAACCGAGGATAGGACCGACGTGGAGGAGTAGGCCTCACCCTTCTGCCAGCGCTTCACACCCGGGCCCACCATGAGCCAACATGGTGATGTTTCATGTCTTGCTCAGACATAGTCAATATAACACTGATGTGTCGATAGCCATACTCTTAAGTGCGGCGCTCCGTAAGTACTGCAATGCGCTCAAATATGGAGTGTTACTTATCCCATCTCACAGTGGATATGTCGCTTGTCGGGTTAGTGGGCCAACAGTACTACTCATATTGGACTAGCGGTACGTAGTTATTGTTTCTGCGTCCTGGCGATGCTAACAATGTCGCTAGGTTTCAAGGATTTCATCTATTTGAAGTACGAAACATGACCAGACCGCGCTGTCCTGCCACTCATATTCCCCATAGGCTCTTTGTTAATGTGCAATTTGCTCTCGTTGCACTACAGGGTATATTGTGTGTTCTCCTTCCTGTCTTCTAAGCGCAAATTCATGTGGCCGACTGGGACGTCTTCCAGGATGTGGCATCTCATAATCAAAATCTTGTAATTTTCTCATCCCCATTTGGCGATGCCATGTTCATCGGCCTTCTAGCGTTGATTTCAACGGTATGCCTCCGCCTAATGCCGCATGTTCGTGCCTTTTCTGCATTCATGTGCGGTTGCTAATTCCCATTCAAGCCAGCTTATGGAGTGGGCCGGCCAATTCTCTGTGTCAACTATTTATCATTATATTTGCGAACATATTCCTCGCAACTCGGTTGGTTCATTGACATCTTATTCAGGCTGACTCGATACTCATTTCCAACTTCCAGTATTTATAGCCTGACGAAGAGTCTCATCCAGAGTCTCGCGCCTGCCTTCTTTTCTATCATCGCCTTTGTGTTCGGTATGGTCACCGTAGTGTCCACTGCTTGGACACACCAGTGCGTATTTCTTCACAAGCTGAACAGTCGAACCCCAATTGATATTATCCAAGTTCCCATTCGTATAAATACGCTACAACGGTTGTCTGGTACATATCACAAACTACGGCGGAGTGTCTCATATCATGTGAGTTATTTTTCTTCTTCAGATAATCTGGACGCGCTGACTCACCTTGGTAGTCTTCCTTGCACGTGGACTCCTAAATGCTCGAAGTGGGATTGAAAGATCAGACTTGATAGTGAGATACCTCGCACGTAACGTCATCCAAACTGCTGCGCTCGCGACTATCTGGGCGATTGCGGCGCTCGTGTCGTGGTTCTGGTTGACCCAGAAAAACGTATTTGTTTATAGAGTTTTCGACATAACGTCTGGAACAGTGTACACGCATGTGAGTGTTTCTTCTGTGACGGGACTACCGTCCTCTGAAGGAGAATATTTAGGCAATATTTGATACCCTTATTTCCCGCACTCAACTGCGTGATCGCATGGCCGCCGCCACCTCATCAGCATCAGCCTATGTCGATTTGGGATACCCCAGTAATCAGGTAAAGTCGTAATTTGATTCTCCCAATGTGTGGCCGAACTGAACTGTAGACCGGTACACACAGTCACAGGGACGGTACTCTGGCCATGTGATAGTGTCAAACCTCTCTCCCGCACCACATACCAATTCCGACTCCGAGCCTGGAATAAGCCTCGTGGACAAGAATGACATCATAGAACTGAGAAAAGTGTCTGCTGGAAAGCCGGGTATCCGGTATGAGTTTTGATACCATCCCTCAGTAGAAACAAGGAGGCACTGCTACACGAGCTGGCGATTATGGGCTGTTATTTTGGATGGGGTTGGTGATTATGTACGCTATTGTCGTGCTGCGTGTAGTTCACCCAGCAATCGTTATTTTGGGCCATTTTCCATTACAGAACGTTATCTCATGGACACTGGATGGTCTTGCAGCGTTCCGTCTTCTTTCGTGCAATCAGTTGCGAGCCAGGACCAGAACCAGCACATGCTTGACAGGAAAACAAACTTTTGGTCAGCCGTCAACATCGTCACGGAAAACAAGAACCTTCGTTTCTTAGATGCAATGTAGTCACGGTGTTGTTAACGTCAAATAGTGGTCGGACTGTTCATGTGTCTGGGCGTCGCTCAGAGCTTCAAAAAAAGGTGAGGATGAATGAAGATAGTCGAGTTTAGGTGAAAGCACTATGTAACGGCGCAGCCGGGAATGGGCTTGCAGGAAACGGGTTAGCAGCAATTCCCGATGGCTATGAGTGCATCAGGGAAGAGGGCGAGCAAGTTCCCCAAGCATAGTACTAGGAGATGCGCGATAACAATTCTTGCTCGCACCTAATGGCCACGGTCGCATCTCACAGACATGCTCGTCCACTGCCCCGGCTCCTCAAATGGTGAAGAACTCCCTTAAAAATATGTGTATGATATGCCTTGTTGATACGGCCACGGAAGGGCAAGAGCCAGGAGTGTTGGAATTGGATGACGAGGCTGAGGCTTATATGTTGCTGGGAGGTGGCCTGTCAGACTGTTTGCCTTGTAAGCTTGAAGTGTACCACTCGCATCCAGCGTGGACATTCAGTTCCGCATTCAGTATCTGTACTGAAAAACATTGTGATGGATTCATCAAATATATGATTGAGGTATGATGTGGACGCACTGTCGTAAGCAACTCTCCCAGTTATTACTCGGAGGCTCCGTCTCATTCCTGACTCCTCTTTCCACCTCTCTCCCTATTGATCCACTCATGGAAACCCTCCTCGAATTCACTCTGCGGATGCACTTACTCTTGACTTCCTTCTCGGCTTCAACTGTGGTCCAGGTTTGTTTGGTGGCAATCGATCCGTTTGTTCGGATTGGTAGTGGGCATTAATGAAATCAGGTCGTGATTTTCCACATGTCACGACGTTGTTGACGACGCCAACTTTGAGCGGGGATAAATTGAATTTTGTGAGTTAAACTCCAAGAGGTGAACGTTCTATCTGAAGAAACGACTCATCGTGCCAGCCACTGCGGCCAACGGTCGGTGGCAGACAGCTCGCTGATTACGTCATTTGCCTCCTTTGGCAAGAATAATCGCACAAATTTTTGGGGCCTTCAAGCTTCAACCACCATGATTGGCCGGGAACTCTCTAACAACATAGTACTCCAAACTGACGCAATTGTTCTGAGACCATTGTTTCAGATGATTTATGACCATTTATCAAAGGGTACTTGACGAGCAAGGCATCGCAAAGGGAAAACCCATCGGTTATCTTTCATCCCGTAATACCTGTACCGTGACAGGACAGGATCTCGGTGAAGGGAAATGCCAATACCACGTTAGTGTGGTTTTCTCTTTGACTGGCTATACTACTGTACACTTCCGTCACTAGGTTTATTCGCGTACTCTTTTATTTTGCGACGGCCCTGCCGCTGGTATGCGGGTTCCCTTCAAGTCACAACGGATACCTAACTTCTGTTTCTTTCGACGAGTTGTTGTGGCGAGCGCTTAAGCTTAAATGCTCGAGGGACGTCTCATGGCTGATAAATACTCCCGAGTTTCCTCGTGTCGTTTCTATGCGCCTTTTCTGGACTACGCCATCGAAGAATCCTGTCTTGTTTGTCTTTGTTATTTGATTCTCCCGACTGTCTGATGTTTGAAGTGCGATCATTTTCCCCTATAGTACACGAATCACAACGCATTATAAAGGGCCCACCCTCGCGAGGAACCCACCCCCCAAACCACACCTTCCTCGGCCTCTCAACTATGTCGCCGTACGATTCACCGGCGTGCAATATTGGCGTTGCATTTTATACGCACTCTACTTTTCCCAAGCCGTGGGTTCTCGCGCTTTCAGAAAGCCCTTTGTTCAAGGGTCACGTGTGGTGCAACGTCATCGAGACTGAACGTACTGAACAGTTGGAGCGCACACTGGGCCTCGTGCGATTGGTCGCCGGCCACCTTTAATTGCACGATGCTCTTTTCAGGAATCATCCACGTGGCACAAATTTCCCCTCCGATGGACAGAATTCAAGCTTTGGTCGCTAGGACTAACTTTTACTCCGAGCTCGACGGCCTCGACCGTTTCAAAAGGAGGGTGACATGCCGTGGGGAAGCGACAAATACGTCATTATGGCCCTCTGGCGTCTGGGTTTCCACGAGGAAAGGTTCATCTGCTTTCCTGAGATGGACCTGAAAGGCTTAACGAGCCGAATTGAATACTGTCTACCCTATCTTTCGCGCGTACAGCGGACCGTGTCTGGAAATCTCTGTCGTCTCTCTCGGTGGAGTCTCCTTTGGTCGCTCTGCTCCATGATACCCTTTTTTTTTGCAAGTCCTCAGCATCACATTTATTCCACAGTTGGCCGAGTGGGAATACGGAACCTGATGAATGGGTCGAAGATCGGCTGCCTTGTACTGTAGGTAATGGCCGTCAGGAGGGAAATTCGCCTTGCACCAATTACATTGCAAATATTCTCTGCATGATCCACACGGTACCTTGCCGCGGAGTCTCCGAGTCAACCAGATATTATGTCGGTATGGTTAGGCCACTCGAGGACCAAGCACAAACTACAACCCAATGCTCTCTATGACGAACGCATTGGTCAGTGACTAGGGCAGAGCGTCGGGGAAGAAAATAATTCAAGAATAATCCAGGTGTTAGAAGAGCGGGAGGAGCGGATGTCAGATAGAGAAGATCAAGGCCATCAGTAACCTGGACACTCGCTTGGGCATAACCTACTTATGAAGCTAAGGCCCACCGATATCTGTATGAGGCTTCGCGCGTATTGTAGACTACAGTGGGCACGGCGAATGCCCGGTGGAGTTATCGTACGGTAACGACTGGGTAATGGCGGGCTTAGTACACCGAGGAAGATATTGGATCGCGTCGAAAATCTCGGGTAGCGAAGATGACGAGAAACTTCAAAAGCCTCGGGATTGGCGGCGCGGCGGCCATCACCAATTCAATACATCAGAGAGAATTCAGGTGCGGGGAAACGAAAATGAGCCCCCATCTTCGATTGGAATGCACGTCATTCGTTAAAGAAATGAAATGAGGGTGGAGCGTGTTCTTAGAGTCTGTTTGATGCTGCGCATCCAAGGGAACTGCGGTTGGCCAAGGCGGTGGCCAGGGCAACCCAGCCGGGCCGAGGCAGGCCCGGTCCACTGGCAGGGCCAGCGTGATGAATACCCTTCGCCTTCTTCACTTTCGACACCCTTTCAATAACCCTATGCATCGGAGGTTCCTACTATGAGCAAAGCCAGCTCATATTAAAAATGAGCATCCGATCCAAATTATTTTCCGTAACCCCTCGTGTCTTTCCTTCCATCGCGAAGACCAGGACATCCACTTATAGAATTTGGTCACGGTCATCCTCCTCTATACACAAAATATAATCCTGTGATCCATATCAAAGTTCAAAATCATCGCATGTCCGCATATCGGCACCGCGACCGAGCTTGCTGCTTCTTCAACTAAATACAAATGTAAGGTACCTGGAGACTCGACTAAACGGACCTTTGGCCTTTGCTGCGGAATCATCGTGACTTCGTACTACTATAAAACCGAGGATAAGATCGGTGTGGAAGAGTAAGCCTAACACACTTCCCGTGTCGCAATTGCCCCACCCCCTACCATGACGCCGCCACCCAGTAGCCCCCCGAAACCAGATGGTGCTGGTTCGTGTCTTGCTCTGACATAGTCAACATCGTACTGATGGGTCGATAGCCGTAATTTTAACTGCAGCTCTTCGTAAGCAATATAGCGTGCCCGGATATGAGGTGTTATTGATCCATAAGACAGTAGATGTGTCGTTTTTCGGGTTGGTGTGCCAACAGTATTTCACATATTGGGTTACCGGTCCGTAAATCGTTATTGTAGTTACATCCCGTCGATGCTAGTTTTTCCATTAGGTTTCAATGATCCAATCCATCTGAGGTGAAGAACAGCAGACCATGCTGTCTTCAATTTGCCACTCACATTCGTCACAGGCTCTTTGTTAATGTGCAATTCGTTCTGGTTGCGTTCCAAAGTATATTGTATGTTCATGTACCTCTATACCAAGACCAAATTTACGCAGCCAACTGCTTTGACTGCCAGGATGTGGGACTTTACGTTCAAATACTTGTAAGCTTTTTCTCTGCATTTGGCAATGACACACTGACCATCTCTTAGTGTTAACTTCCATGGTGATCCTACGGCAAGTGCCCCGGGTCTGTGCCTTTTTTTATTCATGTGCAGTTTGCTGATTCCTTTTCAAGCCAGCTTATGGAGTGGCCCGGTCAATTCGCTGTGTCAATTACATCTCGTTCTGCTGGCGAACATATTTCTCGCATCTCGGTTAGTTAGTTGACCTGTTCAGGCTGACTCAATAACCATTCCCAACTTTCAGTATTCACGGCCTAACAAAGAGTCGCATCCAGAGTCTCACGCCTATCGCATTATCTATCATTGCCTTCGTATTCGGTCTGGTCACCGTGGTGACCACTTGGAAATCCTAGTGCGGATATTTTCTTTTAATGCTGAACAGTCGAGTCCCAATTGATATTATTCATAGTCCTGTATCGTTAAGACATGCTACATCGGTTATTTGGTACACATCACAAGCTGCGGCAGAGTGCCTCATTACCTGTAAGTCTCACTGTTCTTCCTCAGGTGATGTAGGATGCATTGTTTTTCCTTCGTAGTTTCCCTTGCGCGTGGACTCCTAAAGACTCGAAGTGGTGATCACAGAGTAGATTTTATCGTGAGATATCTTGTCCGCAGCGTCATCCAAATCGGTGTGCTTGCGACAGTCTGGGCCATTGGGTCGCTCGTGTCATGGTTCTCGATGAAACACAGTTTAATATATAGAGTTTTCGACATAACGTCTGGAACAGTGTACACGCATGTGAGTGTTTCTTCTGTGACGAGACTACCGTCCTCTGAAGGAGAATATTTAGGCAATATTTGATTCTCTTATTTATCGCACTCAACTGCGTGGTCGCATGGCCACCACATCGGCCTGGGTCGACTTGGGATACCCCAGTATTCAGGTACAGTCGTACTCTGATTCTCTCAATGTGTTGCCAAACTGAATGTTGGACCGGCTCACCTATAGTCACCGCTATCCGGGAGATTCCCTGTCCCTGTGGTAGTGTCGAACTCACCTAGCTGTGCTCCTCCTGAACCACCTAGCGACTCCGGCTGCGGGACCGGAACGACCGAGACGAACAAAAATGACATTTCGGAAATGGGCGGTATGCCCGTAGGGAAATCGGAAGTTGTTTCGTATTCGTTATAATACAAAACCTCATCAACAGGGACCCAAGGAAGTACGGGAAGCTCGGCTATAGAGGGTAAGGGATGTACGTTATCGTTGTGCTGCGAATAGTCTACCCAGTATTTTCTTGGGCAGATACTTTCACTATTTCTTGTACGGACCCGGCCTTAAGATTGTCTTCAATTGGAGCGTTCCGTTTTATCTTTCTTACAATGGTCAGTGCGTCACCATCTCGCTGAAATTGCGCGCCTCAAGTATACCACCACATATGTGGCCTCCGGTATAGGTAAGTGTTATTCTGACTATTTGTGATTTAGAGTACTAGGTAATTGAAGTGTCCCTGTGAGCCTTTTGTGAGGCCACACGGTAATGGTGACCATTTTTCAAGGACGACCGTTAAGTTCTCGATACGATGACCTGAGAGGCTCGTCCTACTGGCGTGGAAGCGTTCTACTAGTAAGACAGTGTGAGTCTACCGATAAACTACGACTATGGGATCAAAAACCGACGTCCGTGCGGTCCCTACTAGCGGCTGGGCCCCTTACTCTGACATGTAATTGGTGGTTGTAAGTCCGCGGTCGGCGAATCACTTCATATAGTACTCGAGATTCTCTCTATACTACGGCCTTACCTTGCTTCTCGTTCATACTCTGAATCCCTAGTAACGTACAGTAAATTTAGTGCGTTTAAATCCCCACCGTTAACGACACTATCATCATCCTCCATCATAATCGGGTGTTCATTGCAGAAGTACAGATATAACGCACTTGATGCTTACTCTGGAAGGAGATTTTAACTTTCTGTGGAGGAATCTTTCCGAGTCCGAGCGCGTCATACAACTTGTAGCGGTCCCGCTCGCCACATATTACTTCACCTAAAGACCGTAGTAACGCGAGAACCGAGTGATAAATTGAAGACGCGTGAGTTCCACACGATTGGCATCCTAATTTGTGTCCCGCCGATACGGTGTACCCGTTTATCGGGATGTTCTCCCCGAGGGATATAATCTTCCCTCCCATTCGGGAATACTGTATCCATGGTCAGCCTGTAGGAATTCAATACCCTAGTCGCCCTTACTTCAAGTTGTCGTAACAAAGTTGCTTCTTGCCCACAAGTACGCTAGCCTCTGTTGAGCCGATCGTTCAGCATGTCCACATCTCCTTGTGGCACTCAACAACAGTCTAGCCGAAACAGGCAGGCAGAGAATGGAACGATAGCCCTTAAGATATGTGTGATGCCGGCCGCATCTCTTTCTCCCGACCCTCACTATCTGCAAGAGTTAGACGTGACCTTGGACGCTGACTGCCAGTGACAGTGCTCTGTCGATCAAGATGACTTGGCAAATGCGATAATTGTACCTTCCGAAGGGAGATATGGTACGAGTGTGCATGGCATGGTGCACATGACACTCTCAAGCGTCAGCACGCACTGGCAGGTGGAGAGAGTAATTCGAATCAGAGTTGTTGCCACTGAGTGCAGCTCTGGTGCGTGGCAGAGCGCGGGCCGAAAGCGGCCGGAAGCAGTGCAAACGGCTGTCGGGTAATGCCGAGGGATAGTAGGGCCACTTGGAGCCTCTCTTCACGTTCCTCTACCAACACCTGACGATGAGCTCAACTTACCCAGTCATTGAATCGCGTCCAGTGCACCCCCACATACAAACATCATGCTCATCTTGTCATTTTCAGCTCGAATTCCCCGTGCCCATCCCCGTGCCGAAACCGTCCAGTCTACTTACTGTGCGTTGTTGTAAGTGTGGGAAGACCTTTTCCCATGCTTTTTATCCGAATCAACTTCCTCCAAGCATGTCCAACCACGTGGGGTCATCATCAAATATGCACGGACAGGCGGCGGCTCCACCACGAAAAGGGAGGAAGATTGGCACGCAAGAGCGCCCACTCGAGACAGGGTATTATGATTTGCTTGGTATACCGGTTGATGCAACGACGGACGATATCAAGAAAGCTTATCGTTCGTTAATCTAGTATCATTCTGTTCTTTAGCCACTAACCACCGGTCGCGTGCAGGCCGTCTTGCGATCAAGTTCCACCCTGACAAGAACCGTGATGACCCGAATGCGGAAGAGCGTTTCAAATTGATTGCCATTGCTTACCAGACGCTCTCAGACCCCAAGTTAAGGCACAAATATAATGAGTTCGGATCCAAGGACAGCGCACCTGAGGGTGGCTTCGTGGACCCTGAAGAGGTCTTTGGCGCGATCTTTGGCGGGGAACGATTCTTGCCATTCATAGGGCACCTGTCCCTCGCCCGAGACATGAAGACCGCTCTCCAGGAGGCCGATGAGGCGGAGGGCGAAAGCGCGACGCCCGTCGTGCGTGACGCTAAGGGACGTGAAGTTATCAGTCCTGAAGAGAAAGCAAAGAGAGATGAGAAGGCGCGCAAGGTGGCCGCCGAGGTGCGCCTGCACCGCCGTCATGGCCCTGCTGCTGTTGACCGGGCTGCGCTGTATAGAGAGCTGCGGCGCGGGAGGAGCGCGTGCAGAAGCTCGTTGAGAATTTGCGTCACAAGCTGAGCATTTTCACTGAGAGTGCCACTAGCGTGAACGACCCCGATGTAACCGAGTCATGGCGGATGATATGCTCCCTCGAAGCAGAGTGCGTCTCTTTCAGCCTCTATTCTGGATCGCACTCACTAAGTTTCTCGACCCTCTTGTTTCATAAAGGGAATTGAAGGGCGAATCGTACGGCATGGAGCTTTTGCATGCCATCGGATTTGCCTATACCGCCAAAGCCAAGCAGTTTCTTGCTTCTAACCAGAGCTTCCTTGGAGTGGGTGGATGGTTGCACAACGTGCAGGGCAAATATCACGTGTTCTCCGAGACGTGCGTCTTAACCCAACTTCCGCCTGTCCTCATTTACCCTCGCTGACATCTCTACAGCGTGTCGACTCTGCGATCGGCAATTGAGCTCAAGGCCGTGTTCGACCAGATACAACAGGCCGAACAATCTGGCAACCTCAGCCCCGAAGAGAAGAAACGCCTCGAGGAGCAGGCCGCGGAAAAGGGCCTTCATGCCCTCTTCAAGGTACGTCTTTGTCCTTCTTCCGTGAGCGATCTCGTCTGATCGACACACGCACGGTTATTACTATATCAGGGCACGAAACTCGAAATCGACTCGGTGTTGCGAGAGACGTGTGACAGGGTGTTGAACGACCCAGCGATATCGCGCAATACGGCGGTGCTGCGCGCTGCTGCGTTGCAGATCCTTGGGGATGTGTTCTCCGCCGTGCAGAGCGAGCGTAATGAGGTACGCGATGATAGCGAGTATGTGAGGATCGAGACGAAGAACAGTCGGCAGCGTGCGTACTCACGTGCCACCCCCGGGAAGCAATAAGCCCGCGTAAGGCCTCATGCTCCCCTCTCGTCGTATCACACTTTTACATCCCTTGCGTTGTTGACCACCCTTGTGTTCCGCCCAGCTCGGGTACGTCTGTGGGCGAATACTGTACGCAGAAGTGACCTTTGTCATTGCACCAATGTATCATAAGCATCGCAGCGTATCTTGCATTTATTTCCTTCCCTTCCACCCTCGGCACCTCTTTGCGTGACACCTCCGCATGTGCGAGTACGTGCAGCACTGGTGACGGACACGAAACCATGTTATCTTTCGTTCTTGGTAGAAGGACGATGTAACAGCATGACAGAAAGAGCAAACGACAGCGATCTGAATACGGAAAAATCTATCTATCTGACCTTGCCCCGTTTCCTGGCACCGAATCCCTTGAACACAGCATCGTCGTCTGAACCATCGTCAGCTTCGACCAGTGCCGCCGCCCGCTTCTTCATGGCCGCCCGCACGGTCTCCCGACGTAACAACTGTGTACCAGCGGTCGAACGTAAGGTTTACACCATCCCGGCGGCGTCACGGTCTACTCCACCATCATCATCGCCAGCGGCAGAAGACGCAGTGTTGACAGCCTGAGAAGTCGAGCCCAATGAGTCTAAATTCCTTTGTGGAGGTGCCCATGTGCTAGGGGGTTATTTATTGAATCGCCTTGGGAAGCGTATACTCCAATACTCCGACCAGATCGCATAGAAGTCAGTAGAGGGTCGGGGGATAGCCTTCCCATTCCTGATACATTCAGGTTATCGCACAGTTGACAAACCCCTCTCTTCTAGATCTCTTAATCTCTATCCTCACTCACTCGTGCAATCCTACCGCACTACATACAGCCACCGTGTGGTGGGAAAAAGGACAAACTGAGCCGCATTGTTGCGTGTGATTCTTCCTTCAATTTCTTTGGGGACTTTTACTCTCATGGTGACGCACAAACCGTTTTCTTGGCCATTCTATGGTAACTCAACTTCCAAATTTAGGTAGAAGCCGCACTCATTGAAAAACATAAAAGGCCGTAAACATATGACTTGGAGACCTTAGCTTCTTTTGCCTCCATGTCGTCGCAACTAGGCCTATATCCCCTCCCATATACTGCTTGACAGCCACCCCTCGGTCTTTCCTATGACCTCCAGACTACATCAGGACGCTCCGACACAACGGCATTTAGAGTGCGTTCGGCGCAATTCCGCGTGCGGAATTCTGTCACAGGTTTCCGCTGTCGCCAGGGTGCGCGACAGTGGAAACGTTCCACGATTTTTTGAAATTGATTTTTTTCCCGAACGCCAAAACATGGAATAATTTTTTTTTGACCTGAACCGTCTCCATTATGACAAAGCATTACAACACGTGAGCAGTGTGACTAATCTTCATCTCAATCGGCCCGGGAACTTGCCAAACAATTTGATTATGATTATTATCGATTAGATTACCTAGATTACCTGCATCCTTGTATGCGTGTGACTCAAAATGAGCGACTTAAGTACACTAAGGAATGTGCATTGGCCATCTGTACATACAGTAGA
>WNFQ01002690.1_pt1 | contig 12861 bp, 10 predicted proteins | sample 5400171 | NCBI WGS metagenome assembly WNFQ01 (sample SAMN13153356, study PRJNA577476) | soil metagenome | isolation source: 20 cm soil under Madrone tree | place: USA:California | collected 2016-06-14
GCGCAGCACCGCTGCTGCTCGCTCGACGATGTCTACGACGCAAAGGCCGTGGCGCAGCATTTGAAGTTCCCGCATTACGTAGTGAACTTCGAGGCGCAATTTGAAGAGCGCGTCGTACGTCCGTTCGTTAACCAATATCTTTCCGGCCGCACGCCGATTGCCTGCACCAACTGCAACACGGACGTGAAGTTTGAGCCGCTGCTGCGCATGGCGCGGCAGATCGGCGCCGAACGGCTCGCCACCGGGCACTACGCGCGCATCCGCAAGAACGACGAAACCGGCCGCTGGGAATTGTTGCGCGCAAGAGATGCGACCAAGGATCAATCCTATTTCCTGTGGGGCTTGTCGCAGGAGCAGCTTTCGCGCAGCGAATTTCCCTTGGGCGAACTCACCAAAGAAGAAGTCCGTGCCGTGGCGCGCCGCGCGCAGCTCCCCGTGGCGGAAAAGCCCGAAAGCATGGAGCTATGCTTCGTGCCGAATGGAAATTACGTTCAATTCATTCAGGCGTATTCGCGCGAGAGCGGGATCTCGCTGCACGGCAGCGAAGGCCAAATTGTGACCGAAACGGGCGAGGTCATCGGACGCCACAACGGCGTGCATGAGTTCACCATCGGCCAGCGCAAAGGCCTCGGCTTTGCGGTGGGCAAGCCGCTCTATGTGCTCTCCATCGACCAGAAACACAATCGTGTCGTTGTGGGAGATGACGACGCTCTGCGCACCACCGCGTTTGAAATTGAAGATGTGAATTGGGTTTCGTGCGGAACGCCCGAGGCGCCCGTACATACGTTCGCAAAAATTCGCCACAAGCACGAGCCGGCAGCCGCGACTATTGAACCATTCGGAATGAATCGCGCGCGCGTGACATTCGAGACGCCGCAGCGCGCCATCACTCCGGGACAGGCGGCTGCATTTTATGATGGCGATCGCGTGCTGGGAGGCGGCTGGATCCGCTGAAGAACATTCTGAACGGAAGGCCCGCGACTCCTCCTGCGCTCGTAACTCACAAAAACAAAAAGGGACAGACAAGAATGTCTGTCCCACTCCAATCTCGAATCGCGTTGTTCAGCTTAGATGAATAGCTCTTCTTCCTGTTGTTCGCGCGGATCGTCGCGGCGGGAGCCTCTGCCGCGCCGCGAACGGAGCAGATCGAGACCCACCTTAATTCCCTGCACCAGCGCAGACGCTTTCTGCACCGGCCGCCAAAAATTGTGCCTGAACTTCGATCCGGCATCTTCCACAGCTTCGAGCGTGCCTGTCAAAATTCGGTCGGCATGCACGAGTTGGCCGCGTAGCCGGTCCGAGGCCTCCGTCAATACACGGTCGATTTTCTGCGCCTGGCCGCGCGCCAAATACACGACGTGCGACGCGTCGTTCACCATGCTGGAAATTTTTGGTTGCGTATCGTCCAACAAGATCTGGACGCGCGTAAGTATGGGACCAACACGCGCCTGTAAATCGCTCGTCAGCCGGTTGACGTTCTCCGAGGTGCGGCGCATCTGAAAAAACAACAGCGTCAGCATCACCACCTGTACAACAAGCGCTATCGCCGCGATGATGCTGAAGAATTCGAGCCAGAATTGCATAGGCGCCCCACCCGCCCCACTAGGAGGCGGAACCCCGTGCTACCGTCCTGCCGAGTCCCTACGACTTCGATTCGCGCAGATAAGCTTCGCGCCCGGCTTCGACCGCCGCCGAGATGGAATCCTTTTTGCGCACCGCAACATCCTTGCTGCGCTCGATCAGTTCATCCGCGCGCTCGCGAAGCTCGCGAGCCTTCTTCTGCGCGTAATCCTTGCCTTCATCGGCCTTCTTCGCTAGGAACTCGCGCGTGTCCTCCCCGGATTTCGGAGCGAAGAGAATCCCCACAAGCGCTCCAACCCCCAGCCCTACGAGGAAATAAGTCACCTTGGATCCTACATTGTCCGCCATAGCAACCTCCACAGAAACCGTAGCATAGCAGCTTCGCCGGCGCAATGCGGCCTAACCTGTATCGGGCGCTGAAACTGGTTATTCCTTTGAAACACTCCCCAAATGGTCGAGAATTTTCTCCGCACTTTTTCGCGTCACCAGCCGGCTCAGTTTCTCCACTCCTGCTCGCTGAACATTGGCGACACTTCCAAATTCCTTCAGCAGTTTTTGCGCGGTCCTTGGCCCCACTCCAGGAATATCCTTGAGCGCCGTTTCCGTCTGCCGTTTGCCGCGGCGCTGCCTGTGGAAGGAAACCGCAAAGCGGTGAGTCTCGTCTCGGATTTGCTGAATCAGGTGGAGCACGGGCGAGTGGCGGTCCAGCACGACGGGTTCGTCCTCCTGCCCAAAGACGTAGAGGATCTCTTCCTTCTTTGCGATGCTGGCCATCGGTTGATTGATGATTTGCAATGATTCCAGCGCCTGAGCGGCAGCGTGAAGCTGACCAATCCCGCCATCAATCAAGATCAACCCGGGCAGATCTTTTTTCTCCTCCAGGACCCGCCGGTAGCGGCGCGTGACCGCTTCGCGCATGCTTGCAAAGTCATCGTTGAGCCGGGGCAGTTGAGCGCTGCCTCCGTCTTCTCCGTGGCCGTCTTCCCCGCGAATGATGAATTTCCGGTAGTCCGATTTTTTCATCCGTCCATTTTCCCAGACGACCATGGACGCGACCGTATCCGTCCCCTGGATATGAGAGATGTCGAAGCTCTCGATGCGCTTTGGTTCTTCCGCCAGATTCAGCGCATTTTGCAACGCTTCGCCAATGGCTTTCGAACTCGGCTTCAGCACGCGGAAACGCTGCTCGAACGAATGTTTTGCGTTGTTCTCCACCAGATCGAGAAACGCGCGCTTGCTCCCGCGCTGCGGCGTGAAGATCTCGACTTTGTGGCCCGCGCGCTCCGTCAGCGTCTCCTCCAGAAGTTCGCGGTCCTCGAAATCCGCGGAGACGTGGATGGCTTTCGGCAGATATTCTGCTTCCAGATAGAGCTGCTTCAAGAGCGAAGGCACGAATTCCTGCGCATCAAATTCTTCCAGGTCCTCCCAATAGAATTCCCGGCGATCGACAACGCGGCCCCCGCGCAAATGAAAAAGATTCGCCGCCACCAGCGGCGGTTCGGCGTAGTACGCAAGGACGTCCGTGTCGTCACCTTGCGCGGAAGCGATACGCTGCCGCTCTTCAATGTCCTCGAGCGTGCGCAGCAGGTCGCGATAGGACGCAGCCTGCTCGAAAAATTCTTTCTCCGCGGCTGCACCCATGCGCTCTTCGAGGCTTTTGATCAGGTCGTGCCGCCGGCCTTCCAGGAAGAGACGCACATCGCGCGCGGCTTCCGCGTAGCGATCATCCGTCGTCAGCCCGGTAACGCAGGGGCCCAGGCACCGTTTGATGTAGTATTGCAAGCACGGCCGCGGGTGAGATCGCGTGAGGTCCACCGTGCAGGACGGAACCATGAACCGCTTGTGCACAAAATGGAGAATCCGCCGCGCCAGGCTCGACGGGAAGTACGGACCGAAATACAGCGAGCCGTCTTTCTTGATGCGTCGGGTGAAATACACACGCGGATATTTTTCAGCGGCAGTGAACTTGATGTAGGGATAGGTCTTGTCGTCGCGCAGCACGACGTTGAATTTCGGGCGGTATTGCTTGATGAGGTTGTGTTCGAGCGCCAGGGCTTCGCGCTCATTCCCGACAAGAATCGTCTCCAGGTCGGCAATTTCCCGCGCAAGCGAGCCGGTCTTCGCGTCGGCCCAGCGCGATTCCAGGAAATACGAACGCACACGGCTGCGCAGGTTGCGCGCCTTCCCAACGTAAAGCACGGTGCCGCCGGCGTCCTTGAACAGGTAGACACCCGGCGTTTCGGGGAGCAACGAGGCTTTTTCGCGGGGTTCCATTGAGCTTTACGCAGAGCGCTGCAATCGCGGACAACTTCCATCATACTAGAGGGAATCCAAGAGGTGGGAGAGCCTCTGTGCCCGGCATGAGATTCAAGAATGCGATTTCAATTCTCGCGGCGATTTCGCTGTCGTGCGCTGCATCGCCAGTGCGCGCGCAGGACCCGCCGCAGGAATCCTCCTCAAAACCTCCTGACCCACCAAGTCCTGCGCCGGAAAAGCCAACCGGTAAACCCGGAAAGAACGATAAGAAAAATAAGGATACCGCAACAAAATCCGCTCCGGACCAGCCCACTTGGGACCCGCTGCGAGCGGAAAAAGATCTCGAAGTGGGACAGTATTACATGCGGAAGGGCGATGTGGACGCGGCGATAGACCGCTTCGAAGACGCTACCTTGGCAAAACCTGGCTACGCGATTCCCTTTCGATTTCTAGGCGAGGCGCAAGAGAAGAAGGGCTTGAAGAAGCAAGCCATCAAGTCCTACCAGCGGTATCTGAATTTGTATCCTCACGCGGAAGATCGAGACAAAATTCAAAAGCGAATCGACAAGCTCCATAAGGGAGCGGAGAAGCAGAAGAATTAGTCCTGGGGTTTATCTTTCCTGGGGTTTATCTTTCCTGGGGTTTATCTTTCCTGGGGTTTGTCTTTCCCGGCCTGTTCTCTGTCCGCACTGACAATCATTTCGTCGCCATGAGCGTACTTCGTCCCTGCAAAAATTAACGCGCGAGACGGTCGAGAGCGCGGCGGGCTCGTTCAAACTCCTCGAAGCGCTTTTCCTCGGCGCGAAATTCACTTGAATGCGAAACCAAGCTGCAGCCGGAACGGCGAGTGGGATGCTTCACGTGCAGCATTTCGTGGAACAAAACGTATTCCACGGCGCACTGCGGGACGCCTGCGCGATCCATCCGCCGGTTTAGCAGAATCTGGTTGGGACCGGGATCGTAGCAGCCGAATTGCCGCCGCCAGTTTCTTGAACTCCAGCCGATGCGCGGGCGCCGCAATTCTCCGCTGAAATATTTTCCATTCAGTTCTTCGAAGAGCTTCTCTAGATCAAAAAATTTCCCGCGAGGATTCCCGGCCGCCAGCCGGACGCGGCCGCCGCGCATGCGATTCATGCGCTTCCGGGTGCGATCGCTTCGCGCGTACTTCAAATACGGTTCGACAAGGGACCGCGGCGCTTTCCGCCGGTACACGCGCCCGAGCAGCAATGCCGCCGCTCCCTCGAGCACCGGGCGCGGCGCGCGCCGCAAAAGGTCCGAGAACCGCACGTAAATCATCTCCTCTCGCCGCCGGATGGTCAGCACCAGGCTCGAATAGGCGTAAAACTCCACGCGGAAACGCGGCGGCCGGCCGTCACAACCGAGCCGCGTAAACACCCGCTGAAAAAGCGGCGCGCCGCCCGGCACGGGAAGATTTCTTCGCTTATTCGCGTTCGCCAATCTCATCAGATTCTTACGTTCTTATGCGCATCAATTCTTCCGGCGGACCGGCGGAGGCGCCACTTTTTTCTTGGCTTTCTCCGCGTCGTTCATCGCGTCCCGCGTACCTTCGATCGCATCGTCGAGATTGTCCTTATAAATCTCGCGTTCCGCGCCTTCCGCCGATAGCTTTTCAAGGATAACCAGAAACTCCTTGGTGCGCACGGACATCAGTTCAACTCCTTTGCGGATGTTGTCCTGCTTTTCAATCCCGAGCTGGATGAGATCCGCCGCGTCGTCCACGCAGCCCACATACGCATTGAGAAGCGAGTTCAGCATATCCGCATGACGGTTTGTGGAAGGATGTTCCAGCTCATATTGAAACTTTTTCAAACGGTCTTCCGCGAACAGGAGAAAAAGCCGGATGCGCTCGTTGGTATTGTTTTCCGCATCGCGGATTTTGTCGGCTTCGACGGACGAGAGATAGTCCTTCTGTTGCTGAAGGCCGGCGTTCGCGGCCTGCGAAGCGCTGAAAACCAGGCAGGTCGCGAAAAGAACGCGCGTCAGCAATCTCACCGTTGTTTCTCCGGTGGAGGCGGGTTTGCCGCTTTCTTGTTCAGCGGACGGTTTGGAAATAGCAGTTTCAGCAGCTCGTCATCCATGGCGGCAAGATCCTCGCGGACGATTTCGAGCGGTGGCTTGTAAGGCTCGGGGGCCACGAGCAAACTCTCTGCGATCTCCCGAATTCCTTTCCGCGCCTGGATCTCCAACTGGCGGTAGCCATTCGGCTGTTTCTCGGCGTTGGGGTGCTGCTTTTTCAAAGCATTGAGCACCGCGCGAACATTGTCCCGATATTTTTCCAGCGTCAGACCGACGGTACTGTTGTCCCCGGCCTTTTCGGCTTGCCTGACGGCTTCAAATTGAGCTTCGCCGAGTTTTTGGAGAAGTTTCGCTTTGCGAACAGAATCCGATTCGCGGTCGAAACGCAACTGAAGATCTGCCAACTGGCCTGCTGCGGAAGGAGGCCATGCAAAAAGAACAAGCGCGAGGCCGAGAACCGCTCCCAGGGACGTGCCGCGAGCCTTCATGTGGTTACCTTTTTTGCTCCAGCATGCGTTTCAAAACCTTGCTACGCTGTTGCGCTTGCCAGACCTGGTCGGGATTCTTGTCCTGATCCAGCTCGAGAAATTTCTGGTAAGCCTCCAGCGCGAGCTTCGGCTGGTTCAGTTTATCGTAGCAAATTGCGCGGACAAACCACGTCCCGGCAATCGGCTGTTCCACTTTGGCAATTTCATCGAGCGTCGCGAGCGTGGCAGGATAATTCCCACCCAGAAAAAATGTGGAGCTGAGGTCCTTCCAATACGCGGTGTTTTTCCCATCCACGCGCAATGCAGCACGAAGCTCCTTCTCCGCGGCCGGAAAATCGCGCTTCTGCAAATAAACGCGGCCGAGGCCGCCATGAAGCTGCGCGTCGCCGGGAGCTAGGGCAACTGCCTCCTGAAGAGTATGAACGGCATCGTCCCATCTTTTCCTGCCAATCTGGATGTCGGCACGAAGTTTCAGCAATTCCAAGGACGGCTTGCCGGAATCCGTGCGGCTGAGTTCGGCATCGGCGGCGTCGAACTTCTCTTGCTCCAAATACAGGTGCACCAGCCGCGCGCGCACGGCGGAATCCGCAGGCTGCACGGCCAAGTATTGTTCATACGCATCGGCGGTTTCCGGTTTCTTCTGCTGGTCGAGGCTGCGCGCCAGGCCCAGGAGTGCCCGCGGTTCCTGCAGTTGGCGATCGATGGCGTTGCGAAACTTCTGTTCCGCATTCGCGGGGCGATTCAAGGCGAGATACGTCTCGCCCAGATGCAGCAGCGTGTCCACGTCCAGCGGATCAAGGACCGCGGCATTTTCGAAAGCCGTGGCAGCGGCGCTTGCGTTGCCGCTGCGTTCCAATGCGACCCCGAGAAGAAAGTGCGGGCGGCTTTGCGCCGGCAGGAGTTCCGAGGCTTTGGTAAGCGGCGCGACGGATGCGGCGGGGTCTTTGTCTAGAAGAAGAATCCCGAGATCCAGATGAGCTTCGGACATTTTAGGATCAATGGCGATGGTGCGTTCATACTCGGCGCGCGCTTCGCTGGTTCTCTTCAGCGCCGTGTAAACATACGCAAGCTGAAAGTGCGCATAAGCCGAATCCGGCTGTTCGGCAATGACTTTCTGAAGTGGAGTGATTGCCGCTTCGAACTCATTCTTGTCGATGTCGCGCTTCGCTTCGTCCAGCAGGTCGTTCAGAGGATTGGCGACTTTTTGAGACCTGGATTGCGCACTAGGCTTTTGTTTGGGGCGATCCTGCGCAAACACAATCAATTTCTCATCGAATAGGGACGCACTATGCTGCGCCGCCGCGAAGAAGATACTGCAAACCATGTACCGGAGACTTCGTGAAGCCAATGGACGGTGACGCGAATGCATCATGGTTCGGCCGGAGGAGTCTTCGCTCCATTTAAAATTGCAGCGGATGGCCCTGCCGGCTTGGATGCGCCGTTCGCTCCGCGCTTTGCCTGCCCGTTACCGTTCAAGACGCGCGCCAAATAGCGGCCAGTGTGCGATTGCGGATTCCGGGCCGCCTGCTCCGGCGTCCCCGTTGCGATAATTTTGCCGCCGCGGTCGCCGCCTTCCGGTCCCAGATCGATCACCCAGTCCGCGGACTTGATAACGTCCAGGTTGTGCTCGATTACCAGGAGCGAAGCGCCGCCTTCGAGCAACTTGCGGAACGCGCTCAGGAGTTTCGCGATGTCATCGAAGTGCAATCCCGTCGTCGGTTCGTCGAGGATGTAGAGCACGCCTTCATTGTCCGTGCGGGAAAGATGCGCGGCCAGCTTCAATCGCTGCGCTTCACCACCGGAGAGCGTCGTCGCGGACTGCCCCAGCCGCAGATACCCGAGCCCAATCTCATTCAGAATTCTAAGCTTCGAAACGACCTTAGGCACATTCACGAAAAACGCCAGCGCCTCGCGCACTGTCAATTGCAGCACTTCATGGACATTTTTCCCGTGGTAACGCACTTCCAGCACGCCGCTCTTGAAGCGCGTGCCGCGGCACTCTTCGCAGATCAGCTCCACGTCCGCCAGAAACTGCATTTCCACGGTGACGGTGCCGTCACCCTGGCACGTCTCGCAGCGCCCGCCGGGAACGTTGAAAGAAAAATGTCCTGGCGCATACCCGCGGCGCTTGGCGTCCGGCGTCTCCGCAAAGACATCCCGGATGGCGTCGAAAGCTTTCAAGTAGGTCGCGGGATTCGAACGCGGCGTGCGTCCGATGGGCGACTGATCGACGATGATCACTTCGCGGACGTTCTCATCGCCTTCCAGCCGGTCGCAGAACTCTTTCACGCTGCCGCCGTTCTGTTTGGCCGCGAGCGCTTTGTACAAAACATCATGGACCAGCGTGGACTTTCCCGACCCGCTGACTCCCGTAACGACAACGAGCGTGCCGAGCGGAATCATCACATCCAAATTTTGAAGATTATGCAGACTCGCGCCATACAACCGCAGGAATTTTCCGGCCGGCTTGTGCCTGACGTTGGGCACCGGAATGCGCAGTTCACCGCTGAGGTAGCGCCCCGTGAGCGATTTATGTTCCGCCAGCATCGCCTCATACGTGCCAGCGAAGAGCAGCTTCCCGCCGAGTTCACCCGCCCCCGGTCCCAGATCGATGACGCAATCCGCAGCTTGAATCGTGTCCGGGTCGTGCTCGACGACGAGCACGGTGTTCCCCAGGTCGCGCAACGATTTCAGAATGTCAATCAGCCGTTGCGTGTCACGCGGATGAAGACCGATCGACGGTTCATCCAGAACGTACAGCGCGCCGACTAGATGCGAACCCAGCGATGTCGCGAGCTGAATCCGCTGCGATTCTCCGCCGGAAAGCGTGGACGTCAAACGATCCAACGACAGGTAGTCCAGCCCGACCTCATCGAGGAACTGCAAACGCGTGCGGATTTCCTCCAGAATCTTTTCCGCAACTTTCAGTTGGCCTTCGGAAAGCTGCAGCGTGGAGAAGAACGCGCGCGCCTCTTTCACTGTGAGCTTGCAGACTTCCGTGATCGCTTTTCCCGCCACGCGAACTGCTCGTGCTTCGGCGCGCAAGCGCGTACCGCCGCACTCCGGACAAGTGGCGTAACCGCGATAGCGGCTCAGAAAAACGCGCACATGCAGCTTGTATTTCTTGCGCTCCAGCCAGGTGAAGAAACCCTTCACGCCTTCGTAGTCGTTTCCTGAATCGCCTTCGAGGGTCAGCCTGCGATGTTCAGCGCTAAGCTGCCGCCATGGCACGTTCGTCGGAATGCCGCGTCCCCGCGCCCACTTTTTTGCTTCTTGAAAGAGCGCGCGATACCGGGGCTTGGTCCACGGCTCGATGGCGCCCTCATCGAAAGATTTGCTCGGGTCCGGCACCACCAAGTTCAAATCAAAATCGATGGTGTTTCCGAAACCCTGGCAGCGCGGACAGGCTCCGTAGGGATTGTTGAACGAAAAAAGCCGCGGCTCGGGCTCCTGGTAGAGCGTGCCGTCATTTTTGCATTCGAATCGCTCGTTGAACGTCAGCCGCTCGGCAGGGTTTCCCGCGCCGTCCGCGATAAACTCCAGAATGGCTTCTCCCTGCCCTTCGCGATAACAAATCTCGATCGAATCCACCAGACGGGAGCGCGATTCGGCATTTACCGCCAGCCGGTCCACGAGCACATAGACCGGCTTCGAGAAATCCACATCCAGCAGCGTCTCCGGTGAAGAAAATTCGTGGATTCGCCCGGCCTGATACAGCCGGTTGAAACCGCGTTTCTGCAGATCGAGCAGTGCTTGGCGGAGTGCGTCCGGCGAGGGAGCTGGCGCAGTCTTTTTCGCGGTGCGTTTCGAAACCACCGTGCTCACAGGCGCTGCGATTCGAAACAGATGCAACACGTAAAACCGCCGCCCCGGCGACAGCGACAAGATCCGCGTCGCAATTTCGTCCGGGCTGTCCTTTCGAACCTCGGCCCCGCACTTCACACAGAACGTCTGCCCGCACCGCGCAAATAGAAGCCGCAGGTAATCGTAAATCTCCGTGGCCGTGGCCACCGTCGAGCGCGGGTTCCGCGTGGAATTCTTCTGCCGGATCGCCACTGCCGGCGCGATGCCGGAAATTTCATCCACGTCCGGCTTTTCCATGCGCTCCAGGAACTGCCGTGCGTAGGCAGACAGTGACTCCACGTAGCGCCGCTGCCCTTCCGCATAAATGGTGTCGAACGCCAGCGAGGATTTTCCCGATCCGCTGACGCCCGTAACCACGGTGATGGCATTGTGCGGAATGTCCACGCTGATATTTTTCAGATTGTGGACGCGTGCGCCGCGGACGCGGATGGACTCCTGCGCCGGCTGAATTTCTTTCGTGGTGTGGGTGATCTCTTTCGTTGCCAAGGGGAAGCCCAGACAGCGCGTTTAGCGCGCACTGCCTAAACTTCAAATTATACGACTGCCGTCAAACCGTAGCAAACGGCCCAATTTCGATCTATGGCGCCGCGTACCTTCCTAAGGTCACGCGCTACGCAATGCCCAGCCGCCGCGCGCAATCTCGAAGAATCTCCACCTCCCACGCCGGGCGCTTTGGATTCTTCGGATGCGTCAGATCGCTGGGAATTCTCCCCACCAGATGCAGAAACACGGCAGCGGAATGTTTATACGCCGGAACCGGCGCTCGAAACGCCGCGTTTCCCAAATATTGTAATGCGTCCGACAGAGCGTAATACCCAGGATCACCCGTTTCCCAGAGGCGGTCGCGCTCCGCAAATTTCTCCGGCGCAAACGTCGCCAGCCCTAGCAAATAGTCGGAGCCGTACTCGATCATGTTGATGCCCAGGTCATTTCCCGTGTAGATGCGGAACTCCGGCCGGCGCGCGTCGCGAAGAGCGAGCCGCTCCAATTCGACCAGCCGGTCGAGCGAAGAATGTTTTATCCCCTTGATTTCCGGAAGATCCATCAATCGCCGAAAGGTTTCTTCATCAAGAATCTCACCGTTCGGCGCGAACATTTGCCCCAGCTCGAACGCGAGCACGTGCGGAAATCCCCGGCTCATTGCCGCATACGCTGAAGCCTTCTCCGCGGAAGATTTTCCATGCAGCCGGCTCGTCTGGAACACGATCGGAATTCCACCATGTGCAACAATGGCGTCCATCTGCTTCCGGTAGAGTTCAACGATGTCGCCTGTTTGCCCTTCGATGTAGGCGCCGCCCACAAATTGCACATCTTTGCCCAGCGCCTCTCGGGTCCATCGCAGCACGTCTTGTTTTTCAGAATCGTTCAGGTAGTTCACATAGCCGGTGTCCATATTCACGGCGTTCATCAATCCAGCGCGATGCGTGGCGCGAAGATGATTTTGAAAAGTTTCGACGCCGATTCGTCCATCTGCTTTAAACGGCAGAAGCGCCGCGGCGATGCCTTGAACCTTGCGGCCGAGTACTTGCCGTTGAACGATAGATTCGATTTTCATCGCTTGGCCTTCGCAACCTTCAACCGTTCCGCCAATTCGGAACTCTTGTAGTAGCTGTCCAGTGGATAGCATCCCGAAGGCAAACCCTTCCGCGGCGCGGTTGTGCAATCACTGAACGTTCTGCAAACCCGTTTATGCTGAATCTCATTTCCTTCCGTCGCATCCCACAATATCTCGGGATAGGTCAATACCATCCGTCCGAGCCCAACCAAATCCGTCCATCCCTCGCGCACAGCGGCTTGCGCCACGTTTGGCAAAAAATCCTGCAAATAGCTGTACGCCGTTCCCACAATAATCAGATTCGGAAAGAGCCGCTTCAATTGCTGCGTGACTTTCATCTGCAACGCAACGCCAACCAGCGGATCTTCCGGAGGCTGATACCCGTCCGACGGCGGATAGAGCGCGGGCCGTTGAATGTGCGGATTATAATAGGGACTGCCCGCCGTGATGTTGACGAGCCGGATCTCCAGCTCCTCCAACAAAGAAAGAAACCGAATCGTCTCGGTCAGATCCGCTTCCGTGGGATGAAGCGAATTCACGCCGAATCCCCAGCGATATGGAATCAACTCGCCATGCGATTCGGGAATTCCCGGCCCCAGCTTTCCATTCGCCGTTTGGGACGGATCGGGACGAAATGGCACGGTGTCGAACGCAGAGAGACGCACGCCAATCGGAAGCCCCGGCGAAATCGAGCGGATACCTTGCACAACTTCGCGCAAAAATCGCGTGCGATTTTCAAAGCTTCCACCGTATTGTCCTTCCCGCGTATGCGCGCTCAGGAATTCGTGCCCCAGATAACCGTGGCAATGCTTGATGTCCACGAAGTGGAAACCCATTTCACTCGCCAATTTTGCCGCGCGATGGAATTCTTCGATGATCGCGCGTATCTCTCCGTCGGTCAGAATGGGATAGTGGCGAGACAATCCCAATCTTCGATCCAGGATCGGATGATGATAGAGAATGCGTGGTTCCGGCTTTCCGTGCGCATTCGGACGGCAGTAGCGTCCGGAATGCGTCAACTGCAATCCGATGAAAAGCCCTTCGTCCGAACCCGTCGTTCGCCGGTGTTCCTCCACCAGC
>WNFQ01003436.1_pt1 | contig 12861 bp, 8 predicted proteins | sample 5400171 | NCBI WGS metagenome assembly WNFQ01 (sample SAMN13153356, study PRJNA577476) | soil metagenome | isolation source: 20 cm soil under Madrone tree | place: USA:California | collected 2016-06-14
CGCTTGAAATGACGGGTCGTCCTGGTTTTCCGCAACGCACCTTCCAGGTCCAGAACAAACGAAAGGCGGCACGATGCCAGGCTACGACCGTTTCTGGCTTGACCATGGCCAACGCCGAGCGCCAATCGCGCCAGAGGCGTGACAGACAGATCCACAGCAGGCGGTCGCCCGAGATCAATTTTGGGCACTTTCCTGCAGACCTCTGTGAGCACGCCGATTTGATTACGTAGAGCTAGTGTATCGTATCATAAATAGCTTTACAGACTTTACGGCAATTGCTATGATCTCGCATATGCCGAATACGAGCTTGGCGATCAATTTGCAAGCGGCTGAACGCACGCAGCTGGAACAGTGGGAATCCGCACACGGTACTCCACAACAGGTGGCCCTGCGCTGCCGGATTATATTGGGGGCAATGGCAGGTCAGCAGAATGTGACGATCGCCGAGAAGCTCGGGGTGAGCCGCCCCACCGTGCAGCTGTGGCGCAGGCGGGTGCGCGAGCAAGGCATTGGTGAGGTTTGGCAGATTGCCCCCGGACGGGGGCGCAAGCCACTATACGATCAGGCCACGCGCGAGCGGATCATCCAAGCGACCTTGCAGAGTAAGCCCCAGGGGATGACCCATTGGAGCTGCCGACTGATGGCGCAGGCGCAACAGGTCAGCAGCAGTACGGTGAACCGCTTGTGGCAACTGCACAATCTCAAGCCGCACCTGAGCCGCACTTTCAAGCTGTCGCGGGATAAAAAATTCTTGGAGAAGCTGACCGATGTGGTGGGGTTGTATTTGAACCCGCCGCAGAAGGCGCTAGTGCTGTGTTTGGATGAAAAGAGCCAAATTCAAGCGTTGGATCGCACCCAGCCGGGGCTGCCACTAAAGAAAGGCCGGTGCGGTACGATGACGCATGATTACAAACGTAATGGCATCACCACGCTGTTTGCGGCCCTCAACGTGTTGGACGGCAAGGTAATCGGTGAGTGTCACGCCCGGCATCGCCATCAAGAGTGGCTGAGATTTCTGCGGCGGTTGGACGGGGAGTTCCCCCCGCAGATGCAGTTGCACTTGGTGATGGACAACTACGGCACCCACAAACAGCCGCAAGTGCGAGCGTGGCTGAAGAAGCATCCACGGTTTGTGTGCCACTTCATTCCGACCAGTTCCAGTTGGCTGAACTTGGTGGAGCGCTGGTTTGGAGAATTGACCGAGAAAGCGATTCGGCGCGGCAGTTTCCTGAGCGTGCCGGATTTAAAACAGACGATCGAGGAATTTCTGCGAAGCTGGAACGAAAATCCGAAGCCCTTCATCTGGACGGCCACCGTCGAGGGCATCATGAAGAAAATCGATCGGGCGCGGGTCAAGATGGAGCAGATCAAGCTCGGATCCACCCTGCCCCGAGGCAGAAAAACGAAGAGATAGTCTGTCAAGTTATTTAAGATACACTACACTACACTACACTAGGTTCTCGAGCCCGAGGGAAGCACGCGACCGGAAGATCGAGGCCAAAGATGCGAGGAGTGTCTTGAGAAAAATGAGCATCGGTTAGAATTATGTAGGAAATATAACTCCCGTCCCGTCAGATATTTCGAGATTTCCGGGAGGCACAGTTTCTCTTTAGATTTTCACGGGGACAAAACTCAGGGTCTTGCCGGGTTTTGGCGAGCGACAACTTGAAGCTATCCCACGAGATCTCCCTATGGGGCGAATTTTTACCGAGAGCGAATTTCCTAGCTCCAGAGCCGGTCCCAGGAGCGTTCGTTGTCCCACTGGGGCGTGGGTTCGAAATAACCGGTGCCGGGCGCCAAGTGTTGGCGAACGATGTCTTCGTTTAGAGTTACGCCGAGGCCGGGCCTGTCTGGCACTTCGATCCGGCCGCGATTGACGATTGGCGTCCTCGTTCCTTCTTGCACAATGGATGACCACCAGGGTACATCGAGAGAGTGGTGCTCAAGTGCCAGGAAGTTCTGCGTGGCCGCGGCGCAGTGCACGTTCGCCATGCAGCAAACCGGCGTTCCCGCGAAGTGCAGAGCCATGGGCACCCCGTACTCCTCGGCCATGTCTCCGATTTTGTGAGTTTCCAGGATGCCGCCAGCGGTGGCGAGGTCCGGCTGGATTTTACCTACCGCATGCTTCTCGCACAGAACTTGAAAGGGTTCCTTCAAATAAATATCTTCGCCAGTCAGAATAGGCGTGGGGCTCTGCTCAGAGATTTGTTTGAGCAGGTCCGTATAAGTCCAAGGGATGACATCTTCGATCCACGACAAATTGTATTTTTCATAGGCCTTGCCCAGTCGGATGATGGACTTCACCCCAAGATGCCCGAGGTGGTCCATGGAAAGGGGGATTTCCATTCCGACGGCGTCGCGCACGGCGGCGACATATCGCTCGAGCATGGCAATGCCTTTGTCGGTGACTTCCATTCCGAGCAGAGGATGAGGCAGCTGATTTGCTTCCCATTGATTTAGGTCTGTAGGATTGGTGACCGTGCCGGGAGTGCCCGCAACCATTTCGACACCCAAATCCATCTTGAGCCAGGTGAGGCCCATGCCTTCCTTTCGCTCCTTCATTCGCTGCGCGTAGACCTTGGGATCATCGGATTCCGTGGTGTCTGCATAGAGCCGGATCTTGTCGCGGAACTTGCCACCTCCCAGCAGCGCGTAGACAGGTGCGTTGTAAACCTTTCCGGTGATGTCCCACAGCGCCATTTCGATGGCGCAGACGCCACCGCCTTGCCGGGCGTGTCCTCCAAACTGTTTGATCTTGCGGAAAATTTTGTCGAGTTTCAGTGGGTCTTCACCGAGAATGCGGCTCTTCAGGAACAGTGCGTACGTCGCGCTTGCTCCGTCCCGGACTTCGCCGAGGCCGTAAACACCTTGATCAGTATCGATGCGAATGATGGGACAAGGACTCGGGCCGGGTTTCACAAGAGTTGCGACGCGAAGATCTGTGATCTTCAGCTTGGACGGGCTCGAGTTGGTATTGACGCCCTTGGGAAAGGCTTCCGTCCGCTCCCCTGCCAGCACTAAACCGCCAACCGCCATTGCCGAGGTCTTCAGCACTTCGCGACGATCGAACGTGTTCCCGCCGTTTTTTTTCATGACGCGGTGTCCTTTGAATCCGCAGAGCTTTTTGAATTTGTCTTATCGGCCTGGCTACCGACCCGCATCATCTCAGAGAAGATATGCCCAAAACAAGATTTCCCGTTTGACAAATTGTTATTCTTTTGAGAGTTTCGGGCGCAACGAAAGATTGCCGCCTGCTGGCACGGGTGATAGTACTCGTCTTGTTTGTCGAGTCGCTGTCTTTCTACCTTCGGAGGTAATTTTTTATGAAGACCGTGCATGACTCTTGCACTCGAATAGTGATTTCGGCTGTTCTTGGACTGTGCGCAATGGTCCTGCTTACGCCCAGTCCCCTTCACGGGCAATTGTTGACGTTCTCCAAGCAGGAGTTAGCCGACTACACGGCACAGAGCAACTTCGAACGTCTCCCCGACGGCCGGCCCAAGGTCCCTGACGATCTGATAGAAAGAGCGCGGGAACTTTCCTCGGAAGAAGTCTGGGCAGTTCTGGAAGAAAAAGGGTTCCGCAACCAGTACGCCGATGGATTTCAGATCCTGCATCCTGAAAAACCAATGGTTGGACGAGCATTCACCGTTCAGTTCATGCCGGACCGCCCAGATGTAAATAGGATTGCTTCGGCCAAAGCCAAGGAACGCGGTATTGGGCCGTTGACCAATCAACTGGCCATCGACATGCTCCAACCAGGCGACGTGCTGATCGTGGACCTGTTTGGTAAGAAAGTGAACGGAACCATCGTAGGCGACAATCTTTTCTACTACGTGATGAAAACTACGCATAGCGGTGGCCTAGTCGTCGATGGGAGCATTCGGGATCTCAACGGAATTTCAGAGATTGCTATGCCCGCTTATTTCAAGGCTGTTGATCCAACGCCCATAGGAAACGTGATGCTGACGGGCATCAATGTTCCGGTACGAATTGGCGGCGTTACTGTCATGCCCGGTGATCTGGTCGTGGGTGACCGCGAGGGCGTGTATTTCGTTCCGCCGCAGCTGGTGAAGGAAGTTCTCGACCGTGCGGATGAAATCCGCATTCATGATGAATGGACGAAGAAGAAATTTGACGAAATGAAATACAAGTCGCGCGAGATTTATTCCACTCCCGCCGACCCGAAATTGCAGCAGGAATACAAGGATTATTTGAAGAAGCGTTTGGAAGAAATTCGGAAACAACGCGGTCCCCAATGAAGGAGAACAAATCATGAAAGATTCCCCTGGAAAAGAGCTCTCGCGTCGCGGGTTCATTGCCAAGGTTAGCCAGGGTTTTGTTGCCGTCAATGTGGCAGGAGCATTCTTGAAGGAAGCCGTAACGAAAGAGGTTGCCGCTCCAGATTCCCCGGGCAAGAAATTAGGGTGGGCCATCGTCGGCTTGGGCAATCTCGCCATTCACGAAATCCTGCCCGCCTTTGCGAAGTGCGAAAAATCCAGCGTTACAGCTCTGGTGAGCGGTCACCCCGACAAAGCGAACAAACTGGCTCAGCAATATGGGGTGAATCTGAAAAACATTTACAACTACCAGAACTACGACTCGATTAAAGACAACCCCGAAGTTGACATCATTTACATCGTTTTGCCGAACGGGATGCATGCCGAGTACACGATTCGCGGATTTCAGGCGGGCAAGCACGTCCTCACGGAAAAGCCCATGGCCAATACGCCAGACGATTGCCAGAAGATGATCGATGCCGGTCGCAAGGCCGGCCGAAAGCTGATGGTCGCGTACCGCTGCCGCTACGAGCCTTACAACAAAGAGGCCATTCGGATCGCGCGCTCCGGCGAACTCGGACCAACCCAGGTCATTCTCGCAAACAACGGGTGGAGGGTAACCGATCCCAATCAGTGGCGCTTGAAGAAGGACCTTGCGGGTGGTGGCTCCATGATGGACATCGGCATTTACGCTCTGCAAGCCGCTCGCTATTTGTCCGGAGAGGAGCCTACCGAGGTTAACGCGCTGATCTACACCACCCCGAATGACCCGCGCTTCACGGAAGTGGAAGAGAACATCAATTTCCAATTGCGCTTCCCGAGTGGAATTCTTGCGAACTGTACATCCAGTTATGGCTATGACTCGCAGAGTCACTACCGCGTTGTAGGCACAAAGGGCTGGCTGGAGATGGAGCCTGCCACCGTCTACCGGGGGTTGCGAATGAGGGTTCATCGCGACGGCGTTACCGAGGAACGAAGTCTGCCCGCGCTTGACCACTTCGCTCTGGAGATGGATCACATGTCTGAATGCGTCATGCAAAACAAGGAACCGCTTACCCCGGGCGAAGAAGGTCTGCGCGACCTAAAAATAATAATGGCCGTCTACTCGGCAGCAAAGACTGGCAAGACCGTAAAATTATAACTAAGTTTCGCGGACGGATCGAGGACAGCGCTGGAATGGCAACGAGACTTGGGGATTGCGAAGCAAAGGGCGACGTGGAGCAGCCTTCCTCTTTAAGCAACCTTCACACCACTCCCTGGCCCTCGATGATACGGATATACCGGTTTGGGGCGAGGTTGGTGAGCTTTTCGATACGTTTACTTGGCGCAGCCCAATGGATCTCGAGTTCATCGATCTGTGCGGCGGCGCCGATGCCTAGAACCTCCCTAAGGTCATGCGAAGAGAGATAACTGCCACCATTGTTCTTGAGGCGCTGGCGTGATTTAACGCCCGCTTTCCATAGAATGCGCGCGCCGATGGCATCGCGGTTACACGTCACGCCTTCCAGTTTGAGGCCCAGCCAATTGTTGCCCTTGGCCGCGTTGTTTTTCAACAGCACGGGAGCCCCGCCGTTGTTTCCAATGAGCACGTCAAGCGCGCCGTCATTATCGTAGTCGCCCACGGCCAGGCCTCTCGCAGCAAAATACTTCTGAAACGCCGGACCCGCGCTTTCGCTTATGTCGTGGAGCTTCCGGTCCACACCTTGGTGAAACAAAAGCAGTGGCTCTTTGTATTTCACTTGCATCGAGTAACTATCGATCATGTCGTCAGGGTGGCCATCGGCCAGAAGAAGATCAACAGAGCCATCGTTGTCGTAATCGAAATACTTCAACCCCCAGCCGCTCAGCAATCTTGTAGCGCGAGCCACGCCATGCGCTTGAGCGGCATCGCGAAAAGTTTCATCTTTATTGTTTTCGTAAACCGAAAACATCTCGTGATCAACGTTGGCGACAAACAGATCCTGCCACCCATTTCCGCTGAGGTCTGCTGCATCCACTCCCATGCCTGAACGGGGTCGCCCGCTCTCGCTGAATCCAACACCCGCTTGCAATGCAACTTCCTCCCAAATCCAGCGGCCGTTGGAGCCGGGGCCGCGATTCATAAAGAGGAAGTTCTGCACCGTATCGTTGGCGACGAAGAGATCCATCCTGCCATCATTATTTATGTCCACGGCGACTACACCAAGGCCCTTTCCCAAAGCTTTAGCAATGGCCGTTCCCTTGCTCACTTCAGTGAAAGTACCGTCGCCATTGTTGTGGTAGAGGAAACTTGCGGTGGGCTTGAAAACGCGCGGCACACAGTAATAGTTCCTGCCGATTTGGTTATTCCCGCATTCGAGTTTGCGCACTCCCGAGTAATCCACAAAGCTGCAGACAAACAGATCCAGCCTGCCGTCATTGTCATAATCGAACCAAACGGCGCTGGTGGTCCAGCCGGGGGTGGCGACTCCGGCTTTTTCGGTTACGTCCTTGAACGTTCCGTCGTGATTATTCTTGTACAAAATACATTTCCCATATGCAGTAACGAAAATGTCTGGCCAGCCGTCGTTGTCGTAGTCGCCCACGGCGGCTCCCATCCCGAAATACGCGCCGGTTACGCCGGCTTTCTCGGTGACGTCGGTGAACGTCCCATCCCGATTGTTCTTATACAACGCATTGCGGACCGGCTTTGACGGAGTCCAAAAATCACTGGGGCCGCTGTTCACCAGAAAAATGTCCATCCACCCATCGTTATCGAAGTCTAGAAAAGCACACCCAGGGCCCAGCGCTTCGGGCAGGTAGCGACTGGGAGACATTGCGTTTTCGTGGACCCACTCAATGCCGCTTGCGGATGGCGGGACTTCAACAAATAAAGGCTGCGGCTGGCCGGAGGCGCCTCGCCCTCCCAACAACTGGCCGGCGCCAACCGTTGAGGCCAGCCACATCCATTCTCTTCTAGTGAATTTCATTCCGTCATTGTCTGGAGTCGCGAGTGCAGCAATCTATTGTGCCTTAGCTCCTGGCTGCTTGGCTTGCGCTTCCGCCGTCAGTTTCTGGACGATCTCCTGCTCCCTCTTGCCGTCCGCCGGCCGTTTCAAACGATAGTAAGCAATGGATAACGAAACATGTGCCTCGGTAAACTGGGGCGATTCTCTCACTAGGGTTTCGAGCATCTGCCGCGCCTCGTCGGGTTTGCCTTCGTCCAGATCTATGAGCGCCAGTTGATACCGGACTCCGGGGTCTCCTGGTCTGGTTTTTAGCGCCCGCGTGAAGTATCGGTTGGCCTGCTCATAGTTCTGCTCCTGCCTCGACGTTGCGCCCAGTTGCAAGTTCGAATCAAAATTGAACGGATTCACCGCCAGCTCAGCCTTGAATTCTTTCGAAGATTGATCGGAATCTCCCGTAAGCACCAGCGCCTTGGCGTACAGGACGTGCACTTCGGCGAGATTGGGATTCAGCGCCACGGCTTTGGCGAATTCGTCCCGCGCGCCGGCGAAATCGGAAACATTCATTTTGGCGCTGCCCAGCATGAGATGCGCCTCGGCCGAGTCGCCATTACGCAGAATTCGGTCTACCAGGAGCTGTCCCTTCTCGACTTGCTTGTCACGAATCAACGCCGTTCCCAACATATAGGCAATGGCGGCATCTTCAGGATGCTTCCGCTCCTCCGGCTCCAGTACGCGGATGACGTCTTTCTCTCGTCCCATTCGCAAATAGCAGTCGCCCAGCAACAACGGGACCTGTTTGTTCGCCGGGTCCTCGGCGCGGACCCTGGCCAGTTCCCGTGCAGCGTCCGCGATCCGACCCATTTTGTAATACACCAGGGCGAGGTTCAGTCTCGCTGCCGCCAGAGCAGGGGACTGCCTCAGGGCAGTTTTATACTCCGGAACAGCCTCTTCAAACCGGCCCAGCCCGGCTAAAGCGGCTCCCAGGTTGGAATGGATAGCGGTGGCCTCAGGGTGCAGTTTCAGGAATTGCTTGTACTCAGTAACCGCGCCCTCGAGATCGCCTGCCTGTTGCTTCTGGATTGCGTCCTGAATCAGTTCCTGAGGAGTTTGTGCCCGTGCGATCGCGCCAATGCTGAGAATCAAGACGACGGTGAATTTCCGCATATCAGCAGGCGCATCCTGTTTCAGTATACAAGAAAAAAAATGGGATGGCCGAAGCCATCCCATCTTTGGTTGGAAACGTTTTTGATCCGTTTAGAAGAAGAACTTCACGGCAAACTCCATGACGCGAGCTCCCTGCTTCTGGGTCACTTTGCCGAAGTTCGTACTGGTCTGAGTTAGCTGAAGCGTCACCGGATCCTGCACGAAGTTGAGATTCAAGTTGCTGCCGTTAAATGAGTACAAAGGATGGTTCAGGAAGTTGTAGGCTTGAATCCGGAATTGAAGTTTCTTCGATTCCGTAACCGAAAAGTTCTTGAACACCGCTAGGTCGGAGTCGAAGTACTTCGGTCCGTAGGCCACCGGTAGCAGGGTTGGCCCATTCTTGCCAACGGTCGTTGGCACAGCGAAGCAGTTCCCATTGATGTACTGGTGCGGACCCAGGTTGGATGTCGGATTGCAAGTCACAATCGGGTTTAACTGCACAGCATTTGTCCCTAGAATGGATTGGTTGTTGATGGGAATGCCGTTCGGGTTAGCCGTGCTGGTAGAGCCAGGAATGATCGCTCCATTCAGGTTCATGCCGAAATTGGTGTTTGGGACGCCGGTGTAAGTGCCACCGTAGGTAAGATTGGCGCCACTTTCGATCTGCGTGATACCGGAGATTTGCCAACCATTGGCGGCTCCGTTCACGAAGTGGTTGTCGGAATGCACCAATGTGCCTTCGTCAATCGAGTATGCGATGTTGAATAACTGCCTGCGGTCTGACGGCAGGACACCGTAATTGCTTCGGAGGTTGAAGGGGTTATAGGTCGGGGCAACGATCCCCAACGCCTTTTGCAGGGTGTAGTTGGCTTGAACGGTATAGCGGCCGACGTGGCGAGCCCACGACAGCTGCATGGAGTTGTAGTTAGCATACAGATTGTTGGTGGCTTGGTTGAGATCGCCATATCCGGCTCCAGTCGCTGGATTGTTCAGCGGTCTGAATTTGTTCGCATCAGCCAGACCCGGGTTCGTCGCGGTCAGCATCGCCCCCAGTGGAACCATGTTGAGGTTGCTGCCCGCACCACCGGAAGTATTTCCCAGGTCCCTGCTGCGGTTCCCTACATACGCAACTTCAAAATAGCCTCGCCATGGAGTTTGCTGCCCAATGGTGAAGCTATAGCTATCGGTGTAGGGCTGTCTGTCGTCCTTGGAGTCGACCGCAGCAGGTGAAGCAGGTGAGGCGGCGACGTTCAGACAAGAGAGGTAAGAGGCAAATAGGCGATTACCCTGAGTACCTGAATTGATCGGACACGCTGTCCCTCCAACCCAATTAGATGGCGACAGGCCAGCGCTCGCTACGCCCGCGGAAGCGTCCAGGCCGTTCGTGAACTGCCCGGAGTGGTAGTAGAAGCGTCCCCAGCCCCCGCGAAGTACGGTTTTGCCATTTCCGCGGAGGTCATAAGCAGCACCGAAGCGCGGCTGGTAAAGCGACGCCCTCGTCGGGAATCCACCCAGTGGAACGGAGCTGTTTTTGGCGTGCCATTCAAATCCGCAGAAGGTAGGCGCACCTGCGCAGGTGGAACCCCCGCCGGCAGTGTAGGCCGCCTGGTCGAAGATTGAGTACCCGAAGTTCTTGCCGTCAATCCATGGGGTAAAGTGCGTAAAACGCATGCCGTAATCGATGGTCAGCCTCTTTGTGGCTTTCCATGAATCCTGCACGAAAAACTCCACGGTGGTGTAATTGATATCATTGATGCGGTTGAAGTTCGTTTCGCCGTAATTGCTCAGGTTGCCGGTTAGCAGGTCAGCATATTCATTGCCGTAACTGAAACTATTGCCTGAGGATACCTGCAATAGGCCGTTTGTGTTGTTGTTCGCCGGCTGAGTGTTCCGAATCCACTCATAGAAGAAACCTGCTTTCAAAGTGTGCGTCGTGATTAACTTCGAGAGCGTATCGCTCACGCTAGGCATGTATTTGTTGGCATAAAGCCCCTGGGAAGCTCCGCCAGCTTCGAATCCGCCGGGATTGAACATCAGCGCGGCTTCACTGGGTCCAAATTGGCCGAATGAGGGAATCTGAGAGACGCCGTTTTTGAACAGCCCAGCGTAGGCGTAACCAGCGGTGTCCCGGGCCACCTTCTTGGGATCGGCAAACACGTTGGGGAAGCCCACAAAGGTGTACGCGACAACCGTTTCATTCGTCATCGTCGGACTGAATACGTGCGTGAGCGTCCCGGCCCAGGAGTCGGACTTATTCCGTCCCTGGATCGCACTTGGATACGGAACCTGGTCGCCATTGCGCCACCACAGACCTACGGGGAACTGCTGGACTTCGCGCTGGTAGTTGTAACGGACAAAGACCCTGGTGTTGTCGCTGATATCGTAATCCCCGCGTATCGTCCATTGTCTGTTGTTTTGCGCGAAGATCTCGGACTTGACGTAGTTAAAGCCTCCGGTCGAATTCGGATCCGCGTTCGGAGCGGGAAACAACTTCATCAACGCTTGCATGTTCGGGTCAATGCATCCTGTTTGACCAGCGGTGTTGCAGGCGGGGATCGTTGTGCCCCCAAAAGCCGCAATCGCTCCAGGTTTGAGTTGTCCCGGGGCTTTGCCAGAAGCGGTAATGGTCCCCTCCTTCGCCACTTCGGTGGGTGAGAAGTTGCCATTGATTTCGCCAGCCGTCGGCACCGTCGCCCTGAGCAGGCCGGTGTCAAGAGTCTGTTTGTAGTACTCAAACCCGGTCCAGAAAAACAGCTTCTGGCGGCTCTTGTTGAAGTCGGTTCCGGGGATCAGCACGGGGCCGCCGATGGTCCCACCGGGGTAATAGTAGGCGTTCGCGGGTTGCTTTACTCCGCTTGCGTTATTCAACCAGTCATTCGCGTTGAGAGAATGGTTTCGTGCAGAGAAGAACGCGCTGCCGTGGAAATCCCTGCCGCCAGCCTTCGTTACAGACGTGATGAGGATGGGTCCCTTCTGGTTTTCAGCACTGAAATTAGACGTCAGGACCCTGAACTCCTGGACGAAATCTGAGTTGGGATTGACTGGCGTGTCGCAGTTGCATCCGGGGTCGGAAACGTGCGCGCCGTCCGCGGTGATGTCCAAGCTGTTCGTGGGCAGGCCATTGTAAGAAAAGGCGGCGTTGAGCGGGCTTTGACTGCCGGAATCCCCGTTGGCGTTGATGCCAATCGTTGCGCCGTTGTAATTCGCCTTGTTCGATGTGCCGTTTTGGATGCCGAAGCCGGGCACAATTTTGATGTATTCGGCGGCGTTGCTTCCAACCTGAACGAAGTTCTGCAGTTCCTTGGCTTCCAAGGTGAACGACTTCTCGCCCGAGTCAGTCGTGGCTATCGCGGTGTCCTCAGCACTGACCACGATGCTCTGGGTGGAGGCACCGACGGCGAGCGAGACGTTGACGTTACGCTTTTCGCCACCGCCCAAGCGGATGTCATCCGCCTTATACAACTGGAAGCCGGTCGCCTCCACAGTCAAGGAGTACGTTCCGACGGGTACCGATGGGAACGAAAAGTATCCCTCTCCATTTGTCACTGTATCGCGCGCCGAGCCCGACACGGCATCCTTCAACACAACCTTGGCGTCAGCTACCACCGATCCCGAGGGATCGGTCACCGTTCCCGTCAAAGTTGCAAAAATTCCTTGAGCTCGCAGCGAGATCCCGCCGGCGAGAAGAAACAGGCAGCACAAAACGACCAATGAGGAAATTATGCGTTTTTCCACGATTCCACCCCTTTTCCGAATAACGAAATCCTGGACGGACAAACTTAGATTGGTAGTATTTAAATACTAGATGCCCAATTCCTGTCAATGAAAAACTCTATCGTTAACGTAAACGTATATAGAAACATAGTTAACTCTTTGTGTTTCAATGTGTTAAAAACAATCTCAAATCGCAACCTGGACGCGTTTACAGGCGCAAGATCAAAAATGCGATATTCGCCTAAGTCGATGCGGATTGAGCGTGCCGTGCTGCTTGAGGACATCTCGCTTGGATTTTTTGGCCGCCTTGCTGGGCATTGACCAAATCTCTAGAATGTCGACCTTGGAATGTAAATATAATTATGTACCGGTTTACGTTAACTTGCCGTACTGTTTTATGCCGACAGGCGGTTCAGGCTAAACCTGCCATCGCCTAGAGATAGATCCTCTCAGACTGGCGAATCGTCTCCAAACGGGAAGTTGAGGTCTGCCGGCAAAGCTTGCCCTCCAAACTTCCTGTTGGCGCATGATCCAGGACGAATAAGGACGTGTCGGCGTGTTCACGTCAGCCTCGCCGCGCTGCCTCGATGGCGGCGATGTCGATCTTCTTCATCGTCATCATCACCTCGAAGGCACGCTTTGCCTCACCGCCACCAGCCGCAAGCGCATCGGTTAGCGTGCGCGGGGTGATCTGCCAGGAAAGGCCCCAGCGGTCCTTGCACCAACCGCACTGGCTTTCCGTGCCGCCATTGCCGACGATCGCGTTCCAGTAACGGTCCGTCTCTTCCTGATTCTCC
>WNFQ01009497.1_pt1 | contig 12861 bp, 12 predicted proteins | sample 5400171 | NCBI WGS metagenome assembly WNFQ01 (sample SAMN13153356, study PRJNA577476) | soil metagenome | isolation source: 20 cm soil under Madrone tree | place: USA:California | collected 2016-06-14
GATAGAGGTCCGCTGTGTCCGAGGCAATACCGGGTTAGCTGCCTCGGATTTTGTTCAATCAGTTAAAGCGGATTTGCTCGTGGTGCCGCTGCAGAAAAATCCTGATGCGGCCCAGCAATTGCCGACCAATGTTGCTTGGATCACCGATGTGATACCCTGCAATCTCTGGGTGATCCGCTGAATTACGTTGCATGGATTGCGCATGATTTTGTAGAGGCGCTTGTGTCAAGCGCCTTCCCTTTGAAGTCGACGGTTGACACAACCGCCGCTACAACGACGCATGGAGCCTGAATTCCAACCGTACGGTTTGCCGCATCTGACGGTCATTGCTCTCACCATCGTGCTGCCGTTTGCGCTTGCCGCAATTGCGCGGCGCACAAGATCGCAGCGACTCGAAAACATAATTATCGGCGTTCTCTCAGCAGTGCTCGTGTTGAACTACGTCGTCTATTTAATTTTTATCCGTAGCCGCGGCGCTGTGGATTGGCGGCAAATGCTGCCGATGCAAATGTGCGACTGGGGCATGGTGGTTGTCATTGTGGCCATGTTGACCGGAAATCAGCGCTGGTTCGAAGTGGCATATTTCTGGGGAATTGGCGGCACGTTGCAAGCCGTCCTCACGCCAAACCTGCGCTTTGGCTTTCCAGATTGGCGTTTCATCAGTTTTTTCACCTCGCATTGCGGCATTATCGTCGGCGTGGTTTTCCTGATGTTGACTCGGCGATACCGTCCATATCCCATGTCGATCGTGCGCGTCTGGCTGTGGTCGGAGTTTTACTTTGTGGTTACTCTTATTGCGGACGAAGTCACTGGTTTTAACTACGGCTTTTTGCTGCATAAACCGGAGGCGTTTTCCATTTTAAGTTTCCTTTCTGATTCACGACCGCTGTACCTTCTGCAAATGCACGGAGTCGCACTGCTCTTTTTTCTCGTGCTGTATGCGCCATTTGCCGTAGTCGATCTTGCAACAGGGAAATCGCTGAGGAATGCAGGAAAGCAGGAAGGAACTCTTTAAAATTCCTGGGTTCCTGCTTTCGTTAGAGATTCATGGCCAAGTCAAAACCATTGCGGGTCGGGAGAGTCACCATTGGGGGCAAACGTCCAGCCTTCATTCTTGGACCGTGCGTGATTGAGTCGGAGAAGTTTGTCTGGCGCATGGCGAAGAAGATCGCCGAAATCTGCGTGGCCGCAGATGTTGATTTCATTTTCAAAGCCTCGTACGACAAGGCAAATCGCACTTCGGTGCGTTCGTTTCGCGGAACCAGCGTACGTGAAGGCTGCGAGATTCTTTCGGCCATCGGGCGTGACTTGAAAATACCAGTCACAACCGACGTTCATTCCCCGAACGAAGCGCAGATCGCCGGCGAGAAGATCGACATGTTGCAAATCCCGGCGTTTCTCTGCCGGCAAACGGATCTACTACGCGCCGCTGCGGAAACGGGTCGCGCGATCAATGTGAAAAAAGGTCAGTTCCTCGCTCCGTGGGACGTCCGCAACATTGCCGAAAAGCTAATCGCCTTTGGCAACTCACAATTCTGTTTCACCGAGCGCGGCACCACGTTTGGTTACAACAACCTCGTCGCCGACATGCGCTCGCTATATTGGATGCGCGAAGCGGGATATCGCGTGATTTTTGACGCGACACATTCTGTGCAGCGGCCAGGCGGGGCAGGGGACTCGACGACAGGGGACGGCGTGCTGGCTCCGGCACTGGCCCGCGCCGCGATGGCCACGGGCTGCGACGGAATCTTTATGGAAGTGCACGAAAATCCGGCGCGCGCATTGTCGGATGGGCCGAATCAGGTTCCGCTAAAGGTTTTGCCGAAGCACCTGCGCATGTTAAAGGCTATTCATGCTGCCGTCTCGTAGCGGTCGCGCTAGCTATTGGAGCTGGCTGGTTTGCTTATTATCAGTGCTGCTGTCCGTTTTAATATCGGCGCCTCACCTGTCCGGTCAGTCAAAAAGCCACAGGAAGAAGGGTCGCGCGACAGCGACGCCGAGTGCGTCCCCGGGCGAACAAAGTTTAACGAACATCCCCCTGCCGATCGGCCACGAAGCCAAGGGGCTTGTGCTGCCGGATTTCGATGGCGAAGGCCATCTGCGGGGAAGATTTGAAGCGGGAACGGCGCACCGGATCGATCAGGAACACATCGGGTTTCAACACCTTAAAATTACGACGTACACCCCGGAGAACGAGCCGGATCTGAAAATCGACATGCACACGTCGGTGCTTGATTTAACAACCCGGGTTCTCAGTTCGCAGGAACGCACGACGATCCAGCGCGCGGATTTCAACATCGCTGGCGATTCAATGTATTTCGACACTAATACGAGAACCGGGCGATTGATCGGCAATGTGAAAATGGTGATCACTGACGAGTCGCATCTGACTGCCAAACCAAACAGCAGCGAATGAAAAAACTGGCGGTGTTGATCCTGTTTATCGCCTGCGCGACGGGGCCGTACATGGAGGGGCAGACTGCGACGGAATCCCCGGAAGCTTCCCGCGCTGCGCCTGAGAAAAAGCCGAAGAAAACGGCGAGTAAAAAAGAAAATACCTCGGCTGGCACAAAATTATTTGGCCAGGATGGGTCGAACGCACCCACCACAACGGAAATCTACGCGGATGAGGCGTTTTTTGATTCAACCAAGAACATGGGCATCTTTAGCGGCCGGGTGAAGGTAACCGATCCACGTTTCAATCTTCAATCTGACAAATTGACAGTGTTCATTACGAAAGGACAAAATCAGGGCTTGGAGAAAGCCATCGCCGAAGGAAACGTCGGGCTGGTGCGCGATCGGCCCGATCCAAATGGCGGACCGCCAACGCGCGCGGTTGGCCGAGCAGACAAGGCAACTTATACCGCTGCAACCGGAGACGTTGAATTAAAAGGAACACCGCGTGTGCAGGAAGGATTGAATATGCATGTGGCGACGAGCCCTGATACGGTCATGGTTATTAACCAGAACAGCCAATTGACAACCCACGGCCCAAGCCGCACGGAGATTCGTCAGCAGCCAAACGAGGAAAAGAAAAACCAGGCTAGTCCCAATCCTCAGACCTCGCCCGCCCAGACGCCTCCTCCTGCGGCTCTCCCCAAACCATGATCAGCCAAACTGCGCCGGTTTCGACTCCCAAGATTCCTTCGCCGGTCACGACGAAAGCGGAAACTGTTCTGAGCACTGAGCAGCTGGTCAAGATTTACGGCGGGCGGGCAGTGGTGAACGGGATCAACATGCATGTTCGCGCGAGCGAGATCGTCGGACTCCTCGGGCCAAACGGCGCCGGCAAGACCACCAGTTTTTACATGATCGTTGGTTTGGTGAGGCCCAACAGCGGTCGCGTGATTTTTTCAAACACCGATGTGACAGACTATCCGATGTACAAACGTGCCCGGCTGGGAATGGGTTATCTGCCGCAGGAGGAATCGATTTTTCGGAAGATGACAGTGGAACAAAACATCCTTGCGATTTTGGAAACACTCCCGTTGAGCAAGGCTGAGCGGCGGAACCGTTGCGATCAACTATTGCACCAGTTTGGCATTGAGCGGATCGCAAAAAATGTCGCGCTCACATTGAGCGGCGGCGAGAAAAGACGTTTAACCATCGCGCGTTCGCTGGTCACGCAACCGAAGCTATTGATGCTCGACGAGCCATTCAGCGGGGTTGATCCCATTGCCGTGTATGATGTGCAACAGATTATCGTAAATCTGCGCAAGTCAGGGCTCGCCATCATGATCACCGACCACAACGTGCGCGAGACTCTCTCAATCGTGGACCGGGCCTATCTGATTTACGACGGCCGGGTGGAGAGCGAAGGCACAAAAGATTTCCTGATTAACGATCCAATCAGCCGCCAGCTATACCTCGGCGAACGCTTCAAAATGTGACGGGCGTAACCGCGCGTCATTCTGAGCGAGGCGAAGGATCTCGATGCAGATTGGAAATTGCGCGGTATTCACGCTAGAAGTTATGTCTGATGGCAGAACGACGCGGGACTCAAACAATCACCTCCACAAGCAATCAGCAGAAAAGCGTCCCGGTTGTCACGGTTGAGAGCTTTTACAATTCTCACGCCGAAAAACTGCAGATGAAATTGGAAGGCCCGCGTGTGGGATTCCATCGGAAAATTCGCGAGCCAACTATCAACCGCCCCGGCCTCGCGCTTTCGGGTTTCTACACGTATTTCGCTGAGAAACGGGTGCAGGTATTGGGCGCGGCGGAACATTCTTATCTCAAGAGCTTGTCTTCGACGCTGCGCATCCGGCGATTTCGAAAGATGTGCGAGCACAAGATTCCGTGCCTGGTGGTATCACGCGGATTTCATCTTGCGCCTGAGCTGGTGGCTGTGACCGCAGCGGCCAAAATCGCGGTGTTCCGCACCCCGATGATCACAATGAACTTCATCAACGCCGCAACGATCGCTTTGGAGATGGACTTTTCGCCGACGGTAACTGAATTCGGCAGCATGGTGGACGTTTTGGGGATTGGCGTTTTGATTCGCGGAGCCAGCGGCATCGGGAAAAGCGAGTGCGTGCTGGGGTTGATCGAGCGTGGCTACAGCCTGGTGGCTGATGACGTAACGCGGATTACGATGCTGGAGGGACGCGAGCTCATGGCGACGGCCCCAGACCTCACCCGGAATCACATGGAGGTGCGCGGAATCGGGATTATCGACGTGGCGAAGATTTTCGGCATCGGCAGTATTCGAGTCGAAAAGCGCCTCGACCTCGTTGTCACTCTCAAAGACTGGCACGAGGTAGAAGAGGTCGATCGAATCGGACTCGACCGGGAATTTTATGAGATCCTCGGACTCAAAGTCCCACATGTGACTATTCCAGTCAGGCCCGGCCGCGACATGGCGCGGTTGATCGAGGTCGCGGCGATGGACGAGAAATTGAAAGGATTGGGTCAAAGCGCTGCGGTTGATTTTAACGCGAAGCTGCTCCGAATGATGGAGCAGAAAGGAGCGACGTAATGGCCTTATTGTCTCGAAGAGCGACGCGCGCAGCAGCAGCACAGAAGGTCGAGAAAGAAATTGCGATTGTGAATCGGCTCGGACTGCATGCCAGGCCGGCCGCCATGTTTGTGCGTATCGCGAGCCGTCATCGCTCGGAAATTTGGGTTTCGAAGGAAGGCGAGGAAGTAAATGGCAAAAGCATCATGGGCCTGATGATGCTGGCGGCCGGGCAGGGCTCAAAGCTGCGTATTCGTTGCGATGGACCAGACGCGGAAAAAGCAATGGAGGAGCTCGAAGAACTGATTAACGCGCGCTTTAACGAAGATTGATCGTCCATATATTCCATGGGACACAAGCGACTTATGGGACAGATGGCGACAGCGTGTGCTCGCAATGTTTGACATCTGCCTTACTCTCCCAAGTGGATGAGCGGCGACAATGCGCTAAAGGAAATTCGGTTTGAAGGAGCTGGCGTCTCACCCGGAATCGTCCGCGGCCAGGTCCATGTCGTCCGTGATGAGCTGGATGAAGTTGTGCATTATCGCATCGCCTCTTCCCAGGTGGCGGATGAAATCAGTCGCTTCGAAACGGCCCTTATCCAAACGCGCATGCAGATTCTGGAGATGCAGCAGCGCATTGCGGAATCGATCGGGGCAAAAGATGCCGCGATTTTCGATGCTCATCTGCTGGTAGTCGAGGACCGCACTTTAATCGACGAAGTGCTCCGCAAGCTGGAGACCGATCTATGCAATGTGGAATGGATTTTTCAGGAGGTCGCCACGCGTTACGCCGAGACCCTGAATAAGATCGATGATCCCTATTTGCGAGAGCGCGCGCTGGATATTCAGGACGTAACAAAACGGGTAATTCGCAACCTCCAGGGAAAGGCTCCGAAGACATTTCTTGCCCTGACTGAGCCGCACATTTTGGTTGCTCATAATCTTACCCCTTCTGACACCGCAAGCATGAACCGGGCGAACGTGCTTGGAATTGCGACGGATCTCGGCAGTCGCACTTCGCATGCGGCGATCTTAGCGCGTTCCCTCAACATCCCGGCCATAGTCGGCTTACACGATATCACAGCAAAACTGGAGACCGGCCAGCGCGTTCTCCTTGATGGGAACGACGGCTATCTGATCGTCGATCCGACGCCGGAAACACTTGCGCAGTACACAGAGATCGAATCACGAAGAGCCAAAGTCACGGCGAAACTGAAAGAACTGCGCGAGACAACCTCGACTACGAGCGACGGCCGTCACATTGTGCTTTCGGCAAACATCGAACTCCCGGAAGACGTCGATGCTGTCGAAGCCAACGGCGCGGAGGGAATCGGACTTTATCGCACTGAGTTCCTGTATTTGAACCGAACTACTCTGCCGACAGAGGACGAGCAATATGAGACCTATCGAAGAGTTGCAGAGCGCGTCCGGCCCAATCCGTTGATTATCCGAACATTTGATCTCGGCGGCGATAAGTTGGCTCCGGGCACAGTAGATATCACCGACGAGTTGAACCCGTTCCTCGGCTGGCGCGCGATCCGCTTTTGTCTCGAGAATGTCGAAATCTTCAAGACGCAGTTGCGCGCGATTTTGCGTGCCAGCGCCGTCGGAAACATAAAAATCATGTTTCCCATGATCTCCGGGCTGGATGAATTGCGCCGTGCGATCGCAATCCTCGGCGAGTGCAAAGAAGAATTACGCAGCGCGAAAATCGATGCGGCCGAACGACTCGAGGTTGGCGCCATGATAGAGATCCCAAGCGCAGCCATCTGCGCAAGCGTGCTAGCACCGGAGGTTGATTTTTTTAGTATCGGAACAAACGATCTGATTCAGTATGCGCTTGCGGTCGATCGCGTGAACGAGAAGATCGCGCATCTTTATGAGCCGACCCATCCGGCAGTGCTGCGTTTGCTCAAGATGATCGTCGATGCGGGCCACGCCAATAATATCTGGGTGGGCGTGTGCGGAGAAATGGCGGGAGATATCGCGCTTGCGCCGCTCTTGCTGGGTCTTGGCATGGACGAGCTCAGCACCGCTGCAATCCTGGTTCCGAGAGTAAAGCGCGCCGTGCAAAGTCTGGCCATTCCTGAATGTCGCGATTGCCTCGAACTGGCGGACAAACGCTACGGTGATTTATTGGGTTGAGCTGTAGCGGTGCTCTATGAGCGCCGGGACCTTTACGAATTTCGGCGGTCATAGGCCGCCGCTACAAAATCACTCTTCCGTTTCCGGGTCCGGCCTCAGTCCCTCTTCCTCCATCTTGCGCAAGACGTCGCTCATGTCGTCCACTTCATCCCAAACATCCTGACTTACATAGATAGGCGCCTTCTGCTGAGTGGCCATGGCAATGCAATCGCTCGGTCGCCCATCGAGCTCGATGATTTTTTTCTGCTGCAATTCGTTTTGGACTCGAATAATGACCCGCGCGTAGTAGGTGGCATTTTTCAGATCATTGATAATGACTCGATCAACTTTTGCGCCGAGAGCGGTCATCAAATGCGCCATCAGATCGTGAGTTAGCGGCCGCTCCTTAGTGATCTGACGCATGAACATGGTGATCGCGCTGCCAACTGTTTGATCGACGTAGATGATGAACACTTTCTCGTTATTGCCAATAAACACCGCGCACCCGCCGCTTGTCGGTAAAACCGCCCGTACCTGCACCTCGATCACCGTTTTGTTCACGAGCGAACGTTATCCGCAGCGAAATGAAAAACAAGCGATGCGCTGCATGCGTCTCATTCGTCCCATAGGACATCTGAGTCGCATGAAAATTTTCGCTCCGTGGGCTTGAATGTTCGACGCACTGATTGAATATGCGTTCTGCGGCTTGCGGCCGTGTGACAAATCGAAATGAAAACCGAGTGGGACCTTGAGTCCGCTATCGCCACGTACAACGTGGACGGATGGAGCGAGGGTTATTTTACTGTTAATAGCTCCGGCAACGTCGAGGCCAGACCGTTAAAGGATAATGGCGGTTCGATCGATCTTCTGGCGATAGTCAATGAAGCGCGCGCCAGAAACCTCAGTTTTCCGTTGCTGATTCGGTTTCAGGATTTGGTCCGGCACCGCGTCGAATCAATTAATCGCGCGTTTCAAAGCGCGATCTCTGAGTTTGGTTATGGCAATCAGTATCGCGGCGTTTTTCCAATCAAAGTCAATCAGCTGCGCGAGGTGATCGAGGAAATCGTCGATGCGGGCGAACAATTTCATTTCGGGCTCGAGGCGGGCAGCAAACCGGAGCTGGTTGCCGCGCTTGCCATGCAGAAAGACCACGAGAGCTTGATCATCTGCAACGGCTACAAAGATCCCGCTTTCATTCGCATCGCGCTGCTTGGCCGCAAACTTGGCAAGTCGGTCATCATCGTCGCCGAAAAGCTGGAAGAGTTGGAGCAGATCATTCGCGCATCAAAAGAGGTCGGCGTCGAGCCTTGCATTGGTGTTCGTGCTCGCTTGTATAGCAAAGGATCTGGCAAATGGTCGCCCAGCGGCGGCGAAAACGCGAAATTCGGTCTCGACACCACCAATCTCGTGGCTGCCAGCCAAATGCTGAAAGAGGCCGGCCTGACACAATGCCTAAAGCTCCTTCATTTCCATGTTGGATCGCAGGTGCCGGACATTTCAACGATCAAACGCGCTGTGCGCGAAGGAGCGCGCTATTACGCAAAGCTTTGCAAACTCGGGCATCAACTCGGGTATCTCGATGTCGGTGGCGGTCTCGGCGTGGATTACGATGGATCACGCAGTGCTTTCGATAGCTCGACCAATTATTCGATGCAGGAGTATGCCAACGACGTTGTCTGGAACATCATGGACGTGTGCGATTCCGAAGGGGTCGCGCATCCCATCATTGTGAGTGAAAGCGGTCGCGCCATTGTCGCGCACCATTCCGTGCTGGTATTGGAAGCGTTCAGCGCCATTGAGAAAACTGCGCCTAAGCTCAAAGTCGAATTTACAGAGAAAGACCCTAAACTCGTCGGCGATATCCTCGATGTGAAACAACGCTTAAAGCGCGGAAATCGGCTTGAGAGCCTGCACGACATCCAACAGATAAAGGAAGAAGCGCAACAAACGTTCGACCTTGGCCTGCTCGATCTCGAATCCAAAGCGAAGATCGACACGGTTTACTGGCAGATCGCGCATCAAATCGTCAACATGCATCGTGGCCTGCGCTACGTGCCCGAAGAAGTGAAGGACCTCGAAGTCACCCTGGCCGATCAATACATTTGCAACTTCTCCGTGTTCCAATCGCTGGTCGATCACTGGGCGCTCGGGCAACTTTTCCCGATTATGCCGATCCATCGGCTTACTATGCCGCCGGACCGACACGGCACCATAGTGGACATCACCTGCGATTCCGCCGGCAAAGTCTCCAAATTCATTGATCTCCAGGACGTGAAAGAAACGTTGCCGCTCCATCGCATCCCGCCCGGCGAAATGTATTACATCGGCGTGTTCATGGTCGGGGCCTATCAGGATATCATGGGCGACCTCCACAATTTGTTCGGCCGCGTCACCGAGGTGCACGTTTTCCTCGATCCCGACGAAGAATCCGGCTGGTACATCGAAGAAGTGATCGAGGGTAGCACCATCGGCGAAGTGCTGGCCATGACGCAGTGGGACAAAGTCGAGTTGATGCGATTGCTGAAGTTACAAGTCGATGCCGCCATCAAAACCGATCGACTCAAGCCAAACGATGCAATGAAGCTTCTTTCAGACTACGAGCGTTTCCTCCAGGAGCACACCTACCTCACTCTCAACGGCACGAGGCCATCACCGCAACCGGGCAGCTGGCTACCGCTGAGTTGATCGCGTTGCCACAACGGCGCCTTCTCTCGCTCTGCCCGCTCAACTTGTCATTCCGAGCGAAGTCGAGGAATCTCTCGAGGTACATATGCCCCAGCTCTCGCCAACATCGATCAAGGACGCTTTGCAAAGGGCCACGCCCATCGCCGCAATTCAGGTCGAAGGCTGGGTGCGGACGCGGCGTAATTCGAAAGATTTTTCGTTCATCGAGCTGAATGACGGCTCAAGCTTGCGCAATCTTCAGATCATCGCGAAAAGCTCGTTGCCGAATTACGCCGCAGTGCAACGGCTCGGAAGCGGCGCATCCATTACAGTGACTGGTGCGCTGGTCGCCTCGCAGGGTAAGGGACAAAAATGGGAACTCGTCGCGGACAACATCGACATTGTGGGAATGGCCGACGATTCCTATCCGCTCCAGAAAAAGGGGCACACGCCTGAGTTCCTCCGTGAAATCGCTCATCTCCGGCCTCGCTCAAATCTCTTCAGCAGCATTTTTCGCGTGCGCAGCCGACTTGCGTTTGCCGTGCACCAGTTTTTTCAGGAGCGCGGCTTCGTTTATGTCCACACGCCAATTATCACCGGCAGCGATTGCGAGGGAGCGGGAGAATTGTTTCGTGTTACCACTCTCGATCCAGGAGCCGCCGAATCGCGAACGACGGGCGGCGAAATTGATTATGCCAAAGACTTTTTCGCTCGGCCGACTTACCTGACCGTGAGTGGTCAGCTCGAAGCGGAAGCGTTGGCGCTGGCGCTGTCGAAAGTTTACACCCAGAAATGGCGTTTTGTGATTTGAACGGCAACATGGATCTCGCGGAAGAGTTCGTGAAATATTTGATCGTAGATGCCAGAAAAGATTGCCCCGATGAGATGGAACTTTTTGCAAAGTTTGTGGACGAGGAATTGCTCGCACGATTGGATTTTGTCGTCCATCGACCGTTTCAACGCATTACCTATGGCGACGCTGTCAATCTGCTAAAAAAGAGCGGCGAAAAATTTGAGTTCCCGATCGACTACGGCTTAAATCTGCAATCGGAGCACGAGCGTTGGCTGACCGAAAAACATTTCAAATGCCCGGTCACGGTTTTCAATTTTCCGAAGGAGATCAAACCCTTCTACATGCGTTCGAACGACGACGGGAAGACCGTTGCTGCGATGGATTTGCTGGTGCCTGGTATCGGCGAAATCGTCGGCGGCAGCCAGCGCGAAGAGCGGCTCGAAGTACTTGAGGGAAACATGCGCCGGCACAAAATGGATCCCGCCGATTACAAATGGTATCTCGATCTTCGGCGCTATGGAACCGCGCCACACTCCGGGTTCGGCCTCGGCTTCGAGCGAATGCTCATGTCCATCACCGGCGTCCCGAACATTCGCGACGTTATTCCCTTCGCCCGAACGCCCGGCAGCGCAGAGTTTTGACCGCTTCCTTGTCATTCCGAGCGAAGTCAAGGAATCTCTCGCTGTTGGATCAACTGCGATTTCATGGCGGTTTCTGAAGAAAAAGTCGAGATCGCCCACGTCCTGACGATGGACGTGGTCGAGTACTCGACTTTGCTGATCACCGAGCAGGCGCGCGTGATAGCTGAGCTTACGGGCGTCGTCAAGAATACGGAACGGTTTCGTCGCGCTGAAGCCGAGGGGAAGCTGGTTCGCATCCCGACCGGCGACGGCATGGCGTTGGTATTCTTTGACGATCCGCAGGCGCCGATCGAATGCGCGATAGAAATCGCCGCGGCATTGAAATCTCATCCCGAAATCCGGTTGCGCATGGGGATTCACAGCGGGCCGGTGAATCCGGTCGTCGATGTTAGCGACCGTTCGAACGTGACTGGGGCCGGTATCGACATGGCACAGCGGGTGATGGACTGCGGCGACGCTGGGCACATTCTGTTGTCGAAACGCGTGGCGGAGGATCTGGCGCCGTTTCCACGTTGGAACCCGAATCTCCACGAACTTGGCGAATGCGAAGTAAAACACGGCCGCAAAATCTCACTGGTCAATTTTCATACTGACGAAATCGGCAATCCAAATCTTCCCCAGAAATTTCGTGCGCAACGGCAGCGCGCGGCGAGGGCCGCACCGACTCGCCTGGCGATTCTGATCGCCAGCGCGGCTCTTTTCATAATTGCCTTGGTCATAGGCGCCTTGAAATTTTCAGGGCTGACGCCAAATCGCCGTGCTGCCGTGCCGGCAAATGCTAAATCAATCGCGGTTCTCCCGTTTGAAAATGCGAGCAACGAACCGAACACCGAGTATTTGTCGGAAGGAATTTCGGAGGCGCTGATCAATACCCTGAGCGAGTTGCAGCAACTGCGAGTGATCGCACGCCCGATGGCTTTTCGCTACAAGTCAAAAGATGTCGACCCGCGCCAGGTGGGGCGCGAGTTGGGGGTGGCGGCGGTGCTGACAGGAAAAGTGCGGCAGATGCGGGACGCTTTGAACGTCCAAGTGGATTTGGTGGACGCCGTGACTGGTGCACAGATTTGGGGCGCAGGATACGACCGCAAGATCGCGGACTTGGTTGCAGTTAAACAGGCAATTGTGCAAGAGGTCACAGCGAAGTTGAAGTTGAAGTTGTCCAGCGAGGAGGAGCGCCGGCTGGTCAGGCGCGACAGCGTGAATGCTGACGCGTATCAGTTCTACCTACGTGGCCGGTATTTTTGGAACAAGCGCACCTCGGACGGAATCAAACAGGCGATCGAGCACTTTCAGCAGAGCATCGAGCGCGATCCTAATTTTGCTCTTGGGTACGTCGGCTTGGCAGATTCCTACACTGGACTGACGTTTTACAATTTTGCCGCACCGCACGAAGCAATGCCAAAGGCAAAAGAATCGGCAATAAGGGCGCTGGCGCTGGATAACACACTCGCTGAAGCGCACGCGTCGCTGGCGCATATCCTGATGAATTATGATTGGAACTGGTCGGCGGCGGAGAAGGAGTTCAAACGCACCATCGAACTGAAGCCAGATTATGCAACAGCCCATCAGTGGTATGCGATTCATTATCTAACGCCTACAGGTCGGTTGAAAGAAGCTGTTCAGGAAATGAAAAAGGCGCTGGAACTCGAGCCGGCGTCGCTCGTAATGAACACGTTTTTG
>WNFQ01007146.1_pt1 | contig 12860 bp, 16 predicted proteins | sample 5400171 | NCBI WGS metagenome assembly WNFQ01 (sample SAMN13153356, study PRJNA577476) | soil metagenome | isolation source: 20 cm soil under Madrone tree | place: USA:California | collected 2016-06-14
GCGACGTCGACGCGCAAAGTGCGATCGGCGCGAAACCATTGCGGCCAGTCGAGACCGAGCGCCAGCTGGTAGATGTCCTGCTCATCGCGATAGGCGCCGTGACCGACTTGCCACAGGATACGGCTGGCGAGACGGCTTTCGAGGTTGGCGCGGTAGGCGAGGTCGATCGGCCCGCCAAAAGCGACTCCGCCGTCAGCCGCCTTGATGTCGTCGGCGCCAAGTTCGGCAAGCTCTGCGGCGAGAGCGTCCTCCAGGCCTCGCGGACATGGCGCGAAGAAATGTTCCATCACCGAGAAGTCATCCTAGAACGGCTTGAAGACGACCAGCAGCACCGCGCCCAAGAGCACCGGCAGCGCGGGAATCTCGTTGATCCAGCGATAGAAGAGGTCGCCATGTCGATTGCGGTCGTGGCGAAAGTCCAGCATCAGCTTGCCGAGCCACACATGGTGCGCTACCAGAATCGCGACCAGCGCGAGCTTGGCATAGAGCCAGCCGCCTGCGATTCCATAACCCAGCCAGAGCCAGAGGCCGAAGGCGATAGTCAGCACCGCGCCCGGGGTCATGATGCCGAAGTAAAGCTTGCGCTCCATCAGCTTGAAGCGCTCGATGCCGACCGCGTCCTGCGCCAGCGCATGATAGACGAACAGGCGCGGAAGATAGAACAGCCCCGCGAACCACGTCACCATGAACACGATGTGCAGCGATTTGACCCAAAGCATCGCGTTCCTCTTCAGCTCAAAAGGCGCCGCCGCGTCAGCACCAGCGCGACATAGTACGCGGCGCACGCGTAGGCCAGCAGCACGGCGATATGGAAGACGATATTGTCCGGCACCTTGCCCGACAGCAGCGGCCGCGCGATGTCGATCGCATGCGAAAGCGGCAGTATCGCGGCCGCGATGCGCAGCGCAGGGGGCATTTGCTCGACCGGAAAAAACACGCCGGAGAGGAGCAAGGTAGGCGTTAGCACCAGCGTGAAAAAATAGGTGAAGAAGTCGTAACCGGGAGCGAGCGAGTTCATGACCAGTCCGAACGCGCCGAACGTCAGGCCGATCACGAAACCGAGCGGCAGGACCCAGACCGCCAGCCAGGAGTGGCCGTATCCCAGCGCCATGATCACGGCCAGGATCGCCAACACCGAAATGGCGCTCTTGGTTCCAGCCCACATCCACTCCGCGAACAGTACATCGTCGAGCGACAGCGGAGCGTTGATGATCGCCTCCCATGTCCGCTGCATATGCATGCGCGAAAACGCCGAGTACATCGCCTCGAACGACGCGGTGAACATCGCGCTTTGGCACACCATGCCGGTGCCGATGAACGCGATGTACTTCATGCCGCCGATTTCAGGAATGAAGCTGCCGATGCCGTATCCCAGCGCAAGCATGTACAGGAGTGGGTCCGCGATATTGCCGAGCACCGACGCGATGGCGAGCTTGCGCCAGACCAGCAGGTTGCGCCGCCAGACCGGCAACCAGCGCAGAGACAACTCGGGCATGCGCAGCAGCGCGACGGAAGTCATGATTCGAGCGGCGAAAAGACGAACGCGGCGAGTATAGCGCGAGCGGGTGCCGACTCCCTGCACGCTGCTTGTGAGGTGAAATGTCTCGTTTTCGCCGATGGGCGCTCATCAGCCGGCGCCGGGGCTTGCCCTTGACACGCCGCGGCGCGCTCCCGTACCTTCGTCGCGTTTCCTTTGCCGACAGGCCGTCGATGATGAAGCATAGCAACGCTGGCTCCTTCGCGTGTGTGCTGGCCGCGCTGGCGATGTGTGCAGCGAGCGGGGCGATGGCGCAGTCGAGCTATCCCGATCGACCGGTGCACCTGGTCGTACCGTATCCGCCCGGCGCGCTGACCGATCTGCTAGCGCGAACCATTGGCGAAAGACTGGGCGCGAGTCTGAAGCAGCCGGTGATCGTCGACAACAAACCGGGTGCCGGGACGCTGGTGGGAGCCGAGTTCGTCGCCAAACAGCCTGCCGACGGCTACACACTGTTGATGGCGACCAGCACCACGCTCGGTATCAGCCCGGCCTTGTATCAGCCGTCACCGATCAATCCGCTCAGGGACTTCGCGCCCATCGCTCAAGTCGGCTCGGTGAATTTTTTCCTGATCGCCAATCCCCAATTTCCGGCAAGAAACGTCCGCGAAATGCTCGATGCGATCAAGCGCAATCCGGGCAAGTACAACTATGCGTCGGTCGGCAGCGGCAGCCCGCATCATCTTTTCATGGAATCGCGGGACACCGGCGGCGCTGACCGATCTCCTTAGCGGAGCGATACAGGTGATGTTCGCCGACGCAACCGTCGCGATGCCGAACATCCGGGCAGGTAAAGTTATCGCCTTGGGAACATCCGCGGCCAGGCCCACCGCGCTGCTGCCGGACGTGCCGCCGATCTCCGCCACGGTGCCTGGTTTCGACTGGCAGGCGTGGCAGGGGATCGTAGCGCCGGCCGGCACGCCGAGAGAGATCGTCGCGCGCCTTTCTACGGAGCTGCAGCGAATTCAGCAGACACAGGAGTTCAAGGAGCAATTGTTGAAGTTCGGCATGGAGCCGTTCGCGCCACACAGCCCCGAACAATTTGCCGCCACGATTGCGGCGGAGCAGCCGCGATGGGCGAAGGCGATCAAGGATTCCGGCGCAAAGGTCGATTGATGCGAAGCCAGTTCAACCAGCACGGAAAACGCCAAGATCAAGACCCATGAGCCCGGTGATCGATGTCCATACGCACTGTCTCACCGAAGCCTGGTTTCGGCTTCTGCAGCAGCACGGCGCGCCGCGCTACACCGTCGAGCAAGTCCGCGGCGGCTTGCGTGCGATCCATCTCGATGGCGCGCCTTTCATGACGCCGGTTCCCGCGATGTTCGACTACGCTCTGCGACTCGCAACGATGAACGAACACGGCGTCGATGTCGGCATTGTGTCGCTGACCTGTCCGAACTGCTACTGGGGCGGCCCGGATATAAGCCTCGAGGCGGCGAGCATCATGAACGACGACATGGCTGCTGCGCGGACAGCTCATCCCTGGCTCGCTTAGTTGCCGTGGCAGTACGAGGCGCTCGCACTCGCCGAGCTGGAGCGTGCGGTCGCCGCTGGCGCGTCGGGGGTGATGGTGCTTGCCAACATCGACGGAAAATCGCTGACCGATCCGGCGTTCGCGGCGATCTGGCGTGCGATCGATGCGAGGGCGCTGCCGGTGCTGGTCCATCCGACCGCGCCTCCGGGCGTGGCCGACATGGACATGACGCGCTTTCAGCTTACCGCGTCGATCGGGTTTACCTTCGACACTTCGCTCGCTGTCGCGCGCATGATCTACGACGGATTCTTTGACCGCTATCCGAAGCTTAAGGTATCGCCGGGCACGGAGGTGGGGCGCTCCCCTACCTGATCTCGCGCATGGATCAGTGCTTCGACAATATCCCGGCATGCCGCGAAAGGATTTCGGTGCATCCTTCGGAGTATCTGCCTGGAATTTACGCCGACGCGGTGGTCTTCTCGCCGGACGTGCTTGAGTTGTGCGTGAAGACGTTCGGCGCCGACAACGTGATTTACGGCTCGGACTATCCGCACACCATCGGCGACATGCCCGGTTGCCTGAAGCGGGTCGATGGGCTCGCCGCCACCGCGCGCGACAAGGTGCGCGGTCGCAATGCCCAGCGCGTATTCGGCTTATAGGGCAGCGCCGATTCAGTCGCGCAGCTCGCGCCCGGTAAGCTTGATAAATAGGTCTTCGAGATTCGCCGGACGATGCAAATAGCGGACGCTGGTCTGTTTGGCCAGATCCGCCAGCAGCGGCGCCGCATCGCGCGCGTAGCAGAAAGCGGTCTCACCGGCGAGCTCGAGGCGCTCGGCGAGCTGCCTTCCCCGCGTGTCCGCCCACGCTCGCGCTTCGTCGCCGTATACCTCGATCACTTCGGGCTCGACGTGCGCGGCGATCAGCGCGCGTGGCGTATCGGAGGCGATCATGCGGCCGTGATCGATCACCGCCAGGCGCGAGCATAGGCGCTCCGCCTCGTCCATGAAGTGAGTCGTGAGCAAAATGGTCTTGCCTTGCGTGAGTAGTTGCCGAAGCCCGTCCCAGATCAGATGCCGCGCCTGCGGATCGAGGCCGGTGGTCGGCTCGTCGAGGATCAGAAGCTCAGGATCGTTGATCAGCGCGCGGGCCAGGGTCAGCCGGCGCTTCATGCCGCCAGACAGCGTGCGGATGCTCGAGGTGCCTTTGGTCGAAAGCCCGGCGAATTCGAGCAGGCGCGGAATCCGCTCGTGGAGCAGTGCATCGGGGACCCGGAAGTAGCGGCCGTAGATCCGCAAATTCTCGACCACCGTGAAATCGGGATCGAGATTATCCATCTGCGGGACGACTCCGACGCGCACGCGCGCCTCACGCGCGGATTTGGGTACCGGCTCGCCGACCAGCGTAATGGCGCCCGCATTGGGGTCGGTCAGCCCGAGACAGCAACGCAAGGTCGTCGTCTTGCCCGCGCCGTTGGGCCCGAGGAGACCGAAGCACTCGCCGCGGCCGATCGCAAAATCGAGGCCGCGCACCACCTCGTTGTCGCCATAGGATTTTCGCAGTCCGACGACGGAAAGAACAACGGCGTCGGCCGCGCTCATTTTTTCCACATGCCGGTGATCACGCGCTGCAACTGCGGCAGCCGGCCGTGGAAGAAGTGCCCGCACCCGGGAAAGATCACGATCGGCAATTGCTGCGGCCTCGCCCACGCCAACACATCGGCAAGCGCGACGACATCGTCTTCCTCGCCATGAATGACGATGGTATCGGGCGGAACGGCTTCGATAGGGAAGCGCTTTACCGCCGGCCCGATCAACACCAGGCGCTCGGCGGTAATGGCATGCGCTACGCGGGTCTGCACGTACGAGCCAAATGAAAATCCGGCGAGCGCGACCGGCAGCTCGCCGAACTCGAGCTTTGCGGCCGCGAGCGCCGCCAGCGCGTCGTCCGTTTCGCCGATGCCGTCGTCGAATTGGCCAACGCTTTGGCCCACGCCTCGGAAATTGAAACGTACGGCGGCATAGCCGAGAGCCGCGAAGGTCCTGGCCAGCGTCTGCACGACCTTGTTGTCGAGCGTCCCTCCCTGAAGCGGGTGGGGATGCGCGATGAGCGCGATGCCTCGCAGCGAGCCTTCGGCAACGTTGAACGCGACTTCGAGCGTGCCGGCGGGACCGGCAATCGAGCTGCGGCGCTCGCCCCGGGTCAAATCTTGAGCCTGTCGACGACGCGGCCGTGCACGACGTGAGAATCTATTATTTCGTCGATGTCGTGCCGATCGACGTAGGTGTACCAGACTGCCTCGGGATAAACCACAATCACCGGTCCCTCGTCGCAGCGGTCGAGACAACCGGCTTTGTTGATCCGGACCTTACCCTTGCCGTTGAGACCCAGCTCCTTGATGCGCTGCTTCGCGTACGCCTGCATGTCGCTCGCGCCGTGATTATTGCAGCAGGCTTCCGGCGGATCGCGCTGGTTGCAGCAGAAGAAGACGTGGCGTTGGTAGTAAGTCATTCGGGCGCGTGCAGTGAGCCGCGAATTATACGCGAACGCCGGCAACGTCCGCGGGTGACACAAGGCATCGAAATCGCAAACAGCGAGCGGGGAGCCGGCGACGCGTCAAGGTTCAGCGTGGGAGTTCCTGCTCCGGCAGCGTACGCTCGCCCCACGCCGGCTGCCCGACGAGCCACATCAGATAGCAGCTCGCGAGCACCGGCCAGACCACGAGCACGGCGTGCGTCAATCCATTGAAATTGAGCAAGTGACCGTAGGGCCAGTCGAACAAGGCCAGTGGCGCGCGTGCCTGCCACATGTCGGGCGCGAGCAGCGGAGCAATCAACGACGACAGAAGCGCGATGGCGCAAAGCGTTGTCTGTAGCGGCCGCGACAGTCGGGTCATCAACAATAACGCAATCGCGCCAGCCACGACGCCAAAAGTCACGCTCGGCTTGAGCCAGTTGTCCCACATGGTTGAGCGCAGCAGCACCGCCGCGGCGGCGCCCTTCAGCATCAGGGCGACGCCGATCAACACCAGTCCCGCGCCACCGAGGTAACGGCGCTGGTGCAGGAGAAGCGCAACGAACAATCCCACGCCGACGACGTTGAACGCGCTTTGCGCCGCCTGAAGCAGCGTGCCGGCGAAATCGCGGGTCAGCTCCAGCGAGGGATCGAATGTTGCCGCGAACAACGGAATGCCGGGGTTCACCTGCGCCAGCAACCAAATGCCCAGCAGCGCAAGGCCCAAGTCGCCGCTCCTTCCTCCGAGAAAGACGCGATCGCGCCATCGCGCGATGCGTGCCCGCAAGCCCGGAGTGCTGTTGAGCACCAGCGCCGCCAGGCTCCCCAGCGCGCCCCCAGCCGTATTTGAAACAAGATCGAGCGTGCTCGCGTCGCGCGAGGGCAGGAACATCTGTGTCGTCTCCATGGCGCCCGATAGCAGCGCCGCCATCGCAGTCGCGATCGCAAACCGCGTAGCAGCCGGTGTGTGCCTGCCCGTCAGCGCGACAAAAAATCCAAGCGGCATATAGGCGACGACATTGATCGCGATGTCGTAGCGGGTGAAACGCGCGGGCCATGGCGCGAACAGAAAAAACGGCGTGCCGGGCAGCGGCGCCATCCATCCGGAAAAAGGCTCCAGACTCGCGTAGACGATCATGACGCCGTAGAGGAAGGCGAAATATTGTGGAAGCCGCGTGCCGTGGGGGCGCACGTCCAAGCTCATCGCAGAATCTTGCGTACCGCGGTCATCGTTTCGTCCTCCCGCAGCACCGTGAACCCCTGGTCGAGAAACAGGGAAAGCGAACCGTGGTAGTGATCCGCGGCGAGTTCGCTCGCGCCGGACTTGAACGGAAACGCGTCGACCAGCTTTATTCCGCGCGCCGCGAAAGACGCGAGCGCCCCGGCAAGAAGTACGCGCGCGATACCTTGCCGGCGCCTTTGCGGTGCGACCACGAAGCAGACGACGACTGCGGCCTCGAATGCTTCGCACGGCAAAGGCGTGGGTTCGATGCGCATCCGGTCGAAGCAGTGCGGCAGCGCGTCTCTTGGCTGTGCGTTGAGCCAGCCGACCACGTCCGCGCCGTCAATGGCGAGAAACCCGTTCATGGCGCCAACCTCGATGCGCGCTTGCATGGCAGTGCGATTCTGGGAAGCCGTCAGTGCCTCCCACTCGATGACCCGCGGCACCTGGTAGAAGTGACAGTAGCACTTGGCCCATTCCGGATTGTCCGCGAACGCCGTGCCGCGCTCATGATCGAAGAAGCGTAGAAAATCGGCGCTGAGCGCGGGCGTAAGTGGCTTGACGGTAATTTCGTTCATACGTTGCCGGCGCGTGAAGTCCGCTTTTCCATGATGATTACGTGGACCATCACGTCGGGACCAGCGCGCTTCTTTTCGCGGGTTTCATCGAGCCGGAAATCAGCGTCCTGCCTTGATCTCGGTCCACATTCTGTTGCGCACACGCCGCTGCGCGGTGGTCAGATCCTTCAATTGCTCGAGCTTGGAGGTCATTGCCTTGTCCGGGAAGATCGCCGGATTTTTCCGGATGTCAGGTTTGATGTACTGCAACGCCTCCATGTTGGGGTTGCCGGAGCCGATCAGGTTGGTGAGCTCGGCCGAGTTCTTGCCTTCGAGCATGAAGTTCATGAACTTGTGGGCGAGGTCGGGTCGCGGTGCGTCCTTGTGGATGACCATATTGTCGACGGCCAGCACCGCGCCTTCCTTGGGAAGACCGTGCAGGATATGAAACGGCCGCTTGGCAGCCTGCGCGTCGAGATTCGCCTGAAAGATATCGTTGGAGTATCCGTGCACCAGCCAGATGTTGCCCACGGTCAGCTCCTTGATGTACGACGAGGCATTGAATGCAGCCCAATACGGCTTTGCTTTCTTGATCAGGTCCGCCGCCTGCTTCCAATGCGCCTCGTCGACGTCGTTGGCCGAATAGCCGAGGTACTTGAGGGCGGCCGCGAAGAGCTCGCTGGAGCTGTCGAGCACGGTGACCCGGCCTTTGATCTTTTCCAGATACTTCGGCTCGAAGACCACCGCCCAGGTGTCGGTCGGCAGTCCGAGCTCCTTGATCTTTTGGTCGTTGTATCCGATGACCGTCAGCGACATCGCATACGGCACCGAATACTTGTTGTCCGGGTCGAAGGGAGTATTCAGATAGGCGGGGTCGATGTTCTTCAGGTTGGGCAGCTGCGCCTTGTCGATCGGCTTCAGCTGTCCGCCCTTGATCAGCGCCTGGATCACGTTGGACGTCGGAACCAGGATGTCGTATCCCCTCGCGCCGGCCGCGAGTTTGGCTAGCAGCTCCTCGTTGTCGGAGTAATAGGTCTGGACCACTTCGCATTTGCAGAAGTCTTCGAAGCGCTTGACTGTCTCGGGCGCGATGTAATTGTTCCAGTTGTAGAGATGGAGCTGGTCCTTCGCGCCTGCGGTGGACAACACCGAGGCCAGCAGCAATGAGGCGAGGAGCAAAGTGAGTCGTTTCATGTTTTCCTCCGTTGCGGATTTCGGAAGGTTTCCGCAATGATCAGTCGGAACGAAGAAGGCTGGGCGTAAGCCTGGATGCGATGACGATCAGTGCTAGCGTGAGCAGCATCAGCAAGGTCGACACGGCATTGACCTCGGGCGTGACCGCGATTTTTATCATCGAATAGATCTGCAGCGGCAGCGTGACGGTCCCCGCGCCGGCGGTGAAAAAAGTGATCACGAAATCGTCGATCGACAGCGTGAACGCCATCAGCGCCCCGGCGATGACGCCGGGCATGATCAGCGGAAGCGTGACGTGGCGAAAGGCCTGCCACGGCGTCGCGCCGCAATCGCGTGCCGCTTCGGTCAGGCTTTCATCCATCCCGGCCAATCGGGCGCGAACGACGATGGCCACAAAGCCGATGCAAAATGCGATATGGGCCAGCGCCACCGAAGCCAGCCCGAGGGTGAAATTCAGCAGGACGAAGAAAATGAGCAGGGAGACGCCCATCAGGATCTCCGGAATCGCGATCGGCGTCAGGACCAGGATCGGTAACAGCCGCGTCTTGTAGCGATACATTGCCACCCCGGCCATCGTGCCCAGCACGGTCGACACCAGGCTTGTCACCAGCGCGATGATGAGCGAATTGCCGGCGGCGGAGAGCATCTCCTGATTGTGAAAAAGCTTGTCGTACCAATCGAGCGTGAATCCGACCCACTCGGCATTGAGGCGCGAATTGTTGAACGAATAGACGACGACGATGATGAGCGGCACGTACAGGAAGGCGTAGCCCGCGGCTGCAGCCGCCCACAGAGCGACGGGGCGTCTACGCACGGCTGAGAGCTCCGCTCGATCGCTTGCCGAGCTGGGAACGGCCGACCCACGCCGCCAGGCCCGCGAGCACCAGTGCCGCGACGGTCAGCACGATCGAGAGCACACTGCCGAACGGCCAGTCGCGTGTCTCGAGAAACTGCTGCTTGATGACATTGCCGATCAGGCTGTCCTCGGGCCCGCCCAGGATATCGGGAATGGCGAAGATCCCGAGCGCCGGGATGAATACCAGGGCTGCGCCGGCATAGACGCCCGGCAGCGACAGCGGAAAGGTGATGCGCCAGAAGCGCTGCCACCCGTTCGCGCCCAGATCCTGTGCCGCATCGAGCAATGTCTGGTCGTGCTTTTCCAGATTGGCGTAGAGCGGCAGCACCATGAACGGCAGATGCACGTACACCAGGCAAACCAGCACCGCAAAGGAGCTGAAGAGCAGCGCTACCGGCTCGTGTCCGAACCAGGAAAGCACGCCGTTCACGGCTCGCGCCATTGCCGCGTTCGGACCGAGGATGATCATCCACGCGTAGATGCGGATCAGAAAGTTGCTCCAGAAGGGGAGGATCACCAGCAGCAAGAGCAGATCGCGATATTTTTTCGGGCTTCTCGCGATCAGCGCCGCCAGCGGATACGCAAGCAGGAGGCAGAAAAGGGTGGTCAGCAGCGCGTACCAGACCGACTTGACGAAAATCTGTGCATACACCGACTCGGTGAAGAACCTCACATAGCTGTCAAGATTGAGGTCGAGCCTTCCGTCCTCGACCAGGGGACTCAAGCCGCCAAACTCGCCTGGCGTGCGAAACGACGCCAGCACCATGATGAGTGACGGGATCGCGAAAAAAAACAACAGGTAGACAAGCGGCGGTGCGCTGACCAGCCACTTGCCGAAACGTTCGCTCGAGCGCGAGGTCATGGCGTTATGAGACGAAGTGCCCGGCATCGACGCTCCAGCTCATCTCGACGGCATCGCCGACTTCGAAGAACTTGGTGCGGCCCGCGCCCGAATTGGCAAGCAGCGTCTCAAGCTTGCAACCTTGCGGCGTGCTGACGATGTACACCGTGACGTCGCCGAGATAAAGGTGATCGGTCACGGTGCCGCGGAAATGATTGTCGGATTCGGTATCGGATCTGCCGTCGGGCTTTCCTTCGGGTCTGCGATCGGGGTCGGCAACGGTCGCCCCCGCAGCGGGCGTCGAAGTGGCGACGCGAATCTTCTCCGGCCGCAGTGCGATCGCGCCGCTCTTACCCGCGGTCACTGCCGCGCTGCTCGCGACGCGAACCGGGCCGAGGCCTTCCGCATCGATGGTTACGACACCGTTCCCGCTCGCAGTGACGGGGCCTTCCAGCAGATTGCACTTGCCGATAAAGTCCGCGACAAAGCGCGACGTCGGAAAGCTGTAAATCTTCGATGGCTGGTCGAGCTGCTCGACCCGTCCCTTGTTCATGACCGCAATGCGGTGCGACAGCGCCAGTGCCTCGGTCTGATCGTGGGTCACGTAGACGAAGGTGATGCCGACTTCCTTTTGCAGATTGATGAGCTCGATCTGCATTTCCTCGCGCAGCTTGGCGTCGAGCGCTGCGAGGGGCTCGTCGAGGAGCAGGACCGCCGGGTGCGTGACCAGCGCGCGGCCGATGGCGACGCGCTGCTTCTGGCCGCCGGAAAGTTCGTGCGGATAGCGTTTCCCGAAACCGATGAGGCGCACATCCTCCAGCGCCGCCTGCACTTTGGCGGGGACCTCGGCCGCGGGCGTCCTGGCCATTTGCAGCGGAAACGCGATGTTGCCTTCGACCGTCATGTGGAACAAGGCGTAGCTCTGGAAGACGGTACGAACCGGCCGCTGCTCGGGCGGCCGATCGGCAAGGTCCTCGCCGTTGAGCAGAACGCGACCGTCGTCGGGCAGATCGAAACCGGCGATCATGCGCAGCAGCGTCGTCTTTCCACAGCCGGATGGGCCGAGGAGGGTGAAGAATTCCCCGGCCTCGATGGCGATGCTGACCTGATCGACCGCGGTGAAGTCGCCGAAACGGCGGCTGACGTTCTGGATCTCGAGCAGCGCCATCGCGGACTGAACCGGGTCTCCTTGATGATCGCAAGATTGTAGCAAAATGAGAGGCGCGCCTAGCGGCCTTCAACGCCGAATTCCATACAGCCTGGTCATTTCGATGAAACCCCGTGCCGCACTCGCCATCGCGATGCTTTGCCTTGCGTTACATGTCGAAGGCGAGACGCCTCAATCGTATCTGCTCGATCCGTTCGCGCAGGCAACCTCCGGCCACGAGGAATGTCCTCCGGTGAAGCCACCTCTTCTCGACGAACAGCAGATGCGCTCGCAAGCGCATTCGCGCGCCGAGCGTGGAACGTCATGCTGTCTCGCCGGCACCTGCGAGTGCGGCGGTCCGTACAAGCACGATGCGGAAATCAACGATCGCGTGGTGGAGGCGATCAGAGCCGACAAGCGCTTTCTCGACACGGCCGTATGGGTGACGACGACGCGTGGATTCGTCAGCTTGCAGGGATGCGTTCGCAGTCCGGCGCAGAAAAACGCGCTGGGCCGGCTGGTGAAACGGCAGGCAGGAGTCGTGCTGGTCTGGAATGAGGTGACGACGAAGCGGCCGGGAAAATAGCCCGTGTGTGGCCGACTTGTCCTCCAGCGAGTCACACAATACTTTCAAGGCGACGATCGAATCCCCAATTTGTCATTTCCGCGAAAGCGGGAATCCAGTGTCGTTTGGGTGAACGCTGCTGGGTCCCCGGTGAAGCCTGCCCTCGAATGCTTGAATCGGGGGCGAGGATTTTTTCCATGCACTTACCCATCTCGGCATCAGAAACTAGAGCGGCCGCATCAGCAACAGCGCAATCACTCCCGCCAGCAGCACCGCCACCACCGCCAGCCAGCGGTTCCGCGCACGCTGTACCGCCGCAAACTCTTTCAGCGCGACGTCGGCTGCGGCCGGCGGCGCCGACAGGCGGTTGTGCAACAGCCTCGGCAGCAGCGGCAGCGCGGTCATGAGAAACGGAGCTTCGTCGCGCAGACGGCGCTCGAATGCGCGCCAGCCGATCTGATCGCGCATCCAGCGCTCCAAAAAGGGTTTCGCCGTTACCCAGAGATCGAGATTCGGATCGAGTTGCCGGCCGAGGCCCTCGACATTGAGCAAGGTCTTCTGCAGCAGCACGAGCTGCGGCTGAATCTGGACGTTGAACCGGCGCGACGCCTTGAAAAGCTGCACCAGAACCTTGCCCAGTGAGATCTCCTTCAGCGGCCGATCGAATATCGGCTCGCAAACCGCGCGGATTTCGCTTTCTAGCGCGTCGACGCGGGTATCGGCCGGCACCCAGCCGGATTCGATATGCGCGGTTGCGACCCGGTGATAGTCACGGCGAAAGAACGCGAGAAAGTTCTGCGCGAGATAGCTTTTGTCCGTGTCCGACAGCGTTCCCATGATGCCGAAGTCGAGCGCGATGTATTTGCCCTTGTCCGTCGGGTCGGTCGCGACGAAGATGTTTCCCGGATGCATGTCGGCGTGAAAGAAGCCGTCGCGAAACACCTGGGCGAAGA
>WNFQ01007924.1_pt1 | contig 12859 bp, 10 predicted proteins | sample 5400171 | NCBI WGS metagenome assembly WNFQ01 (sample SAMN13153356, study PRJNA577476) | soil metagenome | isolation source: 20 cm soil under Madrone tree | place: USA:California | collected 2016-06-14
TTGGATGGCATCGCAACCGGCACACCTGCAACCGCAGCCAGGATGGGAGCGGCAAGAGGATGAAGAAAGCCGTTGCCGGAAAGCACGATCTCCGCAACCGTCTGTTCCGACGTGCGTTGCAGGATCTCGACGTAGTGCCCGAGATTGAACACTACTCCCTCCAGAATAGACCGTACAAGGTCCGCTGCGGTGTGGCATGCCTTCAACCCGTGCCAGGATCCGGTCAGGCGCGAATCCCATTCCGGAGAGCGCTCGCCGCGCAGGAGCGGGATGAAAATCGGAACATCCCTTGATGCTTCGGTGTCCAGATCGCCAAAGATCGATCGGCCCCAATCCAGGGCATTGCCGCCGTTGTTTCCCGCGCATCCGAGCAGATAGGAGTTCAAATCCGCCCGGTAACAGAACGTTCCGGAAGAAGAATCCAGCAGCGGAGTGGTAAGAGCCTGCCGAGCTACAGCCGATGTCCCGAGACTGACGGAGATCCTTTCGGCGGTCTCACAATCCGACCCGGCATGGGCGAAAAAACCATCGCCGGACCCGTTGATCACCGGGATGCCCTCGGGGAGTCCGAATTCATTGGCTGCATCGCGGATCAGGTGACCCGTTACAGCGGTTCGGTTCGAAATGTCCGGAAGATTTTCTCGTTTCAATTCCAACATTCCGAGCAACCCCGGATCCCAATCCCCGCTTCTGATGTTGTAAAGCCCGGAGGCGCACGCCATTCCGTGGTCCTCTGCCCACGCGCCAGTGAGGCGATGCGTCAGAAAGGTCTTAACCGAAACAACCCGCCGCGCACGGGCGATCAGGCTGGGGTCGTCAAGATATAACGTGGCGAGCTTGAAAACCGGGAACATCGGATGAAACCGGCATCCTGTGCGTTCAAAGAAGCGGCCGCCGAGACGGCTGCGCAGGTACTCCAGCCCCTTTTCGCCTCGACGGTCGAGCCAGGTAAAGACAGGTGTAAGCGGCTTGCCGGTATCGTCGAGGAGAAGAAGGTTGTGCATGAACGTGCCGATGCATACCGCCTCAACCGGTTCTGCTATGGCGAGTTCACGAATCACCTGCCTGAATCGTTCGAGAACCGTGTTAATGGAAAGCGTTGCCGCGCCGGAATCGTCCAGTTCCAGTTTCCAGCGTTCTTCGGAGAGCTTCGTGACTTCAAGTTTGGAACTGAATAGCGCGGCAGAAATGCCGCCGGAGGAGATATCGAAGCAAAGAACAGTCATTGCTTCTTTACTGCATGACCGCCGAACTTGTTACGCATCAATGCGAGGAGCTTTGTCCCGAACGCCTCTTGATCGCGCGAGCGCAACCTTTCCAATAACGAGAGAGTGATAACAGGAGCGGAGACGTTCTGATCGATCGCTTCTGCAACCGCCCACCGGCCTTCTCCGGAGTCGGCAACGTAAGGCTGAATACCTTCGAGGCGAGGATTTTCACCCAGAGCTTCTGCCGTGAGGTCCAGAAGCCAGGAGCGAACGACGCTTCCGTGCCGCCAGAGTTCGGCAATCTGATGAAGATCGAGGTGGAAGTCTGCTTTCTTGTCCATCACGGCGAAGCCTTCTGCATAGGACTGCATGAGTCCGTATTCGATGCCGTTGTGGACCATCTTAACGAAATGACCCGCTCCAACTGGCCCGACGCGCGCCCATCCGCGATCTTTGGCCGGAGCAAGTGTCTCAAACACAGGACGCACCCGTTCCACGATGGCCGCGGCACCGCCGATCATCAGGCAGTACCCCTCGGTCAGTCCCCAGATTCCGCCGCTCGTTCCGGCATCGACAAATTCAATGGATCGCTCGGCCAGCCGGGCCGCGCGGCGAATCGTGTCTTTGTAGTTGGAGTTACCGCCATCGATAATGACGTCGCCCTTATCAAGCAGGGGCAGTAACGCGTCGAGAGTTTTCTCAACCGGCTCGCCGGAGGGCACCATGAGCCAGACAGCCCGAGGGGTTTTCAGTTCCTTTACGAGATCCTTGATGGAAGCCGCGCCAGCCGCTCCGTTTGTGACGGCGCGATCCATGGCCTTGCTGTCTATGTCGTGTACAACGACTCGATGCCCACCCTTCAGCAGCCGCTCCGTCATGTTCGCGCCCATGCGCCCCAGCCCAATGAGTCCCAGTTCCATAATCAGTATCCTCGCAGAATAGCGGTATAGCTTGACACGAAGGTGGCTACAGTGTCGAATAGGCTCTCCAGCACGGATGGCGAGGGAAGGGTTTTGGTGCAAAAACACGCCACGGAAAGTGCGCGACAGTTTCTGGCAGATGCAATTGCCATTCTTGCCACGTCGGTCGACTTCAAGTCGACCATAGAGAATCTCGCGACGCTCGCAACCACACAATTGGCAGACTGGTGCGCCGTCTTCTCGTTTGAAAACGAGCAGACGATTCGGAGGCTCACCGTAGTAGGAATTGAAGAATCGATCGGCGCGAACCTTCAATTGGAAACGCTATACCCGCTCGATCTTCATAGTCCGGCCGGACCCGGCCACGTCCTTCGCACCGGCGAGCACCAGGCGTCCACTCGTATTACTGACGACATGGCGGCCAGCCTCGGATTCGAACCGGATGAACTGGTCCTGGCCGACGGCAGGAACCCGTCTTCATTCCTTTGTGTGCCGCTTGCGGCTCGCGGACGCACCATTGGAGCCATCGCCTTCATGTCCGCGGACCCGGAGCGGCTGGTCAATGAAACGGATCTTTCTCTTGCCCGGGACCTTGCCTGCGCTGCTGCCGTAGCGATGGACAACGCCAGGCTCTACCGTGACGCGCAGGAAGCGAACCGGTTAAAAGATGAGTTTGTCGCGATGGTCTCTCATGAGTTGAGAACGCCGCTCACGCCGATTCTCGGCTGCATTCATCTCCTTCGAACAGCCGACCTGTCTCGAGCGAACTTTGCTCGTGCACTCGACATGATTGAACGAAACGCTCACGCGCAGGTGCAGATCGTCGAAGATCTGCTCGACGTGTCCCGAATCGTTGCGGGCAAGCTGCACCTGACGATGAAAGCGATCGATGTCGTTTCCGTCGTTGAAGCGGCGGTGGATTCCGTGCGCTCGCTGGCCGAGGGAAAGAGCGTTCAGGTCATCACGAATTTCGAAGACATTGAAGAGCCCATCGATGGAGATCCGGACCGGCTGCAACAGATCGTCTGGAATTTATTATCGAACGCTGTGAAGTTTACGCCGCCTGATGGCAGGATCGAAATCTCGCTGAAACAGAATGGAGATCACGTCTGCATCCAGGTGACCGATACTGGAATCGGAATCCCGTCGGAGTTCCTGCCCTACATATTCGATCGGTTCCGCCAGGCCGATGAATACAACACCAACACACGCTCGGGTCTGGGACTCGGACTTGCCATCGTTCGCCACCTGGTGGAACTGCATCAGGGCTCGATCGAAGCGTCGAGTCCCGGCCCGGGCCAGGGCGCCGTCTTCACACTGAAATTCCCATTCCGCAGTCTTGCAAGGGAAATTCGGGGACAGACGTATAAATCACCTGATTAGCAGGATGCGGAAAAACTCGGATCGAGCAACTGTAGCGGCGCTCTATGAAGGTGGGAATGAATTGCAGGACAGGCCATTCCCCTCCTGTTCCAGGAGTCGGGAACACCCTGTCCTGGCAATTCATTCACACCTGTAACGAAAGTGACGCCGTAAGTCTTTTAGATCCGGTCGGCGGTTACTTTCATCTTTCACTTTGAGCCGCGGCTCATGCCAGTCTTCTATGAGCGCCGGTAATACCGGCGCTCACAGACCGCCGCTACAGGACTAATCCACGCGAGGCGCTGCAGCGCCCGGTTTCGGGGGATCCGGTATCGCATACGCAATGATCTGCGCCGCTGTTTTCGTGGCAGGCTTACCCGAGGAAGCGAAAACGACGTATTGTTTGCCCCGGTGCATGTACGTCATGGGCAGGCCGCTCTGCTCGCCGCCGGGAATCTGCGTTTCCCAGATGATCGCTCCGGTCTTCTTGTCGTAGGCGCGGAACACCGGCTGTCCCTCATAACCTTCGCCCGCGAATAACAGCGTTTTGGTCACCAGGATTCCGGCACGCGAATGACTGCCGGTTCTGGGGAGATTCACTCCGCGCAGCAACGGATGATTCTTGATCTGCGGTGGTGTGTCGCCGTTGGCGATCTGCCAGACGATGTCGCCACGATTCATATCGATTGCCGTGATCCGGCCGTATGGCGGTTTAACGACAGGAAGGCCCTGGACATTTGGTGAAACACTCCCGGTGCCGACCATCTCAATGTCGGTTTCACCAGGGTTCGGCTTTCTCAAACCGTAGAGCGCAGTGTCCGACCTGGTGGCCGAACCCACGTACAGATATCCGGTTTCAGGATCCACAGCGCCGCCTTCCCAGTTGGCTCCGCCGGAACCCGGGAACGTGAAAGTTCCCTTCATACCCCTTGTCGCATCCACGACTGAGGGAGGCGTGAATATTGGACCGATCTTGAAACCTTCAACGGACTGAAGAGCCATCTGCTTTATGGCGGGCGTGAAATCAATCAAGTCGTCAAAGCTCAGGCCCTGGCGATCGAAGGCTGGAGGCTTTGTGGGAAACGGCTGTGTCGGTGACGTTTTTTCGCCGGGGGCGTCGCTTTGAGGAACAGGGCGTTCCTCGATGGGAAATAGCGGCGCGCCTGTCGTGCGGTCGAAGGCATAGGCGAAAGCCATTTTGGTAAGTTGCACGACTGCCTTGACAGGCCTTCCGTTGACATTCACATCCACGAGAATCGGAGACGACGGCAGGTCGTAGTCCCAGATGTCGTGATGGACCAGTTGCTGGTGCCAGATCCTCTTTCCGGTTTTGATGTCGAGGCATACCAGCGATGACGAGAACAGATTGTTGCCCGGACGCTGTCCACCGTATTGGTCGCCGGTTGCGCCTTCCACGGGCAGGTACAGGTAGCCGGTAGCCTCGTCCACGCTGAATGGAGCCCAGGCACCCGCTGCGCCCGTGTACTCATTCGAGTTGTTCAGCCATGTATCCGCGCCAAACTCGCCTTTCCGCGGGATGGTATGAAATGTCCACACTTTCTTCCCGGTTCGAACATCGAAAGCCATGATGTCGGCTTTGGGGTACTTCTTGGATTTCGGCGTGCGGCCGTTCTCCATGGACGTGGGAATAACGACGATATCGTGCGAGACGGTTGGCGGGGACGTGTTCATGAGATGAGCAATGGCTGTATTGAAGTTCGAATCCGGTTCCACTTCTTTGGTCAGGTCGACGATGCCGTCCTTTCCAAAATTAGGAATCTGATGGCCTGTCTTCGCATTCAAGGCGACAAGCTGGTATCCAGGAGTAACGGTGAGGATCCGTTCCTCTCGACCATCGGTCCAGTAGGCAACTCCACGGCTGTTTCTGCGGGCGCCTCCCTCGATCCGCGCGCCTTCATCGATCCGCCAGACCCACAGCGTCTCGCCGGTCCCGGCATCGGCGGCAACAACGGTTCGTCGATTGCCTGCTGTGAAGTAGAGGACACCATTCACCATGATCGGCGTGGTTTCGGTCTTGTACTCGGTCGCGCTGCCGAAGTTATCGACCTTCCACGTCCAGGCGACTTTCAGGTCCTTCACATTGTCGCGGTTGAGCTGGTCGAGAGCCGAATACCGCGTGTTGCCGGCATCGCCTCCCGTTATCCGCCATTCTCCGGTCTTGGCCCCTTGTTGCGCGGCAACGCTTCCCGCCACCAACAGCAGAGACAACAGCAACACAACATTTCCCCATCGAAACAACGGTCGTGCCATGGTCTTCTCCTTGATTTTAAAGCGAAGTCGAAGATATGCGACGTATTCGGTGAAGTCAAGAAACCATGCGTGTTCGCGAGGTGTTCCTAACTGTAGCGGCGGTCTATGACCGCCGACAATACAACAACTTGCAAGATCGCCGGCGGTCATAGACCGCCGCTACAGCCATATCGCTTCGATTAGTCGGTCCCCATGGCCTCCTGGAACAATCTGCGGACTTCCGCGGGCTGGCCGGCCTGGAACGGATAACCATCGATGAGTTCCCGCCCCAGGAGCGGGTGCTTGCGAAGCTGTGCAAAGGGGAGTCCTTCAGTCAGCGCCTGTCGTTCCGCAACGGGAAGGCCGACACATTTGTTGATTTCCGAGTCGCGGATGATGGCTTTTGGATCCTTCCCCTGGGCAATGAGATCGAGATCGTTCAGGAACCGCTTCCGCAGCATGACGATTCCCTCGTCGCTCGTGCCCAGATGTTCCTTTGTTCGATCCGCGGTCGTCCCCTGTCCGGTCCAGGCGATGAAGTCCTGATTCATGATGTGACTCGAAATCCACCGGCCGGTGTAAGGATCCTTGACCGGGCCGTGCCAGGCGGGAATGCGATCCTGCACGTAGGGCTCCCGCTCTTTAGGCACCCGGCTGAAACACCAGGTGACGCTGAGCGTGTTCTCGTCATCGACCGGCACACGCCACTCGAAGTGATTGCCCGTAAACAGCGCGTTCGGCCATAAGCAAACCCGGCCGGTGGTCCAGAGAGGATCGGACTCGTTCATGCCTTCGCGTATCCGGCGATAGACGAAGCCGTACTCGAACTCATCGAACGCCACCTTGATGTGCTTCGGCGAATAGGGTCCGGTCTTGCCCCGAAGCCGGACGCTCCAGTTCATATGCATCCACTCGAAGTGCACCGGATCGATGGAGTTTTCCTGACCTTGAAACCAATTGCAGGGAACATCGGCGAAGACGATCTGCCGGAAACCGTTCGTCCAGGTGAACGGCTCCCAGTTGGGGACGAGCGGCGCGGGAGCCGGCCCCAGATAGGCCCACAAAAGTCCCGCGTGTGATTCGACCGGATAAGCCTTGATGTGAATCTTGTCCTTGAAACGTGCCTGCGGCGCCGCCGTGTCCTCGTACGGCTGTTCGAGGCACCGGCCTTTCTCATCGTACAACCATCCGTGGTAATTGCACCGGAGGCCGCACTCCTCCACGAAGCCGTAGGACAGGTCGGCACGGCGGTGAGCGCAATGGCGATCGACGAGCCCGAACGTGCCGGCCTGGTCCTTGTAGAGAACAAGATCCTCACCCAGCAGGCGGAGGGGCCTGACGGTCTCTTTCTCGAATTCCGTCACGGCCGCAATGGGCATCCAGTAGCGGCGCAGCAATTCGCCCATCGCGGTGCCCGGTCCCACTCGAGTCAGGAGTTCATTGTCCTGATTCGACAACATCCCTGATGCTACTTTCCGCCAAGCTCCGCGTATAGCTGGTTGATGAACCGTTCGCCTGTTGTCCCCGGCTGTTCAACCTTCGAATCGAAATCTGCCGTCGGTTTCGCGGCCAAGATCTGCTGGGCGTTCTTGCCTTCCTTGATCATCTGGGCCACACGGTCACGCAGTGTGAGAATCATGTCGCGATGCGCGGTGACAGCCTGACGATTGACCGTGCCGCCGTGACCCGGAATGATCTTGGTATTGGGACCCGCGAGTCCAATCGTCGTACCCAGACCTGCAATCATTCCATTGAGCGAGCCGCCGTTGCCCCGGTCGATGTTGGGATAGCCCACAGAGCGGTAGTAGTCGCCGGTCATCAGTATGTCCAGGCCGGGAAAATGCACGAGCGTGTCACCGTCGGTATGGGCAGCGCGAATGGGAATCAGCCGTACGTCCTCACCATTCATGTGAATAGTGACGGCGTTATCGTAGGTCACCACCGGCAGCGCAGCCGCGGGCGCGGGGAGTACGGCTCCCATCTTGGCAAAGTTTTCGTTGCCACCGGTATGGTCGCCGTGAACGTGAGTGTTCACAATGAAGCGGATCGGGCCAGGCGTGATCTGCTTTATCGCTGCGGCGATTTTCCCCGACAGCGGAGCAAATTGAGCATCAACCATGAATACTCCGTCCGGGCCGGTCAGGATACCGATCATGCCGCCCTGACCTTCAAGTGTGTAGAACTTGTCGTTGATCTTCGTGGGTTTGATTTGAACCTGACTAAAATCTGGCTGGCCCTGGGCCGCGGCCGAAACCGCCACCAGGACCAATATCGCTACGAGAATCCCCGTTCTTCTCATTGTCGTCGCTCCTTTTTCTTGATGGGCTGCTTTCTTGATGGGCTGCGCTTGAAAACGCCTTGCATCATAGCTTGCGGGTGAGGGCGTATTCAAACAATGTCCGCGACACGAAAACGGCCGTGAACAGATTGGAGATCAGGCCTGTGACAAGGGTGACGGCAAAACCCCGGACAGGACCCGTCCCGAACAGGAACAAGAACGCCGCGGAAATGAGCGCCGCCAGATGTGTATCGAGCCCAACAGAAAAACCGATAAGGCACTCACAAAAAGTACGAATAGCAAACGCACACGGATTCTCTTGCTCATAGCGTCCTCTTTCTGAAAGGAATTGTTTTGGGACTGGCTTTGAACGAGAGAGGTCGCTAAATCCGCAGAACGTGGATCCTGGCGAGTGGGCTTTCCGGAATCGATGGGTTGGCGTGCGAATAATGGCACCGCTCGATGACGACGCCTCTGCTCACAGGTCGCAACGAAACGTCGGCCGCAATTTGTGACAGCTGAGGCTTCTGACCGGCCGCATCCATCTGGACATCGAGAGATTGAGGCGTGCCCACAAATGCGACAGGCGCATAGAGGGTCGAGAGAAACAGGCCAACGAGGATAACCGTCAGAAGCCGCCGAAGCATGAACACATTATGTCTGATTTCAAAGCGGAGGAAAACATTCTGTCAAGGGGCCTGTATCCAGCCGCGAAGCGGCGACAGAGTGTAGCCCCGGGCTCAAGCCCGGGGTAGGTGTTGTTTTGGTGCACCAGCCCCGCAGGGGCGAAAGAGTCTTTCGCCCCTGCGGGGCTGAGATCGTCTCGAAAGAAAATCCTGGGCTTACGGGCCTGTTGCTCAAATGGAATCAAGTTCGGTTTAGCACGTAGCCGTGGGCTTTATGCCCGCGTTCAAATACCGCCAGAAGAATTCTTTAATTGTTTGAACGCGGGCATAAAGCCCACGGCTACGTGCAGACCGCCGATGGTTTCCTTTTGGGCAACAAGCTCGCAAACCCGGGGTAGGTGTCGTTTTGGCTGAGATCGTCTCGAAAGAAAAACCCCTGGCTTACGCCCGGGGCCGCATTCTGTCGCTGCTCCGCGGCTACTTCCCTTCACCCCTCGAATGCAGCCGAGTATGGTAGTATGGCTGCAGTATGGTAAAGATGACATTCACCTTCGACGAACAGACCGTCGACACTCTCCGCCGCACCGCCTCGCGTCTGAACAAACCGCAGAGCGTTGTAGTCCGTGAAGCCATTCAGGATTACGCAAAACGTGGGGAGCGCTTGAGCGATGAGGAGCGCCTCCGAATGCTGAAGGTACTGGACCGAATGGTGGCACGTCGACCTACTCGCAGGCAGGCTGCCGTGGATGCCGAGATCGCGGGGATTCGCGCCGCTCGACGAACTGGCGGCCGCCGTACTCGTTCAGAATGATTCATCTCGACACCTCTGCCCTGATTGATGCAATTACCGGACCGAAGCGTTCCGAGCCTCGACTTCGGCATCTGATAAATGGAGGCGAGAGACTCCTGATGAGCGCGCTCGTCGCCTTCGAATGGCGACGCGGACCGCGGTCGTCCGAAGAGATTGCAGATCAGGAAGCCTTGTTCCCGGCTGCTGAGGCAATTCCATTCGGATCGGCTGAAGCTTTCCTGGCCGCAGAGCTGTACCGAAATATCAAACGACCACGCGGCCGGGAACTCGATATTGCCATTGCAGCTTGTGCGATCGCCCACCAAGCCCAACTTTGGACTCTGAATCCCAACGACTTCAAGGACATCCCGAATCTAAAGCTCCTTTGATTCCCGAGCCTCTCTTAGTTTCAGAGTTCCAGGCCCCTTCCAACATCAGCGGCTATCGTGCTTCACATTTGTACGAATTATCTTTGCGAATGTAGCAATCTTTTCCGGGACGAAGACGATTATCTGAAGGCGATATATTTGTAGCGGCGGTCTATGACCGCCGGCGGTCTCGCAAGCTGCTGTATTGTCGGCGGTCATAGACCGCCGCTACAGTGATTTGCTTCAACCGATTGACGCTGTTTCACCAGGAGCCCCATAATTCTGAAGAGGCATTCATCCATGACAATTTTCAAGCGTACACAGAAAGCGTTCCTTTTAGTCCTCCTGGCCATCACTTGTCTGACCGCTGCCCCGGCGCAAGTGGCGCCTTCTCTCTCCGATCCAATACCGGTCGAGCGGGAGATCACAATCGGACGGCTGTCCAATGGGCTTCGATATTACGTTCGGGCCAACAAGAAGCCCGAGAAGCGGGCAGAACTTCGGCTTGTTGTGAAAGCCGGATCGGTTCTCGAAGACGATGACCAGCAAGGTCTCGCGCACTTCGTCGAGCACATGGCCTTTGACGGCACGGCCCATTTCCCAAAGAACGAAATCATCAAGTTTATCGAATCGCTTGGCATGCGGTTCGGCGCCGACCTCAACGCCTACACCAGCTTCGATGAGACGGTCTACGTGCTGCAGGTGCCGACGGACAAGCCGGAAGTCATCGACAAAACGCTACTCGTTCTCGAAGACTGGGCGCATAACGTGTCGTTCGATACCGACCAGATCGACAAGGAGCGCGGCGTCGTCATGGAAGAATGGCGGTTGAGGCGCGGCGCCGGCGCGCGCACAACAGACAAGCTTTTCCCGATTCTGCTCAAGGGCTCGCGGTATGCCGACCGCATACCTATCGGGAAGCCGGAAATCATTCAGAACTTCAAACCGGACACGCTCAAGAAATTCTATAAGGACTGGTACCGGCCCGATCTCATGGCCGTAATCGCCGTCGGCGATTTCGATAGAGGCGTCGTCGAAAATCTCATCAAGTCGCACTTCGGCTCGATTCCGGCGCCGACCGCGCCGAGGCCGAGGCCGGAATATGAGGTGCCGGAGCATGAAGGGACCGCGTACGCCATTGTCACAGATAAGGAAATAACGGCGACTTCCGTCTCCATTTCGAATATCGTGCCGGCCCGCAAACAAGGCACATTCGGCGTGTACCGGCAAGACATCGTTGACGGCCTCTTCTCGAGCATGCTGTCGGCACGAATGGCCGAAATCGCGCAGTTTCATCAACCCGGCAAAGGACGAAGCCCAACTGAGCGCGCAGGTGAAGGAGGACGGCATCGAAGAGGGACTGGACGCGCTCCTGACCGAGGTGGAGCGGGTCGCTCGATTTGGCTTCACAGCCACCGAACTGGATCGGCAGCGGCAAAACCTGCTGCGCGCTTACGAACGCCTGGTCATCGAAGACCAGAACCGCCAGTCCGACAACCGCGCCGATGAGTACGTTCGAAACTTTTTAACCGACGAGCCGTTGCCTGGAGCTGAGCTCGAGCAAGCTTTGAATCAACGGTATCTGGCGGCGATCACTCTTCAGGAAATCAACGCGATTGCCAGAACATGGTTTACAGACCGAAACCGGTTCGTCGTTCTGACAGCTCCCGAAAAGCCCGGCCTCGCGATTCCAGACGAAAAGCAGCTGGCCGCTGTGATCAAGGCGGCTCCCGGCAACGATCTGAAACCCTACGTCGATGAAGTCACATCTGCAGCTTTGCTCGATCCACTGCCGTCCGGCGGCACCATCGTGAAGACCGCCACGAAAGGACCAATCGGCATTACCGAGTGGGAGCTGTCCAATGGTGTGAAGGTCGTCCTCAAACCGACCACGTTCCGTGAGGATGAAATCGTATTCCGCGCCACAAGTCCCGGCGGTACATCGCTCGCCAGCGAGCGGCACTACATTCCGGCCAGCACCGCCACACAGGTCCTCAGCGCCGGCGGCCTGGGGCACTTTAGCGCGATCGATTTGCAAAAGATGCTGACGGGCAAGGTCGCCAACGTGAGCGCCTTCATCGGAGAAACCGAAGAAGGCCTGTCCGGCGGCGGCTCCCGCAAGGATCTTGAAACAATGTTTCAGCTCATTTTCCTCAGGTTCACGCAACCGAGGGCCGACAAGGACGCCTTCACTGTCCAGGCGACACGAGCCAGGACCGCGCTTGCGAACCAATCGGCGCTTCCTGAGTTTGCGTTTCCCGAAGCGCTCTCCATCATCCTGGGCCAGAATCATCCGCGCAGGCGCATCCCGACAGCCGCCACCGTTGATGAGTGGAATCTCGACAAATCGCTTGCGTTCTATAAAGACCGCTTCGCCGATGCGAGCGACTTCACGTTCTTTTTCGTCGGAAGCTTTGACCTCGCCACGATGAAACCGTTCGTCGAGCGATATCTTGGCAGCCTGCCATCGATCCATCGCACAGAGACCTGGAAAGATGTTGGAGTGCGTCCACCCGTCGGGGTCATTGAGAAAACGGTCGAGAAAGGGATCGAGCCGAAGAGCCAGACCGCAATCGTTTTCACCGGACCCTTCGAGTATGACCCGCCCCACCGGACCGCCATACGCGCCATGACGCACATACTGGAAACGAGGTTGCTCGGGATCCTTCGCGAAGAGTTGGGCGGCACCTACAGCGTCAATGTCAGCGCGAACGAGCAAAAAATTCCCCGCCAGGAGTACCAGGCAGCGATCCAGTTCGGCAGCGACCCGGAGCGCACCGAGGCCCTTGTCAAACGCATGTTCGAGGAAATAGAGAAATTGAAGGCAAAAGGTCCGACTGAAAAGGAAATCCAGGACGAAAAGGAAGCGATGCTCCGGGAATTCGAGACCAGCAGCAAACAGAACGGATTTTTGCTGTCCCAGATTGCGGCGAAGTATCAGGTGGGCGAGGACGTGGCCGGCATCTGGGAAGCGCCGGAGTTGTACAAGAAACTCGACTCCGCTTCGATCCAGCAAGCGGCAAAAGCTTATCTTAATACGAACAATTACGTGAAGGT
>WNFQ01002691.1_pt1 | contig 12858 bp, 11 predicted proteins | sample 5400171 | NCBI WGS metagenome assembly WNFQ01 (sample SAMN13153356, study PRJNA577476) | soil metagenome | isolation source: 20 cm soil under Madrone tree | place: USA:California | collected 2016-06-14
GAATTTGCCGTGAACGCATCCGTCCTCCCCTCAGTTGTCCTGCGCCTCGATGTATTGGCCATCAATACCGCGACTTCGTGCGCTCAGCAAGTACAAGAAGATTCCGCTCACCGATGCCGGCGTCGGCACCGTATTCGGATCCTCGGCGGGATAGGCGGCCGCGCGCATCGCCGTGCGCATGCGGCCCGGATTCACGCTGTTCACGCGGATATTCGGCACGCCGTCGAGCTCCTGGGACAACATGCCGCGCACCGACTCCAGTCCGGACTTCGCGACCGCGTAGGCTCCCCAGAAGGGCCGCTGGTTCTTCACGACGCCGCTGCTGACGAAAATCACCGAGGCGTCGGCGGATTTGCGCAAACCGGGCAGCAAAACCTGCGTCAATATGAACGGCGCGGTCAGATTCACGTGCAGCACTTTGCACCAGGTCGGGACGTCGTATTGCTCGAGCGGCGTCCGGTCCCCCAGCAGTGCGGCGGCGTGGACCATGCCGTCCAGCCTGCCGAACTCTCCGTCGACGGTCTTCGCCAGATTATCGTAGTCGACCGCCGTCGCGGCGGCGAGGTCCAGCATCGCGATCGCCGGCTGCGGAGCGCCCATGGCTGCTATTTCATCGTAGACGCGCTCGAGTTTGGCGCCGTTGCGGCCGGACAGAATGACCGTCGCTCCTGCCCGCGCGCCTTCGACGGCGAGCGCCCTCCCCAGGCCGCTGCCGGCGCCGGTGATCAAGATGACCCGTCCGGCGAGCAAGTCGGCATCGGGTGTGAATTGTCTGGGAATCATGTCGGGCTCCGAATTGTTGTCAATGGGCGCGCCGCGCCGTGGTCCAGGCGAGGAGCAAGTCTTTCAAGCGCCGGCGTTCCGAGGCCGGTGCGCGGTTCTTCAACTGCGCCTGCCCGAGCGCCGCAAGCACCAGCAGGTGCCGGTGCCGGGCTCGCTGCGCACGCGGCAATGTCTCGGCGGCGGTCTCGAAGTATTGTGCGGCCCGCGTGCGCAAACCGTCGAGGTAGTTCTGCAGATGCGGGGGCGGAGGGTCGGCGGCCAGATCGTCGTTGTCGACGCCCGCCGCCAGCAGCTCGTCGATCGCAAAGGGCACGCGCCCGGCCCGCGCGTCGCGCCGATAGCCGCGGATCGACCTCGACAGGTAGTCCGCGGCCGCAAGGGCGTTCGTGCAATCGCGCAAACCGGTCTCGTCGCGGACGTCGCCTGCGAGCTGTGACGCCAGCGCCATGGGGCCGCCCCACAGCGCCAGGGACTGCGGTTCGAGATCGGAGCCGCGTTCCAGAGGCGCGCCGCTCACCTGGGCCGCGGCGGCGGTCACCGCGGCCGACAGCGGTGTGAAATCGACGGCGGCGGCGCGCGGCAGCGCGGCGAGATAGAGGCTGATGGGGTGGACGGCGGAACCTTGCTCGAGCCGATGCATTTCCTCCCGCCACCAGGCAAGCTTCAAATGCGCCACACTGATTTCGGTCGAGGGATCCGTCAGCGCCTGCCACTCGGCGCCGAGGGCGTAGATACCGAGCAGGGGCGCGCGCGCCTCGGCTGCGGCGAAAAGCCAGCTCCAGTAGCGCGCCGTGCCCGGGGGCAGCGCGCGCGTTCGGTAGGTCGCATCAAGTGGCTTCAGAATCGGCCTCGTCGGATGGTTCCCCCTCGACTCCCCCATTGCGCGGGATGCGCGCGAGGCTTTCCACGGGTTCGATCGGCTCGAGCTTGCGGCTCACGCGCAGCCCGAGTTCCTCGAAGCGGCGCGCAGCCGGCAACACCTGTTGTTCGAGGGAACCGACCGCCCTGTTGAAGGAATCGACGCTGCTGCCGAGGGATTTTCCCAACCTGCCGAGATGTTCGCCGAACACCGCCAGCCGCTTGTACAAATCCTCTCCGAGGCGGCGAATCTCCGCCGCGTTGTCGGCCAGAATCGTCTGCTTCCAGCCATAGGCGACGGTCTTCAACAGAGCCACCAGGCTCGTCGGTGTCGCCAGCATCACGTTTTGCCTGAGCGAGTCGTCGATCAGTCCCGGATTTTCCTGCAGCGCCGCCGAGAGGAACTGGTCGCCCGGCAGAAACAGCACGACGAAGTCCGGGCTGCGCTCGAACTGCGACCAATACTGCTTCGAGGACAGTTCGCGGACCCGCGCGCCGACGATTTGCGCATGGCGCTTCAGTTGCGAGCCTCGCTCCTCGTCACTCTGGGCTTCGACGGCCGCCAGATACGCCTCGAGCGGGGTCTTGACATCGACCACGATATCCCGGTGCTCCGGCATGTGCACCACCATGTCGGGCCGAACGGCGCCCGAATCGGTGATCTGATGCAGCTGCTCGGTGAAGTCGACATGCGATGTCATGCCGGACAGCTCGACCAGCCGCCGCAGAGTGATCTCGCCCCATTGTCCGCGCACTCCGGGCCGGCGCAGGGCGGTGACCAGGTTGCGCGTCTCGCGCGACAGCAGGTTCTGGCCGCTGGCGATGCCTTCCATCTGGGCCTTGATGGTCGCGAATGCGTCGATGCGATCGCGCTCTATCGTCTGAATCTGCGCTTCGGTCTTGGCGAGCGCCTCGCGAATGGGCTGCACCAGGGATTCGATCGCGGTTTCGCGCTCCTTCAGCGCCTGCGAGGCGTCCAACTGCTGGCGGGCGAGCCGTTCGCGCGCCAGCTGCAGGAACACCTCGCTGTTGCTCTGCAGGCTGTCGCGAGCGAGATCGCCGAACACACCCTGCAATTGTTCGCGCGCCCTCGACAGAGCCTGCTCGCGTTCGGCACTCACGGTTTCCTCGGTTTTGAGCCGCGCCCGCAGCAGCTCCGTTTCGATCTTCGAGGCCTGTTCGCGCCGCGCCCGCCACAGCAGCGCCGCGAGCGCGCCGAGCGCGGCGCCGACCAGCGACGCCCACCAGACTGCGCCGTCGGTCATGCGCGGCCGCCCGCGTCGAGCCAGCCCGAGAGGTGCAGCGTCATCGGATTGCCGGCCGGGAGAAATGTGCCAGGTAGTTGACCCGCGTGTCGGGCGAAAGCCGGAACGAGCGCGTGAACGGATTGTATGTGATTCCCGTCAAGTCGCGCAGTTCCAATTGCGCCTCGCGTCCCCAGCGTGCAAGCTCCGACGGCCGGATGAATTTCAAATATTCGTGGGTGCCCCGCGGCAAAACGCGCGCGACATATTCGGCTCCGACGATCGCCACCGCGAATGCCCGCGGATTGCGGTTGATCGTGGACACGATGACATCGCCGCCGGGCTTCACCAAGGCCGCCAATGCCTTGACGCCGGCGGCAGGATCGGGCACGTGCTCGAGCATTTCCATGCAAGTGACCAGATCGAAGGTGGCGGGCCGTTCCTGCGCCAGCTGTTCCAGGGGAACCAGGCGGTAGTCCACGGCGACCTTGCTCTCGAGCGCGTGGAGTTCCGCCACATCGAGCACGGCCTGCGACAAATCGATGCCGAGCACGCGCGCTCCGGCGCGCGCCATCGCCTCGGACAGAATGCCTCCGCCGCAGCCCACGTCGAGCACCGCCTTGCCGGGCGGCGGCGCCGCGCGTTCGATGTATCGCAGGCGCACGGGGTTGAGATCGTGCAGAGGCCTGGACGGACCCTTGGGATCCCACCAGCTCTGCGCGAGGGCGGCGAATTTCGCGAGTTCTGCGGGATCAGCGTTTCGATTCGATTCGTGCATGGGAGTCACACTCCGGTTTTCAGTCGCATCGCCCAGGCATTGGCTCGCGCGGCAACACCGGGCCAGTCCAGGCGGATCAATTCTCCGTCCGACACCAGCTGTCTGCCGGCCACCCAGACGTCGCTCACGATGTCGGGGCCGCCGCAGGAAACCAATTGCGCCACCGGATCGATCAAGGGCTGAGTGGTCGGTCCGCCGAGATCGACGCAGCAGAGATCGGCCCACTTTCCGGCGACGAGAGTACCGACATCGCCGTCCAGCCCAAGCACGGCGGCGCCCCCGCAGGTGGCCGCGGCGAGCGCATCCCAGGCCGTGTAGTCGGACCCGCCGGAGGTTTGCCGAGGCGCCATCATCAGCCCCAGCAACTGCATCTCGCGCCACACATCTTGGCGGCACGCGCCGCCGGTGCCTACGCCCAAGCGGATTCCGGACGCGACGAATGAGGCGAGCGGCGGCAGTCGATGCTCGCTCCGGAGACTCGCCTCCGAGCAGAGGCTGATCGCGAGCCCGGAGCGCCGCGCCAGATCGATATCCGCCTCCGTAGCGTGTGTCATGTGGACCGCATTCAAGGCTGGCGTCAGCAGGCCGAGCCGCCATAGCCGCTCGATCGGCCGCACGCCGTGCACCGCGAGGGACTGCGCAATTTCATCCGCCGATTCATGCAGGCCGATCACGATACCCGCGTCGAGTTCGTCGGCGAGCGTGGCGACCCGCGCAAAGGTTGCGTTGCTGACCTCGGCCGGGGAGTGCGGGGCGAAGACGGTCGAAATCAACGGGTGGCCCGCATAGTCGTCCCGGACCCGCAACCCTTCCGTCAAATAGTCGGAGGGGGATTTTGCCCAGGGGCCGATCGTCTCGGCCACCGGCAAGCCGATGACCGCGCGCACTCCCTGCTCGGCGGCCGTCCGGGCACACTGGTCCGGATAATAATAGCGATCCCCAAAGCAGGTGATGCCGGATGAAAGCATCTCGGCGATCGCCGCCAGGACGCCGTCGCGCACGAATTCGGGGCCGACGAAGCGCTGTTCGAGAGGTGCGACGGGCGCACCCTGCCCACGAAACAGCGACATCGCGGCATGGGCGTGGGTGTTGATCATCCCGGGCATCAACAGATGCGCGGGCCGCTGTACCGTCACCGTGGCGGCGTAGCGTTCGGCCGCGTCCGCACTCGGCAAAAGGTCCAGAATTCGGCCGTCACTCACCACCAACGCATGGTTTTCGAGCACCCGGCCGCGCGCCGTCATTGGCACGATCCAACGGGCCTCGATGCTCAAATCGGCGAGAACGGCGGGCATTACCCTGGTGTCCTGAATCATTGATTCGTTGCTCGATCCGCCTGCGGATTTTCGTGCCGGGCAAGGCGCGCCGACGAGTCATAGTAGGTACTATGGCGAGGAGGCGCAACGCCGCCCGGCGCGAAAAGACGCGGCGCGCGGGCAACGAATCAATGATTCAGGACACCATATCGGCTAATCCGCACCGCATGCTTAAGACCGACGCGGATATGTGCTAGAATTCGCCCATGTTGGGACCACGTCTCGCCTCCTTTAAACCCTTTTAAAACAGCCGCGAAGGCTTCACCGGACTCTCGCAAATGGCCGAGATCGCTCGCGAAATATTGCCCGTAAATCTCGAAGATGAGATGCGCAAATCGTACCTCGATTACGCGATGAGCGTCATCGTCGGACGAGCCCTGCCCGACGTCCGCGACGGCTTGAAGCCAGTGCACCGGCGCGTGCTCTACGCGATGCGCGAGCTCGGCAACGACTGGAACAAGGCCTACAAGAAATCCGCCCGCGTGGTCGGCGACGTCATCGGCAAATATCATCCGCACGGCGATGCGTCGGTGTACGACGCCATCGTGCGCATGGCGCAGGAATTCTCGATGCGCTACCTGCTGGTCGACGGACAGGGAAACTTCGGCTCCGTCGATGGCGATCCGCCGGCCGCGATGCGGTACACCGAAGTGCGCATGTCCAGACTGGCCGGCGAGCTGCTCGCCGACATCGACAAGGAAACGGTTGATTTCAACCCGAATTACGACGAGTCCGAGAGTGAACCGGCGGTACTGCCCGCGCGCATCCCGAACCTGCTGATCAACGGGTCTTCGGGGATTGCGGTAGGGATGGCGACCAATATCCCGCCCCACAATCTGACCGAGATCATCTCGGCCTGCATCGCGCTCATCCAGAACCCCGAGATCACTCTCGCCCAGCTGATGCAGATCGTTCCCGGTCCCGATTTCCCGACGGCGGGCTTGATCAACGGCGCGCAGGAAATCGTCGCGGCGTACAAGACGGGCCGCGGACGCCTGCACGTGCGTGCGCGCACTCACTTCGAGGACATCGGCAGGGGCGACCGCCAAGCCATCATCATCACCGAGCTGCCCTACCAGGTTAACAAGGCGCGATTGATCGAACGCATCGCCGACCTGGTTCGCGACAAGCTCATCGAGGGCATCGCGTCCGACGGCCTGCGCGACGAATCCGACAAGGACGGCATGCGCGTGGTGATCGAGCTCAAGCGCGGCGAAGTCCCCGAGATCTTGCTCAATAACCTATACGCGCAGACCGCCATGGAGCAGGTGTTCGGCATCAACATGGTCGCGTTGGTCGATGGTCAGCCGCGCCTGCTCAGCCTGAAGGAAATGCTCGATGCGTTCCTGCGGCACCGGCGCGAAGTCGTCACCCGCCGCACGGTGTTCGAGCTGCGCAAGGCGCGGGAGCGCGCCCACATTCTGGAAGGCCTCGCGATCGCGCTCGCGAACATCGACGAGATCATCGCGGCCATCAAGGCATCGCCTTCGCCGGCCGAGGCCAAGATTGCGTTGACCTCGCGGCCCTGGGCGTCCGGCGCCGTGCCGGAGATGCTGGCGCGTGCCGGCGCCATCAACACCCGGCCCGACGGTGAAATCGCTCCTCTCGGCATCGTCGAGGGCGGCTATCGGCTGACGGAGACGCAGGCACAGGCGATTCTGGAGATGCGCCTCAACCGGCTCACGGGGCTCGAGCAGGACAAGATCGTCGATGAGTTCCGGGAATTGCTCGGGCAGATCAGGGATCTGTCGGATATTTTGGCCCGGCCGGAACGCCTGCTCGAAGTGATCCGCAACGAGCTCGAATATATCCGCGACACCTTCGGCGACGAGCGGCGCACCGAGATCCTCGTCAATCACGAGGATCTCACGACGGAAGACTTGATTTCCCCGGAGGATGTGGTCGTGACCCTGTCCCACGGCGGTTATGCCAAGGCGCAGCCGGTCTCCGACTACCAGGCCCAGCGCCGCGGCGGCCGCGGCAAGGCGGCCACCAGCGTCAAGGACGAGGATTTCGTCGACAAGCTGTTCGTCGCGAACACCCATGACACGCTGCTGTGCTTTTCGGATCGCGGCAAGCTGTATTGGCTGAAGGTGTATCAGCTGCCGCAGGCGAGCCGCGGATCGCGCGGCAAGCCCATCGTGAATCTCCTGCCGCTGCAGGAGGGCGAGCGCATCAGCGCCATGCTGTCGATCAAGGAATTCGAGGAGGGCAAGTTCGTCTTCATGGCGACCAGCCTCGGCACGGTCAAGAAGACCTCACTGGCGCTGTTCTCCCGGCCGCGGGCGAGCGGCATCATCGCCGTCGCGCTCGAGCCGGGCGACAAGCTGGTCGGAGTCGCGATCACCGACGGCACCAAGGATATCTTGTTGTTCACGACCGGCGGCAAAGCGATCCGTTTCGTGGAGGAAGAGGTCCGCGCGATGGGCCGCGAGGCGGCGGGCGTGCGCGGTGTCAAATTGAGCGATGAGCAGCGCGTCAATGCGTTGATCGTCGCGGATCAGGGCTTCATTCTGACCGCATCGCAAAACGGGTTCGGCAAACTGACGCCGCTCGACGAGTTTCCGAAGCACGGCCGCGGCGGTCAAGGCGTGATTGCACTGCAAATCACCGACCGCAATGGACACATGGTCGGGGCTCTGCAGGTGAGCCTCGACGATGAGATCATGCTGATGAGTCAGAACGGCGTTCTGGTGCGGACGCCGGTGAGGGATATTTCCGTGGTTGGGCGCAATACCCAGGGGGTGCGCTTGATCCGGGTCGAGGAGGGCGATCAGCTCTCCGGGCTCGAGCGCATCGACGGATTGACCGTGGAAGCGGATGGGGTGGACGAAGGTGTAGACCCCGAGGCCGGCGAGGCCGGCGGACCGCCGGCGGACGACGCGCCCGCCGACGTCTGAGAATTTCTCCCAAGGATGCGCATTTTCAATTTCTCTCCGGGACCCGCCATGCTGCCGCTGGAGGTATTGGAGCAGGCGCAGGGCGAGTTGCTCGATTGGCATCAGAGCGGCATGTCGGTCATGGAGATCAGCCACCGCGGCAAGGCCTTCATGCAGGTGGCGGCCGAGGCCGAAGCGGATTTGCGCGAGCTCTTGTCCATACCACGCAACTACAAGGTGCTGTTCCTGCAGGGCGGGGCATCGGCCCAGTTCGCATTGGTGCCCTTGAACCTCGCCGCTCCCCACGCCACGGTCGACTACGTCAACACCGGACACTGGTCCGGCAAGGCGATTGCCGAGGCGGGGCGCTATTGCAAGGTGCACGTCGCCGGCGATGCCGGCGGCAATTACACGCGGGTCCCACCGCAGAGCGAGTTGCGGTTCAGTGCCGGCGCGGCTTATGCGCATTACACGCCGAACGAGACCATCAGCGGAGTCGAGTTCGGCTATGTTCCCGAGACGCACGGCGTCCCGCTGATCGCGGACATGTCGTCGAGCATCTTGTCGCAGCCCATCGATGTGACCAAGTTCGGGCTGATCTATGCCGGCGCGCAGAAGAATATCGGGCCATCCGGCCTCACGGTGGTGATCGTGCGCGACGACCTCATCGGGCGCGCGCGGACCGAGACGCCGCTGGTGTTCGATTACCGGGCGATCGCCGACGCGTCGTCCATGTTGAACACTCCGCCGACGTTCGCCTGGTACCTGGCGGGTCTCGTGTTCAAGTGGCTGAAGAGAACCGGCGGTTTGGCGGCCATGGCTGCGCGCAACCGCATCAAGGCAGAGACCCTGTATGCCGCCATCGACGCGTCGCGGTTGTATGCGAATCCGATAGCGAGGGATGCCAGGTCCAGGATGAACGTGGTCTTCACCCTGAACAAGCCGGAGTTGGACGGCGCATTTCTCGACCGGGCGGCCGCAGCCGGCCTGCAGGGCCTCAAGGGACACCGGGTGTTGGGCGGCATGCGCGCGAGCCTCTACAATGCCATGCCGCTCGCCGGCGTCGAGGCGCTGATCGCCTTCATGCGTGAATTCGAGCGTCAACACGCATGAGGTGCGAGCATGGCAGGGCGTAGAACACCGCCGGGCAATCGACCGGGCAAGAGCCGGCTGCGCAAGGACGGACCGGGCAAGGCCCGGCCCGGCGAGGCAGCATCGGGCAAGGATCGGCCGGACAACGGCGTGTCGAGCAGGGATCGGCCGGGCATGGAGCCGGCCGCCGCCGCCGGACTCGGAAACATCCGCAACAGCATCGATGCCATCGACGCGCGGATTCATGCGCTGCTCAACGAACGGGCACGCTTCGCCCAGCTGGTAGGCATCTCCAAATCGGCGTCCGGCAAGGCGGTGGATTTTTACCGCCCCGAACGCGAAGCCGACGTTTTGCGGATGGCGCTCAAGCGCAACCAAGGTCCCTTGCGCGACGAGGAAATCGCGCGGCTGTTCCGCGAAATCATGTCGGCCTGCCTGGCGCAGCAGGAGCCTCTCAAAGTGGCATTCCTCGGGCCGGAAGGCACCTTTAGTCAGGCCGCCGTGCTCAAGCATTTTGGTTCGTCGGTGCGGGCGCTGCCGCTGCCGGCGATCGACGAGGTATTCCACGAGGTCGAAGGTGGCATCGCCGACTTCGGCGTGGTGCCGATCGAGAACTCGAGCGAGGGCACGGTCAATCACACGCTGGATATGTTTCTGTCGTCCGGGCTGAAGATCTGCGGCGAGGTGGAACTGCGGATCAATCACCATTTGATGGGCAAAATGAGCGGCACCGACGGCGTCAAGCGCATCTGCGCCCATCCGCAGGCGCTCGCCCAGTGCCGGGGCTGGCTGGATGATCATCTGCCCGATGCGGAACGGGTCGCCGTATCCAGCAATGCCGAGGGCGCGAGACGCGCGCGCGACGAACGCGGCACCGCCGCCATCGCCAGCCGCGCCGCCGCCGAGATCTATGGGCTCAACCTGCTCGCGAACGAAATCGAGGACCGGCCGGACAACACGACCCGCTTCCTGGTGGTGGGCAGAAAACTATTCAGTGCCAGCGGCGTCGATCGCACCACCCTTCTCGTGTCCGCCGCCGACACCGACGATCCGGGCGCGCTGTTCCGGCTGCTCGAACCTCTGGCTGAGCACCGGGTCAACATGACGCGGATCGAATCGCGTCCTTCGCGCAAGCGCAAATGGGACTATGTGTTTTTCATCGATATCGAGGGGCATGTCAGCGATCCCCCGGTCGCCAAGGCGCTCGCGGCGCTCGAGCAGCGCGCCTCGTTGTTCAAAGTGCTGGGCTCCTACCCGCGGGCCGTGCTCTGATGCGGACTGCCCCCTCGCGCAAGTTCGAGGCCCACCCGGCGCGCAGCGTGTCGGGCACGGTCATCGTTCCGGGCGATAAATCCATTTCGCATCGCGCGCTGATGCTGTCGGGAATCGCGGAGGGCACCAGCGAGGTGACCGGTTTTCTGGCCAGCGAGGACTGCCTGGCTACCTTGACCGCGATGCGTGCCCTGGGGGTGCGCATCGAGCAGCCGAGCCCCACGCACGTAGTGATTCACGGCGCGGGCTTGCGCGGCCTTAAAGGTGCGCGCCGCACTCTCGACATGGGAAATGCCGGAACGGCCATGCGCCTGTTCACAGGCCTGTTGTCGGCGCAGGCCTTCGATTCCCAATTGATCGGCGACGCATCGCTCATGAAGCGCCCGATGGAGCGGGTCGCGAACCCTCTGCGCGAAATGGGGGCCGATGTCCGCACCCACGGCGGCAAGCCGCCGGTCGATATCGTGGGCGGACGCAGGCTGCACGGTATCGAATACCTCATGCCGGTGGCGAGCGCGCAGGTGAAGTCGGCGGTGCTGTTGGCCGCCCTCTATGCGGACGGCGCCACCACGGTGACCGCACCGGGACCGAGCCGCGACCACAGTGAGCGAATGCTCGCGAGTTGCGGCGTGCGTCTCGATATCGATGGCCTGCGCGCAACGCTGCATCCACCGAAGGCGCTGGCGAACCAGCGGATCAACGTACCGGGTGATTTCTCCTCCGCGGCCTTCTTCATCGTGGCGGGGCTTCTGGGTGCGGCGGGCGAGGGCCTGCTGATTCAGAACGTGGGGATGAATCCGACGCGCACCGGCCTGCTCGACATTCTGCGCAGCATGGGCGGCAGCATTGACACGCAAAATCCGCGCGAGAGCGGGGCCGAGCCGGTGGCGGACCTCATGGTCCGCGCGTCCGCGTTGCGAGGTATTCAGGTTCCCGTGGAACTCGTGCCGCTCGCCATCGACGAGCTTCCGGTGCTGTTCATCGCGGCCGCCTGCGCCGCCGGCGAGACCGTGGTGACGGGTGCCGAGGAGCTTCGGGTGAAGGAAAGCGACCGGATAGCGGCGATGAGCGCGGGCCTTACGGCCTTAGGGGTGGCGCACGGCGTGCTGCCCGACGGCATGCGCATCGAGGGCCGCGGTGCGGGCCCGGCGTTCGGCGGGGGTGAAATCGACAGCTGCGGCGATCACCGGATCGCCATGTCCTTTGCCGTCGCCAGTTTGCGGGCCGCCAAACCCATTTCGATTCGCGACGTGGCGAATGTGGGCACGTCGTTTCCGGGCTTCATCGCCCTGGCCCGGTCGGCAGGTCTCGATATCGCGGAATCGGCCGGCTAGGGGGCGGGCGATGAACAAGGCGCCGGTCATGACCATCGATGGCCCCTCGGGATCCGGCAAGGGCACCGTCAGCCGCGCCGCCGCGCGAGCGCTCGGCTGGGGACTGCTCGATAGTGGTGCCCTGTACCGGTTGGTTGCCCTGGCGGGGCGGCAGGCGGGGGTCCGGCTCGATGACGGGCCGGAATTGGCACGATTGGCGCATGCCGCCGACATAAGGTTCGGGTCCGCGAGCTCCGGCGAGGAGGCGGTCTGGCTGAATGGGAAGGAGGTGACGGGCACCATTCGGACCGAAGAGGCGGGAAATGACGCCTCCAAGGTGGCCGCCATACCCCAGGTCCGCGCCGCCCTGCTGGAGCGCCAGCGGCGCTTTGCCGTCCCCCCCGGTTTGGTGGCGGACGGCCGGGATATGGGTACGGTGGTATTCCCAGGGGCGGAGGTTAAGATTTTTCTCACGGCAAGCGCGGCGGAGCGGGCCTCGAGGCGCCATAAGCAGTTGAAAGAAAAGGGGGTTGCTGCTAACCTTGCCGCCCTTTCGTCGGAGATAGCGGAGCGTGATCTGCGCGATTCCACTCGCGCCGCTTCGCCTCTTGTCGCAAGCGCCGACGCAGTCCTGCTGGATACAACGGGGATGTCGGTCGATGCGGTGGTCGAGCGCGTCTTGGAAGTAGCCCGCGGGCGTCTGTCGCTCAGGAGTTTGTCTAATTAGGTTGCGGCTTTCACGGAATGATGGCCGTTATTTTTGGTCACCCCTCGGGCACAAGGCCGTGCCAGGGACAAGTTAAGAGAAAACATGACAGAAAGTTTTGCGGAACTGTTTGAACAGAGCATCGCGAGCCAGCGCATACGTCCTGGCACCATACTCAACGGATTGATCGTCGAAGTAGGCCAGGACTACGTCATAGTCAATGTCGGATTGAAATCCGAGGCCGTAATTCCCTCCGACCAATTCAAGAACGAAAAGGGTGAAATCGAGGTCGCCGTGGGCGAGACCGTCGAGGTCGCCCTGGACAGCGTCGAGGACGGTTCGGGAGAAACCCGTCTGTCGCGCGAGAAGGCGAAGCGCGCCAGAACGTGGACGCGCCTCGAAACCGCCTTCGAAAAGCAAGAGGTGGTCATCGGCATCATCACGGGCCGGGTGAAGGGTGGTTTCACCGTCGAGATCGACAACGTGCGCGCGTTCCTGCCGGGTTCCCTGGTGGACGTGCGTCCGGTACGCGATCCGTCGTACCTGGAGAACAAGCCCCTCGAATTCAAGGTGATCAAGCTCGATCAGAAGCGCAACAACGTGGTCGTGTCGCGCCG
>WNFQ01002692.1_pt1 | contig 12854 bp, 10 predicted proteins | sample 5400171 | NCBI WGS metagenome assembly WNFQ01 (sample SAMN13153356, study PRJNA577476) | soil metagenome | isolation source: 20 cm soil under Madrone tree | place: USA:California | collected 2016-06-14
GTGATGCCGTGGCCGGAAAGCTCAAAGAGGAGATCCCAGAGTTGGCGGCGCGCGACAGGGTCGATGCCGGCAGTGGGCTCATCGAGGAAAAGGAGTTTCGGCTCGTGCAACATGGCGCAGCCGAGCGCGAGGCGCTGCTTCCAGCCGCCGGAGAGTTGCGCGGCCAGGCGATTCAAATAAGGTTCGAGGCCGTTCAGCTGGACAATTTCGTCGATGCGGCGTTTAAGGCGAGCGGGTTCGAGGCTGTAGATGCGGCCGTAGAATTGCAAGTTTTCCGTGACGGTCAGATCGTAATAGAGGCTGAAATTTTGTGACATGTAGCCGATGCGCTCGCGGACGGATTCAGAATCCGTGCGGACATCGAGGCCTTCGACGTGAGCCTCGCCCGCGCTGAGCGGCAATAGGCCCGTGAGCATTTTGATGACGGTGGTTTTTCCGCTGCCGTTAGGGCCAAGGAAGCCGAAGATTTCGCCCTTCTGGACGCGGAAGCTGACATCGTTGACGGCTGTGAAGTCGCCGAAGCGGCGCACGAGATGCTCGGCGGAGATGGCAACTTCTCCGTTCGTTTGCGGTGTCGCGGCCACGGCTTTCAACTTCCCGCTTTCAATTTCACATCCGCGGCCATTCCGGCAAGGACGCGGCCAGCCGGATCATTGATGCGAATCTTTACGCCAAACACCTGGTGCACGCGTTCCTCGCGGGTTTGCACATTTCGCGGCAGAAATTCAGCTTGCTGATTGATCTGTTCTAAGACCCCCTCAAAAACCGTATTTGGAAAAGAATCGACTCTAACTTCGGCTTTCTGTCCGAGCTTGAGGCGGCCATATTCTGTTTCGGGGATATAGATGCGAACGTAGATTTGATCCTTTTCGAGAAGCGTGGCGACGGGAGTATTTGGAGCGATAAGGTCGCCTGGACGAACATCGAGAACTTCGACGACGGCGGCAGAAGGAGCGACGACTTGGCGTTCCCGGAAGCGGGCTTCGTCGTAGGCGTAGGCGGCCTTTGCCAGGTCGACATCTTCGCGACGGTTGCCGCGTTCAAGTTTTTCCAGGTTGGCCTGCGTCTGATGGTAGTGCGCTTCGGCGGAGGCAATTTCCTCGGGACGGTAGCCGCGCTGGAGTTCCGCCAGCTTGTGAAGGGCGCTCTCTTGCTGAGCGACAGCGACTTTCCAATTGGCTTCGGCGGTATCGCGCTGTTGCTTGGAGACGAGATCTTTTTTTGCAAGCGCATCGTAACGGTCGAAATCCAGATGCGTGCGAATTTCGTCGGCTTTCGCACGATCGAGATCGGCTTGCGCAGTGGCGATGTCTTCTTGACGATAGCCGTTCCTTTTTAACTCGTAGTCCGCTTTGGCTTGAGCGGCCGTGGCGCGGGCTTCCGCGATTTCTTCGGGACGGTAGCCGCGACGAGCCTTTTCGGCGTTGGCGCGGGACTGCTCCAGGGAAGCTTGCAATTCTTTGTCATCAAAGGTGATCAAAACTTGGCCCGGCTGGACGGAATCGCCTTCGCGGACTAAGACTTTGTCGATGCGCCCGCCGATCTTCGAGCCGACCCGGATATTGCGGGATTCCACCGTGCCGGAACCTTGGAGGGCGCTGTCGCGCCGAAACCATCCGGCATACAGCCCGGTGGCGGCCAGCGCCACGGCAGCAGCAAGTAAGATCAGGATGAGCTTGCGGTTCATGAAACTAGTCTCCACTGGTGAAGAACGGGACTGGCGGCACAGGCGTCGAATTGCCGCGAGGCGCCAAGCCCGTCCAGAGCAGGTTGAAGGCTGTCTCGATTCGTGAATGCAGGGTCGCATCGCCATAAAGCGACCAGATCAGAAGAGTGCCGAAAATGGTTTGGCGAAAAACGTGAGCGATCTCCGCAGCCGGAAGGTCATTACGGATTTCGCCGCGATCCTGGCCGAGCTGAATCATCTGGGTATGCAGGCCATGCATGCGTTTTTGCAAATCCATCATGGCCTCACGAACCGGAGTCGTCGAGAGGTAGGCCTGAAGAAGCGCACGGACGATCGCAGGGTTGCGAGTAGGCTCCTGGGTCATGCGGATGCCGAGCGAACGAAGGAACTCGGGCATAGGCTCGTTTGCTTGCCGGGCTGTCTCGATGGCTGCTTCCAGCTTCCCGAGCTGCATTTCCACGAAAGCCAGCAGGATATGGTCTTTGCTTGGGAAGTAATTGAAAAAGGTGCCTTTACCGACGTCAGCAGACTCGGTAATGTCCTCGACAGTTGTCTCGGCAAATCCTTTCTGGGCGAATAAATTCAGAGCTGCGCGGAATAGTCGTTCGCGAATATCGGCACTGCGGCGCTGCCGTCGGCCGGGAGTCGAGCGCGGGGCTAGCGGGTCAAGATTAGTGAAGAGCAATTTGGAATCAGGAGTCATAGTGACTGTAAACCATAAATGACTATAAGTCATGTTCACCCAGCTGTCAAGCCCTGAATTCTAGTCCTCGCCTTGGCAGCAGGCCTCGAGGAGACGCAATAGCCACAAAGCAAAACACCCCGGTCGCGACCGGGGTGTTCCGAGAAACTCAGAAGTATTGCTTAAGGACTACTCCTTCAGGGAGTTGGGGTCAGAAAGATTCTTGGGCGACTTCTTGTTTAGGAGCGCAATCATTTCTTGGCCAGAAGGAGGTACGGCGACAGAGCCCTTGCGCACGATCTGTTCTGCCGTAACCTTGCCCTTGTAAAGTTTTTCATTGGCGCCGTTGTCCTGGCGCAGCGTCGAGCCCTCTAGGGAGATTCCGGCAAACAGACCGCGGGAGCGCGAGTAGGTGAGCATCTCTGCCCGCATGGTCACGTCACTGGAGGCGGCCGCGTCACGGCCCTTGGGGCCTGCGGCGGCGGCGGCATCAGCGCCGATCTTTACCTTGCTTTTCAGGATAGCTTTGGCGCCGCGCGGATTCATGACCAGGATGACGAAATCGGTGGCTTGGCCGCCGAGCTGGAAGCCGACGCCTCCGCCCTCCAGGCGCATCATCGCGGGGGCGCTCCACGGGCCGGTGAAGTGTTCTCCACTGCGGCAGGTCATGGCACCCTTGCCGTAATTTGCGCTGACAACGAAAGCAGCTTTAAGCACGGACGGGAACACAACGACACACTCGGCCTTGTCCAAGAGGTCGGTGGGAATGTTGTCAGGGATGTCGAGAATCTCCTTGAGAACCGTGCCGCAATTGTCGAGGCGGTCGGCTTCTTTCTGGTCTGCCGCGGCGGAAATCGGCAGAGCGATCAGGGCCAACGCCATCAGAGTGGAGATCATTCGCTGAATCACAGTTCACCTCGTCGTAGTTTTCTGGGCTAGAGCCATAATAGAGTGCCCGCAGGCTGGGCGCAACCTAAGACGTTGGAATCGGAGGTTCTGCGAAGGGTCTGGGGCTGAGTTGGTTCCTAAGATTAAGACGCGCGGGAAACGCAATGTGTTGTCTTTCGACTATACTTTTCAAGAACTGCTTGGGTGTGAATGAAAAATGAGAATCGACAAAATACTCCAGCGATGTGCCGTCGTGACCGTAGCGAGCACCGCGCTTGCCGTAGGAATTGGCGCGCCCCGCTCTAGCGCGCAATCGAAAACAAAGACGGACCCGGGGTGCTGTACTGCAAAGAAACAGAGTGCCGTTTTCAAGAAAGCCGCTGCGAAATTCAGCGCGCGCGCGGAAACTTTACTGGGAGCGGTGCCTGCAAGCAAGGGCGAGTGGGGACTGCTTATCGCGGATGCCGAGAGCGGCGAGACGCTCTACGAGCAGAACGCCGACAAGTATTTTGTGCCAGCTTCGAATATGAAGTTGTTCACCACCGCGCTGGCGCTGGCAAAACTCGGGCCAGACTTCCGCTTCCATACCACGCTGGAGACGCCCGGCACGATTTCGAGCCAGGGAGTGCTCGCTGGAGACCTCGTAGTTGTGGGGCGCGGCGATCCGAATCTGTCGAACAGAAAATTTCCGTACGAGTTGAAGGAAGAATTTGATGGTCCGCCGGAGAAGGGGCTCGCGGACCTTGCGGACGCGCTGGTGGCCAAGGGAGTTAAACAAATTTCCGGTGATGTGATCGGCGACGACAGCTACTTTCCGCGAGAGCGCTATCCGAACGGTTGGGAGATTGATGACATGGTTTGGGAGTACGGCGCAGCCATCTCTGCGATCGTCGTGAACGACAACACGGTAGCGTTGACGCTCACGCCCGGCGAACAGGCGGGCAGTCCCGTGCAGGCGATGCTAACTCCGGCGACGCCCGATTTCATGGTCGAAAATAATGTCGCTACTTCTGCCGCGGACGTGAAATCGGATCTGACGCTTACGCGCGAGCCGGGATCGAATCTGGTGGTCGTAAAGGGCACTTTGCCGGCGAAGAGCGCGCCACGGAAATTGGTTCTGGCGATCGAGGAACCGGCGCAGCACGCGGCGGCCACACTAAAGCGGCTGCTGGAAGAGCGAGGAGTGAAGGTGGCAGGCGTCGCGCGAGCACGGCACGATCATGCGGAATTGGGCGGCGATCCAGTTGTCCTGGCGGAGCACGTTTCGGTGCCGCTGGGTGACGCGCTGAAATTGATCAATAAGATCAGCCAGAACCTGCACACAGAAATGCTTCTCCGGACAGTTGCGCGGCAGAGCGGGCCATGGGCCACGACGGACGACCTCATGAAAATTCCGGCTGAATTCTATGCGACCGCAGGAATTGCGCCAGGCGATGTAATTCAAACCGACGCCTCGGGATTGTCTCGGCACGATTTGGTGACCCCGCGGGCCATTGTGACGTTGTTAGCGTTTGCGCAGAAGCAACCCTGGTTCGGGCTGTACTACGCGTCGCTGCCGGTGGCGGGAGTCGACGGCACGCTGGAAGATCGCATGAAGAATACGCCGGCGGCAGGACGGATTCACGCCAAAACCGGCTCGGTCGAACACGTGAGGACGCTTTCGGGTTTTGCAGAGACGGCGAGTGGGCGGCGCTTGGTCTTTTCATTCTTGAGCAACAATCAGGGCGGGAAGAGTCACGAAGCGGCGGACGCTCTGACCGGGCTGTGCGTGGCGATGCTTGAGGAGTTCAACATGACGCCGCCGAAGCGCGGAATGGAACACAAGCACCCCCAGTGAGTTCGAGAATTGCGCATGGGAAAAGAATTCATCGTGACGGTATTCGGGAGTTCGCGGCCGAAGGACGGAGACTCGGACTATGAAGAAGCACGAGTGCTGGGCCGGGCTTTGGCGAGGCACGGTTTCACGATTTGCAGCGGCGGTTACGGAGGCGTGATGGAAGCGGTGTCCCGCGGCGCGAAAGAGGCCGGCGGGAGAACCTACGGAGTGACCGCTGAGTTTTTCAAGACCGCCAAGCTCAATGCCTGGATTGACGTGGAAGTACGCGCGAAGACCTGGGAAGAGAGGCTCTTTGAGCTCATCCGGCGCGGGGACGCTTTTGTGGCCTGCAAAGGCGGGACAGGCACCCTTGTGGAGCTTGCGGTGGTGTGGGAAATGCTGAACAAGTCGGTGATGACGGGGAAACCGTTCGCGGTGCTCGGAGATTTCTGGACGCCGGTTCTGGATCGCGTTCGGGAAGTGGAGTTGGGACATCCAGCGCCGTGGGGCGAAGCGAACGGGCGGCTGGTGTACGTTGCGACCTCACCGGGAGATGTGGCAAGTCATTTGACCGCGAAGCTGAAGCAGACCTGAACAATGTCACGAACGGCGCAGGACGTATTGGAGTTCGACAAGCTGCGAGAATTGCTGCGGCTGCGGACCACGTCTGCACTGGGGCGCCGGGCCGTGAATGGACTCGAGCCGCGGATGGACCGGGCGGCTCTGGAGTCGGCATTTGCGCTGATTCGTGAAGCGGCGGAGTGGCTGCGCGCCGGGCGCGAATTGGGATTTGGCCCGCTGGCTGATCCGCAGGGCTGGCTCGAACGCCTCGAAGGGCCGGGCATGACGCTGGAGGCGGGCGAATTTCTCGATGCGGCGTCCTTGCTGGAAACGGCGGGATGGATGCGGCAGCAGTTTCGGGAAGAAGCGGTGAAGTTCCCGTTGTTGGCGGCGCGAGCGGCCGCCATTGGTGATTTTCGAGATGCGCACGCAGCGATCAAGCGATGCGTGTTGCCGAACGGTGAAATCAGCGACGACGCTTCAGCGGCGCTGCGGCGCATTCGAGCGAACATCACTGAGACCCGCGATACGATCCAGAAAAGTTTGAAACAGATTCTGCGCGCGCGGAATGCGGAAGCGGGAGAAGACTATGTCACGCTGCGCAACGACCGCTTCGTGATTCCCGTGCGGGCAGAAAATCGCCGAACAATTCCCGGCGTGGTACACGGAGCAAGCGCAACGGGGCAAACGGTGTTTATGGAGCCGTTTGAGACCGTCGAGGCAAACAATCAACTCGTTCAACTTGCCGAGCACGAAGCCGCGGAAATCGCGAAGATCTTGCGCGAGCTCACCGAGAAACTGCAAATGATCCGGGGGCCACTACTGGCGGCGGCTGGGACCGTTGCGGAACTCGACGGCGTGTTTGCGCGGGCACGATTCGCGCGGGATTTTGACGCCGCGATGCCGGAATTTTCCGCGACAAATGAATTGCGTCTCGAAGGCGCGCGCCACCCGGTGCTGGAAGACAAACTCCGCAGGGAAAGTCGCGCCATTGTTCCGATGACGCTGTCTCTCGGTGGAGAAGAACGAGTGCTGGTAATCAGCGGACCCAACACTGGCGGCAAAACAGTGGCGCTAAAGACCACAGGAATGGCGGCGCTCGCGGCGCAGTCTGGAATTCCAGTTGCCGCACAGCGCGCGGTGCTGCCCCTGTTCGACCGCGTGCTGGTGGACATCGGTGACGAGCAATCCATCGCGGCGGATTTATCCACCTTCTCGGCTCACATGTTGAACTTGAAAACCATGTTGGAGGAGGCGACGCCGAGTTCGCTGGTGCTGGTGGATGAAATGGGCACTGGAACTGCGCCGGAGGAAGGTGCTGCGCTAGCAGTGGCGCTACTGGATGAATTTCGCGCCACGAATTGCATCGTGCTGGCGACCACGCATCACGATCGGCTGAAAACATACGCATCGACTACGCCGGGCGTGGTGAACGCCGCGGTGGAATTCGACGACCTGAACCTGCGGCCGACATATCGCTTGATGGTGGGCGTGCCAGGCGGCTCGAGCGGCATCGCCATCGCTAAGCGGCTGGGACTGGCCGCGGGCACTATCGAACGCGCAAGAGCGCTGCTTACGCCTAAATCGCGCGAAGCCGCGGATCTGATCGCTTACCTGCATCGCAGCCGCGACGAATTGGATCGCATGCAAAAGCAAATGGTCGAAGAGCGGCATGCGCTGGAAGAAGAGCGCAGGAAGCTGCAAAGCGAGTGGGTCGAACGACAACAGAAGCGTATCAAGGAACTGGAAGCACAGTTCGCGGAGATGCAGAAGCGTTTTGATGAGAACGTTGCGCGCGTCGTCGAAGCTGTAAAAGAACGCGAGCTGCGCGCACAGATAGAGAAAACAGCACGGCGGAAGATGCAGGACGCTCGCGGCGCGGCGCGCGAAGAGCTGAATGCCGCGGTCGTACAGACCATCTCGGAGGCGCAATCCGATCTTGGTATTCAAGCTGGTTCGCCGGAAGCGTTCAGCGCTGACCGGCTGCAACCCGGCGCGAAGATTCGCGTGCGCGGATTCAGCAAGCCCGTAATTTTTCGCAGGCTTGACGGCTCTTCCGTGGAGATCGAAGCGGGACCGCTGCGGATGAAAGTGGCGCTGGATGAAATTACAAGCATCGAAGGAGCAGCAACCGCGGCGAAATCAGTCTCGCCGGCGGCTAAGCTGCGGAGCGTCACAGTGACTTCTCGGCGCGAGGAAGCCGGCACTTTTGATGAAATCAACGTGATTGGCATGACCGTCGAAGAAGCCACGGACCGGCTGGACAAATTCCTGGACGATGCAGCTCTGGCGCACAAAGGACGAATCAGGATCATTCACGGCCACGGCACTGGCGCGCTCCGCAAAGGGATCGGCGAGTTCCTTGCTTCGCATCCTCTGGTTGAGAAACATTCGTTTGAGACCGAGGAGCACGGAGGAAAGGCGATTACCGTCGTGGAACTTCAGACGTAGAAAATGGAAATCGGAAAATAGAAAATAGACCAGCATTCAAAAATGTGCGTCTCCACAGATTCCACCCCGCTGCTTTGCTATACTCGCCGGGTTCCGAAAGCCAATTCACAACGAGGTGCCTGGATGAAGGATTTAAAGATTTCAATTTCGCGCGCAAGGACGCGACGAAAAATCAGCCCGTGGGGAGCGGCCATCGTAGCGGCCTTGGCCGCGATAGTTGGGATGGCCATCACGGCAAGCGCGCAAGCCCCGACTCCGAAGAGGACAGTAATTCGCGCGGGACGTGTGCTGAATGTGCGCACCGGGGAGTTGCGCAGCAATCAGACGATCGTGATTGAAGGCGACAAGATTTCGCAGATTGCGCCTTCCAGCGAAGTAAAGGCGGCTGCGGGAGACACAACGATCGATCTGCCGGACGCCACCTTGCTGCCCGGTCTGATCGACATGCATACGCATCTGACCTTTGAACTGAGTTCGCTTTCGTACGAAGGCTTGAAGATTTCGACGGCGCGAGAAGCCCTGCATGGCGCTAGGAACGCCCGGCGAACTCTCGAAGCAGGTTTTACCACGGTGCGAAACCTTGGCGCGAAAGACTACGCGGACATCGCGCTACGCGATGCGATCAATGACGGCGACGTCATCGGCCCGCGGATTGTCGCTTCGGGGCCGGCGCTGGGCATCACTGGCGGGCATTGCGACGAAAACCTGCTGCCACCCGCGTTCCACTTTCAAGGAGAGGGAGTGGCCGACGGCATCGAGGGAGTCCAGCACAAGGTTCGCGAGGTCATCAAGTACGGCGCGGATGTGATCAAGATTTGCGCGACCGGTGGCGTGCTATCAAAAGGCGATGACCCGAACGCCTCGCAGTACACGCTCGAAGAAATGAAGGCCATCGTGGCGGACGCCCATCGGCTCGGGCGCAAAGTCGCCGCGCATGCTCACGGAGCCGAAGGCGTGCGCTGGGCTTCCGAGGCCGGTGTCGATTCCATCGAGCATGGCCACCTGATGGACGACGCGGCCATCGCCACTTTAAAGAAAAACGGGACGTATCTCGTGCCGACACTCTTTCTGGGCGAATACATGGAAAAAAACATGGACCGCAGCGACGTGCCGGAGTATTCCAAGCAAAAGATGCGCGACGTAATTGCCGCGATGCGCAAGAACACCGGGAAAGCCTTCACCGCCGGTGTGAAGGTGGCGTTCGGCACGGACGCGGCGGTGTATCCGCATGGACTGAATGCCGGCGAGTTCCACGTTTACGTGAGCCTGGGAATGACGCCGCTGGCGGCCATCCAGACTGCAACGATCAACGCTTCCGACCTGCTTGGACCGAAGTTCCTCGTAGGCGCATTGGAGCCCGGAAAATTTGCAGACGTCATCGCCGTGGACGGCGACCCCACGAAAGACGTTACCATACTGGAGCATGTAAAATTTGTGATGAAGGCTGGCACCGTCTACAAAAACGATTATGCCAAGCGGTGACCTTCGCTCGAAAACAGAATGGCGGAAACGGGCTCATTTGCGGAGCGGGTGAAGCAGCAGGCGGACATCGTTCGCGTGGTCGGGGAATACGTTCGCCTGAAAAAGAGCGGACAGAATTTCACCGGGCTGTGTCCGTTTCACGCGGAAAAGTCTCCGTCGTTTGCGGTGCATCCGACGAAGCAGATTTATCACTGCTTTGGATGCGGGGTGGGCGGAGACGTTTTCAAATTTGTGATGGAAATGGAAAAGTGCGCGTTTCCCGAGGCGATTCGCATCGTCGCGGAGAAATGCGGGATTGCCGTTCCACGGCAGAAGGAGCGTTCGCCAGAGGAACGGAAAGAGAACCAGCAGCGCGCAGTGCTTGTGGAGATGCATCGCGAAGCCCAGACTTTTTTCGTGAAGCAGCTTGAAGGAACGCTGGAAGGAAAAGCGGCCCGCGCTTATCTTGAGGATCGCGGGCTAGATAAGGATGCGATCTCGCAGTTCGGAATCGGCTACGCGCCGAGCGGCGGCGATGCACTCCTGCGCCATCTGAAATCCAAGTACAACGAAAAAATGCTGGTGGAGTCCGGGCTGGTCTCGCGCGACCAGAGCGCGGGGCGGTTGTTCGACCGGTTCCGGCGGCGCATCACGTTTCCCATCGCCAATGAATCGGGGAAAATCGTGGCGTTCGGAGCCCGCGCGTTGGGCGACGACATGCCAAAATATCTAAACTCACCCGAGACGCCGATTTATTCCAAGAGCAACGTGCTTTATCACATGGACCGCGCGAAGGATGCGTTGCGCCGGCAAGACTTCGCCATCCTGGTAGAAGGTTACATGGATGCGATCGCCGTAGCCCGCGCGGGAATCAGCAACGTGGTGGCAAGTTGCGGCACAAGCCTGGCGGAGCCACAAATCAAATTGCTCGGACGTTTCACGCGGCGCGTCGTCGTGAATTACGACCCAGACACCGCGGGACAGACGGCCACGGAGCGCTCTCTCTCGCTCTTGCTTGAACAGGATTTCGAAGTGCGCGTGCTCGCGCTGCCCCCCATCGGTAACAAGAAAGCCGATCCGGACCTATTCATTCGCGAGCGAGGGAAAGATGAATACCTCAAGCTTTTGAAGGAAGCGCCGCCCTACGTGGACTATTTGATAGCGCGTGCGCGGCAAATGGATTTGTCGACCGGGGAAGGGAAGCTGCGCGCGGTGAATTTTCTTTTGCCATACGTTCAGAGAATCCCCAATCGAATCCTGCGCTCCGAGTGGGCCACGAGGATTGCGCAGCAGCTCCGCTTGGATGAACCCGTATTGCGCGCGGCACTCAGCAAGGCCGCTTCCGAACGCCGCGGCGAAGTGAAGACCCAGCCAGAACTCGTCGGGCGCGCGGCCAAGCCAGTCGAGCGGCGGCTGATTCGCATGCTTGCGGAGGCGGAAGGCTTCCGCCTGGAGCTCGCCAAGCATCTGCAAAATGCGCATCTTTATAACGGGTTGGAGACAGAGAAAATATTTGCAGCGTTGGTGATCGCCAGCCTGTCGGGCCAGCCCGTGCTAGCCACTGAAGTGGGGGCGGTGCTCGAGGATCGCGACCGGCGCCTGCTCTTCGAGATTCTGTTTGAAGAGGCCAACGAGCCGACTTGGGAAGAGGCCATGAGTTGCATCCAGGCGCTGCAGAACCGGCAGGCGGAGCGGGAATTGGCCGATGTACAGCGCAGCATCGAGGCGAACCCGGCGGCGCCAGAGCTCCGTGGGCTGCTTGAGAAGAAGCAGGAGCTCATGCGTCGGCTCGCGGCGGCGCGCTGAACGTCGACCCTGTCTGACTGGATTGGTGTGTGTGCTACCCTGTCCCCTCCCCCTGGGGTTTTTGTAAATATTGCATCTAAAGCGTTTAGTGCCCGAGGCGAAAAGAATAACTCGCGGGCCGCGAATTTCGAGAAAGTACGGCGCCACCAGGGATCGGCCCGGCCTCAAACCAAATCAATTGAATAAGGAACCGCGCAGATTTACCTAACAGCTGGTGTACGCCCATCGCAACAGAAGTCAAGGGAAGCTTAGCCACGGGCTGACAGGTTGCGTGCTTCTGGGCCTGGAAACAGGCGTGACATTCCGGCCTACCTGGAAGGCGCGGCTCGCCCGCGCATCAGCCAGAACAAAAGTGCCAGCAGCGCCGCCGGAAGCCAAATCCAAAGAATCTCACTTTGGAGGACGGCAAGGCCACGATGCGTGAAAAGCCGCCCTACACCGATTGGTGAAACCCGAATGGGGGTCCAGGGAAGAAAATAACGGTGATTGTCGAACGGGGAGAAGAAGGCGACTCCCAGGCCGCCGTCGGTCATGGCATCCAGGAAACCATGGCTGGCGGTTGCCAGAAAGAAGTAAATCCACATGGGGAGGCGGTCCAAGCCGGGCGATGCCTGACGAAACGCTGGCAACATCACGGCGCTTGCCAGGAAAGCGGCGAAGAGGAGCGAATGGGTAAAGCCACGGTGACCCCAGAAGTTGCCGTAATGGATGCCGAATCGGAACCCAAGTACGTCAATATCGGGAATGACCGAGAGAACGTGCCTACGACCAAGACTCGCTTTGGCGTGCCTCGGCAGTAAAAACAGGCCCCGATTCCGAGAGCTGCCACCGCATGTGAGAATGCTGACGCCACCTCGATTCCCTCCTCAAGATTGGGGGTGAGGGTATTCCTTGCCGGCGCGGTTTTCCACACAAATCCACGAATTAAAACGTTGACGGGGAGAGACTTAAACGTGTAGCGTAATAGGGTTTAGCGGGTAACGCTTTTGCCGTTAAACGCATCTATATAGGTGTGTTTAGTGGCAGGGGCTGGGCTCCGATGGTGCGGAAGACGGGCTTACGCACGGAGCCGGCAGCGGGCAAAGCGGCGCGGTGCAAGGGTTTTCAATCAAAAAAGCGAGCGATTTTCTCTGGCGCAATATCACCGTGGTCTGCGCATGTGCGCCAGCCTGCGTGTGTCCCTGCAAATGACGATGTTCCCTTGAACGCCCGAGAGTTTCTTGGGATTGCGGTTTAGAAGCTGGAGGAATTTGTGGCAGCAGTAGGTCTTGAAGAAAAATACGATGCAGTACGCCAGCTCATTGCCGTGGGCAAAGAGCGCGGCTACCTGCTGTATGACGAAGTAAACGATTCGCTTCCGGCGGAGGTGCATTCCTCGGAAGAAATCGACGATCTGCTCACCACTTTCGAGCGCAACGGCATCGAGATTTATGAGGATCAGGCTTCGGCGAAGGCCGCGCGCGCGGTGGAAGTCTCCACCGAGGGCGGCGACCGCGATGTCG
>WNFQ01019076.1_pt1 | contig 12848 bp, 10 predicted proteins | sample 5400171 | NCBI WGS metagenome assembly WNFQ01 (sample SAMN13153356, study PRJNA577476) | soil metagenome | isolation source: 20 cm soil under Madrone tree | place: USA:California | collected 2016-06-14
CAAATTTACCTGGACCACGTTCTGAGAAAATGCGCTGCTTTTGTCAGTCCCCGCATCCGTTGCGGCCGGCCTCTCAGCCTCTTCTAGCCGCGTCGCCCGGGAAGATTCTGCCACGCCGTTCGCTTTCTCGGAAAGGGAACCGGGCGCATTGTTATGGCCTGCACCGCGCAAAACGATGACCTCTTCCCCGGCATCGTCGGCCAACCCTTCCGCAAGCGAAAGGATCTCCAGCAACGTTTTGCTGCCGCGAATCTGGAAAATGCCCGGCTTGCGGACCGCGCCCATCACCGAAACCGGATGGCTCTGCATCTCCCGCACAAACACGCCAATATGCGGATCTTTCATGTACTTTTGGTGGAGCAGCTCTTGGAGCGACGTTTCCAGCTCCCGGGGTGTCAAGCCCGCTGCACGAACCGCGCCGAGCAATGGCAGGGAGATTTCGCCGCTCGCGGAAACACGCACTTCGCGATTCATCTCCTGGGCCTCGAACACGTTGATGTCCAGCACGTCTTCCGGGCCGATCGTGTATTCACGCTGGCCCGCACTTGCCATTGGATCGGCCGAAACCGACCGTTCCCGCAGCCGCCGGTTCCAATCTTCCGTCGATTCGAGACTTGGCTGTGCCTCCGGTTGTTTCGTTGATTGCCGAGTCCTGAAGATTTCCTCCTGGTTCGCACGATCTCCTGCCGTGGTTGCGGCGTTGAGGTTCCATTCGGGGAAGTTTGGCACTCCCGCCAAGAAAAACAGTATGGAGTAAATGTAAGCGTACAGGATTGGTCGGGGCCGGAAGGCGCCCCTCAAAATCACGCAGCCGGCGCTTCCCATCTCCTTCGGCAAACTGGTGGCGAATCGAAAGTTCATTGGGACACCGTGGGGGCCAAAGCACGTCCGCACTGCAACTTTTTTCAGCGTGCGGCCAAGCTGCCGGCCCAAAGCCGACTGGGCACTTTGAGCTTAGGGGTGGCGGGAGTTTCCGTCTATAAGGTCCGCCCCTGAATCGGAATTCAGGTAAAGACTCTATCTGAGTACCACCCTGGAAGTCCTAGTGATGTAAGTCGGCCTTGTAGGACTGCAAATCATCTCATTCGACCCGCGTGCCTTGGTGCACCCGCCGGTGGCATCGACCGGATGGAGGTTTCCGACTCCCGGCCTGCACCGAAATCTTTCAGCCGCAACCCGTCAACCGCTAGGTAAACAATAAATTGCGCACCGTAAACCAAATACCGCCGCCACAGTCGCCGGGGCTCCTGCGATAGCCGGAATAGCCATTCCAGCCCGTGCTCGCGCATCCGACGTGGCGCCTGTTTTCGCCGTCCCGAGAGGATGTCAAATGCTGCCCCCACGCTCACCAGCACCGGGGCATGCAATTGATCCCGGTGTACGTGCATCCAGCGTTCTTGCTTTGGGGTTCCCAAACCGACCCACAGCACGTCGGGTGCGGCGCTGGAAATAAGGGTCGCAATCTTTTTGTCTTCCTCTAGATCCAGCGGTCGCATGGGCGGCGATAAGGTTCCGCAAACTTCGATTGTTGGGAAGCGGCGTTTGAGGGATTCCGCCACGCGCTCGGCCACCCCCGGTTCACCACCGTAAAAGAAATGCCGATAGCCACGCCGAGCCGTTTTCTCACAAAACTCCAGCATAAGGTCGGGACCGTAGACCCGCCGTGGCAAATGGAGACCTTTGCGCCGGCCTAGCCAAACCAGCGGCATCCCGTCGGGTACGACCGTGTCTGTCGAATTCAGGATTTCCTTGAACGAAGGATCATGCTGAGCTTCGACAATGCCGTGCATGCCCGTCGGGGCGATCGTATGGCAGCGGCTGTGATTGCGAATCCATTCCTCCATTCGAGCCACAACGTCTTGTGTCTGTACGGCGTGGACCTGCACTCCAAGCACTTCAAAACAAATGCTAGCGGACACCACGGTAACGGGTGCGCTCTGCATTGTGGTTTCAGGGAGGGCTGGCTTTTGCAAGACCGCGTAAATAGACACCCCCAACCGGGCCAGGAAAGTTTTTTCAAGCTTTCGAGTGATTCGCCGATAGAACTCTTTGAAGGGCAAACGAAACGAATCCAACGGGGGGAAAATACATCCGACCTTGTGAGTCCGAAAGCCCGCGCTTTTAGCCAGGGAAAGAAGCTTGCGGCGAGTATAAATCCGGGCGTCACAAAGGCGCTTGCGGAGAGCATCTGGAAACCAGGAAATCAGCGGAATATTGGGGCCAATCGAGAAATGGCCAATGTGGCAGGGGTGGCTCTCGAACAGGTAGAGCTTGTTCGGAACAAAGAGAACCACAACCCCGCCCGGCTTTAAAACACGAAAACATTCCTTTAGCACTTCTTCGTCGCAACGGGTGTGTTCGAGCACTTCAATCATGGTGACGACATCAAAGCTCTCGGAAGCGAAGGGCAAACTCTCTCCGGCCGCCTGCACGCGGTGAATCGGCTGCCGGAACGCCTTCAGATGCTGCCTTTGGAGGTCCACCCCGCAAACAGAGGCTGCCCGGCGCGCCAGTTCAGCCGTATAGGACCCATTGCCACAACCCAGATCGAGGACGCGCTTGCCTTTTAAGTCCAGCGTCTCGTCGATTTTCTCAAGCCGCTTTTCGACGCCGTACGACCCGTAAGATGCGGGCATGCCCAGTTGGACTGACACTCGCGCGCTTATCACTTCTTCATACAATTTCGACATCCATTCGGCCCGCTTCTCCCAGGTTTGCGTGCTCGCAAAAGCGCGTCCTGCCGCACGCATCCTCCGCCGTTCGTCCGGGTTTCGCGCCAGCCAGCGAATCCCTTCAGCAATTCCCGCTACAGTTTCACGGGGTGTTGTAACTGGAATTTTGATTCCAGCGCCGGGCGGCACAAACGTCCCGGCGCCTTGATGGTCCAAAGTCAGAATCGGCAAGCCCTGCCCCATGGCCTCCAGAACTTGCATGCCGAAGGAATCTCGTAAACTGGTAAAAAGGAAAGCGTCAGCCCGCCGATAGACACCAGGCATTTGATCCCAAGGCACTTTCCCCAAAAATTCTACTTTGTGCTCAAGGCGCAAGCGCTTCGCACAACCCTCCCAAGGCTTGCGCATCTCGCCGTCGCCCGCAATCAGGAGTCGCACGGGCACATCACCCGCCTGTTCTAGACCCTCGAGCGCCAAGGGCAAAGCTTTCCGCGGCTGCATGCGTCCAGCCCAAAGGAGCGTAAAGGTTTTTCCGTTGTGCGGGAAAACGCGAGCGTCGGAAACGAAGCTCGAAGGGATACCCGAATCCAGACAAAGTCTGACGTCTTGCGCTCCCATTTGCCGAAGCAGCGAATCCAATTCGTTTGTGGAGTTCGATTGCTTTCTTGTACGCCAGAGTCTGCCAGAAGAGATACAAAGAAGGGCTTTGGACACCGCTGTCAAGCTGCCTTGCAACTTGCGAACCGGGCAGATCTAGCCAGAAAAACCTGAGGCTTTCGTTGGGATATCGTCGGAGGAACCTCTCTATTCCATCGCGGTCGTGAGGATACGCCAAGACGAAAACCTCGTGCAAAAGGGAGAGCTGCCACGCCAAATTCCATGTGCCACCGGGTTCAGAACCGGCGCGCGGACTGCAACCATGCCCAAGGATCAAAATTCTCATGCTGACCGTCCGCCATGAATTGCAATGACATTTCCGCCCGCGGGAGGCGTGCGCAACTTGCGAAGGTCTCCACCCTCAACGAGAGAAAAGAAACGGTATCCCGCATTCTCCAGCAGTTCCCAGGCCCCAAATGGGCCTAGGCCCAGCCCCTGAGAGGCGCGTGGATTAATTTCGAGAATGACGCACGGCCGGAAGGAGGCAATGACCGGCAGGGCCCCGCGGAGCGCCAGTTCCTCAGCACCTTCGACGTCCAGCTTGATGAGTCCCACTTGTTCCGCCTTCTCCTGCCGGAGGACTTGATTCAGCGGCAAGGTGGCTACAACCTCCGAACCGCAGGATCCGTGTTCAGGTCGAGCGAGGGAGAAGCTATTCGGCCCTCGCCCCGAATGGTAGAGGGGAGCTGTCCCTTCTTTATCCGCGAGAGCCGCGCGAAACGCGCGAACGTTGTGTAGACAATTCAGCTCGATGTTTTTTCGGAGCACAGAAAAGGATTCCAAACCCGGTTCAAAAGAAAAGACACGGCCTGCTGGACCAACCAATCGGGCCGCCGCCAAGCTATAAATTCCATAATTCGCTCCGCCGTCGACGACAACCATTCCCGGCGAAATGAAGTTTCGCAAGTGCGCCAGTTCTTTCTCGTAGAGCTCGCGGACCGCGTAGATCATCATCGTCCCGACACCATGGCTTTTGGGCGGCAGGTAGAAATCAACATCCCACGCAGGCAAGTTGACGATGACTGGAATTCCGAATTCGCTGCACAATCTCCGCCACAGCAAACGGGATAACGTAGCCACGGGAGCCCGGCGAAACCCCGGATGTTCCAGAAGATATCGCCACCTCCCATACAGTTCATGAAGTGGACTCGGACTACTCACAGTGGACCAAAGCACTCCGAAAAACCTCCAGTTGTTTTGGACCGGGTGGATAATGCGCTCTTGGAGGTCGATGGCGATTGCTTGTGAATGGCCACAACGTTGCGATCCGCCGCCGGTGACATTTCCCTTCTGAGCGCTCCGTGCTGATCAACGACGAAGAATTCATAGCCGAGGTTGTCCAGGAAATCCCATGCGCCATAGGGCGAGAGGCCAACGAGAATGGCACCCGGGGGATACACTTCAAAAATGACTACCGGGTGGCTGGAGTTCAGAATTTTCCTTGCTCCGCGCAGAACCAATTCTTCCGCGCCCTGCACGTCCATCTTGATCACGTCCACATGATTAACAGAGAGCTTCCGAAGCACATTGTCGAGAGATTCTGTTACAACCTCTTCTGCGATTTCCGTGAAGGAATCATCCCTCCCCAGGGAATCGCAGCCCACGTTCGGATGATAGTAAAGCAAGCCCTTTCCGGTGTTCGCCGCGAGCGCCAAAGGATATGGAATGACGTTTGCCGAGGAATTCAAGGTGATATTTTTCTGCAGCACGCGAAATGCTCGAGAAGCCGGTTCGAATGCGATCACACGCCCCGCCTCGCCGACGATTTTGCTCCCGGCAAGCGTGTAGAGGCCGTAACACGCTCCGGCGTCGACAAAGGTCATCCCCGGGGAAAGAATTTGCTCGAGATAAGGCAACTCAGGTTCGTACCGCTCGCGAAAAGCAAAAGCAGGTTTCGCAATACCTCCCCACTCGGGCGGCAGGAACATCCGCAAGTCCCAATTGTCCAGCCTGATGGTCGCGGGCGAACCAAAGACGCATTTCACCCGCCAGGAAATTAGCCGAAGGATGGTACTTAGGGGCGAATGACGAAAGGCTTCCTGATCCCTAAGGTAGAGCCACTTCCTCTCAAACTGCTGTGACCACAGACGCAGGAGTCTCGGCAGGTCTTGCAAATGCCATGAATCCCCATTGCCTAAGCCAGGTGACGAATGAACCGGGAGAGCCGGCGGATCGCCAAGGCTGGATGCAGCAAGAGGCGCGCGCGGTTCGTGAGCGAGTCCAACAGTAGCAGCAGGATTTGTTTTTGCATCAGCGGCCATACGATGGCCTTAGCAACGTTCGTTCCAAGTCCGCCATCCGCGCCATCCGCAGCCCAAGACCGATGAGCACCCAAAAAAGAGAAGCGAGGAATGGGCTTTCCAACAGTAAATTGGCGGCTCCGTAAAAGCAGAACGCAACCTGGGCCAGAACGACAATCCACAGCCACGCAACGCGGGGGTTTTCCACATTCCTATAAGCAGCCCCAGCGGCACTCCAGAAGAAGTAGACGATCAGAGCAAGCAACGGCAGAAACCCAATCAGTCCCATCTTATACAGCACTGTCAGAAACGTATTGTGCGGTCGCGGGTCGTTGTCAAACAGCAAGAGTTCAAAGGCAAAAGGAATCCCGTATCCTTCCCCCGCCAACGGATATTCCTCAAAACGTTTCCAGGCTTCCTTCCAGGCGGAGAGGCGAAACAGCCAGTTGGTGTCCTCGTCGGAATGCAAGACTCCAGAAGCCAGCTCTTGCGCCGAGCGCTCGGCAAAATCGCGGCCTGCTTCCGTGCGAAGAAAGAGAAGGGCCAGGGCGCTGATCAGCACCGTGGCAGCCACAAGCGTTGTCAGAGCCCTGCGGGGTCGCAAAGGCTTCCTGCGAGATATTCCTGCTGTACACAGTCCCATGACAAGCAGAACCGGAAGCGCCACAAAAAGACTGCGGGCGTTTGCAAGCGCTAAACCAAGACAAAACAAACCTGCGAGCATCCATCCCGTACGCGGGCGAAGGAGCCGGTTCGCTATCGCAACGAAGATCCCGACCAGCGCCATCAGAATGTAGGTTCCATAGTAGATGAAGCGTCTTTCTTGTGGAGCAGCAAGGAACCAGCCTAGGCCATTGAGAACGCTCAACCCCGTGCCCAAAAGAAACCAGACGGCCATCCTCTTGATCGACAGCCAGCTTCGAGAGAGATGATGTGCGACGTACAGAAAAAGCGGATACACGACCAGCGCTGCGTCACGCATCACAAAGATTGGGTCGCAATGTTGCAACAAACCTCGCAGCGCGGACAGCGCGCCTGCCGCCACCAACATGGCCAGGAACACGTTCACGGGCAAGGGGACGTGTAGATCCCTTCGTCGCGCCAAGAGATAGATCGAAAGAAATAGGATCGCAAGAACAAGGTCGGTTACGAAGAACGGGGTGCCTGGCCAGTGAATGTAGGAAAAGTCTCTGGTGTAGGCTGCGGTGCAAAACACGAACCACAAGAAGAGTCCTTCGGTTACTGAGACTCTGGCTCGGCGCACGTACCCAAACATCAGGGGCAGCGTCAAACCCGCCAGCAATACCGCTCCCAGGTACGGTTGGTATTCCAGCGGTCCATTCCAATAGGCCTCCCGTTCGAAAACCGGAGTTCGGGTCAAACCGTCGGCGACAGCAATCACGGCTCCCAGGACTGCGATGACCACTAGCCAAGAGTTGATAATGCGTCCTTGAATTTGTCTTCGAATTGAGACGCGGCCAAGCGGTCGGTTTGAAGAGATAAGCGAAAACGTCGCACAGCTATCGCCTAGCGCCTCCGATTGGCTTCCACCCAAACGATCCGGAACAACGCGAAACAAAGGATTCCTCTGTTTCTCAAGTCTGACCCGAAAAGCCACGCCACACCTCGTGAACTAGCGCTATTGTCCTTCTCCCGCCAAGACCGCAGGAATGGTCTTCAACAAAATCCTGCAGTCGAGCAGTAAGTTCCATTTTTCGATATAGGCAAGATCCAGAATCATGCAAATTTCAAAGGAAGGATTCGCGCGGGCCATGACCTGCCAAAGCCCCGTGACACCGGGCTTCACGATGAGGCGCCGGCAATGTTCGGAGCTGTATTGAGCACAGTCTTCTATTGGATGAGGCCGCGGCCCAACCAAACTCATGTCGCCTTTCAGGACGTTCCAAAGTTGTGGCAGTTCGTCGAGGCTGTACTTGCGAAGAAACCTGCCGAAGCGGGTGACCCGAGGATCATCGGCAATCTTGAAGAATGGACCGCGGCGCTGGTTCAGCCGGCGCAGGTTTTCTTTCAGCCCGTCCGAGCCGGCAACCATGGTCCGAAATTTGTAGCAATCAAATTCACGGCCATATTTGCCGACACGCAGCGAGCGATAAATCACAGGACCGCGCGACTCGAGCTTGACGGCAATGCCGATCACCAGCATCAGCGGCCAGAGGAAAAGCAAAGCAAGGGAGGGCACGAATACGTCCATGGTCCGCTTCAGAAGCATCCCCATCCTAACAATGAGCTCGGCGCGCCGTCTAAGGCCATCGCCATCCGCGACACATCGGACAAATGGCTCACGATCGGTCGTCGGCCAATAAGTGTTAAATATCGGGACTTTTGAACTGGTTTGCTTGCGTAGCGGCCAAAGCAGTGCGCCTTCTGCGAGTGGATTGGAGTTTCGTCGCTTGACAAGCATGAGAAGTCACCAGTACGGGTTTCCACGCTGAGGGGGCGTGACACCGCCGCTTTTGCGCCTTGAGAAGCGTCAAGCAACGCACCACAGTGGGACAGAGGACTGCCAATTGAAACTTAGAGATAGCGGGAGAATTCGTCGATGAGGTGGACTCTCTATTTAAAATGCCGGTGAAGACCCTATAGGCCTGCGGAAGTTCTTTGATAAATTCTCTTTGTCAGCCCTCCTGAGATCGCCCAGCGGAGAGACATGGTTCCGAGTTCGAGCAAGCGGCGGGAGAAGGGTAAAAGGCGAAGCGGAAGTTTGATTGTTCCCCTGTGCTTCCTGTATGTCTTTGTTTTGCTGCATTTTCCAACATCAGACTACGCGCACGCGGTGTCGCAAGAACAACAGAGGGAATCCCTGGGCTCGCTGAGCAGCCTTGGGGAAGTATACGTAAACGATTCTGCGGCACCGGTCGAATCCACGATTTTCTCGGGTGACAGACTTCGCACGGGCGAGACCGGCACGGCCACGTTTACCATAAGCGGGAAAGGTACACTGAAAATCTCTCCGCGTAGCGAAGTTGCGTTTCCGGGCAACTACCAGTTCACGGCGGAATTGAAGAACGGAACCGTCGTGTTGAATTCCATCAGCGGACCGAGAGGAATCACCTTGCGTGTCGGAAATTTTGTCCTGGTCTCCTCGATTCGACAACAATCAGCGACCACGAAAATTCAGGGGGCTGCAAACGGTTCTTTCACCGTTTCGTGCCTTGATGGCAGCGTGGGGGTCCTAACTGTAGAGGGAAAGTCCGGACAATTTCTCCAGGCAGGTCAGTCTCTGACTATTTCTGGCGGAGAAGTACTATCCTCTCTATCCCCTGCCACAACTACGAGGGGACACAATTCCCATTCAGGCTGGCTCTATCTTGGTTTAGGAGGAGCCGCGTCCGCCGCCGCAGCAGCCGGATTGGCTCACGGCGGGGGAAAGCAATCGATCAGTCCATCAGCCCCTTAAGGGAAGGCCGCTGGAGCGCTGGAGATCCGACCCGGCGGAAAAAGGGACTCTCAATGCCCGTTGTTATGGCCCTTGCCAGTCAAAGAATAGTATTCAGCAATTATCTGCTCGTAAGCTCGACAAGTGAATCCTGCCAAGTCACCGCGCAGATCAAGTTATTTCCTGGGTCTTTCGTGATTGGAAAGTCGGAAAACGATATCAATGTCTTCCTCGGTTTCAACCGATTGACCAGCCAGCAACGTTTCCGAAAAACGCCACTGCCGAACTGCATTCATGGCCGCTGCCACGAGAAGAGGGGGGCCCTTGACCGACTGCAAGTTCTCCACAGATCCATGACGGTCAATAATAGCGTGCAGCTTGACCGTCCCTTGGATGCCTTGCTGTTTTGCATCTTCGGGGTAAATAGGCTCGATGCGCGAGAGCAACTGGCCCAGCTGGAGAGTCGTTCCCTGGCGTTGTTTTTTCGAACTTCCATTAGGTATTCGAAGGGAAGGATAGGGATCGGCAAGGATTGCAACTGCCCCCGTTATGTTTGCCGGAGTCGCTGGCTGGTTTACCGCCGACACCAAACTTGCTTTACTCTCGGGTTCAGGGGGCCGAACATCATGTGAAGGAAGCGGCACCGGATTCGCAGGCTGCTCGATTTTGGTCTCTAGCTGCGGAGGTGCTGGGGGCGAGCTGGAAGCAGCTTGCTGCTGTGCTTTCTCGACAGGGGACGTATTGACGTTGGTTGAGACACGCGGTAACTCCTTTGTTGAGTGGCCGCGCGTGAGCGCGCTTTCCACGCGATGGCTCGGAGTTTTGACCGTGATCGCCGGTAAACGTTTTTCCGCAGCATTTGTCGGTCGGGGAGAATGTTTCGGCAACGTATCGAGAATGCGCTCGATTTCTTCAACAGTGAGAGGCTCAACAACCGAAGTTTGTGCTTGTGTTTTGCTGGCCGGCGGATTGGGAACCCTTGGAGTTGGGGTTACGGGGGGAGGTGTTACCGGTTTCATCGCTTCACTCAATACCGGCGTTTTCTGCGTCACGTCAGCGATCATTTCAGTCTGAGAATTATGTTGCATCGTCATCAATTTAATAAGCGTCAACACGATGAATCCGGCTAGAAAACCTAAAACAAGAAACGTGTCCCCTCTTCGACGCAGCACTCCAGGACTCCCCTGATCACCTGCTAATCTCCGTCCAGGTCGAAGAGCCTTTCTGTTTGGCAGCATTCCAGTTCGTGCGTAAGTTCTCGGCGCTGGGACAGCAACAGGAGAGAAAAGCGCGGTCTTTCCATGTTTATCAATGGCCTCACTGGAAGTCGAAGCTCCGGGGATTACTTTCTCCAATTGGGGAGCGTTCGGAACTTCCAATCGTGGGTTCTGTTTCTCGCAAACCCAGTCTGTTTGTCCCGGAAGATTATTCGGAGAGGCCTGTGGGGAAATCCAATTTCTGATATATTGACGCGCCTCTTCCGTCAAACCAGGGTACCAGCGTCCGCGAGCACAGCGTTCTGTAAATCGAACCGCGGCGTCCTCTTCCCTACATTCCTGAGCCAATTTTGCAATGTGCAGTCGAATTTTCTCGAAGACTCGCTGATGAGTGCCGGGATCCTTACCATACGGATCCTCGATCTTCCAATCTTCGACCTTGGAATATTCATCAAATGCCAGTTCCCGGGAGCGGCCACTCATGTTGATGACGATATCTACCTGTTCCCAAACTTTGGGCGAGATATTCTTGGACTCCAGACCTTCCACCCAACATCCGTTTCTCATGAGGGTTTGCTTGGTCAATTCAGTGACAAAGCCAGTTGGCGCCAAGCCTGCGGTGAACGCATCGATGGCATCGGAAGCATCAACGCGTGCGATTGCCTCCGCCATCGGGCTGCGGCAGGCATTCCCGATGCAAATGAACAAGACCCTTTTGCGGCGGTATTTGCTCATCAAGAGGTCTCTCTCAAACAAGTAATGCCTGGCGGCTGGGCCTCGCGCCTCGAAGTGCGTCTGGCATGCCCTGGAACTACTCTTGACCAACTCAAGAATCACCTCAAAACCAAATTATAGGCCTGCTCAATACCTCTTTCAATCAGGCAAACACCTGCAAGAATTTAGAGCCCAGCGTAGCGAAGGACGAGGGACGCGCTCTTCCGTCGGCGGGTATTATTGTGCAAATCTATCGATCCCAGATTTGCTGCTACTCTGAGATAAGATGGACATCATCAATCCATACCGTGCCCGCGATTTGGTTATCCAGCTTGTTGCTGACAGACCGGACCACTCTCACGAGCAGAAGGTGAGTATCAGCGAGGGTCGTGAATTCAGCGTGCTGTTCCGACCAATCAGAGGTACCAACGAGGTTTTCCGATGAGACGAAGATCTTGACCATATTGTAGGCATCACACACTTGGAATCTCAGCCCGCTGTCGGTGGTGATCCCTTGCATACGCATATGGCCGGAAAATCGGTACCGCGTTTTCGCTTGAGCAGGCACGTATTGGAACACATGGCCATAATCGATGTTGCGCGACCCATCGAATGTAATTCGAAGTGCACGCACACCTTCAAATACGCCGACAGAGTCCAGACCAACAGCGGCCCCTTTTGCAGGCAGAACACGCCAATCCAGTCCCCCATTGAGAATGTCGGACTCGAAGCTGCCGTTGATAACTAGATTCGAATTGGGCGCTGGCCGTTGTACTTGCGACGGAAATCGCTGCGCCAAGGCAGACCAGGTCTTTGACAGTTGTGCCGTCTCCGCGTGTTGAATGAGGCCATCGAGATAGGGGAAGGCCTCGCGCAAGTCAAAGGGCAAGTTCAGTTGGAGAACGCGAGCCCAAACCTCTTCCGCACTGACGATTTCGCCCCTTTCTATCAGGAGATTCAGGTAGTCAAAGAAAATAGTAGGCTGAGGAGGAAGCATTTCCAGAAGTGCGTTTCTGTCGCGCGTCGCGTTCTTTGCGAGCGTGAAGACTCTCCTTCCGGCAGTGCCATCTTCCTGAAGAACCATTCGTAAGGTGCGAAGAGCCTCCGGAATCTTGCCCGCCCGGACATAAAAATTGGCCAGCCTCCAGTTGATCTCCGGTGAATTGGGAAAGAGGCGCTGAGCGCGCTGTAAAGCGTCAAGAGCATCATTGGAACGTCCTGCCCAATCGTAGCCGGCTCCCAGGTCGGCCCAGAACTGCGCATCGCGCGGGCTCAGGCGTGTGGCATTCTGGTAGAGCTGGACAATTTCATCGGAATTCCCACGATCGGCGTACAAGTGCATGAGGGTTCCCAAGGCGTCGTAGTATTCTGGGTTAGCAGGGTCCCACCTTATCGCCGTTTGAACTGCATTCGGTGACCCCTTTCGAAAATACGCAGCAGCCACCGCTCTTCTCACGGCCAGATAGACGAAGAATAACAAGGTCATCAGCAGGAAAATCCGAATTGCGAAGGTATGCCAGCGTGCTTCTCTCAAGTTCTCTCACCACCCAGGTCAATGGCGAGAATAGCACCATCCCTCTACTGACTCCACCGGTAGTATCGGGTTCGATTTTCTACGTAAAGCGAGCAATGCGGATTGTCTCCCATGTCTGATCGCTCGACGCAAACAGTCTTGAGCGAGGCTCCGAAAGATGTCGGCGCCGAGGTGAGCGCGCTGCCAGCAGTTGATGTTGCCACACCTGCTACAATCATTACCGCAACGCTTTCAGAGGGTACAGGCTGGAAAAGAGGCCCAGTGCCTAAGAGGCGGTTGCCGAGTAGGCCCGGGGAATCTCACCCCGAGCCCCTCACAGAATTCCGGACTTGAACCTCTCGATTCATCCGGCTCGTGCCATCGATTGAGAGCTGCCGCCCTCCGTCAAAACCGGCGGGCTCCTCCTGTTTCCAGTTG
>WNFQ01011028.1_pt1 | contig 12843 bp, 8 predicted proteins | sample 5400171 | NCBI WGS metagenome assembly WNFQ01 (sample SAMN13153356, study PRJNA577476) | soil metagenome | isolation source: 20 cm soil under Madrone tree | place: USA:California | collected 2016-06-14
AAATGGTGCTATATAGCTATTCGACATTCGGCCATATAGCTGGCCAGGGGTGCTGGTTACCAGTCGAGAATTTCAGCCAAGAGGAGAATCCGTTGGACGGCCGACGGCTTCGAATCGGAGGAAAGAACATGAGAAAGATCCAGTCCTTGGGGTTGGGGGTTGTTTTTGTGGCGCTGGTGGCATTGCTGTGCAGCGCGAATCCGGCGTGGGGGCAGGATGTAACGGCGTCGATCACAGGAACGGTATCGGATCCGAGCGGCGCGGCCGTCGTCGGGGCCACGGTTACCGCAAAGTCGGTGGAACGCGGCATCACTTATACGGCCGTGACCAACGAATCCGGGATCTATCGTATCGCGCAACTGCCGGTTGGCAGTTATGAACTCAAAGTGGAAAAGACGGGCTTCTCTTCGGCCGCATACCCTGCATTTGTCCTCACCTTGAATCAAGTCGCACGCATCGACGTCGGACTGAAAGTCGGTCCGGTCACCCAAACGGTTGAGGTAACCGGCGCTGCGCCAGTTCTCAAGACCGAAACGACCCAGGTAGACACCATTATTAATTCGGCCACCAATGAGGCACTTCCCTTGGCCACGCGCAATTACGTCGAGTTAACGTTGCTGGCGCCGGGCGCAGTCACGACGGACCCCAGCAGCTTCAACAACGGAGACAACACTGCCAGTGGCGGCCGGCCTCTGATTAACGGCAATCGTGAGCAATCCAATAATTTCTTGCTCGACGGCATGGACAACAACCAGGTTTCGGACAACCTACTGGGGTACACGCCCGCTCCAGACGCCATCGAAGAATTCAATCTCATCACCAATAACGCTTCAGCGGAGTTCGGAAACTTCGAGGGCGGAGTCGTCAGTGCGACTATAAAGTCCGGGACGAATAGCTACCACGGCGACGTCTGGGAGTTTTTCCGGAATGACAAATTGAACGCGAATAAATGGGAAAATAACTTCGCCGGCACTGCGAAAGACAAACTCCGGTGGAACATGTTCGGAGCAACCCTCGGCGGTCCCGTCCTCAAGAATAAACTCTTCTTCTTTGTTGATTACCAGGGGCAGCGATTTGATCACCCAAGCTCGACGAGTCCGATAACTGTGTTCACGACGGCCGAACGAGGCGGAGACTTTTCGCAGTTGCTGACGCAAAAAGGCGTCCAACTTTACAATCCCTGCGCTGCGGGGACCGGAATCAACGGCGTAGCCTGTACGGCAGCTGGGGTTCGCCAACCGTTCCTGAACAACCAGATTCCAATCGGCATGATCAGCCCTGTTGCCAAGGCGCTGTTTGCTTCGTCCCTGTACCCGACCACCATCAACAATAACTTGCAGCAAAACGCTGTTAATACGACCACCTCGCAGTTGAATGCGAACCAGGGCGACATCAAAGTGGACTACCAACTCTCCAATAAAGACCGCATCTCCGGGCGGTTCTCGCGAGCCTACCAAATCAACCCAACCGCGAATTCGCAGCCGCTCTTGGCTAATGGCTCGTCGACGGCACCGATCTGGAACACCGTCGGAGATTGGTCTCGCGCGATCCGCCCCAACCTGGTGAATGAAGCACGATTTGGTTGGAGCCACGTCACTTTAAACACAGGGTCGAGTTTTAATTCCAATGTCGTGGCCCTGGGTAACCAGCTCGGCATCGGGAATGGCAACCCTTCGGGACTTAATGGGCTGCTAGCCCTGGAGGCCGGCAACCTTCTGAGGAATCTCGGCGACAGAATAATCGCTCAGAGCTTCGATGACCACGTCTGGCAGGCGGAGGATTCACTGTCCTACACGCGGGGTCGTCATACGTTGAAGTTCGGTTTCCAATATTGGCGCGAGCCGATCAAGACTTTTTATTCGGGCAACAATGGTGAGCTGGGTTTCTTGGGCTTCAACGGCACTTTTACTGCCAGCGCAGTGAATAACGCTCTCACCAACACCGGGATTGGTGCCGCGGACTTCTTTCTGGGGTTCCCCTCAGAGTTCGGGCGTGGTCTCAGCTCCGGGAGAACGTGGGAACAGTCAAGCAACATATATGCCGGCTACATCCAGGATATCTGGCGCCTTACCGATCGCCTAACCGTGAATGTTGGTTTGCGCTACGAAGCTCATACGCCGTGGGTGGAAACGAAGGACCAGCAAACGAACTACGATCTCAAGACGCAACAGATCGTCTTTGCGAACCAGAATGGAGCTAGCCGGGCCCTCTACAAAGGGTTCTATGGGGGCAAGGACTTCCAGCCGCGCCTCGGTTTTGCTTGGACGCCAGCGATGCTGGGTGGACACACAGTTGTGCGCGGCGCGTTCACCATTTCCTCTTATCTCGAAGGAACGGGCACGAACCTGCGCTTGCCGATTAACCCACCATTCAACCCCGCGGAGCTCGATGTCTCGTACGCCGGTGCCGCATTGCCGACTACGACGTCCTCAGACGGCATCGTAGGGGCAACCTCAACGGGAACGACTTGCCCGAACAACACTTGCTTTGCCGGCGCGCTGCTGCGTGTCTGGGATCCAAATGTACAGCCTGCCTTGTCGGATCAATGGAACCTAACCATTCAGCACCAATTCTGGGGCAATACCACGTTCCAGATTGGCTACGTGGGCCAACGGGGAACCCACTTGATGGTGCCGTTCTCTTATTCGCAGCGCCAACTGCTTACTCCGAGTGCGTCCTGTCCGGCCCCCTGCACCGGGCCGAGCCCGTTCTTCGCGAAGAACCCTGCGCTCCTGGGCACCATATCCAAATTCATTTCGGGGACCCAGTCGAACGGCAATATGATGTACAACGCATTGCAAGCCGTGCTCCAGAAGCAGATGAGCAAAGGTCTGCAATACCAGGTGGCGTACACCTACTCGAAGTGCATGACCAACAACAGTGGCTACTATGGCTCTTGGGGAGGAGAAGCCACAACCGCTTCCCCGTACTGGCAGAACATCTACAACCCCAAAGCCGAATGGGCGCCATGCTATTACGATGCGACCAACGTCCTCGCGGCGTACGCCATCTATGAAGTGCCCGTGGGCCGCGGCAAGGCCTATGGAAAAGATATGAACAAGGTGGTGGACGCCGTCGCGGGGGGCTGGACCGTCAGCCCGATCATTTCCCTGCGTACGGGTTTCCCCATGAGTCCGTATGGCGATGGCGACCACTCTGGGACAAATTCCCGCAGTTCGCGTCCCAATTGCAACTCCATCGCACAGGTTCAAGGGAGGGTTGCAGGTACGGGCTTCAACGGAATACAGTGGTTTACCAACAAAGGCAATTTCAGCATTCCCGCAGTTGGCACTTTCGGGAGTTGTCCCGCCCAACTCGGTTGGTTGCGTGGTCCAGGCTACGGCGACCTTGACCTGAGCTTGCAGAAGAACTTTCAACTTACGGAACGGTACAAGCTCCAGTTCCGCAGCGATTTCGTGAACGCCTTCAATCACGTCAACCTCAACGCACCGGACACGGGTCTTGGAGCTACCATGGGGCAGATTACAAGCGCGCAAGCCCCGCGGAACATCCAGTTTGCGCTGAAGTTCTATTACTGACCGCAAAGCACGTATAATGGGGCAGGCGCACACCCCCGCCTGCCCCATTTCTTTTATGCTCACGAAGCTCCAGGCCGCAATCATCGTCCCCATCGTTCTCGCGCTGCTTCCCGCAGCAACTTTTTCGCAAGCTCCGGGGAAGAGCACGCCCTCGGCACCATCTTCCACGACGCACGGGGGGCTTGACCTTGCCGAAAAGGGGCACTGCAGGGAAGCGCTGCCTCTCCTTAAGAAGTCCGTGCCTCTGACAGCAAACAAACAAACCAAGCTAAAGATGGGTCTCGCGATAACTCGCTGCGCACTTTCCCTCGGTCAGGTGGAGACCACAGTTAATGCGCTGCTCTGGCTGAATCGGGAATTTCCGAACGATCCCGATGTCTTGTACGTCACCACGCATGCTTACTCCGATCTCTCGGCGCGCGCCTCATTGCAACTCGCGCGGACAGCGGCTTCCTCCTACCAAGCACACGAACTGAACGCCGAGTCGCTCGAAATGCAGGGTAAGTGGGATGACGCCGCTGCGGAATATCGATTGATGCTGGACCAAGACGCACAATTGCCGGGAATTCATTTTCGCATCGGGCGGCTGATACTGTCCAAGCCGGAGACACCGACTACTGCTGCCGACGCCAGGAAAGAGTTCGAAGAGGAACTCAAGATCGATCCCAACAATGCCGGTGCGGAGTACGTTTTGGGTGAGCTTTCTGCTCAAGGGCAGCAATGGGATGAGGCCATCCAACATTTTTCTCGCGCTACAAAGCTGGATGCGGGCTTTGGCGATGCAGTCCTCGGGCTCGGCAGTGCGTATGTTTCCGCGGGAAAATTTTCGGAAGCGATTCCTCCGTTGGAGAGTTATGTGCAGCTTCAGCCCGGAAACCCCGCCGGGCACTATCAGCTGGCGATTGCCTACAGCCGCGCCGGACGGAAGGACGACGCGAAGAGGGAAGCGGCGCTTCAGAAGGAAACTACCGAGAGGCTCGAACAAGAAAAACAGAGAGCCGCAGACGCTCTTCAGAAGCAATCCTCCGGGCAGGGAGCTCAAAAGCCGGAGCCCCAAAATTAGCCGGTCCACAATCCTGAACCTAACGGAGAAACAGGAATGAACAAGAGCCCCGACTGTGGAGCCCGCCGTTGCGCCAAGAACGAGTGAGAAAGACGTTACAAATGCGGGCCTCAAGAATCGGCCGCCTGCACTTTTGTCATCCAGAAGCGGTTTTCTGCGCTCTCCTGTTGACGATGATGGCCGCCGGGCTTATTTGTACCGCACATCTGCATGCCCAAGCTCCACGACCGAGTTCCATACAGTTCACGAATGTAACCGCAGCAGCGGGAATCAAGTTTATCCACTTTAGGGGCAACGACGGAATCCCCATCAATCGAGAGATATTTGGTCCTGGCGTTTGCGTCGCGGATTTCGACGGCGATGGTTTTCCGGACATTTACTTCGTCAATGGACGCGATCTCTATAATCGCGGCGTTTCAGCGCGCAACGCGCTTTATAGGAACAATGGCGATGGCACATTCACGCATGTTACCGAAGCAGCTGGCGTCCCTGGCACGGGCTACGGCCTCGGTTGCGTTTGGGGCGATTACGACAACGACGGATTTCCCGATCTTTACGTGACCCAGTACGGCCGAAACGTGCTGTACCACAACAACGGCAACGGTACTTTTACGGACGTTACCGACAAAGCAGGCGTGGCGGGAACGGAATTCGGCACACTCTTTCACTCCGGGGCCACTTTTTTCGATTACGACCGCGACGGCCGCTTGGATCTCTACGTCGGGGGCTATGTTGACCTTGGGCCTGATAGTCCGCGATACTGCGTCATCAGCGGCGCGCGGACGAGTTGCCCCCCGAGCGCTTACAAAGGCACTCCCGACATTCTGTACCACAACAACGGCGACGGCACTTTCACAAACGTAACCAAGGCCGCGGGAATCTACGAGCCGAAAGGCAAAAATCTCGCCGTAGGGGCGGCTGACTACGACAACGATGGCTGGCCCGACCTGTTCGTGGCTAACGATGGACTCAACGCGTTTCTCTACCACAACGAGGGCAATGGCAAGTTCGATGAAATTGGGACGATCACGGGCATGGGTCTCACCGCCCGCGGCAGTTTGATGGCTGCTATGTGCATTTCGCTGGGCGACTACGACAACGACGGTTGGCTCGATCTCTTCATTACCGATTTCCAGAAAAACTCGGATCATCTTTGGCACAACGATGGAAAGGGCTCGTTTGACGAGGTCAGCGATCAGGCTGGGATCACGGTTCCTACTCGAGAGGTACTCAGCTTTGGCGGCGGCTTCTTCGATTACGACAACGACGGCTGGCTTGATTTATTCATTGCCAACGGCCATGTCTATCCCGAAGTCGAGCAGGTCTCGCCGGACGTGCACTTCAAGCAGATCAACTCTCTGTTCCACAATGAAGGGAACGGCAAGTTCGCGGAAACCACAAAGATCGCCGGTAGTGGATTCCAAACGCCGTTCGTCGGGCGAGGCGTAGCGTTCGCAGACTTCGACAACGATGGTTTCATGGATGTGCTTGTGGGCAACAATGGGGACCCCCCGTTGCTGCTGCACAACGGTGGAGGCAACGGCAACCATTTCCTCAACTTTAGACTGGTCGGCACGAAAAGTAATCGCGATGCAATGGGCGCCCGCATCCATGTTCTAGCTGGCGGGCTCTCGCAAATCCGCGAGATCGCGGGCGGTGGGAGCTACCTTTCGCAAAGTGATCTTCGGGCTCATTTCGGACTAGGGAAGGCCACGAAGGCCGAGACGGTCGAGGTCAAGTGGCCTAGCGGGCTGCGGCAAGTATTTCACGATGTGGACGCCGATAATTTTTATCAAATTCAGGAAGGCTCCGGCGAGTTGGCGCTCCAACGATTTGCGCGCAAGATCTCCAAAGGAGAGTCGCATCCTTGAGGCTTCCCGCTATTCCCAGGTACTTTGATTTTCTTCCACGCAGAGAGTTTCTAAGGATCTTGCTCGGCGCTGCGGCCATGGGACCCGGAAATGTACCTCCCCGAAACCACTGGGGCGGGCTGCGCTTTCTTTGATTACGACAACGACGGTTGGATGGACATCTATCTTGTGAATAGCGGCGCCTGCGACTTCTACAATCCCAATCCGCCTTTGCGTAATGCACTCTACCGCAACAATCGCGACGGCACGTTCACGGACGTTACCGAAAAAGCTGGCGTCCCCGGAAACGCGTACGGCATGGGCGTGGCCGTCGGTGACTATGACGACGATGGTTTTTCAGATCTTTATGTCACCCAATACGGCCACAGCATTCTCTATCACAACAATGGCGACGGCACCTTCACCGATGTCACTGCAAAATCCGGTGTCGCTGCCCCCGGTTGGGCTACCAGCGCCGTTTGGTTCGACTACAACAATGACGGCCGCCTCGATCTCTTCGTTTGCCGCTTCGTTAATTTCAGCAAATCCAAGAATCAATGGTGTGGCAACGTCACCACGCATGAGCGCTGGTATTGCATTCCGCGCGTCTACGATCCCATGTCCTGCTGGCTCTTCCGCAACAATGGCGACGGTACTTTCACGGACGTAAGCAAGGAAACCGGCATAGCCAATTTCATGGCCAAAGCATGGGGTGTTGTCGCCTGCGACATCAACAACGATGGCTGGCTGGACCTGTTCGTCGCGAACGACACGGTCGCCAACTGTCTCTTCGCCAACCGTCAAGGGAAATTTGAAGAAATTGGCTTGGTCTCCGGTGTCGGCTTTAGCTCCTACGGCCGACCGCGTTCGGGGATGGGAGTCGATGCCGCCGACTACGATCAGGACGGCTGGGTCGATCTCTTCGTTGCAAATGTTGATCAAGAGATGTTTTCGCTTTACCACAACAATAAGGATGAGAGCTTTCGTGATGTTGCGCTTCCCACAGGCATAGCGTCGGCGACCAAACTTCTCAGTGGTTGGGGACTGAAGTTTTTTGATTTTGATAACGATGGTGACCTGGATTTGCTGCTTTGCAATGGCCACCCGGATGATCATATCGAAGGGCGCGTGACGGGCGTGACGTACCGCGAACCCATGCTGCTTTTTCGCAATACGGGTAATGATTTTAAGAATGTCAGCGGTCAAGGCGGCTCGATCTTTTCGCAAGCCCTGGCGGCGCGGGGCATGGCTTTGGGCGATTTCGATAACGACGGCGCCGTTGACGTGCTGATCTCCATCAATAACGGAGCGCCGGTGCTGCTTCGCAACAATGCTGGAAAACAGAATGACTGGCTGGGCCTGAGACTTGTGGGCAAGAAGTCAAATCCCGATGCGGTCGGTGCGCGAGTTACGTACCAGGCCGGGGATTTAAAGCGGCACCAGATGAAAGTGGGCGGAGGCAGCTATCTCTCTTCGCATGATCCTAGAATGGTGCTTGGGCTGGGCAAGCGGGAAAAGTTGGAGTGGCTCGAAGTGAAGTGGCCGATGCCCGGAGGCACGACGCAGCGCTTCACGGGGCTGCCCATAAATCGGTACATCACCATCGTCGAGGGTGAGGAAAAATGGAAATAGGCCGTTGGCAAATGGCAATAAATTTTGCGGCGACCCGAGAATAGACGAAGCACCCACGGAGAAGCGGGTTTGCTCAGGAGTTCAGAAATGCGGCAACTTCATTGTTGAATTCATCTTGAGCTTCAATATTGGAGAGGTGTGCGGCGTTCAGTTCGGCGTATCTCGCGCCGGGAATCTGCTGCGCGAGAAAACGACCGTCGGCGGGAGGAGTGGCCGGATCGTGGGCTCCCGCGATCACGAGAGTGGGAGTGCGAATCTTGTTCAATTGTTCGCGGCAATCGAAATCGCGAACGGCGGCGCAACACGCTACATAGCCATCCGGATTTGTTTCTTGGAGCATTTTGAGAATGCTTGCTGTCGTCTCCGGCGCTTTCTGGCGGAAGGCGGGCGTAAACCATCGTTCGAGAATCGCGGAAGCGACCGATTTCATGCCTTTTTTTTGAACCGCTTCGATACGCCCATTCCAAGTTTCCGCGGTTCCAATTTTTGCCGCAGTGTTACTGAGCACCAGCTTGTTCAGGCGCTCGGGCGCGTTGAGCGCCAGCCACATGCCGATCATTCCGCCCATAGAGAGACCGCAGAAATGGACGCTGTCCAAATCCAGCGCATCCAGCATCGCGATGACATCTTTTGCGAGCAGTTCGATCGAATAGGAGCCCGGAGTGGGCGGGGACTGGCCGTGACCTCTCGCGTCATAGCGCAAGACGCTGAGCTTCTTGCGAAACTCGTGCGCTTGTGGATCCCACATGGAATAATTGGCGCCAAGCGAATTCGAGAACGCCAGCACCGGCGAACCGCTCTGGCCCTCCAACGCATAATGAATGCGGGCTTCGCCGGACTTAAGGATGGGCATCGAGCTTATTTTTCTCCTGCGGGAATTTTGTTCTCTGCTCACGTGCTGGCCAGGTATTGAAAATTCCTGCATCACGGAATCGCGGTGTGATGCTAGACGCGTTCCAGAATCAGGGCAATTCCTTGGCCCACACCGATGCACATGGTGCAGAGCGCATATCTGCCGTTGGTTCGCAAAAGTTGATAGAGGGCCGTGGTTACGAGCCGCGCGCCGCTGGCACCCAAGGGGTGCCCGAGAGCAATCGCGCCGCCGTTCGCGTTCACGTGCGTCGCCTCGTCCGGAATTCCCAATTCCCGCAAGACAGCCAGCGCCTGTGACGCGAACGCTTCATTCAATTCCACGACGTCCATTTGCCCAAGCGACAATCCTGCTTTCGCCAGAACTTTTCGTGTCGCTGGAACTGGACCCATGCCCATGATTCGGGGAGCGACGCCAGCCGCAGCCGCAGCAACGACTCGAGCTCTTGGCTTCAATCCGTGGCGTTTCAACGCGGCCTCTGAGGCCAACAGCAATGCACAAGCACCGTCGTTCACGCCCGAAGCATTGCCGGCAGTAATCGTGCCGTTTGGTTTCACGACCGGTTTCAATTTAGAAAGCGCTTCGAGCGTTGTGTCCGGTCGGGGATGTTCATCCTGCGAGAAAAGCAGAGGTTCGCCATTCTTTTGCGGCATGGACACAGCAACGATTTCCTGTTTCAACTTGCCGCTGCGAATGGCTTCGGCCGCGCGTTGCTGGCTTCTCAGCGCGAACATATCTTGATCCCGGCGCGCGATGAGAAATTCTTCGGCGACGTTTTCCCCGGTTTCCGGCATGGAATCCACGCCATACGTTGCTTTCATACAAGCGTTTATGAATCGCCAGCCAAGCGTGGTGTCTTCCATTTTCATGGAGCGCGAGTAGGCGCTATCCGCTTTGGCCACGACGAAGGGCGCGCGCGACATGCTTTCGACGCCGCCGGCAATCAAGAGATCGGCTTCGCCAGACTTGATGGCTCGCGCGGCCGTTGCGACCGCGTCCATGCTCGAGCCGCACAGCCGATTGACCGTTGTGCCCGGTACTTCCTTGGGTAGACCTGCGAGCAAGAGCGCCATCCGAGCAACATTTCGATTGTCTTCGCCTGCCTGATTGGCACAGCCGTAGACGACATCGTCCACGGCGTTCCAATCGACGCCAGCGTTACGCTCGACGAGGGCCTTAAGAGGAATCGCCGCGAGATCATCGGTGCGAATCGAGGCAAGTGCTCTACCATAGCGCCCGAAGGGCGTTCGGATGGCGTCGCAGACGTAGACAGTCTCCATGTTTGTCCTTGGAATTTCAGTGACACCTATCTTATACGGAAGAGCCGCGACGCGCGCTATTCGCCTGAATTTCTGGCCTGCGATTTGATCATTGAACGGGAGTACCCCCGCCCCATACCCCAGCAATTTGCAAGAATATCAAAACAAAGGTTTTACGAAATTTGCATTCATAAATACCTGATTTTAAAGGAGATGTTTTTGGTTGGTCAAACGGGGAAGCAGCGAAAGCGGAGGTCAAAAAGAGAGCGGGAGCAAGCTCCCCTACTCCATACGTAGTTATCTAAAGCGTCAAGTATAACATATTCTCAGGAAACGTCAATAAGAAAAATGTTTCCGGTGGACTTCGCATTATTCAATGTCGGCAGGAGTTACTCGTAGCGGAGGGCATCGACGGGATTGAGGCGCGCGGCGCGGTCGGCGGGGTAGAGTCCGGCGACTAGGCTGACGATGATGGCGAAGGCGATGGCGCCGAGCGCGAGCCACCAGGGAATGTAGGATATTTTTACGCCGGGCAAATTCTGGCCGTGAAGATAAATGGTCGTGCCCCACGTCAGCGCGGAGCCAATCAGCCAGCCGAGGGCGACACCGAAGAAGCCGCCGAATAACCCCATGGCGCCGGCTTCCGCGAAGAGAAGGCTGCGTACGTCGCGGTCGGTCGCGCCAAGCGCTTTCAAAATGCCGATTTCGCGGCGACGTTCGAGGATGGCCATCACCAGAGTGTTGATGATGCCGAGAGAAGCGACGGTGAGCGCGAGGCTTCCGAAGAGGCCGAGGAACAGATCGAAGACCGTGAAGACGAGGCGGAGACTCTTGGTGGCGTCCAGCAAAGAAAACGTAGCAAAGCCCATCTGTTTGATCGACTCTTCAACTTGCGGCACGTCCTTGGGCGAACGGACGCGCACGGTCATCGCCATGTAAGAAGGCTTTGCGGAATTACCGGAGAGAAAAGCCTGCAAGTCGTCCGGCTGAGCGACATGGAGTTGCTCCGCGGTTTTGAGCGGGAGGTAAACGCGCGCGCCTCCGAAACCGCCAATCCCCGCCGAGGGGTCTGACTCGGTAATACCCACGATGCGCACGTTCCTCTCACGCGGGACGATCGAGATGCCACCCGGTTTACCGGAGCCCATCATGGTATCGAGAAGGGCTTCGTCGTTGTCCGCGGCTTTCGAAAGGGCGGCGCGCTCCGCATATCGCAAGGTCAATTCTTTTCCGATGAGCGATGGCGGCTGGTCGGAAAGCACTTTTGCAAAGTCGATTTGGAGAATTGCTTCATTGGCGGTCGGCGACGAAAAAAACGCGCCCTTCATGCCGTCAAAAGCGCCGCTGGAGCGCGAAGAATCGGGCAGGCCGAGAACGGAAGTCGATTCCGACTTGCCCGCATAGCGCACGTCGGTGACGAACCGGATTTGCGGATAGACCTCCGTCACGTTGGAGAGCTTGCTGAATTGCTGACGCGCGTCGTCGTCCAAGGCGCGCGATTCACGCTTTGGCGCTGAATCCGGCGACGGAGGTTGCCGCGGTCCACGAAAATTGCGCTGCGAGGTAACGAAGACGGCGTCGAACAAACCCGAGCGCGCGAGGCGCTGTGAGGCAAGTGTCTGCAGCCCGACGCCGAGCGAAAGCATAGCCACGAGGGAAGCAACGCCGACAGCAACACCCAAGGTCGTGAGCGAGTTGCGAAGCACAGCTTCACGCAAATTGCGTACCGCCAGCTCGCTCAGATCTCGCGTTTTCAACGCCGCACCCCGTCACTGACGAGTCGTCCATCGGAGAGCAGCGCGATGCGATTTGCGAACTTCTCGGCGAGGGGCCGTTCGTGCGTGACCATGATGATGGTCATCCCGAGGGAATCCTGGAACTCCCGTAACAGAAGAAGAATCTGTTCGCCGTTGAGGCTATCGAGATTTCCCGTCGGCTCGTCCGCAAACAAAATGGCCGGACGATTTACGAGAGCGCGCGCCAGTGCGCCGCGCTGCTGCTCACCGCCAGATAGCTCGCTCGGCCGGTGCCGCCTGCGTGGGCCAAGCCTCACGCGCTCCAGCGCCTCGGCCACGCGGGATTCCCGGTCGCGACGATCCACTTCCGCCAGCCGCAACGGCAACTCGACATTTTCTTCGAGCGTCATGCGCGGCAGCAGGTTAAACGACTGGAAAACCATCCCGACCGTCTCGCGGCGATACCGTGCGAGTTCATCCGGTTCCAATGCGGCCAGGTTGCGTTCCCGCACGCGGATCGCTCCAGAGGTGGGGCGGTCAAGCCCGGCCATCATGCTCAACAGCGTTGACTTGCCAGAGCCGGAGCTTCCCAAAAGGGCCAGAAATTCGCCTTTCTCAACGGTGAGGGAGACGTCGTCGACGGCGCGAATGACAGTTTCGCCCAGCCGATATTCCCGAAACACACTCTCAGCCTGAATAAGCGTGGGGGCGGCGGGCATAGTTGGGCTGCTCAATCGTATTACGCAGAGAAGACGCAGAAGTTACGCGGTGATCTTGGCACCCGTGAAGGGATTCGCCAAGCCCGGATCGAGCGAGCAATGTGTGCGGGCAGGCATTTCCCATTAAAAAATACTCCGCGGACCACCAAAGCCACTTGCTACTTTTGTTTGATA
>WNFQ01008893.1_pt1 | contig 12842 bp, 11 predicted proteins | sample 5400171 | NCBI WGS metagenome assembly WNFQ01 (sample SAMN13153356, study PRJNA577476) | soil metagenome | isolation source: 20 cm soil under Madrone tree | place: USA:California | collected 2016-06-14
TGATCGCGATGTACGATGCGTTCGACGACCGCGCCGGAATTCTCCTCGTCGTGGGGACCGGCTCGATCGCGTACGGCCGAAGCCCGGCCGGGGAGATCGTTCGTTGCGGCGGGTGGGGTCCCGTGTTTGGCGACGAGGGCAGCGGCGGCTGGATCGGAAAGCGCGCGTTGAGCATCGTCGCCGCCTCGAGCGACGGACGTGAGCCAGCGACAGCACTTCTCTTCCCCATTCTGGCCGCGACCCAGTGCGAGGACGTGGAAGACCTCATTCCGTGGGCGGCGGCAGCCGATGCTCGCGCGTTTGCTTCACTCGTGCCCGTGGTGCTCGGAGCGGCTGCGGCTGGAGATCCGCGCGCCAACGCGCTACTCACTCTGGCCGCCGAAGAGCTTGTGCTCCACATTCGCGCGCTGGCGCGTCAGCTATTTACCGACGAGCGTGCGGCGGTTGCGGTTGCGTTCAGCGGCGGTTTGATGGAGCGCGGCTCGCCGCTCAGGAAGCGGCTGGAGCAGCGCCTGAAGTCCGCGGTGCCGGGGGCACAGATTCGATCGGAAGAAGTCCTTCCTGCGCGAGGAGCACTTCGGGCTGCTGCTCGGAGAATTCACCTTCCCACCTAGCCATAACGACCGTCGCCAGACAGTTGCCGATCAGGTTAGTGCTGGTGCGCGCCATGTCCATCAGCGCATCGACACCAAGGATGATCGCGACACCTTCACGTGGAAGCCCGAACGTCGCCAGAGTTCCCGATAGTATGACGAGCGACGCGCGAGGAACCGCGGCGACGCCTTTGCTCGTGATCATGAGCGTCAGCATCATGAGGAGCTGAGTTGTCAGCGTCATCGGAACGCCTGCCGCCTGCGCCACGAAAACCGAGGCTACCGCGAGGTAGAGCGTAGATCCATCGAGATTGAAGGAGTATCCGGTCGGCATCACGAACGCGACGATGCGCCGCGGGACGCCGATCGCTTCCATCGACTGCATCGCGAGCGGAAGCGCGGCCTCCGACGACGTCGTCGAGAAGGCGATCAATGCCGGCGATCTCACCGCGCGAATGAATCGCCGCAGCGGTACCCGAAAGAGAACGGCTACGGGTAGCAGCACTACGAGGAAGAAGACGACGAGCGCCGCATAGAGCGTCAGAATCAGCTTGCCCAGGTTGAAGAGAACGCCGAGCCCGTTCTGTCCGACCGTCACGGCGATCGCGGCACCGATTCCGAACGGGGCGAAGCGCATCACGATCATCGTAAACTTGAACATCACATCGGCGAGACCTTCGCAGCCGGCGAGAACGATCTCCTTGGAACGGCCCTGAACTTTGGACAACGCCACCGCGAAGATCACCGCGAAGAAAACCACCTGCAGAACCTCGTTCTTCGCCGCGGCGTCGAAGAAGCTGGTGGGGACGAGATGCTCGAGAAATCCGGCCCCCGTCTGCGTGTTGTGAGCGAGCTCCTTGCCGGCGTCGGCTGACGCGGAAAGCACGACGCCATCGCCGGGACGCACCAGGTTCACCGCGACAAGCCCGATTATGAGGGCGAGGGTGGTCACGATCTCGAAGTAAATGATCGATTTGAGCGCGAGCCGTCCAACGCGCTTCATGTCGTCGCCGTGCCCCGCGATTCCCACGACCAGCGTTCCGAAGATGAGCGGGACGATGATCGACTTGATCATCCGCAGAAACACCGTGGACACCGGCTTGAGCGTCATGGCAAAGGCCGGAGCGAACGTACCGATGAGCACGCCGGCGACCATCGAGATGATGATCCACGATGTGAGGGGAACGCGGCGGATATTTCTGTAGATCATAAGCGTCAATGAAAGTAGTGACTAACTGCAACCGAACTGGTGCCAGTCACCAGTAGCACAGTTGGTGGCTGCCAGTTCAGGACGCCGGGACTTCACTCTACGGTGTTATGGGACAGGCATTGGCCTGTACCCCGAATAGCAACAGTAACGTCCGGACGTAGTGCACCATCATCTGACCACTCTGCCACACACAGCTGGCACCCGTTCAGTTGCAGTTCAAGCGAGTCGTTAACGCCTGATGGGCGGCGGCGGCTCGATGGGAACCGGCGGGCCGTGCCGTCTGAGCGTCGAGTGCCCGTACCCGTACACCACATAGAGCACGAGGCCGATCGTGAGCCACCATCCGAATCTCACCCACGCCATGTGCGGCAATCCCTTCATCACGAACAGGCATAATCCCGCACCCACGATTCCGACAAAATGGACGAACGGCACCCTGAACGGACGGGGGCGATCCGGATCTGTGTAGCGCAACACGATTACGCCGGTGCAGACCAGCGTGAACGCGAACAGTGTTCCAATGTTCGTCAGGTCGTAGGTTTCGCCCGCGTCCCCGATCAGAGACCAGAGCGCCACGAAGACTCCAGTGAGAATCGTCGTGATATAGGGCGTCCGGTATTTCCCGTGAACCTTGCTCGCCCAATGCGGGAGCAGTCCGTCGCGAGCCATCGCGAAGAAGATGCGTGGCTGTCCATACTGAAAAACGAGTAGCACTGCAGCCATCGAGAAAACGGCTCCCAGCGCCACGATCTTGGCGATGTTGGTCATTCCCGTTGCCTTGAGCGCGAACGCAAGGGGATCAGCCGCCGTTCCCAGCTGCTGATACGGCACCATTCCCGTGAGTACGTACCCTATGATGATGTAGATCACGGTGCAGATCGCGAGTCCCCCCAGGATACCAATAGGAAGGTTTCGCTGCGGATTCTTCGTCTCTTCGGCGGCGGTGGAGATCGCGTCGAAGCCGATATAGGCAAAGAACACGATCGCCGCTCCCTGATGGATTCCTGTAAACCCATTGGGTGCGAAGGGATGGTAGTTCGCCGTATTGATGTGCTGTGACCCCATCACAATGAAGAGCGCGAGGACAATCAGCTTGATCGCGACCATGATGTTGTTCGCCCGGGAGCTCTCCCGAACCCCCAGCATCAGCAGCCAGGTGATCAGCGCGACAATCGCGAACGCGGGCACGTTGATCAGGATCGGAATTCCCGCGATGCGAGGCGCGGTGTCGAGTAAACCGTGGATCTCCGGATTCGAGCTGAGGAGCGCCGTCCGGTAACCAGTGGTCAGCCATATGGGAATCGACACCCAGTCGCCGACGAGCGACTTGAAGTAGTCACCCCACGAGATCGCGACAGCGACATTCCCGACCGCGTACTCGAGGATCAAATCCCAGCCGATGATCCAGGCAACGAGCTCGCCGAGCGTCGCATAGGAGTATGCGTACGCACTGCCAGCCTGCGGAATCATCGACGCCAGCTCGGCGTAACATAGACCCGCCAGACCGCACGCGGCGCCAAGCAGCAGGAAGGAAATGACGAGGGCGGGACCCGCTCCCACGCGTATCACATTCCCCGCGGCGTCTACCTGCCCCGCCGCCGCCGAGCCGATCGATCCAAAGATGCCGGCTCCGATCACCGCTCCGATCGCGAGCATGATCAGATCGCCCGCGCCCAGTACTCGCCTCAAGCCGTTCGGATTCTCACCCTCTGCCAGAAGCGCTTCGATCGGCTTCCGTGCGAACAGCGATCGGATCATGTCAGGTCAGAAAAAGTTTACCCTGGCGGGGCAAACCGCCAGGGTAATGTTGTCAATCAAAGTCTCAGGCTTCTCCACTCTTCACGCGCATCGCGTAGAATGACCGCCACACAAACGTCACCGAGATGAAGAAGAAGATCGCCGCCAGAATCCGTGTCAGCGTGGCGCCCTTGTCTGCAGTGAGTGAGACGGCAAGCTCCACCGCCAGCAGTCCGAAGAGCGTCGTGAACTTGATGATCGGGTTGAGGGCGACCGACGATGTGTCCTTGAACGGATCGCCGACGGTATCTCCAACAACCGTAGCGGCGTGAAGCGGAGTCCCTTTCTGCTTCAGCTCCACCTCGACGATTTTCTTGGCATTGTCCCAGGCGCCGCCGGCGTTGGCCATGAAGATCGCCTGGAATAACCCGAACAGCGCGATCGAGATCAGGTAGCCGATGAAGAAGTATGGCTCGACGAACGCGAACGCGAGCGTTGCGAAGAACACCGTCAGGAAGATGTTGAACATTCCTTGCTGTGCGTATTTCGTGCAGATCTCGACGACCTTCTTGCTGTCCGCAACTGACGCTTTCGCTGAGCTCGCGAGATTGATGTTGGCCTTGATCGGTGGTGACCGCTTGGGTCGATGCGCCCGTGAACCAGTAAATCATCGCTCCGCCGGCGATCAAGCCGAGCAGGAACGGCGGGTGCAGGATCGAGAGGTTGGCTATGAACTCCGGCTGCAGCCCATGCGTAAGTCCGAGGATGATCGAGAAGATCATCGTGGTGGCGCCCACGACCGCGGTGCCGATGAGAACGGGTTTGGCGGTCGCCTTGAATGTGTTGCCGGCCCCGTCATTCTCCTCGAGCAGATCCTTCGCCCGCTCGAACTGGGGATCGAAACCGTATTCGGTTTTCAGCTGCTGCCTGATGCCGGGGACCTGCTCGATCTGTGATAGCTCGAATATCGATTGGGCATTGTCCGTAACAGGACCATACGAATCGACCGCTATGGTCACCGGACCCATGCCCAGGAATCCGAAAGCAACGAGACCAAACGCGAACACCGCCGGCGCGATCATCAACGTGCCAAAGCCGGTGGTGCTTACGAGGTAGCCGATCGCCATCAGCGACATGATCGCCATGCCGATCCAGTACGCGCTGAAATCTCCGGCCACGAGTCCGGACAGAATGTTGAGCGACGCTCCACCCTCTCGCGACGACGTCACGATTTCCCTGACGTGACGCGAGTCCACCGAGGTGAACACCTTTACGAGCTCAGGAATGATTGCTCCGGCCAGCGTGCCGCAGGTAATCACGGTTGACAGCTTCCACCAAAGGGAGCCATCGCCGAGATCGGGTAGTAGCAGGTAGGACACGAGGTATGTGAGCGCAACGGAGAGCAACGACGTCAGCCACACGAGCGACGTCAGCGGCGACTCGTAGTTCATCTCGTCGGCGTTGACGTATCTCGCTCTGGCGACCGCCTCGTTGATCAGATAGGAGAGTCCGCTCGCCACCACCATCATGATGCGCATCACGAAGAACCACACCAGCAGCTGCACCTGCACTGAAGGCTCCCGCACGGCGAGGACGATGAAGGAGATAAGCGCGACACCGGTCACCCCGTATGTCTCGAACCCGTCGGCGCTCGGGCCGACCGAGTCTCCGGCGTTGTCGCCGGTGCAATCCGCGATTACGCCGGGGTTCCGGGGGTCGTCTTCCTTGACGTTGAAGACGATCTTCATCAGATCGGCGCCAATGTCCGCGATCTTGGTAAAGATTCCACCCGCGATGCGCAGCGCGGCCGCCCCGAGCGACTCACCAATCGCGAAGCCGATGAAGCACGGGCCCGCATAGTCGCCCGGGATGAAGAGCAGGATGAAGAGCATGATCACCAGCTCGACACTGATCAGGAGCATGCCGATGCTCATTCCGGCCTTGAGCGGGATCGAATAGCACGGGAACGGCTTGCCGCGAAGACTTGCGAAGGCCGTGCGCGAATTCGCGAACGTGTTGATCCTGATGCCGAACCACGCCACACCGTAGCTGCCCGCGATGCCGACGAGGCTGAAGAGCAAAATGATCGCAACTTTCATTGGCGCAAACTCCAACAGGAATCCGAAGTACAGGAGGATTACGAAGCCGATGAAGAGGTCGAGAATGAGAATGAACTTGCCCTGTCGGGCATGCGCTTGAGCTGGCTGTAGAACACCAGACCGAACAGAAGTCCGAGCGCGCAGATGACGAGTCCACCCATGAGCAGAGAGCGCCCGTGGATGCCGCCCAGAAAGCTCACCTGGGACAGGTCCGGGATTACGAGGTTCGCTTCTCCGCCCGCCTTGTGCTCTACGGGGACCGCTTGCGCCGTGCCCGTTGCCGCCGCGGCGATCGCGCTGTCGGGGCGATTCTCTCCGACTCCCTGCGCGGCTCCCCTCGCGGCGAAGACGGCAAGCATCGACAAAACCAGAAAAAGGGTACCACAAAAACCTGCAAACTTCCGATTCATTCTGAAATCTCCAAGGGTGAAATACGGCCGGCTCGAGTGGAGTCGGCCTTCGTGCTCAGCGTGCTGGTGCGGATTCAACTTTGCGCCAGATGAAGTAAACGGGAACGCCGAGCAGTACGATCACGAGCCCGAAAAGAGCCTGGGTTCGCGTCTGGTCCGCGATCAGCAGAATCACAGCAATTGCCGATGCGAGAATGATGTACAGCGCTGGCAAAACGGGGTAGCCGACAACTTTGTAAGGACGTTCGGCGTCCGGACGCAGCTGACGGAGCCTGAAGAGGCCGACTGTGGTCAGCGCGTAGAAGATCAATGCGGCAAAGATGACGTAATTGAGCAGCTGCCCATACGTTCCGCTGAGACAGAGGAGACTTGTCCAGACTGACTGCGCAATCAATGCTGCCGAGGGGACATTGTGGCGATTCAACGTGCCGGCTTTCGCGAAGAACAACCTGTCGCGCGCCATCGCGTAGTAGACGCGCGCGCCCGACAGAATCAGTCCGTTGTTGCAGCCGAATGTCGAGATCAGGATCGCCGCCGCCATGATCGACGCGCCCACCGCGCCGAAAACTGTTTCGACGACCGCGCTCGCCACCCGGTCTTGCGTGGCATACTGAATCCCGCGCTCCATAGCCGTGGCGCCGTTCGGCACTCCATGGAGTGGCAGCACGTTGAGGTAGGAGATGTTTGCGAGAAGGTACAGCAGGCAGACGAGACCCGTTCCGTAGATGAGTGCGCGGGGGAGATTTCTCTGCGGCGAGTGAACCTCCGCCGCGGCGAAGGTCACGTTGTTCCACGCGTCACTCGCGAACAGAGAGCCTACCAGCGCTGATCCGAACGCGATGACGAACGCCGGAGTGAACGCGACCGGATTGAAGTTTCCGTTCGCGAAGTTCGCCGCGATCGCCTCCGGATGACGGCCAATCGTGAGTCCGAGGAGGATGAGCGCAGCGAGGGCGCCGGTCTTCACGATGGTCAGCGTCGTCTGGACAATCTTGGCTTCCTTGACGCCGCGCAGATTGATCCAGGTGAGAACCCAGATGCTGATGACGGCGATCAACCGCTGCGGTGACAGTCCGAGCTGCACGGGAGCGCCAGAGAGCGTGAAGTCCAATTGCGGGAACCAGCTGTAGCGGTCAGGCGTGATGCTGGGCCAGAGCACTCCGAGGAATTTCCCGAACGCGACGGCGACGGCTGCGATGGTGCCCGTTTGGATCACGACAAACAGGGTCCAACCGTAAAGAAAGCCCATGAGGTGACCCATGGACTCCCGGAGAAAAACGTACTGGCCCCCGGCTCGGGGATACATCGCCGCGAGCTCTCCGTAGGCGAGCGCGCCGAAGATGGTCACAACGCCGGAGACAATCCACGCCATGAGCAGCCAGAACGGCGAATTGACGGTCCGCGAGATCTCGGCCGAGACGATGAAGATTCCCGACCCGATCATCGAGCCCGCGACCAGCATTGTCGCGTCGGTGAGCGTCAGCGCCTTGACGAACTCGCGCGACGATGGAGTCTCGGCCGTGGCAGTCGTGCTTGTCAACGCGCTCCCTCAGTGCTCGGTTTCTAGCCGGTGTTTCCCCCCCCGTACAGCGGGCAGAAGTTACCGTCCGACCACTCTTTTTGCTAGTCGAGCCGGGCCCGCGGATCGAGACCTGCGGGCCAACTGCTACTACGGACCGCTTCGGATCGAGGGCTGCGAACCAACTGCTACTACGGATCGCAGACTAATTGCGGATTGGGGGACTAACTGCGAACTAAGGACTCGCAGCCGATGACGCATATAGTTCACGCCGTAATAAGTCCTCACTCCGTAATTAGTCTCCCAATCCGCAGTTAGTCTGCGATTCGCAATTGCAGTTGGCCCGCAGTCCTCAGTCATTAGTCCGCAGTCCGCAGCTTTAGAAAATGAAGTGCACGTCGACGGTGTCTCTCATCGGAGTCCCGTCGGCGTGAACCCCGGGCCGAAAGCGCAGCGACCGTAGCACTTCGTCGAGTCGCCGGTTGTAACCGCCATCCTTTGATGGATTGAACGAGATCAGCCTCGCATTCCCTTTCTCATCGACGTCGAACCAGGCGATTAGATGGTATGGCTTGATTCGATCCGGCGCAGGGAGTGGAGGAATGAATAGATCTCTGAGAGTCGGTGGATAATCCTTTCCCGGACCACCGCCCGTCCCGGGGCCGACGCTGCTGCCGCGTCCTGTGCCCACGCCCGATCCCACACCGCCGCCAGAGCCCGGACCCGCGCCCGTGGTACCGGTGCTGCCGCTGCTTTCGCCGGTGCTCGTCGTCGTCACCGCGGAGTTCGCCGGCGGCGTTGGAACGGCCGGAGATTCCACCTTCGGCACCGGATCTGGTGGTTTCACCGGCGGCACGGTGAGCGGTTTGGGCTTTGGCATTACCGTCGGATCCGATCTCACGCGCACGAACTCCAGGTGCTCTTCCCGGGAGCCCGAACCATTCATTCCGCCTCCCCCACCGCCAGCCGGCCCCGGACCGCCGCCGCCAAGCACCGGATCATGAGTGAAATTCGACGACCCCACGATTGGCGCCAGAATGAGAAAAAGGATCACTGCGTGTATGAGCAACGACGCAATGACCCCTTTCCACTGTTTTTCCTTCTTTTGCCGCTGCTCGAAGGTGGGATAAAGCGTAGCTATTTCACATCCTTCGGCGTAGCGGCAATTACCTTGACGCCGGAACCGCGCGCCACATCCATCGCCGTGATCACATCAGAGTACTTCACTGCCGGATCACCCTTCACGAAAATGATCTTGTCTGGCCGCGGATCGTAAATCTCCTTGAGCTTCCGCCCGAGGTCGGCCTTCGACACCGGCTGCGAGTTGATCTTGAACGTATTCCCTGGCAGCACCTCGAGCACGATCTGCGACGGCGGCGGACCTGACTGATCCGGCTGCGGGGTTGGATCCGGCAGCTGAAGGTCGAGCGCCTTGCGCGACATGGGAATCACCATCATGAAGATGATCAACAGCACCAGCAGCACGTCGATCATCGGAGTGACGTTGATCTCGTTCGACAGGCCGCTGCCTGGATTTCCTCCGGACATGGCCATTATTTCTTCCCTCCCGCCGGTGCAGCTGGCGCATTGAAGAGATTGTCAGTCTGAACCGCTGATACCGTCCCCGGCCGCTGATCGGTGATCATGCCCGTTACGCGCACATCGTTGTGAGCCGCGATGTCCAGCGCGTCCAGAACTTTTCCGTACTGCAGATCCTTGTGCGCCTTGACGTAAAGAAGCTTGTCTTCCGTGCGGTTCTCGAAGATAGCTTTCAGCCGCTGGGCAAGCTCGGCGTTCGGAATAGCTTTCTTGTTCAAATAGTACTGCCCGTTCGCATCGATACCGAGGACCTGATCCTGATCCTCCTCGGGATGCGGCTTCAGATTGACGCCGGTCGGCGGAATCGCCTGGAAACCGGCGGTGATCGCGGGGATGACGAGCATGAAGATGATCAACAGCACGAGCATCACGTCGATCATCGGCGTCACATTCGGTGACGCCTTTACGCCCCCCGCGGTACCAGCAGACATTGCCATAACTCAACCCTCCTCGGGTTTACTGCGAGATCGGTGAGTTGCCCGCTGTCGCCGTCGTGTTGAACTCGCGCGTGAAGCGGGATCTGCCGAACTCACCCGTGCCGGAGACGTTCTTGATCATGTAGTCGATCATCTCCTTCGAGGTGTACGTCATCTCAGCGGTCAGATTGTCGATCTTGATCTGGAAGTAGTTGAAGAGCCACACTGCCGGGATCGCTACGACGAGACCGAAGGCAGTCGTGATCAGCGCCTCGGACACACCGGATGAGATCGAGGCGAGACCACCCGAGCCCGACGCGGCCATTGCGGCGAAGGAGTTCACGATTCCCATCGTGGTGCCGAGAAGTCCGACGAACGGAGCGGTTGCGCCGACGGTGGCGAGAATGCCGAGGCCGCGCTTGAGATCCGTGATCGTCATCAACATCTCGCGCTCGATCGCGCGCTCAGCCGAATTGATATCGGCGACCGTGACCGATCCATCCTGAATCAATGGCCGAATCTCAGTCAGTGCTCCACCGAGAACGCGAGCCACATGCGACTTCTTGTACTTGTCGGCGAGAGTTACTGCTTCGGCGAGATTGTCCTCCTCGAGGAACTGCGAGAACTCGGGGGCGAACTTGCGCGTCTCACCTTGCGCCTGGCGAAGATCCCACCACTTCTTGATGGCGACTGACAGTGACCAGATCGACATGATGGCGAGGACATACACGATGCCCTTTGCGAAGTTGCCCATCTGGTTGTAAATGTCGAGCAATGACAGCTGCATTGTTTACTCCGGGAAGGGTTGGTTAGCGGGGAACGGCAAACTGGAATGACTGCTGGACCAGCTGATTGACCGGCTTGCCGCCGATCATCGCGGGGCTGAACTTCATCCGCGGCAGAACGTTCTTCACCGCCTGTGTGAACAGCTCGTTCGTGGACTTCAGCACCTTGAACGAATCCATATCGGCTTTTCCGGAGCTGCTGACTACGAACTGAGCCTGGACTTCGCCCGCAATACCCGAGCTTTCCAGAACCGATGGATACTTCGGCTTCGGGCTCTCGGCGAGCATTTCAGCGGGCTTCTCAACCTGGAACTCGAAATAGGTCTGGTTGGCGTTGGCGATTCCGCCCACCACACCAGTGCCGGTGCCACCCTTGACGCCCTTTCCACTGAAGTCGCTTTCGTTCGTGATCGCCTTCGTGAGATCGATCTCGGGGATCTTGATGTCGATCTTGACGGGCGCGCGAAGAACCTGGAACCCCTTCGGCGGAGGCGGCTTGACGACGACCTCTTTTGGCGGCGGCGGCTTGTCCGGCACCTTCGGAGGCTCCTTCTTCATCTCGACGAACTGAATCTTCTCAGCCTTCGCCTTTTCATCCTTGCTACCAGCGCGCGCGGTTGCGTACACCGCGGCTGAGATCAGAACTGTGTGGAGCACGATGCTGAACACCGTACCACCAGCCATCTTCTGCTTCTTAGCCTTTGACTCAAGAAGTTGGTTAAACATTCCTCACCCAATGGGAAGTTCGTGAACGAAAGGTGTTCGCAAGTGGAATCGTGCGGAATACCCGCAAGATTAAGAATCAATGAAATAGTATTAAGGAACTCCTAACTAACGCGAGAGCGTGAACACAAAAGGCATTTGAACCAGCTGCCTCACTTTCACCCCACCGATCTCGGCCGGGATGAAGCGCATCCGAACAAGAGCCACTCTAACCGCGTCCTCGAACAGCTGATTGTCAGAGCGCACGAATCGTAAGCTTCCTTCCTCGGCGCGTCCCTGCTCGTCGACGACGAACTCCCCAATCACCTTCCCTTCAACGCCTGAGCTTCTGAGCACCTCCGGGTATCGCGGTAGCGCGCTGCCGGCAACCACTCCCACCTGCTTCTCGACTTGTTCGGCGCGAAAAGGCTCACCGCCCGAGTTTCCCCCTCTTTCGCGGCCGTCGTTCGAACCCACTGACAAGATCGGAGCAGGAGTGAAGTCGCCTGGCTTCGAGACAACGGGAGTGATGTCGACGGACGGGACGTTGATGTCGACATCAGGAGCAACGAATCTCACGCGGCGGATATCGAAGCGTCGCTGAGGACTCGCCACCGTCGATCCTGGTTGAGCAGGAATCCGCTCGCGCGGAAAGTAGACGGCGCGAACTATCTCTCTAGTTCCGGCCGGATGCACGTGCGCCTGTGCTGTCGCGTTTACCGCGATCGCGATCAGCGCCGTGTGCGCCGTAACGCTCACGATTGCGCCACCTGCCGACCGCTCCCGTCTTGATCTCGACTCCAGCAGCGTTTCGAGCATTTCCTCTCCGAGTGGATGCCGCACCAAAGCTCTCGGAGTCCTACACGCGATGAAATAGCGCGCGCGTTAGTAGTGAATGAAAGACTTATAACGCCCGCGTTAGCGCCTCATTAACGCAAGTGCTTCACGGCGGGCCATGTCGCTGTGGATTTCAAGTTTGGCCCGAAGCCCCCAGCCGACCCGCCCATGGCCCCCGGCCGGTAGTCGTAAGTTGCCGTTGCAGTTGCCGTTATTAGGATCGCTGCCCGTCCGTCGCGAGAGGCAGCGTAACGGTAAAAAGGCTGCCGCGCCCAAGACGCGACGATGCGGTAAGAGTTCCGCCGTGCGCCTGCGCGATCCACTGGCTGATGGCGAGCCCAAGTCCGAATCCCCCGCGCTCCGACATTCTTGACCGCACCCTGTCCGCGCGCCAGAAGCGCTCGAAGACGTGGGGAAAGTCCGCCGCGGAAATTCCGATCCCCGTATCCCGCACCGCAAAGGTCGCGTTATCCGGATGCCGTCCAAGTCCGAGCTCGACCTTGCCACCGGCGGGCGTGTACTTGATGGCGTTCGTGACAAGATTGAGAAAGAGCTGCCTCAGGCGCGTCCTGTCGCCCATGACCACCGCATCTGCGGTGAACGGAAGATTCACCGTCACCCCCTGCGCTTCGCCGAGTATCAGAGCGGTCTCGTAGACCTCCTGGACGAGCGGCGCCAGCTCCACGGGCTCGCGATGCAGGTCGAAACGCCCTTCGTCAGCGCGGGCAAGAGTTAGAAGACTCTCCACCAGATCGCTCATCCTGCGCACTTCCTGCAGCGCCTCCTCGAGCGCGATCATGCGCTCGGTCTGACTCGAAGTCTCCATCATCGCCCGCTCGACATCGGCGCGCAGCACAGTGAGCGGGGTCTTGAGCTCGTGGCTCGCATCCGCCGTGAAACGGCGGAGGCCGGCGAACGACGTCTCGAGACGAGAA
>WNFQ01002699.1_pt1 | contig 12841 bp, 8 predicted proteins | sample 5400171 | NCBI WGS metagenome assembly WNFQ01 (sample SAMN13153356, study PRJNA577476) | soil metagenome | isolation source: 20 cm soil under Madrone tree | place: USA:California | collected 2016-06-14
ACGAGCATGAAATTTTCCTCAAGCTCCGCAGCGGGAGCGGAAGCGTCGAGGACGGTTGCAGTGACGTCAATGCGATCATCGGCTTGTTCGGTTTCGACGCCAATCTTGTTGGAGAGCTGAGAACCGATGACAACGACTTCCTGGGTCTTAGACGATTTAACTTCGATGCGGCCGTTGGCGACGTTTTGAATGGAAACGACGGGGCGGCCTTTTACGGTGAAATGCTTTTCGATCCTCTGGCCGGCGCCAAACGCGGCGGCGGGAAAGAAGAGAACACCAGCTCCGAGCATCGGGAGCAGAGTGCGATTCAACCTGGACGAACAGATCATGGCCGGAAACATGTTAGTTAACACTCCTTCCGCGATCTAGCATCGCGGACAGCAATTCCGCTTTCTGTTGATAGGCAACAGAGAGATATTCGCGCGCCAACTCGTCGTTGGGATCTTCTTTCAAGCGACGGCGGCAATCTTCGATGAATTGATTCAGAGATGCAAGATTTTGGCGAAGAGAAGAGTCCACTCTGTCCTGAGTGGAGAAGTCCGCAGGCTGCACGATAGGCAGATTTTTTTCTTCCTGGGTCAGTGTCAGCGCGGTATCGGGGAAAGGCTCAACGAAAGCAGTTGAACCAGGGCTATTTGATCCAGTGCGCACCTGCACGATTGCGGCGACAACAATCACGAGACCGACGACGGCAGTGGCGATGGCGCGTCCGCCCAATATCTTTGTGAGGCCGTCCCACCAGGAAGACAGCGCGGCCACAGGAACTTCAGCAGGCGTTTTGATCAAGCCTTCCGCTTCCAGTTGATTTCGGAGCGCAACCCAAACGCGAGTTGGGGGTTCTACTTCAGCGGGGAGCTCTTCAGCGACGGCGAGAATGGCAGAGAAATCTTCAATCAGGCCACGGCAAGCTTCGCAAGAAGCAACGTGGGCGCGCGCCGCTTCGGGGAGAGGCGAGAGTCCTTCGTTTTCGAGAACAGCTTCAATTTCCTTACACTGCATGGCACTTCACTCCGCGAGGAATGGCGTCAGGGCAATTCCTCGCATGAAACTCTGTACTAGAGCAACGCCACGCACCTGGTTCGTTGCAGCACCCCGGATTGGAGTCATTGTAACTCAATCCGAGTTGCTTCCTTGCGTCTTTGCACTCTGGCGTTCCTGCCGGGCCAAATCGCGGGCTTCCTCCTGGAGAAGCTCACGCAAGCGGGTGCGCGCCTTGTGCAACTGCGACTTCGAATTGCCGACGGAACAATTCATGATGTCGGCAATCTCGTTGTGCTCGTAACCCTGGACGTCATGGAGCACAAAAACCGTCCGATAACCTGGCGGCAACTTCTCAATGGAGCGTTCGAGATTGACGCGATCCACGGCGCCGCTGAGCCGCAAATCAGGAGCGCCAACGTCCTTCCTGGGGCCGCCGGACTCTTCATCCGGCTCCGCAGTTTCCTCGAGCGAAGCAACCGGGAGGGACTTCTTGCGCAGCCGCATCAGAACCACGTTGACCGTCATCCGGTGCAACCAGGTCGAGAAAGCCGATTCCCCCCGGAAGGTGCCGATCTTGCGGAAGAGCTGGAGGAAAGCCTCCTGCAGCAGGTCCTCGGCATCCGCTGGGTTGCCCACCATGCGCAGGCAGAGGGCGTAAACGCGGCGACTGTGAAGATGGTAGAGAAAGTCGAACGCGGCTCCGTCCCCGGCTTGAGCCAGGCGGATGGCTTCCGCTTCCGTCAGCGTCGCAGGCGCCTTACCGCTTGCCTGCTTAGGCTCTGTTGGTCGAATACGGGCCAACGGTCCAGTTGCGGCGCATCCAAACCGTCGGATGCGGCAAATCCCCTTTCGAGTTGTCCCTAAGCTGCGCTTCGTTTCGCAAAGGTAACCGCCATTTAGGCAATTATTCCGATGACTTTAACCGGGATTTGGGCACCAGGGTTCAGTCAGCTTGGGGGTAAAGCTATTTTCCCGGAACTGCAGCGAAACGTCTATGGCGGAAAGGCAAGCCGGACTGGACGGTCCGAGTTCGAGGGAGTTGAAGCTCGGACTCAAAGGAAGCAAGCTGGTCCTCGGGAAGGACGAGCAGGAAAGACTTCAATAAAACGATGGTCTCTCGTAGACAGGTGTTCAGATCGAAATGTTCCTGATCCAAGGCCTCCCAAGGCGCGTCATCGCCGGAGTAGAAGCCATTAACAAGATCTTCCGCGTTCTCGCAGAAATCCCGCTCAAGATCGTCTACCATTTCGCGCAGTGTGGCCGCCTTGTGAATAAAACGTGAGCGCTGGGAAAGTAGAACGCGGCTGAGAAACGCCGTGAGACGCGCTGTGCGCTGTCCGCGCGCACCGCGGAAATTGTCAAAATCGAGAGGTGCCGCGTTGGGGACCAAGCCGAAATGCTTGGCATGACGATGCAGGCCCTTAAGAACAAGCTGCAGCGACTGGGTGAAGCGAACGCAGAGTCCACTGGAGACGCGAACGGCTTCAAAGGAATTGGCGACGGCTCCCTTTTGCCGAAGGTCAAAGGCTTCATTAAGCGAGACGCTTAGCATAAGGTAAAGCGTTTCCAATTCTTTGGAGCAATTGTCGTTAAGGCGGGCCTTGGACTCTGGCAACCAAGCGCGCCAGTCGTCGCACACTGAAGTACCCCGTCGAGAAAGAGAGCGGACAGTCAAATCAAGTTCCCCTGGAGGCCGAGGCAGTATACCAAAGTTCCAAAATAGAACCAGAGGTTTGTTGCGGGCGGCAGCAGGTGGCCGTTATACTCGCGAAGACTCCTGAATAACTTGCGAGAAATGAGGACGCCGACTTGGAATTTGAGCCCAGGGACCAGTTTGAGCAAAGGCTAAGAAAGCTGGAGCAGCTCCGGGGAGCTGGTCTGAACCCGTATCCGCACGAGTTTCGCTGGACTGCAACAGCTGCAGACCTTGTGGAAAAGTATGGAAATTCTACGGCCGCCGAACTAGAGGCGCAAAAAGTGGACGTGCGAGTCGCGGGCAGAATTGTTTCCTATCGCTTGATGGGGAAAGCAGGATTCGCGCACGTGCAAGGGAATGGGCAGCGGATTCAAGTGTATGTGCGCAAGGACGTCGTGGGGGAAAAGGGATTTGAGGTCTTCCATTTGTTGGATCTGGGAGATTCCATCGGTGTGCATGGACATCTGTTCCGGACGAAGACAGGAGAGCTTTCGGTCTGGGCGCAAGAATTGACGGTTTTGTCGAAGGCGCTTTTGCCATTGCCTGAGAAATGGCATGGGTTGACGGATGTGGAGCTGCGTTACCGGCAGCGCTATCTGGATTTGATTGCGAATGAAGATTCGAGGCGAGTGTTTCTGACGCGAGCGCGAATTGTGCAAGAGCTGCGGCGATTTTTCGATGAGCGCGGGTACACGGAAGTGGAAACGCCGATGATGCATCCGATCCCTGGGGGAGCTGCGGCGCGCCCGTTTGTAACGCATCACAACACGCTGGACATTGACCTTTATTTGCGGATTGCACCCGAGCTTTATTTGAAGCGGCTAGTGGTTGGCGGGCTGGATCGCGTTTACGAAATCAACCGCAACTTCCGGAACGAAGGAATCTCGACGCAGCACAATCCGGAATTTACGATGCTGGAGTTTTACGAGGCCTACAGCAATTACCGCGATTTGATGGATATGAATGAAACGCTGTTTGCGCGGTTGGCGCAGGCCATTGCCGGTTCCACGAAGGTCAAATATGGAGAGGTGGAATTGGACTTCGGCAAGATGCTGCGGCTGACGATGCGAGAGGCCATTGCTAAGTATTGGCCCGACGGTGCCGGTGCCGCGCCAACGGTTTCAGAGCTTGCTTCTTCGGGCGGGGCGCGCGAAGCGACTACTCGCTACAACGCTTGGGCAAAGGCGAGCGGGGCTGCTTACGCTGCGCGCAAGGGCCAACTGAGCGACGGCGAATGGACGGGACTGCTTTTCGAAACGATGGCCGAGCACCATCTGGTGCAGCCAACGATTCTCTATGATTTTCCAACGGATATTTCGCCGCTTTCGAAACAGAAGCCGGATGACCCCTCGCTTACCGAGCGGTTTGAGATTTACGTTGCAGGAATGGAAATAGCGAACGGGTTTTCCGAACTCAATGATCCGGCGGAACAGGAGCGGCGGTTCCTCGCGCAGATCGCACAAGGCGGCGACGAAGTGCCAAAACAACTTGACGTGGATTACATTCGCGCGCTGGCGCATGGTTTGCCGCCGACGGCCGGCGAAGGGATCGGCATCGATCGCCTGACGATGCTGCTGACGAATACGCAATCCATTCGAGACGTTATTCTTTTCCCGTTGTTGCGACCCGTAGCCCAAGAACAAGAAAAGGCAGCTTCCGAAGGGCACGGAGCGTAACGCGGTCAACACAGAACAATGTCCATCGAATGGTTTGTCGCACAGCGGTACCTGCGGTCGCCCAATCGCCCGGCGGTCCTGCGGCTGGTCACGCTGTTCAGCGTTTTGGGAGTGGCGGCGGGCGTTTGTACGTTGGTGATCTCTCTGGCGATGAACACCGGTTTTCGCGAAACGCTGCAGGATCATTTGCTGAGCGTAACTTCGCATGTTTCCCTCACGCATCCGGGCTCGTCCGGTATTCATGACTACCAAGCATTGGCATACAGTTTGAGTGGCGTGCCAGGTGTACGGACCGCGACTCCCGCCGTATATGAAACGGTGCTGATGAGTTTCGGAGGGCAAGCGCGCGGAATTGTCACGAAGGGAATTGACGCTGCGAGCGAAAGAAAAAATGATGAAGCTCTGCGCAAGCTGGCCGCGGGGAAATTAGATTTTTCCCCAGATGAAGATGGCGTGGGGGGAATCGTGGTTGGCAAACAGGTCGCGGGCGATTGGAAAATTTCGCCGGGAGACTACGTGACGCTGACCAGCCCTCAAGGAAGATTGACACCGTTTGGTTTGTTGCCGCGCACGAAACGATTCCGCGTCACAGGCATCTTTGATTCCGGATTCTACGATTACGACGCAAATTGGTGCTTCTTGAATTTGAAGGCAGCGCAAGAGCTCGCAGGCACCAGCGATGTTGTAAATGTTATTGAATTCCGATTGAACAATCCGGAGCAGGCGGAGCAAGTGGCGGAGACGGTAAAGGAAAAGGCCGGACCGGGATTCTCCGTTGCGACCTGGATGGAAGAAAACCGTCCGCTGTTCCGCGCGCTGCGGCTGGAAAAATTGGTCACCGCTATTTTTATTGGGCTGATCACATTCGTTGCAGGACTAAATATTCTTGCCGTGCTTTCGATGACGGTTACGGACAAAGCGAAGGATGTTGCCGTGCTGCTGTCCATGGGCGCGAGGCGCGAGCAGATTCGAACCATTTTCCTCTGGCAGGGAGTCGCGATTGGGGCGTGTGGAACGCTCGTTGGGCTTGCCCTGGGATACGGGCTGGCGTGGACTGCCGGGACGTGGCATTGGATTCCGCTCGATCCGCAGGTGTACGCCGTTTCGTACGTTCCGTTTCATCCTAATTTGTTGGATGGAGTCTGGATTTCGATTGTGGCCATGGCGATTTCCATAGGTGCGACTTTGGTCCCGGCGAGGGCTGCGGCGAGGCTATTGCCGGTAGACATCTTGCGGTTTGAATAAGAGGCTTTGAGACGCCAGTCCTAGCATGCGGGATTTGGCCCGAAGTTTGCACCTAAGAATGTCTAGAGGCAGGTGGGTAAGGCCGGCGGCTTCCCGCACCATCGGCGAGCGGAGAAATCCCACCATAAGCTGTTTGATTACATATAGTTGTGGATGTTTCAAATCGGACCGTTTTTTGCCGAAAACCCGAAAGGCAGACTTCGGGCGAAAAAGGGAATTTGGAGGGCGCATACCTGTCAGGACAATGCCCACACTGCTGGGCGCGCGGCCACACCACAGGTCGATTGGCGCATCTAAATTAGCAGGGAAAAAGGCTCCATTGGTTGAGGAATTGCCCGGAATAGGTCGGGGGAGGAACTGAAAAAGGTAATGAGTGCAAGCGAATCCAGCTCGGTCTGCGAGAGCGCACAAGGCGCGGGGGAAGATTCGTCCGGGGTCATTCTGGAAGCGCGTGGTTTGCGGAAAGTCTATGGCAGTGCAGAGAAGAGCTTAATCGTTTTAAAAGACGCGAATCTGCAGTTGAGGCGAGGAGAGATGGTTGCGATTGTCGCGCCATCCGGAGCCGGAAAAAGTACGCTCTTGCATCTGCTGGCCGCGCTAGACACGCCAACGAGCGGTACTATATACTTCGATTCGAAACACATTGAAACCCAAAATGAAGCTGCGCTGGCTGATTTTCGGAATCGCAGCATCGGATTTTTGTGGCAGCGGCACCAGTTGTTGCCGGATTTCACGGCAGCCGAAAATGTAGCGATGCCGTTGCTGCTGCGGGGCGAGTCCATTTCCAGTGGCTTGGAAAAAGGCCGGAAATGGCTCGACAAAGTCGGACTCGCGGAACGAGCCGACCACCGCACTGGGGAGCTTTCCGGAGGAGAACAGCAGCGAGTCGCGATAGCCCGGGCGCTCGTCACCGGACCACGCCTGCTGTTAGCGGACGAACCCACCGGAGATTTGGACGAGCAGAACGCTTGGGCCGTGTTTGATCTGCTGGAACGGCTGCATCGCACGCACGGGTTGACGTCGCTCATCGCCACGCACAACCTGAAGCTGGCGGAACGATGCGATCGAATCCTCGGATTGGAACACGGTGTTCTGGAAGTTCGCAAAGCGGCGACGCTTGCGAGCCGGGGCCCTGGAATGCTGGACCGACAAGCGGCCAGCGGGGGAGAAACGAGCTAACGTGTTCGAACGCTATACGGAAAAAGCGCGGCGCGTCATATTTTTTGCGCGCTACGAAGCGAGTCAGTACGGCAGTCCTTACATTGAAACCGAACATTTGTTGCTCGGCTTGATGCGCGAGGACAAGGCGCTGGCGAACCGTTTTCTGCGTCAGCAAGGCTCGATCGAATCGATTCGCAAGGAAATTGAAGCGCGCATTACGATTCGCGAGCGCATTTCGACTTCGGTGGAAGTTCCGCTGAGCGCAGAGTGCAAGCGCATCCTGAACATGGCGGCGGAAGAGGCAGAGCGCCTTGGCGTGAAGCACGTCGGGACGGAGCACCTGCTGCTAGGAATTTTGCGCGAAGAGAAATGTTTTGGCGCGGAGATATTAATGGAGCGCGGGCTGCGGCTCTCGTCGCTTCGCGAAGAACTTGCGCGGACCAGCGGCGAAAAAACGCCTGCGTCGCGGCCAAAAGAAACTTCTTTGCTTGCGGAATTCAGCCGCGACCTTACCAGCGCTGCTGCGGAAGGTTCACTTGATCCCCTGGTCGGACGCGAGAGCGAAGTGGATCGTGTGATTCAAATTTTGTGCCGGCGCACGAAAAATAATCCGGTGCTGATCGGCGAACCAGGCGTTGGAAAGACCGCCATCGTGGAAGGATTGGCGCAACGAATCGCGGATGCGGACGTTCCACCCTTCCTTGCCGATAAGAGGATTCTTTCGCTCGACCTTTCACTCATCGTCGCCGGAACAAAATATCGCGGACAATTTGAGGAGCGGCTCAAGACCATCATGAAGGAATTGATGGAGAGCCAGAATTCCATCGTTTTTATAGATGAGTTGCACACGCTGGTGGGAGCAGGTTCGGCGGAGGGTTCGCTGGACGCGGCGAATATCTTGAAGCCGGCTCTTTCGCGTGGGGAAATCCAGTGCATCGGCGCGACGACGCCAACGGAATATCGCAAATCCGTGGAGAAAGATCGTTCGCTTGAGCGGCGCTTCCAGGCCGTGAAAGTTCCCGCGCCGAACGAAGAAGAAGCCATCCAGGTCATCAACGGCGTTCGCGAACGTTATGAAAAATTTCATGCAGTGACGTATACGGAAGAAGCGCTGCGCTATTCCGTTTATCTTTCGAACCGCTACATTCCGGACCGGTTCTTGCCCGACAAAGCCATCGACCTGATTGATGAAGCGGGCGCCCGCGTGAAGCTACGCCAGGCGACCGTGCCGGAAGAAGTCGGCGAAGTGCAAAAGCGCGTGAAGTTCATCACGCACCGCATGGAAAGCGCGATCGCTGCGCATGAATTTGAGAAAGCGCGGTTTTATTCAGAAGAAGAGCGTAAGGAGAAAGAGAATCTGCGCCAGTTGCGCGAGCGTTACAAGCTGGACGACGCGACGACGGGAATTGTTTCGCGCGAGGACATCGAAGAAGTCGTTTCACGCTGGACGGGGATTGCGGTTACTTCCATTAAGGAAGACGAACAGCAGAAGCTGCTGCGCATCGAAGTGGAATTGCATAAGCGCGTGATCAGCCAAGACAAAGCCATCACGGCGCTGGCACGGGCAATTCGGCGGAGCCGTGCGGGATTGAAGTCGCCTGCGCGCCCGGTGGGATGCTTCTTCTTTCTGGGGCCGACGGGCGTCGGCAAAACGGAAGTGGCGCGGCGGCTCGCGGAATTTCTCTTCGGCTCGGAAAAGTCGCTGGTTCGCTTCGATATGTCGGAGTTTATGGAAAAACACTCCGTCTCGAAGCTGATTGGCGCGCCTCCAGGATATGTCGGCTACGAAGAAGGCGGTCAATTGACGGAACGTGTGCGGCGGACTCCGTACTCCGTTATCTTGCTCGACGAAATCGAAAAGGCGCACCCGGATGTCTTCAATATTTTGTTGCAGGTGTTCGAAGACGGCCAATTGAGCGACGGCCTGGGCAACACGGTTGATTTCCGCAACACCATCATCATCATGACGTCCAATCTCGGCGCGCGGCATTTGCAAAAGCGCACTGGAATGGGTTTCCAGGGCGGCACGGATGAAGCCGGCGCGAAGTCTATGGAAGAAATGGTGATGAACGAAGTGAAGAGGGTATTCAATCCGGAATTCCTCAACCGGCTGGATGAAGTGATCATCTTCAACGCGCTCGGCGACGAGGATTTGCTCCGCATCATTGATTTGCTCGTGGGGCAAATGAACGATACACTCATCCACCGCCAGGTGCAGGTGGTGCTGTCACCGGAAGCAAGACAGTGGATTCTCGAGAAGACGTGTGCGGACCGCAGTTACGGGGCGCGGCCGCTGCGAAGGGCGTTGCAAAAGTACGTAGAAGACCCGCTCTCGGAAGCTCTAATTCAGGGAGGAATACAAAGGCCAGCGACGCTGCAGATGTATGTCGCAGGGGATGGCTTGTCGTTCCGACCTGTTGCTGAGGCAACCCCGGTTATCCACTAACGAATCTGACACCACGCGTGCGAGTCCGGCCCCGCCGGAAGCGTGTGCAAAAGCCGGCCCACACCGGGTCCGGCAGGAGACGAACAACTTGCGTTTGGGGGCGCGGCCTTGAAGCCTTCACCGGCCGCTCAAAGAAGAGTCTGTTTTTCGTTACGCGTAAAGCAGGCTGGAGTGCGGTGGCTCGTCACGGCGATACTGCTGGCTACGAGCACTTTCTCGTTGTCTGCACAGGCTCCCGTGCAAAATCACCCGCAACCTCCCACACCTTCAGGCAAGCGCCACTATTTGATGTGCGAGAGCCTCGATCTCGTTACACTCGAATCCACGACAGAAGACAATTTAGGGGAGGCAGGCGCGCAAAATGCGCGGGGCGCAACCTTCGTCATCCAGCGAATTGATTTCATCGGCAACCGGCGCGTTCGAAACGACACCCTGAAAGCGCGTATCTTCAGCCGCGAAGGCGACACTTATAATGAAGAGACGCTGCGGCGCGATTTTCAGGCACTGTGGAATACCCAGTTTTTTGAGGACGTGAAACTGAGCGTCGAAGACTCTCCGGATCGGGCAAACTCCAAGATCATTCTTTTTGAAGTGAAAGAAAGGCCGGTGATTCGCCGCATTCGTTATGACGGCATCCACTCCGTTTCCGAATCCGACATTTTGGACCGATTCAAGGAACGCAAGGTCGGCCTTACGGTGGAGAGCCAGTTCGATCCCACGAAGATCAAGAAAGCACAGGTTGTTCTGGGCGAGTTGCTTGGCGAGCACGGGCGGCAATTTGCGAAAATCACGCCGCAATACGAGCGCATCGCTTCGAGCAATGCGGTCATTTTGATTTTTAAGATTGATGAAGGGCCGAAGGTAAAGGTCGGCAAGATCAAATTCACCGGGAATCATGCGTTCAGCGACCGAAAATTAAGTCGCGCCATGCGCCATGATCGCCCCTACGGCGTTCCTCTTTATTTCACGTTTATTCCGGTAATGTCCAAGACATACGACCGCGACAAACTGAACGAAGATTTGGAAGTCGGAATTCGCGGACTTTATCAGGACAACGGTTACTTTCGCGTGCAGGTGGCGCCGAACGGGCCGATTATCGAAAACCTCGATACGCGCAATAACCGGCTTGGCGTTCCGCTGGTGCTCGGCAAGTCGAACGGCAAAGCCGTCAACATGACGATTCCGATTGAAGAGGGCGAGCGCTACAAGATGGGCACGCTGAAAATCGTCAGCGCCGACCCGGACAAACAGCTCTCGCTCAAAGTAGAAGCATTGAAATCGTTCTTTCCGCTGAAACAGGGCGACATTTTGAACGTGGACAAGCTGCGCAAAGCCCTAAAGGATTACACGAGCGAATATGGGCGTTTCGGGTTTATTGATTTCACGGCCGAGCCGGAATTCGACATTGATGACGCGAACAAAGTAATTAATGTCACGCTGCGCTTCGACGAACAAAAGCAATATTATGTGCGCCGCATCGAGTTTTCCGGCAACACCACAACGCGCGACAAAGTGATTCGCCGTGAATTGTTAATTGACGAGGGTTCGCTCTTCGATAAGCGCGCATGGGAAATCAGTATCCTTCGCTTGAACCAACTGGATTATTTCGACCGCATCGAAGCGGACAAAGCGGTCGAAATCAAGCGCAACACCAAGGAAGGCACTGTAGACCTGAACCTGAAGGTTAAGGAGAAGGGCAAACAGTCGATCGGGTTGAATGGCGGCGTCAGCGGGCTGGCTGGTGGGTTCATCGGCCTGACGTATCAGACGAACAACTTCCTCGGCTTGGGCGAGACACTCACATTCTCCGCACAATTTGGGAGCCTGCAGCGCAGCTTCCTCTTTGGATTTACTGAACCCTATCTGTTCGATCGGCCAATCAGCACGGGGTTCACGATTTTCTCCAGCCGCTACAGTTACGACCAAGCGAAACAAGAATCACTTTTGCTTGGGCAGCAGGTCAGCCTCAATCCGCAATTCATCCAGAACTACAACCAGGACAGCACTGGTTTTACGCTTTTCGCCAGCTACCCGCTGCGCAGATTTTCTTTTACTCGCATCGGTTTAACTTACGGATTGACGCGGACAAATATCACCGCCTTCAACGCCGCTTCCACGTTGCTCTTTCAATCCATTCAGTTCCGGAGTCTCGCGGGACCGAGCGCGCTCAACGGAATCATCTCTAGCACGTTGACCCCGACCATCACCTACAACTCAATCGATAATCCCGTGAATCCCACGACGGGAAAGAGCTTTTTGTACACGATGGCCTTCACCGGCGGGCCGCTCGGCGGCAACGTAAATACCATCACCAATTTGGTTGAATTCAAGAAATTCCGGCCGGTAAATAAGCACCGGAACGTCTTTGGTTACCGCGCGCGCGTCGCCTATATCAACGGATTCGGCGGGAAAGAGATTCCTCCCTATAGCCGCTTCTATATGGGAGGCGAAGACGACATTCGCGGTTACGACATCCGCTCGATTTCGCCCGTGACGTTCATTCCGACGGAGACCAGAATTCCCATCACATATCCGGACCCGTTGGCCGGGGGGCAGTTGCGTACGATTTCGATTCCCGCTTTGATCTACACGGCGACACTTCCAGGCGGCGACTTTCAAGCTTTTGGAAATGTGGAGTACCGGATTCCCATCGTAAAGAATTATTTTCAGACGGCATTCTTCTTCGACGGCGGCACGGATGGAATTGCAAAGAAAAACGGGCTGAAACTGGATCCGACGGGCGTGATCCAGCTGAACACTGACTTTCCAGAAGCGCACGTGACCGGCAATTTGCCGATCGCTCCCAATACGAATTTCCGTTTGCGGGGTTCGGCGGGCATTGAATTCGTGATTCAGTTGCCGATTGTGCAGGCGCCGTTTCGAATCTATTACGCGTACAACGTCCATCGCCTGAGCGAGGAACTGGTTGCTCAGAACCCGTTCTTCAATCAGACGGACATTAACAATCTGAAGCTCACGCTGCAATCCGTTGACCCGACGCTCTTCCCGTTTGTGGTGAAACCGCAGCTGGACAGTGTTGTGAACAATCCGGGCCGGCTGAATTATTTCGAGCCGAAGACGACTTTTCGATTTACGGTCAGCCGGACGTTTTAGCGGCTGAGGGCAGGGTGCGTCCGATTTTCCAGGCGAAGCCGAATGCTTCGTTGAGCAGAACTTTAAACGCGCGAGGCGCAGTGGCCTTATGCGCAGTTGTGGGGGAAGCCGTGAGCATGAAGTTCGGAAAGTTCAAAACTCTTCTTGGGGCGTTAGTGGTGTGCGCCGCGACGCTGGCGGGCTGCGGCGGGGGCGGCAGTTCGTCCAATGTGGTTACGGTTTCTGTGAGTCCCTCTAACTTTAGCGTAATCGTCACGCAATCCCTGACGTTGACTTCGATCGTAAGCGGAACCACAAACACAAGCGTAACGTGGACGTGCAACTATGTGACGACTTCCGTGGACAGCACCGGCAAAGGCACCGATAGCAACCAGAACGCTTGCGTTGACGCGACGGGAAACATTCCGGCAAATTCAGCCAATACAACTGTCGTTTACGCCGCCCCTCAATCCGTTCCCGACGCAACGAAACTGCCCGGGACGAATTGCACCGGGACGCAGCAAAATTGTCTGCTCAAAATCA
>WNFQ01002702.1_pt1 | contig 12837 bp, 12 predicted proteins | sample 5400171 | NCBI WGS metagenome assembly WNFQ01 (sample SAMN13153356, study PRJNA577476) | soil metagenome | isolation source: 20 cm soil under Madrone tree | place: USA:California | collected 2016-06-14
CCGTGCTTCGACGCCACGGGTGTCCCGTAACTGAGAATGCCAGTACGCAACTGGTACGCTTCTCTCTTTGCACTTCCAATCTGAATGGAGCCGAATCGGTAACCGATCCTATAAATGTTCTTTTTTTCTAGTTCTCCCCTTGCCGTCCCACCCTTTCCCCATCCTCCCCCGACTGGTTTACAGGGTGCCCCCACTGGCACATCCATGCGCTCTTTCGCCGTCTTCGTTCTCCTGGCTGCTGTGCGTGCCTTGGCGGCGCCTTCGCCCTCCAATTCGTCTTCGTCTTCCTTCCCGTCAATACACCCTGGTGCACCATCGTCATCGCCGCCGCCCACTTCTTTGTCCCCGCCGCCGCCTACCCGTTCACCGCAGTCGTCGTCCCCCTCCGTGACACCGACATCTAGCACGGCCAGCGTATCTTCTTCTGCAAGTGGTAATTCAACCCTGCCCTCGTCGGTATCTCAGACAACTACAAGTATTAGCATGCTCACCGAGCCAGGGCCGTCTGTCATTCCTGTCACCCCGTATCCCTTTGTACCATTCCCATCGCCGTCTTCTGAGCCTCCCATTCCGGGTGTATACCCTGCGAGTTCACCAAAGCATCCCCCGCCTGTCGAGAGTCCAGCACTGGTCCCCGATTTCGCGCCCGCGTGGACAAGAGCGTATCAAAAGGCAAAGGTCAATGTGGGTATATTGAATCCCTTTCGAGACTTTCAACTTCCCCCTCGCGTCATGCGATTGTTTCTGCAACGTGCGGCCGCGTGAGTAGCCGAAGGCCATCTTGGCCCGATTTATTCCCCACATCTCGGCTTCTCTTCTATCTATACTATCAGTGCGGCATCTACTGTCGCCTAACTTCCGCCTTGCCGAACCAGCAGCGTTGACGATCATTCTTTTGTTTTTTTAAAATGTAGATTGCCACCTGGACACTCGAGGAAAAGGTCAACGTCACCACTGGCGTGGGCTGGATGTATGGCCGTTGTGTCGGCAATATCCCTCCCACCAGAGACTTTCCCGGCCTCTGTCTTGAAGATTCGCCCCTTGGGGTGCGCTTTGTGGATTTCGCCACCGTTTTCCCCGCTCCCATTACTGCCGTATCCACGTGAGTATTGACAGGTTTCTAAGTTCGCTTTCCCTCAAGCTGATTGAGACAACTGTAGATGGAAGCGTTCGTTGCTCCGTGCGCGCGGCATTGCGATGGGTAAAGAACATGCCGGCAAAGGCGTCAACATTGCCCTTGGTCCAATGATGAATATCGGACGTGTTGCCCAAGGAGGACGCAACTGGGAGGGCTTCGGCGCAGATCCTTTCCTGGCCGGCGTTGGAGCGTATGAGACCATCCTCGGTATGCAGTCTGCGGGCGTTCAAGCCTGCGCGAAGCATTATATAAATAAGTGAGTAAGTCTTGGGCAGATATGGCAGCTACGCATTGACGGTTGGAACGCGCGGAACAGCGAGCAGGAAAACCAGCGTACGATGGAGAGTTCCAACGTCGATGACAGGAAGTTGCATGAGATCTACGTGGCGCCGTTCTTGCGTAGCGTCATGGCAGGCGTTGCATCGGTGATGTGCTCATACAACCTGATCAACGGGACGTACGCATGCGAGAACAACAATACGATCAACGGGATCCTCAAGGACGAACTCGGATTCCAAGGGTTCGTAATGTCCGACTGGAGTGCCCAACATTCGACGATCAGCGCGATGACTGGGTTGGACATGAGCATGCCTGGCGATATTACGTTCCGCTCTAACACATCTTACTTTGGTGCCAATCTTACCGCATACGTCCAAAATGGGACAATCCCCGAGGCTCGTCTGGACGATATGGCAACGAGGATCCTTGCATCGTGGTACCTTCTCGGCCAGGACTCGTCGAACTACCCGAAGACCAACTTCAATGCATTCCTTCCCCTGGACGAAGCGACAAACGAGCACGTAGACGTACAGGATGACCACGGAAAGCTGGTGCGGGAGATTGACACGAGTAGTATCGTGCTACTGAAGAATGTCAATGGCACGCTCCCGCTGAAGAAGCCTCGCAAAATTGTATTGATTGGATCTGATGCGGGTCCTGGGCGCGTTGCGGGTCCGAATGAATTCGCCGATCAGGGTGGAGTGGATGGCATCTTGGCGGTCGGGTGGGGATCAGGGTGAGTGATTGAAAAGGCACTATGGTGTGCCGGTTTCCCGGAGCTCACGTTGTGAGGCAGAACTGCATGGTTTACCTACAAAATTTCGGTGCGTTTTTTTGTATCCTCACCAGTTGAAAACGAGGCTTATTACTCACTTCTGGTTGTTTTTTTGGATTTAATAATATACAGCCATACGAGGCGTTTCAGGCGCGGGCTCGCAGAGATCATACGTCTTTTTCGTGGTTCTTTGACGATTTCAATTTAGTTGGTGCCGCAACGGCAGCCGTACAACAGGACGCTGCGATTGTGTTTCTGCAGGCCGACTCGGGTGAAGGCTACATCACAGTAGATGGCAATGCGGGTGATAGGTAAGGATCCTCGGGTCCTCTTGGGAAAAAAATGATTAATGAAAGTGTCCGAATGCCCGTCGTATGTACAGGAAAAACCTCACGGCGTGGTTAAATGGCGACGCGCTGGTCCAAGCGGTAGCATCGCAAAATAACAACACGATCGTTGTTATCAATTCGGTCGGTCCGCTGATCTTGGAACCATGGATCGATCACCCGAATGTGACGGCCGTCGTATGGGCCGGTCTTGGTGGAACAGAAACGGGTAATGCTCTCGTGGATGTGATTTATGGGGTTGTGAACCCGAGTGGACGCTTGCCGTACACTATCGCCAAGTCTCCGAAGGACTATCCAGCGCAGCTCGCCCTTGGTGGGGATGGAGAGGAAATATTGGACATTACTTATTCAGAGGGGTGCGTATTTTGTTTTTTTCTTCTTTCAAACTGCAAGAAAGGCTTAATGTAATTGTAATGTTATTTCACAGTTTGTTCGTCGACTATCGCCATTTTGACGCGAAGAATATCGCGCCGCGATTTGAGTTTGGCTTCGGGCTCAGTTATACCGAGTTCCAGTACTCGGGTCTGAGTATCACTCCGGTCGAAGACGTCGCCGGAGAGGATCAGGACGGGCAGCTAGAGGCGAACTGGTTGGCTGCTAAGCCAGGCCTGCGAAGGGTTGGCTCATCCACGGCACTATGGTTGCACCGCCCAGCATACACAGTATCATTCACGGTGCAGAATATGGGCCAAGTCGCCGGGACGGAGGTGCGTATTCCCTCTCCTGTCCTCTGTCCTGAAATCGACCGATTTATCATGCGTACGAAACTACAAATAGATATCCCAGCTGTACCTGCATTTCCCCGATGGCGCGGGCGAGCCGCCATCCATCCTGCGCGGGTTCACGGACGTAGAGCTGCAGCCTGGCGAGTCGATGATCGTCGATGTGACGCTTTCGAGGTACGACTTGTCTGTTTGGGACGCGCCCAGTCAGTCGTGGATGCGTGCGTTGGGCACGTACTCTCTTTCGGTTGGCACAAGCAGTCGCGATTTTAGGTTGAGGGGCTCTTTACCGCTTTGATTGAATTTTCCCATTCGAACCGTGGTCGTGTGGGCTGCTTTTTGATTTGGACTTTTGGACGCTTGGACGTTTGTTTTAGGTCTTTAGGGTCATACTGCGTGTCACTGTTACAGTATCCTCCTATACCTCTCCTTTTTTGATTGTCATTGTCCATTCATTTGAACAAATCACATATTCACCATCTTACCCTCCTTTTTGTGCCTGGTTTAATTGTGAACGGGGCTTGCACCTGTCACGTGGTGTAGTCCGTTTCCGTTCCGCTGGCCGAGTTGCATGACCTCCCACTGGCACCGCCATTCCATCTTCCGCGCTCTCTCGACCCAGGCTTAGAGCTTAGATTCTCGCGCATCCCAACAACAACATCCAATCTACATTTCCATTTTTCGACACGCCGATGCTTCTCCGAGTCTTCGATAATAAGTATCTCAGAGTACACTTCTTCGCCGCGTACCGATGATGGCCCGCCGATGCATAAAAGCCCATCGTCTTCTGATTCTCCTATTTGCGGTCCAGACGCTCTCCCCCCGTCCGTCCCCTCCCCTTCTGTGTCCACGGTCCGCGGGGTGCACCTACCGCCTGTTCTATGTGGTCCCGCCCCCCCCTGCTGTCCCCATTGTCCCGGTCCACAGCACGCGCCTTCAAGTTGACTGCCAGTGCGCCTGCGTTTTCCACCGTGATGTCGTACGATTTCTTGGTTTAATGTGTGGCTGGTTGAGCAGCCGACGTGGCACCGGCATGGGACGTATGGTATCGGGGAAGTATGACATATTCAGTGTAAATGATTCAGTGCTTCTCAAATTCGCTTGCTGCCACCTCATGGCCGTGACTTGTGAGATCAGCGCACAGGTTACAGTAATGCCATTGGATCGAAGCCAGCCAGATGTCTGTAGGCCGAGGAGGTGCCAGGTTTCGCCAATTTAACGTGACTATTTTCTGCCGACTCGGAGCTCGACGGCTGTTTGTTTGCCAACTCATATAGTCAGTTATCGTTCTTCAATAACTGCACACGTACATATTTGTTTAGTGGTACATAGAGTAGTATGACCTCAAAGCGCCAAACTCAGTGCAACAAGTTTCCGCTGGATCTGTTCCAAAATCTGTTCTATGGCAGTTTAGGTCTCCATATCGACGCATGTCGCAATGTGGGGCATCGCGTAAAGTTCCGAAGAGTTTGGAAAGCCAGATCCTCTCAGTTCTCTTTCCCGTTTCATCACCATGTGGTGTTCAACCTCATTCCACGCTTCAACGCCTCAATGCCTTCTGGGGGACTCATCCTGAGTTCTTTCAATTCACCCAGAAGGCGACGCATGACAGGCAAAGGTATGGACTATCTTGCCACATGATTTTCAAATGATGAGCAATCATTAGAAACAGAGAAAAGCATTGCTCACCATGATATGTAAACAGGATTCACGACCGGAAGATATCTGAAAAAGCGAGGGGAACGGAAGGATAAACGAACAGGACGGAAGTTACCAGACGTGCATTCCATCTCCGCCTTTCACAGCACGTGACTCCACCGCCAAGTGGGCCGAAGCACCAGGAATTCTCGACGGGAGGCATCCTCTACCGTGTAACTTGAAGCCGAGTATGTGGTTTGCGTTCGCTGCTTAAACTCAAATGTACCCTCTCTGTATGGCACCGTGTTATTTTGGACTCGGCCGAGCTCTTTCGTTGAACACATGGGCGTCGTTCAGTTTCTCCCACGACCATGGTCACCTGTCTCATCGCCCGGGCCAGGGCCATCATATCCCACATATGAGGCTAGGGCGTCTTATACTGTACACACGAAGCATCTTTCCTCTTATCCCTCTCCTCGGGACCCTTCCTATTATCCCTCAACGATTTCCACTATATGTCTCAGAGTCCTCCTGAGCCTGAGGCTGCGCGGAGCTCGAAATATGAAGCGATATTCGACGAAGCTTTGAAGGCCTATGAGAAGAAAACCAGGAAGGACCTGAAATCAGATCCATTGCTTCGCACCCTCGAAGCTTGCAAATCTCCCGACGAAGCCCTCACCGAGCTGCAACGGCAAATCCCCGGCTTTGATCAGTCTGAGAATGGCGATAACAAGCTTACGAGCTGGGTTGATCCAGTGGTGAATGTGCTCTACCTCTTTGCTCAAACAATTGGCGGCGCTGTTGGCCTCGTGAGTCTCGGCAGGTTTATCGTCATTCATCTAAGATCTGCATCCTAATGTCTATTTTCTAGGCATACAAACCAGGGGCAGTGATATTTACAGGCATTTCCTCGCTTCTTTCTGTGCGCTCCTTGTCCATCCTTTTTTCCTGCTGTATTTACACCCAAATGTCTCAGGTTGTTATTGCTGTTCGTGCTATCCAAACCACGATTGTCGACTTATTCGAACGTATCAAAAGATTCTTCATCAGACTCGAGATATATGCCGAACTCCCGCCGATGGAACGAATGACGGAAATCATAGTGGACGTCATGGTTCACGTCCTTCACATCCTTGCCCTGTTGACCACGGAGATTAAACAGGGAAAAATAAGTGGGTGAATTCTCCACGATATGTTACCCCTCTTGACCTGTTATTCTTTAGGGCGATTCCTGAAAAAGTTGGTGGGAAAATCGGATATTGAGAATGCCTTACGGAGATTCGAGAAACTACTAGAAGAGGAAAGTCGGATGGTGGCTGTACAAGGTCTAGTTGAAATGTGTGGTGTGCGCGAGGAAATGATGGGCCTAGGAAGCGATGTTCGGGACATCGAGGGCCGAGTGAATGTCGCTAACAATAAATTGAACGTTGTCCTTCACGGTGTGCATCTTGTTTTCATTTGGTCGCACCCTCTTAATTTGATTATTGGCTTCCTCGTTTGTAATTTAGGCTCAAACGTGCTAACCGGGAACCAACAACGCCAAGACGTTGTGGACTGGATTTCTCCCCCGGATTTATCCGTAAATTTCAAAATTGCAAACGATGTCCATCACCCAGGTACCGGGGAGTGGTTCACTCAAGGTAGCATCTTCAGGAGTTGGAAAGAGTCTGGTTCCTTGCTGTGGATTCACGGAAAACGTACACTTTTCAACCCCTGCGCACTCCTCCTTGCTAACAGAGCACCATGTTCACAGCGGGTTCTGGAAAAACTGTTCTTAGGTACGTCATTTATTAATTTGATTTGGACCGGATAGCTGATGTCCTCGACCAATGATCAGCTCTGCGATCATCCAGGATATCAACAATACTGTGCCAGGACACATAGGATTCTTTTTCTTTGATTTCCAGGACGCCGGCAAGCAAGATGAGCGTGCCCTACTATCTTCTCTCATTTTCCAACTCGGCAATCAATCCAACGATTTATTCGACATTCTCCTTGACCTCTATTCCTCTCACCGCAACAAAATGCAACCACCTAGTGTCAATGCGCTTACCCGATGCCTCGAGAACATGCTCAGGGTCTCAAACGAAGTGCCCATCTACCTTATCGTCGATGCACTTGACGAATGTCCAAACGCTGAGACGTCACCATGGCGTGGTCGGGTTCTTGCTCTTGTCGAGAAATTCGTCAAATGTGACCTTCCAAAATTACGAATTTGCATCACAAGTCGCCCAGAAGCTGACATCCAAGCTACCCTCGGTCCGTTAACACCGACCTCCAATATATCCCTTCACGACGAAAGCGGACAAAAGGGTGATATCGTCGACTTCGTGAAATCTGAGGTTCTCTCCGACCCAGATATGCGGAGATGGCGGGAAGAGGACAAAGATTCGGTTATCAAGACGCTTTCGGACAAGTCTGGTGGCATGTAAGCACGACGTTGAGTGTGGAAGACGTTTTTTCTCATTGTTTTATTCAGGTTCCGCTGGGTCTTTTGTCAACTGCAAAGGCTGCGGCGCTGCATCCCAGCGTGTGTGAAGCGTACACTCAAGGAATTGCCAGAGACGTTGGACGCGACGTACGAGCGGATACTGCGGGAAATTCCCAAAGTAAACCGTGATTACGCTCACCGACTTTTACGATGCCTCGCCGCGGCCGATCGTCCGCTTGCGGTGGAGGAGTTAGCGGAAATCCTTGCGATCGATTTCTCCGCGAAAAGCGGGATTCCAAAGCTGAACGAGGAATTTCGCCCGGCAGATCAAGCTCCAGAGCAAGTAGTGCTGGCCATATGTTCCAGTTTGGTCGTCATCGTCAACGACCGGGGTTCGCGCCAAGTTCAATTTTCCCATTATTCAGTCCTGCAGTTTTTGACCTCGGATCGCCTTGCCAAATCAGAGTCTAGTGCTTTGAGTTATTACCACATTGAACGCGAGTCTGCGCACATTATCATGGCGCAAGCTTGCCTCGGTGCTTTACTTGGACTAAATGACCAAATGGACAAAGAGACCATCGAGAGCTATCCTCTTGCAGAATACGCTGGTGAACACTTCGTCGCCCATGCCAGGGTCGGGGAAGTGTTGTCGAAGATTAGCAATGGAGTCGACGATCTTCTCGACCCAGACAAATCACATTTTAACACATGGCTCTGGCTACAGAATGGCGATTGGGACTCCGAGGATTTTGATTTGAACCTGGATTCAAGCTCGGATTTGGGCGAACGACATTACGATCAGTCCGATCACGAGCATCCGAAGTATCCACCGCGAGTGTCTCCCTTATACTACACTCTGTTACTTGGACACTCGTGCCTCGCACAACGCCTCATTCGGAACCGCCCACGTGACCTAGGTACCACCAACATTTGCGGCAGAACTGCATTGCATATTGCAGTGTTCCGGTCAGACTTCGAGGCAATTCGAATGCTTATCGAACGTAACGCTGATATCAATGGCCGGGACGAAATGGGGTGTACGCCGTTGCATTACGCAATGCACGATGACGACCAAGAATCGCGCGAAAACTTTACCCGCTGCGTTGGGCATTTGCTAAAGCATGGTGCAGACGTGGAGGCACAGAATAAGCGTGGATCAACTCCACTACATCTGGCGGCTTCGAGGATGAGCGAGAAAACCGTACAATTCTTGATCGAGAATAATCCAGATATCAATATCGATCTGCGCAACAACAATGACCAGACTGCACTGCACAAAGCATCGCAACGCGGTCACCTCCATATTGTTCGGCTTTTATTAGACAACAACGCGGACCCCAACTTACAGGACAACTATCGTTCCACACCGTTACACCTGGGAGCTCACCACATGAGCCCAGAGGCCGTACAGCTGTTTCTCGAGCATGACGCAGATATCGCTCTGCGGAATGACAAAGGCCGGACTGCACTTCACCAAGCATCGCAACGTGGTCATTTCGACATTATACGGCTTATACTTGATAACAACGGAGCGAACGTGGACGCACGGGACGATGATGGTTCGACACCGCTTCTCCTGGCAGTTTCGGAAGCCGAAGCTCTATCGGGTGCAGAACTGTTGCTAGATCATGGAGCAGATATCGAAAAGCAGAACAACAACGGCCAGACTGCACTACACCTGGTATCGCAACGCGGTCGCCTTGACTTTATGCAGCTTTTGCTAGACCGTGGTGCAATCGTGGACGCACTGGATATCAACGGTTTCACTCCGCTACACCTGGCAATTGCCAAGATGGATCGATTTGCTGCAGAACTGTTGCTCAAGTATCGCGCAAATGTCTATCTGCGGGACGACAAGGGCCAGACCGCATTGCACCGGGCATCGCATCGTGGCGACCTTCTGTTTATGGGGATACTACTAACGCACGGTGCAGATGTGAACGCATTGGACAACGACGGTTCGACTCCTCTGGATCTGGCAGTTTCCGAATTGAATAAATCAGCCGCAGAACTGTTGCTGAATCATGGCGCAAATATCGAGGGGAAGAACAAGAAGGACCAAACCGTACTACACCTAGCGTCGCAACGTAGTCGCCTCAATATCATGCAGTTATTACTAGAACGTGGTGCGAACGTGGACGCACTGGACTGCGATGATTCAACGCCGCTTCACCTGATAGTTTCCAAAGATGTGGAGTCACCGTCGTGCGCACTACTGTTGCTGGCTCATCGCGCGGATGTAAATCTGCGGAACAACAAAGGCCAGACCGCACTACACCTAATATCGCAACGTGATCACCTCAATATTATGAAGCTCTTACTAGAGCGTGGTGGTACTGTCGTGGACGTACCGGATAACGATGGTTCGACTCCGCTGGATCTGGCCATTTCCGAAAAGAGAAAACTAGCCACAGAAATGTTGCTGAAGCACGGCGCAAAAATTGATCTACGGGACAGCAAGGGCCAGACGGCACTACACCGGGCATCGCAACGTTGTGATTCTTTTGCTGTATCCTCGTTACTATATCATGGTGCACACATCGATGCACTGGATGGCGATGATTCGACTCCGCTGCACCTTGCAGTTTCTCAAGTGAACCCGGAATTCGACATGGCTTGCCTTAATGTCGTGTCTTCCTTACTCGGTTATGGTGCGAATCCCCGAACGCAGAACAATCGGCGTGAGACCCCAATCCAGATTGCGTCCGCACGAAACCTTCTGCATACCGAGCAGTTGCTGCGCTTTCGGGAAGGGACTAGTGGCGCAGAAAACACCAGTAGGGACGAGCAAGACAACGAGCGACGCGTCGGACAGGGCAGGAGCGTCGATGCAAGGCGAGCAACGACAAGGAAGGGAGCGACGCGAGGAGGAAGAAGGCACACGAGAGGGGGACTTCGAGAACAGAAGGCTGAATGACATTTGGTAGAGCGCACACTGCGCTATTTATGTGTCCATAGAGTGCACTACGAATATGGCAAAGTATCTGTATCGCTAATAAGAGAAGTAGATCATCTGTAAATCGTATATCGGATCAGTATGTAAATAAAGCGGATCAGTAAGTAATAAAGCGAGATGAGATAAGATAAGAGTAGGTATAGGTCATGCACGAGGTGCAATGACGATCGCGCGGGCATATAAATGACAAGGTGGAGTAAGTATCGTAGGCGAGGGGGCAGTATGGTCAGAAGACATATCAATACGGTCAGGGGAACAGGAAAATAAAGGGAAATGATATAGTAGAGAGGTCGGGAAACAGATGAGCGTATGGTATGTGAGCACGAGGCCCACGAGGGTCCAAAAAGTGATGAGAGACTTAGGAGATCGCGTGGAGCGTGTCCCGTCTTGGAGGTGAGGCGCTGAGGGCTGATAAGCCGCAAAACAGCAGGGACTCAATACGTTTGAAGATTCTCCAGCCGTACGTAGATATCATCTCATCTCATATGGTTTTCTGAAGCTTGCCAAGATATCCACAGATTTTCTCCTTCTCGACTCTATGACACTTTACAATAAAGCTACGATTAGTGTCCCAGTAGTTTCATGTGTACTTCAGTTCCGCTGACGTGGTCAGGAAGCAAATGAGGAAGCGAAGAGCTGCGAGCCAGCGGAGGTGGTATGAAATGAAAAGGTGGAGAATCATATGTATCACATCTAACCCAAGTAGACTCGGATTACTACTGTAGTAAGCACATCAGGCTCATGATATTGTTTTTCGCATTGTATCTGCGGCGTGGTACTTACGATTAGTAATGATTCTGGGATTTTAAAAAAATTCCATTTATGTGCACCTCGGGGTACAGAAACCCCATGTAGCACTACTGTAACTTTACAATTTCTACTACTGTTAAGTGAATATATGGCTTTTGGTGAATCACAAAACGCAGGAGATTCTGGGATTAGTCACTATAGCTTACTCTACGTGTCTTCCTGCGCGGACTTTCACGCTCTGGTCATATCCTCTATTTCCCATCGCTTGCAGCTTGACTTTTTTCTGCAGAAGCACAAATGTGTCACGATAGGATATTAGCGATAGCCGGCTTAGGCCATAAAGCACTGGCATTTAAATTCACCCGGATGACGGTCCTCAAACTCAGTGCAATGAGTTTCCGCTGGATCTGTTCTATTGCAGTTTAAGTCGTCATATCGACGCCGCATGTCGCGGTGCGGGGCAACGCGTGAGGATCCGAAGTGTTTGTAATACCAGAACCTCTCAGTTCTCTTCCCGTTTCATCACCATGCGGTGTTCAACCTTATTCCACGCTTCGAAGCCTCGATGCTACTTCGAGACTTCCGTACAGAAAAAAAGTATACTTCTCCGCGCAATTCTCATTGAACACTTAACCGACCTATAAAGCTCATTCCTTCGATTCTTTCCTTTCCCTGTTCCACCCAACTGGTTCACAGGACCCAACCACCACACATTCATGTGGGCCTTTGCCATATTCAGTCTCGTCAGTCTCGTGGTCGCCGCACCCGCCTCCGCTGTGCCTTCGTTTTCCACTTTGCCTACATCTTCCTCGCTGTCCCCTTCACCCTTATCAACAACACACTTGGGCACGTCCTCAATATCCAATCCAGCTAGCCTATTTCCTTCCGGAAGTAATAATTCGCCTCTGCCCTCCTCGGGCCCCCTGACAACTACGAGTATAAGTGTGCTTACTGAACCAGGGCCATCTGTCATACCTGTTACCCCTTATGTCTTTGAGCCCTTTCCATCGCCGTCTTCCGAGCCTCCCATTCCTGGCGTGTTTCCGGCGAGTTCGCCCAAACATCCCCCACCCGTTGAGAGTCCAGCGTTAGTCCCCGATTTTGCGTCAGCCTGGGCAAGGGCGTATCACAAGGCAAAGGGCAAGGTGGGTATAACGAGTCCTTTCAAAGACTCTCGAGTCTCGACTTGTCGCCTCGCGTCGTACGTTTGTTTGGTGTAACATAAGTTATACCGCTTCTTGTCGATTCTCTATATTATCAGTACGGCATGTGCCGAACTTGCAGCATTGATGCGATTACCACCCTTTGATTTTCATTAGGTTGCCACCTGGACACTAGAACAAAAGGTCAACATAACCACTGGAGTGGGTTGGATGAACGGCCGCTGTTCTGGCAATATCCCTCCCATCGACAACTTTTCCGGTCTCTGTCTTGAAGATTCAACTCTCGGGGTGAACGGCCCAGATTTCGTCACTGTTTTCCCTGCTAATATCAATGCTGCGTCCACGTGAGCATTTTAAACTACGTTATCTTGATTTTCCTCTCAGACAGTTTGGGACAATGACAGGTGGAAACGTTCGTTACTCCGCGCCCGTGGCGTTGCGGTGGGTAGTGAACATGTCGGCAAGGGGGTCAACATCGCTCTTGGTCCGATGATGAATATCGGCCGCGTACCCCAAGGCGGACGCAACTGGGAAGGCTTCGGTCCAGATCCCTTCCTGGCTGGAGTTGGAGCATATGAGACCATTCTCGGTATGCAGTCCGCAGGTGTTCAGACCTGCGCAAAGCATTATATAAACAA
>WNFQ01002708.1_pt1 | contig 12833 bp, 10 predicted proteins | sample 5400171 | NCBI WGS metagenome assembly WNFQ01 (sample SAMN13153356, study PRJNA577476) | soil metagenome | isolation source: 20 cm soil under Madrone tree | place: USA:California | collected 2016-06-14
GAAACAGGTAGATTTACGCCAAAGAATTTCTCCACGGCGGCCAACATTGTCGCGGCTGCGAGCGAATCGCCTCCCAGGGCAAAAAAATCATCCGTCGTTCCCACGGCGTCGAGACCGAGTACCTTTTCCCAAATCCGGACGAGCTGAAGCTCGAGGACATCGGACGCGTCGCTCCTCGGCTGGTCCTCCTCAGCGAGTGTTTGGGCTGCTCTTTCAGAGAGCTGCGCGTGATCAATTTTGCCAGAGGCAAGAACAGGCAACTCTCGCAGTATTACGAAACGGCTGGGAACCAGAAGGGACTGTTGTAGCGCGCGGCGCCAGGCATGAGACGAACCGTCCGTTTTCCTGTGTGGAACGATAAACGTTACCAGTCGATATCCATCGGATTGAGTTTGTATCGCCGTGACTAGTGCCTCCTCGACTAAATTGGTTGCGCGCAGCGCCGCTTCCACTTCTGACAAATCCACTCGCAGACCGCGAATTTTCACCACTCGGTCTGCGCGACCCAAATGTTCTAGATTGCCGTCTGGCAGAAAGCGTCCCAGATCGTTCGTGACGAAAATCCTGGTCCCCGGAGTGCGCGGATCCATCCGGAATGTTTCTGCCGTCTCGTCCGGCCGCCTCCAGTATCCTTGCCGCAAATAGGCGCTGCGTACGGCGATCCTGCCGTCGGAACTGTTCTCGACTGGTCGACCTTGTTCGTTCACTAGGAAAACGTCGACATCACGAACCGCACGTCCCACGGGTACCCGGCCGTTCGGCAAAACCGCGTGTTTATCAATCATTGCTGCACAGATCAGGCCGGTTTCAGTCGAACTCAGCGCATTCATTAATCGGCAATCGTCTGAGCAACGCTGCCGGAAAACTTCCACGTCGCCGCGGAACACTGGTTCCCCGCCGAGGCGGATTAAACGCAGATTGGCAAAGGTTTCATTGTCGCTGGCGGCTCGAGTGAGCTGGCGAAAAACAGTCGGCACCGAGTGATAGATGGTAATGCCTCGTTCGCGAAGCCAGAACGCCAACCGTTCAATACCTTGCGATCGCACATGAAACGGGCAGAGAGTTGCTCCATTGAGGAGCGCCCCAAACAGCGCAGTGCTGGAGGCTGCAAAACTGCACGAAGTCAGCAGGGATAAACGATCATCGGGCGTAAGCTGGATCAACTCGCTATACACGTCGGTGTCATGGATAGTGCCATTGTGATCTTGCCAGACGCCTTTGGGGACGCCGGTCGTTCCCGACGTGTACATGAGCGACGCGCAAGCTTTAGGTGATACGGCAGGAAAATTCGTCTGCGCTGAAGGTGCGACAAAATCATCCGGGAGCGGCAAAATCGGCAATGGTCCAGCTGCAAGCGAATCAGCCAGAGCCGCGTTCGTTTGATCAGCGATCAGAAGCCCGGCGCGGGAATCGGCAAGCATGGCGGCCAGGCGTTCGATTGAATCAATCGGGTCTAACGACAGATAAATCTTGCCCGCTTTCAGAACAGCGAGGATAGCGGCAATCAGCGGCGCACCGTGTTCCATCAGCAGCGCGACGGGTTGCGAACTCGCCGCTCCCGCGCGCTTAAGAATTTGAACAGCCAGCGCGTTCGAACGCTGGTCCAGTTCGGTGTAGGTCCATTCCGTGCCGTTTGTGCTGACGGCCATTCGGTTGGCGTGCCGAGCCACGATCCGCGCGAATCGTTTGGGAATAGATTCCTCTACTTCCGCTAAGCTGGCGACGCTTTTCTGTCGATCCACTGCCACTTCGCCCGCGATATTCATCCGAGCATGTTCTTGTTCAGCGCCATCTTTCGCAGACGCGAGTTGGTATCGCGGATAGGATATACCTCGTGCGGCATGATCACTCCGCTGAAATCCGTCCGGCACGCGCCAGTGTAGCCGATCATTAGTATGAACCTAGGCTTGATCGAATTGCGGCTGCCGTAATGGAAACAGCCAGAGGATTCAATAAAAAGAACCGTACCACGCGGGTAGCAGAATTCGATGGCTTCCTTTCGGTCAACGACCGAGTAAATATCCTCATCGCTGACGCGATAAGCACGCTGCCGGCTCCAATAGTTCAGGGCCCTGCGGGTCTTTTGCGAAACACCGCGCGGAAGAAACGTCCAAGGGCCATGCTCGGGGGTTGTGTCCCGTAGCAGTACGAGAATATAAACAAGCGGCAGCGAATAGTAATCCATGTGATAAAGCTGGCTGTCACGAGGATTGTCTGGTTGATCATCGAAGGCGGCATTTGATTCAACAAGGCGAATGCCTGACGGAAGCGTAGTGGAAAGCGCGGGGATGCACTGCAGATAGTGGCTGACCACGGAAAGCACATCGCTCGAAGTGGCAAAGTCGAGGAACGCCGGATATCTCTCCAGATCCTCAGGTGTCCCGAGATTCTGGAAATAACTTCGATAGGCACCGGTGGATGAAGTCCGTTGTCCGCAACGTTCTGCAATAATTTTCTCCGAATCGTCCAGGACGCGATCGAGGTGCGGGAGCGACATTGACGTGTCGATGGCCCAGCCGTCTTTCATCTCGATTGGCGGGCGACTGAGTCCACCATTTTCCTCGAGCAGGGTACCTAATTGGGTTTGATACAAGGTCCTGCGCCAGTGGTCTTGGCGGTGGAACTTGAGCCGGTTGTAGGAATAGGCCAGGCGCATCGTGTTGGCGATGCCGAGGCGCGACATGTGGTTTGCGTGGAGCCGTGCCGCGATCGGACGAATGAAGGTGTCGAGTTTAGAGTTGTTCACAAAGGTTTACGCCAAATATATCGACTGCATACGAGTGAAGAACTCGCGATTGGCGGGGCCGTGTTCCGCGGGGCCGATTCCGGAAGCTTTCCAGCCTCCAAATGGCAAATCCACGGCTGCATTGGCTGTGGAACCATTAATCTTGAGAATTCCGGCGCGCGCCCGTCGGAGAAAATCTTCGATCCGCTTGGGCGAGGCGGTAAAAATGGCGGCAGCCAAACCTTGCTTGACACCGTTGCAGAGCAAGATTGCTTCGTCCCAATCTTTCGCTTTCTGTATGACGAGTACCGGACCGAACGTTTCTTCCTGGACGATTTCCGCGCTTGGATCATCACAACACACAATGGTAGGTTCCAACCACGCGTCGCCGCGTGCTTCGTCCAATTTTTCCGAGGGGCTAATAACCCGAAACGCGGCGGCTCGCGCCCGATCGATTATTGCTTTCACGCGATTGCGGGATGCGGAAGAAATGAGCGGACCAATTTGCGTTTTTTCGTCTACGGGGTCGCCCCAAATTAAGCAACGAGACGCCATGACCAATTGATCGAGAAAAACATCGTAAATACTCGAGTCGACAATAGCCCGACGGTTTGCGGTGCAGCGCTGTCCTGCGAAAGCGAAAGCCCCTTCCGAAATGCTTTCGGCGGCGGCGCCCAAATCTGCGTCCCGCCAGACAATGCTGGCATTATTCCCGCCCAGTTCCGCTTGCAACGGGATGTGATACGTCGCGCAAATTTCCTGCGCAGCTCGTCCCGCTTTCAAGGAACCCGAAATGGTCACCGCGTCCGAGGCAGCCATTAGCTGGCGGGCCGTTTGATCGCTCCCGCACAAAACTTGTAACACTTTCGGCTGGCCAGTCGCCATCGCGAAAAGCTCCGCTGTTTTCTTTGCAATCCGCGAGCCGGGAATGGCCGGTTTCCAGATGACCGCATTTCCGTAAAGCAGAGCAGGAACAATTTTGCCGACCGGAATTGCAAGGGGGTTGTTGAAAGGTCCGATCAATCCGATCACTCCGAGCGGCTCGCGTCGATAGCCCGTTTTCTTCAGTATGCGATCCTGTTTTGGTTCGATCTGTTTGGCTGCTGCGCCGATGAGAGCAATCGCACGCGCCACTTCATCATGTGCATAACGGACAGGTTTGCCGATATCCTCGACGAGAAGATTGACGAGTGCACTTTCATGTTGCTGCAGCTGGCGGCCAAAAGATTGCAGCAACCTTAGCCGCTCATCGACACGAACTCGCCGCCAAAACTCGAAAATTTCTCTGGCCGCCGCGACTGCAGCAGCAATATCCGATTTTTGTCCTGCCGCCAATCGCCATCTACGTTCGCAGTTCTGAGGGGAGTTGTGAGTGACAACCTCGGGCTCTTTATCGACCAATAATTCGCCCAACTTTGACCCGCGTGCAGCAATTGCCGCTGAAATCTCGCCCGAACTCCGGAAGATCACAGATCGTTCCTGCAGGTACCGCTTTGAGATTGCGGCATGCACCGGATCATTGCTCGCGGTGGAATCCTCGGCGACAACGACGCTGTAACCATTAGTATAAGCATCAAGCGCAGTCGCACGCACGCACGCGTGCAAGTGCACGCCGGCAATGATCAACGCATCCGCATTGAGCTCGTGCAAAACCGAATCGAGCTGTCCTGTGGAAAAGGCACTGAAAAATATTTTATGGATGATCGTTTCTTTCTTGTGCGGACGAAGCACATCGGGACAAGCGTGGCCCGCAGAACCCTCAAGGCACATCCAGTCGCCGTTCTTTTTTCGATGCGACATGCGGTTATCACCGGACTTATTGACCGTGCTCCAAACATGGACGACTGGGACTGCGCCCGTGCGGCATGTATTCAGCAGATCGGCTGCGGCAGCGGCAATACTGGCGGGGTGCGGCTCTAAATCGCCCGCGCGCAGGAAATCATTCTGTAGATCAACTAGCAGCAGAACAGGCTTCATACTGGCGGACCCCGGCGCTGTGGATTTCGTGTGCCACCAACTCCGCGAATTGCCGCGTGCCCGCGACTTTACACCCGGGTTCGCTCAAGTCCGCGGTTCTCCAGCCGGCGCGCCAGAGCGCTCGCACCGAATCCTCAATCAAGCGCGCTGCCGCACCCAAACCGAAGCTTTGTCGCAGCATCATGGCCAGAGAAAAAATCTGGCCGACCGGATTAGCCGTATCTGTTTCCGCCCGATCATGAGCGGCTCCATGATTGGTCTGGTAAACCGCGGCGCCGTCCGAAGCGTAGCTGGCTCCAAAAGTCAGGCCGCGCGATCCGGCCAGAACGCCGCCAAGGTCAGAAAGAATATCGCCAAAACAATTTGGCGCGACGATAACGTCGAGCCTTTCAGGTTCTTGGAGCAGTTTGTAGGCGGCATAATCGATGTCGAGAAAGGAAACGTTCACCCCGGAGGCTCCAGCGACGTCGAGCGCGCATCCGCGCCAAAGCGAATGAATAACGGGGAGACCGGAATCTTTGCTGATCACCGCGAGAGCATTTTGTCTTTCGCGTGCTGCCGCTACCGCAACTTCCAAAACCGCTCGCACTTGTTTTTCCTTATGAACAAACGTGTGAAGAATTTCACGACCGTCTTCGCAAGATGCTTCGACCGAAATTCCTTGATAAATGTCCTCCAAATTTTCGCGTACGAGTAAAATGTCGAGCGGCTTCGCGGGGAGTTTTATTCGGCACACGTCGTGTAATTCGGGATACGAGCGCAACGGATTGAGTTTATAGTACAGATCGAACCGACGGCGCATGTCATAAACGAATCGGCCTCCTGCCGCACCGGCCATAATTGCGCCGCCCGCCGCAAAAATTTTGCGACAAAACTCCGCGACATCGTCAGAAAGATATTCGCCGGTACATTCGGCCGAGGAACAACCGATTTCCCCTCCGCTTTTTATGCAAAAATCGAGACCGGAACTTTCAGCCACTGCATTCAGCACCCTACATGCAGCGCCGATCAATTCTGGTCCACTGCCTTCACCCCTTAAAATTCCAACAACGAAAGGCCTCACGTCTGGTCTCCAGCCAACCCGTTAGACAACATGTAAGAGCGCGGGCGAGTCGCTAAACTCACCTGAGCCATGCAATATCGTAATAACATTGAGTTGTCCCCACACGAGAAAATCCGCTGCCAGTTTAGTGGTAGCAAAGCCGTGATCAAGCTTGGAATCGATGTGCGCTAGGACTTTTATGTCGTGGCGGTGCACCAAGAATCCTCTGACGAACCTTGTTCAATAAAAATGCTTCTTTATAAGTTTGGGTTCCCGAGAACATTTCCCTTTTATCCACCCAATTGGTTGTCATCTGCACGATTTTTAGTCTTTTGCCAAATGCCTTCTGCCCGCCTTAAAAGCGAAAAGCTTTTTGCGAAAAACTCTCGCTAGCCTGTCAAGACAGCAAACCGCAACATCGAATCGCCGATTCGAGTTCCGCAAATGCCGTTAACTTTTCATCCGCTCGCACAACGAAACGCTTTCCGTCGCTGCGATGTGGGCCTGAAATCCAGATCGTTCGCCCGTTGGAATCAATGGCTGAGAAGCAGCCCCAACTCCATTCGGCCTTAGGGATCGTTAACCACTTGCGGCGCAGATTTGGTTAATCCAGCAACTGCGTGTCGATTCAGTTTGATGCGTGTTCGATGTGGCGATGAACAGCAGCGACAGACTCGTTGGATCCCGTTCGCGTGAAACTTTCGAGTAGTTCCGCAAGGCGTGACTCGTAAGAATCACACTTGGGACATCCGCCATTTGGCTCAACCCATTCGGGATGTTGGACGCGCAGGTCGTCGCGAATCTGTTGCCGGAGCTCAGCGATTGAGTTCGATATTCTCATAACCGCTCCCTTGTTCTAGTTCGAGAAATGCACTCAACTTTTCAATCTGGGATGATCTTGGTTGCGCTTATCTCGGTGTCGTCGCCATGGCATTAGCCAATAAAAAAACCGGCCAGATGGCGATAACCACAATTATTGCGAAGGCGACAAGCTCAGATAGGTAATTGGGTTGTGTCCTATAAGCGTACCGATCACTTAGGAAACGAGAAGCGCGAACGCGCATCGACTTTGTAGTTTTCATGTCACTAATATCGACAACCGTTTGGATTCCAGCGCTACACCGCAAAAGTAACGCAGCTGTCACTAAGGCGGCTCATTCCTGTCGGTCGCGCGCGCGGGCAATTTCGGTTTGTTCGCTGGCCTTGAAAGCCGAGCACTCGTGCATCCGATGACTATCGAGCGATCGGTTCCACTTTCTTTCGTTTTAATTCTTCAGCGACCTTCACGTTCTTTTTGCGACCGTTGATGACGAACGTATTGTTTTCTCCCAGAGTTGACCACGGCCCGCGCGGCACTTCGCTAAAGTCCACAAACCGCCAGTCGGTGACATCCGTTTGTTTCATGCCGAGATAGTCTCGCACAGCAGGGGAGACATCGAGGCCTGCTCCTTTGTTCAGATTGGGTTTTGGACGTTCGTCGCCAAACACGTATTGCCAATGGTCCGTTTGGAATGGCCCTGCGTCTTCCCATTGCGCATAAGCAATTCGATTTCCTTTGCGGATCGCGACCCATCGATCTTTACAGGTGGAAACAGCCGGACCCTGATATGCCTCCTGGAACCACGGAACAACGCGAGGCGCTTCCAACCGGTGGCCTGTGCGAGCTTTGTCGTTGTAGGGGAGTGCGCAGTAAAATGGGTTCTGCCGCGGTGTAAATTTTACCGGGATACAATTACTCCGATGGGCAGGATTTGGGTCATCAAAACCGCCGTAGTTTTCTTTCCATCGTTTGTCCCAGGCACTTGTGCGATTCGGGACAAGATTATTTCCACCAGGTTGTTCGCCGATCCAAAAGATTGTTGTTACAATACTTGTTTTCCACGGATACCGCCGCGCGGGCCGAGAGGAGGACGATTTTCTTATCAGGGGCTTGTTTTTTTCAGTGACCGCTTCGATTTGACCAGCAAAGGCCGAATCATACGCGATGAAAAGCGCGAAACAAAAAAAGCCAAGTGAGCAGCGTTTCTCCATTACTTTCAAATCGATACCCGTTCAAAGATTCCCTAGAGCCGCGAAGAATTACGTCGCGTTTAACGGGTAGATTATCACTTTAGAAGGTGGATTGAAAAACAATTTTTTTAGAATGCACCGAGCACCGGACGCAGTCTGCAACGTAATCGCCTCCGCCCGAGTTCTACAGCTGCTCAGCGAATGCGTGATTCGCGTTTACGATGCGACTGGCGATTTGGTCTAAACGCACAAACACATGGGCGATTTAAAAGAGTGGTGAGTTCGGTTATCCGATCGCTTTTTAACCGCCATCGCTCCCACAGCCCCCAAGGACATCCGAATGTCGAAGTAAATTCGATGCATTTGTACTTTAGATAGGAGTAACCATCGAAACCGGAAAACTTCCGTCGTTGCTCCTATTGAGTTACTTGGAGGGAAAATAAATGAATGACAAGTTTCCGTTAATCGGTAGTGGTCGGATTCAGGGGAGCTTCAAGAATTTAATTGATCGCAAGATTCGCGAACAACGTCGCGGCGAGCAGCGACTTGCCGAGCAGCGCACCACGAAGCATCAGCTCCTGGCGAGAAACTCATGCGTCGCCGACGCACGAAGTTATCGCATTGCTAGACAATTCCCCATCAAAAGTTTCCCGATCATCAATCAAAGCGCTGGCTGACCGCGAATAGGCTGTGGCGATGTGTGCTCCATCTGTCCGTCTCTTATTCCGTGCGTAATGCAGTAATTGGGTTCACGTGCATGGCGCGACGCGCCGGAAGAAAACAGGCGAGCAGCGTAGCCAGAGCTAGCAGCAAACTCGAAGTGATCAGCGCGAATGGATCGCTCGGAGTTACTTGATACAAAATTTGTGAAAGCACACGCCCTGCACCTAACGAAAGCAGAAGTCCGAGACTGACGGCAAGCCCCGTCTGGATCGCGCCCTGGCGCATGATGAGCGCGAAAACGTCCTTACGATGGGCGCCGAGCGCCATGCGAATGCCGATCTCATGGGTGCGACATGCAACTGCGTACGCTTTCACGCCGTAGACGCCTACCACAGCAAGAAGAAGCGCGATTGCGCCGAAGACGCCGAAGAGGATCGCACCCAATTTAACGATCCAAAGGCCAACGCTCCTTTCCATCACATCAACCCATGGTGCAATGCTCAGCAGCGGAAGGTCCGGATCGATTTCGTGCAAAGTGGAGCGCATGCTCGGCGTCATTCCGGCTACCGCTTTTCGATCCATGGTGTTGAATCGAACGTGTAGGAACACATCGCCGCTGTAGCCTTGCGCGAATGGAACAAACAATCGCGTAAGTGGTGTGTCGTTTTGAACATCATGGCGATGTGTCCCGACAACTCCGATGACTTCCATGTCGTTAGGCGATCCATCCTTCGGTGGAATGGTGTACCGAACATGCCGGCCGACCGCATCCTGATTTGGAAAAAGCTTCTTCGCCATCTCTTCGTCGATGATGGCGACGCGCCGTCCGTCTTTCTCCTCGCATTCGGCCTGCGTGAAATCGCGGCCACGCAACAACTTCACGCCGATCGCGTCGAAATATCCCGGCGTGCTCGCGGTATAGAGCGCAGTTGCACCGGGATCGGGGGCTTTCGGATCGTTAGACAATGTTGTCCGCGTTGACATGATCCGGCGCGTGCTGGTGAAATTGTAATAAGGCAACATTGTTGCGATGCCGACCGCAGTAACGCCGGGCAGTTCGCGTGTACGTTGAACAATGTTAAAGATCTCACGTCGCGCCTCCGCCGGTTTTTTCTTCACCAAAGTGAAGTCTATTTCGGTGATTAGATCGCCGGCGGCGACGAAACCAGGATTCAAGCCAGCGGCTTTCAGCGCGCCACGGAAAAATAATCCAGCGGCGAATAGCAACATGAGGGAGAGCGCGATTTGTGCCATCACCGAGATATGACGAGGAGCAAACAAACGATTGAAACGTCCGATTCGAGCAGGTTCGCCGATCTGTTGTTTCAAATCGTTAACCAGATCGGCACGCGTCGCTTTGAGCGCAGGGCCGAGGCTAAATAGCAGCGTAGCAAGGAGACAAAACAAAAACGTCACTGTGAGCACGGCAGCGTCCGGCGAAAGATCGACAATGAACGAGAAGTTCACGTTATTGAGCAAAGCGGCGAGCGAATGAAGCAGGAGGTTGTTGCACCAGACGCTGAGAATGAGTCCGACTAGTCCGCCACAGATCGCGAGAAAGAGACCTTCGCAAAGCAATTGCCTGATTATTCGCCAACGCGACGCGCCGAGCGCGATGCGCAAGGCGATCTCTTTCGAACGCGCCGTGCCGCGAGCGAGCAACATGTTCGCCAGATTTAGGCATGCGATGAGCAGGACCGCGCCGGCCATAGCCATAAGCAACGTGCCGATCAACGTAACAGGGCCGTCATTCTCCGGCGACGTGCTTAGGCTAAAGCGCGATGGCTTCTGAATCTGCACTTCACGCGCGAATTCGGAATCGGTCGCTTGCATGGCATTGAACCGTTGCGACAGGACCGGCAGCCGCGACTTCGCGGTCTCGATCGTTAGGCCGGGCTGCATTCGTCCGACGAGATTCAGTGCGTAATTTTGTGGATTCGCCAGATCGTGCATCGTCTCGGAATCGCCAAAGGCGGAGCCGAGCTGCGAACGAATGCCGAGCGGTACCCAAATATCGGGCGCAATCAATGCGCTAGCGCCGCTGAATCCATCCGGCGTGATACCGATCACGGTGTAAGGCTGGCCATTGATTTGAAGCGCGCTGCCGACAAAATCGTTGCGACCGCCCTGGCGCTTCCAAAATCCGTAGCTAGCTACTACCACCGCAATGTTCGCGTTCGGTTTGCATTCTTCGGCGTTATAGAACCGTCCGCGAAATGGCTGGACACCCATCAGAGAGAAGTAGTTTTCCGACGTGAGGAACGCAAAACTGCGCCGCATCTCGTGATCGCGTCCAATACCGGCCACTGCGAACTCGAGCGCGGCAAGATAGACGAACAGGTGATCGCTGTTCTCACGTAGCTCGCGATATTCATTGTAGGAAAACTGCCGATAATCGTGGTTAGCATTTTGGCGGCAGTTGAAAACGTTCACGACTTCCCGCGGTCGCAGCGGGACCATCGGACGGAGAACCACGCTGTTAATTAGCGCAAAAATCGCTGAGTTAACTCCAATCGCCAACGAGAGCGTCAATACGGCTACTGCCGTGAACCCCGGCGCCTTACGAAGCTGCCGCAGCGCAAACTTGAAATCTTGAATCATAAAAACCTCGGTTTTCATTGAGATGCGTCAGCGGTGACTTTGGATTCAAAAAATGCCCGCGAAGTCCAAATCCCCATTGATTGCGATTTCGAAAACCAAAGCGCGAGCCTGGATTGCCCAGAAACACGAAACACGCGTTCGCGACTCGGGCATTCTCCCTCCTGGCTATTTTACCAGGCGAGACGCCCGAATGCCCCACGGGCACGATATCTGTGCTACGATGCGGCTAAAACGATGAGGATGGCATTTCTTGGAATCTGGCGCGCATTTGCCGTCACATTTTTCTCGCTCTGCGCACTCGTTGAGAATGTGATCACGATCCCGTTCTTTGCGCCGGCACAACGTCTTCACGCGCGCGCCGGGTGGTTGCAGCGCTGGAGCCGGTTTGCGTGTCGCGTTGTTGGAATTCGCATAACGACCCGCGGTGCAATGCCGCCGTCCGGTCTCTTAGTGAGTAATCATCTTAGCTATCTCGACGTCCTTGTGCTCAGTTCGATTCGGCCATGCGTCTTCGTTGCCAAGCGCGATGTTGCGGCGTGGCCCTTTTTTGGGTGGCTCGCGCGCGCGGCGGGAACAATTTTTGTCGATAGACAGCACAGACTATCCAGTCGAGCAGTTGTCGATCTTGTTCGCGCAACACTCGCTAGCGGCTCAGTCGTCGTGCTGTTTCCAGAAGGAACAAGTTCCGATGGGTCAACGGTCCTGCCATTCAAGTCAGCCTTACTGGAATCAGCCGTGCAACTGCGCTGTCCTGTCGCTTCAGCGTCGATTGAATATGCGCTCGATGATGGCTCAGTCGCCGATGAAGTCTGCTACTGGCGCGACATGACCCTGGTGCCGCATCTTCTCAATCTTTTCTTCAAACGCGAGATTCGATCGAGCTGCTCTTTCTCTCCTCTAAGAGTTCGCGCCGGCAATCGCAAAGAGATCGCACGCGAGCTGCGCGAGGAGATTATGTGGATGCGATCATGAGGATTGGGAAGAAAGTAATGCTGGGTCGGTCTTGATTAGTCCAGATTTTTCTCGTTCTCAATCATCCGGACTCCAAAGGCGGGTACGAAAGTAGTCTCGCCAGCTTTTCGGAAGTGAGGGTAGCTCGCTAACGCGACGCAAAAGGTCCTGGTTCGTAGCATCTCGCCGATACAGATTCACGACATCGGCAATCGTAACACCGTGCTCATCTCGTTTGAGCAACTCTATTGAATCACCGACAGTGATTTCTCCTTCTTTGAGAACTGCAAAGTAAAACCCAGCCCGCCCGCTCTGTAGGAATTGCTTTACGATATCCGGGCGACCGAAGCGGATGCCGAGTTTGAAACAGGGCATTCGAGGTTGAGTGACAACAAATTCCGCAGAACCGACCCGAAAACGGTCGCCAATGTTAAGGGTTTCCTCAAGCAAGCCCTCCGTTGTTAGGTTCTCGCCGAAAGCTCCCCAAGGGAGATCCATTCCCGGAAGTTCCTGGCGCCAGAATGGGTAATGCTCCGACGGATAGGCGTAAACAGCCTTATCGATTCCTCCGTGCACCGACAGATCAGACTGCTGGTCCCCTTTCAAGTTGAGCTTGGCAACTTGCACTCGACCTGGCACCGGCGCCTTGAATATGGATGTGCGAACAATCTTCCCCTTCCATTCGACTTCGCGCGGAAGTCCTACATTGACGGACAAGAGTTTCATGGCGCCACAACTCGCGATACCGGTGAAAATGCGCTGATGCAAGCCTAAGGACGCAAGCAGCCACGCGACTCGCGCCAGACGCAGACTTGATCGATTTTCCTGTTGGCCGAAATTCTGCTAAAATCGGCATTCGAATAA
>WNFQ01004595.1_pt1 | contig 12833 bp, 7 predicted proteins | sample 5400171 | NCBI WGS metagenome assembly WNFQ01 (sample SAMN13153356, study PRJNA577476) | soil metagenome | isolation source: 20 cm soil under Madrone tree | place: USA:California | collected 2016-06-14
CCATGGACACTGGCTGCGACTTAGCCGCCAGTGAAATCAGCGTCCCGGTAATTCCCGATCCGGACTCACCGGCACCCGCGCGCACACCTGGATCGCCCGCCGCGTCCGTCGTCCCATGCTCGTTATCGGTATGCGATGCGGCAGCGGCAAGCAGCACCGCTACTCCACTTGACAGATACCGCGTTTTGCTATCGGTCGCCTGCGCTCCGCCTTCGTCGTCCAGCCGCACTCCGGAGCGGCGGTCCGCCTCGACTCCCTCAACGCTGCCTTGCATCGGTTGAATTACGCCTTCCGGAGTTTCAATGCGATTGAAAATCACGCGCAAATCGCCGTTATGATGCAGCTTCCTGGCCGCCTTGGCTTTAGTCACTTCGCCTGCAATCCGGCTGTTTGCCGGCAGCAATAAATGATGATCTTGCGAAAAGAGCGGTTCCGTCAGCACCGCGGCTATTACATTGCCCCTTTGCGCGGTTGCCGAACTGACCTCCTCCGCAAACCGCGCATGCAATATGCTATCCGGTTCCGGACTTGTGCCCAGCTGCGTCAGTTGCTCCGCGGTGCGCGTGGTCTTGCCAAAATCGAGCGGCTCGGTCAACGACGCGTAAAATCGTGTTCCAGGTTGGAGATACTGTCTCCGGTAGGGCGATTGCGCCAGCACCATTTCCTTCAGCCGCTGCATCTTCCCGGGTGATTTGATTTCGTCTAGGGTGTCGTTCACTTTCACTTTAGCTTCTGCTTTCGCATTTTCGATTTGGCGCTGCGCCGCATTTGCTTTTTTCTTCGTGCCTCCCGGCACCAAATGCACCACTTGCGCGATCCCCGGTGAAACCGTGGTGACGATAGCCCGCCGCTCTTTGTTCGGCAGGGTCACGGAATCAAATTCGAGTTCATATTCGTGATAAGGCGAAAAATTGCCGTTTACGTACGACATGGCCTTGCGCATTCCAGGAACCGTATGGATGCTGGTCACTTTTCCCGTAACCTCACTTCCCGCTGGAATCACCGCTTGATCGAAAGCGTATACCGTTTCCGTAATTTTTCCGGAAACAACCTGACCGACGGCTGCGATGCGCACTTTCTGGTCCACTGCGACGCGCAGGGCGGTCCCCGCCGGCACGTTCAAAAGGATCACAGAGTCCGGAACAGACGGTGCGATTGTCTCTGATGTCGGAGGCGCGCATAGGGACGGCAGTGCGTCCTCACGCGGAACTTCGCTGCAACCACCACGAACTGCAGTCTGCGCCGGCAGCGCGACAGGGACAGTGAGAAAAATCAAGAAAGGGAAAAAGCGGCGGCGGTCGCTGAACATTCTTGTATTCCTCCTCGAACGGTTGTATGTGGGAGGGCTGAGGGGACCACCGGGTTGCCTAGGCAATCTTCCGCGCCGGCGGGTTTTCCGTCAACCGCAGTTTACTTTGCGCCTGGGACTAGGGTTGGGCAGCATCTTCGGTCAGGATCATTTCGAATGCGGAGCAGAACGATACCGCATCGCTTTCGGAAAAAATAAGCGGAGGACGCAGCTTGATCACATTATGGTGTGGACCGTCCGTCCCAGCGAGAATTCCCCGGTCTCGCAGCCGATTTACGACGTACGAAGCCTGAAGCGTTGCCGGTTCTCGCGTGTCCCGCGAAAGCACCAGATCCAGTCCCAGGAATAATCCCGAGCCACGCACGTCGCCAATCAAAGCATGCTTTCGTTGCAAGTCTTGCAGCGCCGCGATCCATAATCTTCCAACGCGCAGCGCATTTTCCTGTAACTGTTCTTGTTGCACGACATCGAGCACGGCAAGTCCAGCTGCGCAGGCTACTGGATTACCGCCGAAAGTGCTGAAGAATTCCATTCCGTTGCTGAAGGCTTGGGCGATTTCCCGGGTGCTTATCACCGCGGCGAGCGGAAACCCGTTTCCGATGGGTTTGCCGAGCACCACGATGTCCGGCGCAACACTTTGCGTTTCGAATCCCCAGAAATGCGTTCCCAGCCGCCCGAATCCGACTTGCACTTCGTCGGCGATGCATACTCCACCCGCATTGCGCACATGCTGATACGCCTCGGCAAGGTAGTCCTGCGGAAAAACAATTTGTCCACCCACGCTCGGCAGCGTTTCCGCTATGAATGTCGGCCGGCTTCCACGGGTCTGCAAGTCGTGACAAATTTCGCCGACATGATGCGCATACTTCGCTCCAATTTGCTGTTCGCCGCGGCGATACCGCCCCCGATAATCGTCCGCAAGCGGCGCGACGTGCACCCACGGCTTTTTCCCGGTCCCGCCCGGGCCATCAAATTTATACGGGCTGATATCGATCAGCGTACTGGTGTGACCGTGATATGCGTATTCGAGCACAATCACGTCTTCGCTTCGCGTGCACGTGCGCGCCAATCGCAGCGCCAGCTCGTTCGCTTCGCTGCCCGAGTTCACGAAATAGCAAACTTGCAATGGCTTCGGCATCAGCGCCGTCAACCGCTCCGCATATCGCAAAATATTTTCGTGTAAATAGCGGGTGTTGGTGTTGAGGAGCGCGAGTTGTTCCTGCGCCGCGCGGACAACTCGCGGATGTGAATGTCCCACCAGCGGGACATTGTTATATGCGTCAAGAAACGCTCGTCCGGTCTCATCGTAGAGGTACTGCCGCCAACCCCGCACAATCTTCAGCGGCTTTTCGTACGACAAGCTCAAGTTGCCGCCAAGCAGTTCCTTGCGGTGGGGAAGCGTTTCCCGGCTTGATTTTTCACGGTCGGGAATGTTTTTTGTCGGAATTCCAAGCAACACATGCGGATCAGGCGAAAGGCTGGTCCACACCGCTCGCTCCGAAGCGCGCGCCACCAGATGCGGCGGCCAGCCGCCGTTTTCATCCGGCTTTCCGACACGAGCAAACGTTTCGCCTTTTGCAATCGCCTGTCCCGGCTTCAATTCACGTAAGGTTTCACGTGTCAGGTGCCCGTAAAGCGTGGACAATTCTTCGCCATCATCGGCGACGTGACGCAGAATCACCAGCGGTCCATAATCGAGCGCCGCCTTATTTTCTGCCAGCAAATGAACGACGCCGTCGAGCGGGGCGCAAACCGCTGTTCCGGCTTCCACAAATAGATCGAGCCCCAGATGAATCGTTCTCCGCTCTTCCGTAGGAGCGCCACCGCCAAACAGCGGAGAAGTATAAAGCAGCCGCGCTTCGTCATATCTGCCGATTCCGATTGCAACATCGGCGACCGCCATTTCTTTAAGCAAAGTCAGCGCCAGCGTACTTGCTTCGGCATCGGACGGATCGGCGCCGAGCAATGTGCTCCCAACGCTGAGATCGAAAACGATAAAAGGCGCCGTTCGCAGGTTCGCGTCGATGACGCTTGCGCCCTCGCATGCCTGTTTCTGCAGCCACCGCGCGATTTTTTCGGCTTTCGGCACGGCCGGAAATCCGCAGGCCTCGCGGAAAGTGTAGTGCGCGAATCGCGGATGGATTTTCGCTAGTCGCTCCAACGCCTCCCACGCGGCATCTTCGCTCACAATTACATATCCATCATCTGGCTTCTGCTGCTTGCGAAGCGCGGAGTTGACTACGCTCACCGTCAGTCGCATTGCGATCAAGGGAAACAACGCCGCCAGTTCGGTTTCGTTCAATGGATAGCCATTGTGAAACCCCCGGACGATTTCCTTCGCTACCATGAGCGGATCACTCTTGCCAAGAATCGCATACGCGGCGGCGACAGCGGCTTCGCTCACAATCCAACCGTGGTGCATGTCGCCGAAGTCGATGACGCCTGCTATCCGCCTCGGTTGCGGCCGCGCATCAGTGATCAAAACATTGTGGTCATTCGCATCGCCGTAGATGACACCTTTCCGCAAGCTGCTCTGCGCGGACTCGATCCATTCTCGATACAGAGAAAGAAAATATTCCACCAGCGCGCGGCGCTGCGGATCGGCGATTTTCCCTAGGTGCTCGCGAATCCAGTTCGCGCGCGAAGAATCCCACTTCAATTCGCGGTGCGTCGCCGGATGAGCAAAACCGTTGAGGGCCGCATCCATCTCGCCAAGGAATCTTCCCAGGTCCGCCATCAATTCAGGTGAATGTGGACGGGCGTTTGCCAGCGTATCGCCGGGAACATAATTCAGCATCCACACCAACCGCGTTTGCCCTTCCACATCCGCGATCGAAGTAAATCGATCGCCGCGTTTGGTGAGTTGTACTCGGGGAAGCGGAAGGCGCGGACTATTTGTGGCCAGGTGCGCCAGCGCGGCGCACTGCATGTCGATGAAGGGTTTTTCCCGCGCAGGATGCATGCACTTCAATACAAATTCGCGGCCGTCGCTTGCACGCAGGTGGAAATTGCAGTCGTATTCCCCGGGTAGTACGGTAGCCGCCGCCGCAACGCCGTACAAGTCGTCGGCAAGTCGTTCGGCGCCCAAAGTCGAAATCGCTATCGCCGCGCGCTCTTCCAGGAACATGCCTGAAATCTTATCGGCATCCGCATCGCTCGTCCATCCTTAGGGGCGTGTCCGACAGACAAATTGGTTCTGTTCTAAAATATGAATGAGGCAACCATCGCCACACAATGAAACTGAAATTGCCAGTTGGCACATTTGCCGCGTACTTATTCGATTGCGACGGCACCATCGTCGACTCCATGCCGCTGCACTATATCGCCTGGAAAAAAGCGCTGGCAGAATGGCATTGCGATTTCGACGAAAAACTTTTTTACACCTGGGGTGGCATGCCCATCGTGGAAATCGTGTCAACTCTCAACAAGGACCGGGGGCTGAACATGCCGCTGGAATACGTCGCGCACCGCAAAGAAAGTCTGTACTTCGAGTTGCTTCCGCAACTAAAGGCCGTTCCAGAAGTTTTGCAGCACATCGAAGCCAAACACGGCCAGATTCCGTTTGCGGTCGTGTCGGGCAGCGCCCTCGATTCGGTCACCGCATCGCTTAGTACGCTCAATCTTCTCGACCGATTTGACACGCTGGTCTGCGCGGGCGACTACAAGAAAAGCAAACCTGACCCCGAAGCCTTTCTGCTGGCCGCCACGCGGCTGAAGGTCGCGCCCGAATCCTGCCTCGTATTTGAAGACACCGACATGGGCATTCAAGCGGCGAGTTCCGCTGGGATGGCTTCCGTCAAAGTTCCTCCGCCGTGGGAACGAATTTCCACAAATTAACAGAACTTACCGAACGCTGACAGGTCCATTCACAGTAGAAACACGAATCACCGTCGCCCCACTGCCGAACTCCACGCGCTTGTGCCCTTCGTCCCAGGTCTTGCGGCCTTCGTCGCAAACGCTGGCGCGGCAACTGAACGGGCCGTTGCCGTCCGATTCCAGTACCACGCCCGATTGATATCCCGCCGGCACCCGCAGCGTCACGGGACCATTGGTCGCATGCGCTTCCAGCCCCGCGCCGCTCCAATTTTTTCCATCTAGATCAATCGTGATCGGGCCATTCTGCGTGCGCACGCTCTGCTTGCCGGAATTTTCTTCGAGCGAAACCGGACCGTTTTCCGCCGAAAGATCCAACTCGCCCTTGCACCCGCGCACCGTAATCGGCCCATTCACCGCTCGCACTTTCAAGTTTCCTTCCACGTGATACAGCCCCATCGGCCCGTTATTTACGTGCAGTTCCATCGCTGCCGCGCTTGGCGCCTTAATCAGCAGATGTGCCGTCCAGTGTTCCCGCGAACTGGGGCCAGCCACACTCAACTCGCCGTTCGAAAATGTCAATTTGATTTGCGCCAGCACGCTTTCCGCGTCGCTTCCCTGTTCAGCGGCCTTGCACAGCGTTACCGCATACGTATTCTGGTCCCAGCCTTGCACCTGCAAGCCGCCATTCGATTCCGCATTTACGCGCAAAGTCGGCGCTTCCGCCTTGGTGATCGTACGTTCTTCGGAGCGGATCACTGCCTCCCGGTTGTCAAAGCGAATGTGTAAATCGGAGCAGTTTTCGACCGGCGCGTCGTTGTGCGACATAATCTCACTGGAATGCCCGCCGTCGTGCTCGTTGCCATAATCATGTCGATGCGAAATCGCCCGGGGGGCTGCGGTCACCAGGACCGCCGTCCAGACCGTGAACCCGACCACCGACAGCAATGTGCGTGAAACCATGGACCTCACCTCCAGCCATATAGACGATACAAATGCCGGATGGTCAGGGCGCCCAGAGAAGAAATCTCGACTAATTCGGGAACGCGGCAAAATCCTCGTCGTCACCGATTGGCGGTCCGTCTGGAGGTTCGGCGGGCGCCGTCAACTCAAGTTTCTTCGGATCTTTCTGAAACTGCTCGATTTGCGCAGTCGCATACGCCAGGTGCGCCTGCTGCGACGGATCGCCTGCCGACTTGTTCGCGTTCAGCCATGCCTTTAGTTGTTCTGCCCCACGCGAAGCCACCGCCCGTACCTGCGTTGTCGCGCGGTCATTCATCGCCAGGCTCAGCAAGTCGTACAGCACAACGTCATCAACCGTTCGCGCGACCTCGCCCGCATACCCAGCAGCGTGCGGCGCTTTCCAAGTCGCCGTTACGATCGCGTCCAACACTTCCTGCAGTCCCGGATTCGCCGTATCCCGCGCGTGAAACTGCACCAATCGCGCCGCACGCTCCGGATTAAACAAGAATTGCAACGTGTGCTGTGCCGCCTCTTCCGCAGGAGACAGCGCATCAAACGCCGGGCTGGTATGAATCTTAAAATGTTCTCGCCCCCGTTCGTAGTCCGGCGGCCGCGGCGGAATCATCTCCAGCAAAGGTTCCGGCAGCATCAAGGCCGAAGGCTTCAGCGTAGCCAGCACCGCCGCCAGCGCTCTGCGTTGTTCCGCAGGGGCAACAATTCTTGTCGGCACTTCGCCGTCGCCTCGCACCGCAAACGTATAATCCATTCCGCCCACAAATTTCGTAGCCGCTTCCACCTGATACCGATGCAACATATAAATCGGCACCAGCGCATCCTCGATCGTCGCCAGTGGCGCACTCTCGCGAATATTATTCTCGCCAAATTTTTTCAAGGCCGCGGCCCGCACCTGCATCAACCGGTTCAACTCATCCACCGCGTTTGCGCCCGCATCCCACAAATGCGCCAGGCTGCTCGAACTTCCCGCAGGCCGCGCATCCTGATCCGTCAAGTACCGCAATCCCCGCCCAAAACCGTCCGTCAGAATTTTTTTCAACGCGACGTGCTCATCCGTTCCCGCGGGAAAGTCCTGATACCCGAACGCGATCGACACTTTGTCCCACTCGCCGATCCCCGTCGCGTACGCGTCAGACAAATCAATCGTGCCATCCGCAGTCAATTTCGCCACCGGCGGCGGATAATCCATCACCGACGACCGATTCACCGCACTCGCCGAATAGTTGTGCATCAATCCCAACGTGTGCCCCACTTCGTGAGCCGCCAGTTGCCGCAAGCGCGCCAGCGCCATCTCCTGCATCTTTGGCGAAACCGCTTTGCCCTTTTCATACGGCGCCAGCAATCCTTCCGCGATCAGATAATCTTGCCGCACGCGCAACGACCCCAGCGTCACGTGCCCCTTGATAATTTCTCCCGTGCGTGGATCAACAACGCTCGCTCCATACGACCACTCGCGTGTCGCGCGATGCACCCACTGGATCACGTTGTAGCGCAGGTCCATCATGTCCGCGCCTTCCGGAAGCGTTTCCACGCGAAACGCATTCCTGTATCCTGCAGCTTCGAACGCCTGATTCCACCATCGCGCTCCTTCCAGCAGCGCCGTTCGAATCGGCTCCGGCGCGCCGCGATCCAAATAATAAATAATCGGTTCGACCGGCTCGCTCGTTGCCGCTGCCGGGTCTTTTTTCTCCAGCCGGTGTCGCGCCGTAAACCGTTTCATGATCGGTTCGCTCACCGGCGTCGCATAATCCATGTACGAAATCCCATAAAAACTAGATCGCGGATCGTATGCGCGCGTCTTGTAGCCACCCGGCGGCAGTTGCACAAACGAATGATGTTCGCGCACGGTGATCGCCGTCGCGTCCGGCGTCACATCCTTCACCCATTTCCCCGGTTCATCACCCGTGAATGTGAGCGTCGCCTCCACTTCCGTGTTGAGCGGAAAATTTTTCGTATTCGCCAGGTAAATCGCGCTGCGCGATCCATCCAACTTATAAGCTCCTTGCTTCGTCCGTTTCAGCGCCGTCGTCGCGCCGTGCGCGTCGCGCAAATAAAAATCCGTCGCATCCACCAGTACGCGACCGTTTTCTTCCGCGGCCGCCGTGAATCCCCAAATCACCGACTCCGCAAACGAGTCATGCACCGCACGCTTTTCATCCGCATCGTTGCTCACCGCGCGAAAATTAAGATTCTCCTGCACCAGCAGCACCTTCGGCCCGCTGCGTTCGAACCGCACAATCCGCGTCTCGCCCAGTTGCCCGCGGTCCAGCCCGATATCGTTCGAACCTACTCCCGCCGGCAGCGAACTCTGATACAAAAACTCCGTGCTCCACTTATCAATCTCGAGCCACAGCTTTCCAGCCTTCGCATCCCAGTACAAATTGAAATAGCCGGCCAGCTTCTGAGCATCTTTCGTTTTCTCAGCGATACTCGCGTTCTGCGCCGGAGCTCCTTGCGCCGTCGCGCAAGATCCGCACGCTCCTGCCAAGATCGCAAAACCGACGACCGCGCAAAACATCCGCTTCGACATTTTCAAACCCTCCAATGCGAACAGATCTTTTACAACAGTACGCACTGCTGCGGATACTAATCAGCTCTGCTATAATCGCCCTTCCGCGCGGCCTCCGTGAGCAAACTTCGCATCTCCGTCGTGCAATATCTCAACACCGCCCCCTTGGTGCGCGGCTTTACCCATGGCCCGCTGCAAGGTAAGTACGATCTGTCATTCACTGTTCCCTCGCTGTGCGCCGAAGCCCTCCGCGACGGCGCGGCTGACGTCGCCATTATTCCCGCCATCGAAGTGCAACGCATTGCCAATCTCGTCATCCTTCCTGATCTTTCCATCGCTTCCAAAGAACGCGTACGTAGTCTGCTGATCGTCGCCAAATCGCCCATCAGAGAAGCCCGCCGCATCGCGCTCGATCAAGGTTCCCGCAGCACACAAGCCCTCACCAAAATTCTTTGCGACGCACGCTGGCTGATCTCGCCCGAATTTTCCGAAGCCCCTCCGGATCTCGCATCCATGCTGGCCACGTCTGACGCCGCGCTGCTCATCGGCGATCCCGCGCTGCGTCTCGCCATCGCCGCCGAAGAACACGTCACTCCCGGCCGCGACGGCGCACTCGTCTGCACCGGCACGCAAGTCGGCCTCCCGCAATTCGCCAAGCTTTATCTTTACGATGTAGTCCACGAATGGTGGCAGCTTACCGAACGTCCGGCAGTCCTCGCTCTCTGGGCGGCCCGACCGGAAATCGCCACGCCGGAGGTTGCCGCGGACTTCAGCGCGTCACTCGCGTACGGCCTCGCACACCTTCCAGAAATCTGCGCTGAAGCCGCCCGCGAACTGCAGCTCCCCGCAAAGGAACTTTCGCTCTACCTGCGCACCAACATCGACTATTCCCTCGATGCCGAAAATCTCAAAGGCCTCAACGAATATTTCGCGCAGGCCGCCCGCCTCGGCCTAATCCCAAAACTCAACGCACTCTCCATCCTCAGTTCAACCAGTATTCCAGCTCCTTCAGCCCTGCCCGTCTCCGCCAAGCGCTCCGCATAGCCTTCCTGCCGTCTGCGTTTCACCGTTGTCCTTTTCCGCCCTCTTCTCTGTGCCCTCTGTGGTGAAATCTCATCTTTCGACTTTCAACTGTCGACTTTCAACTTTTTCTCCTCCCCATCTTCATCTCCAACTCCTCCAGCGTCCGCGGCCAATCCTTCCGCAACAATCGCGAAAAGGCCCGGTCCGCCAACAATTTCCCGCCGGTCTGGCAAGTAGCGCAATAATTCGTCTCATTCGACGCGTAAGCAATCCGCTGAATCGCGCTCCCACATCGTGGACAAGCCTGCTTGTACTTCCCATGAACCGCCATCTCCGCACGAAACGCCGTCACCTTCTCCGGAAACGCTTCTCCCGTCTCCGCCCGCAAACGCGCAACCCAATCCGTCAAAGTCGTGCGTGTCGCTTCAAACAACCGCGCAACATCTTCATCCTTCATCTTCTGCGTCAAAGTAGTCGGCGACATCCGTGCCGCCCACAAAATTTCATCCGAATAAGCATTGCCAATCCCGCTGAACCATCGCGGATCGGTCAGGGACCGCTTCAAAGTATGATTCTCCGCTCGCAACACAGCCGCAAATTCTTCAAGGCTGCACTCCAGCACTTCCAATCCACCAGGATCCAACTTCCGCAAACTCTCTTCTCCTGCCGCCAAGTGCAAAGACGCCCGCTTCTGCGACCCGGCTTCCGTCCAAACCAATGTTCCATTCGAAAACTCCAATGCCGCCAACTTCTGCCGGCCGCCAAGTTTCAAACTCTTTCCGCTCGATTTTCCATCAGCACTTGGTCCTGGCTTTCCGTCAGCCCCGCCTCCTCTCCCGTACCAGTGCAGCCGCCCCGCAATCATCAAATGCAGCACCAGCCAAATCCCGTCCTCCACTCCAATACAAATCCGCTTGCCCAACCGCCGCAACTCCAAAACTTTCTTCCCCTCTGCACTAGCCACCGGCGGTTCAACCGTCCGCAACAAAAACGGACTCACAATGCGCACACGCTCCAGGCGCTGCCCCAGAATCCTCTGCCCCAGCACCTCAATATAGACAGTAATGCCCGGCAGCTCCGGCATATCTCTCACTTTAAGCTAAGCGGCGAGTCTTGGCGCAACTGAAAGGTTTCTGGCGGGGACATAGACCTGTCCCTACCCTATCGGGGTCGCGTCCTATTCTTGCCGTCGTAATGGCCGGTGTTCAGACCATTCCTCGCGCATTCTCGGTGTAATCCAAAACACCTTCACTCCCAGTCCTTGAATATCCATCACGTGCACTGTGTCTTCGAACACAGAATCTCGGTCCGCCTCTACATACACCGTCCATACAATGCGCCGACACAATTTTTCCCTCAGTTTTTGCTGTAGGTTTTCTGGCTTGATGAGTTCTGCATTCACGTGAAATCCTCGATGCGCGTCCACGTACACTCCCAGCGTCTCCGGCCACGGGCTCTTGCCGCCCGTTGCAGCATGGTGTTTTGGGAAATCGATCGGTAAACCGTATTGCATCAAAGGTTTTGTTAGGTATAGAAGAAAAACTACCGATAACGCGGCGATAACGCCAAACCTGGTCGGTAACGAAGATCCTCAAATCATGGATAACCAACATCGGGCGATGCGCTTCTGTGCTATGACGTTTCTAAGAGGTATCTCCGGGAAATGCGAGTCGCGCCCCTGTCGCGTGAGCCCACCAGCCATCCCCAGGTTGCGCGTAACAACGGCATCAAGCCAACCACTGTGCAGAACAGCGACAAACCGCGCACCACGCTGCACGATTGTTGGTAATCGTCTGGTGGCGTGGAGACAAGTAATCGTGCGTGACTCGCGTTCAAACAAACTGGCGCCGCGGCACTCCGCAATTCGAGCGCTAATCCCTTCATTTTCAAGCGCAGCGCTTCACTTTTTTCGCACGTTTTTCACTCTTGTAGAAATAAGTCTATTGTTTGCCACTCTTACGAAAAATATAGGGGTACACCCCCCTCCCCGCCAAAATCTTGGCAACGCACGCTGCTAATGACGGTCCTTCGTGCGACGCGCTGCGCCTCGCCAACGCTGTTTCCTGTAGGGGGCACGACGATACATCGTGCCCGCTTCGTTCCGAATGAATCGATCAAAATCCTTGACGTCAACGCCTTTCCAGTCCAGGCACCTTCTCAGCTAGAATGGAACTGACGAACAACATCACTCATGGCACTGACCAAACAACAAGCGCTCGACATGCTCGAATCCGATGACCTCATCGGTATCGGCATGGCCGCACACCAAGTCCGCCTGAAGAAAAACGACCCGCGCGTCGCCACTTACCAGATCGACCGCAACATCAATTACACCAATTTCTGCACCGAGTACTGTTCCTTCTGCGCCTTCTACCGCCCTATCGGCGCAAAGGACGGCTACATTCTGAGCTTCGAGGAAATTTTCAAGAAGATCGAAGAGATGCTCGAGCTCGGCGGCAACGGCGTTCTCCTTCAGGGCGGCCTGCATCCCGACCTGCAAATCGATTACTACGAAAATCTTCTCCGCTCCATCAAACAAAAATTCCCCACCGTTCACCTGCACTGCTTTTCCGCGCCGGAAATTCTGTGCATCGCGGAAGTCAGCGAACTCAGCGTCGAAGACACCATTCGCCGCCTGATGGACGCCGGTCTGCAGTCCATTCCTGGCGGCGGAGCGGAAATTCTCGATGATGAAGTACGCTCCAAAATCGCGCGCCTCAAATGCACCAGCGACGATTGGGAAAATATGCACCGCACCGCGCACAAGCTCGGACTGCGCACCACTGCGACCATGATGTTCGGCTGTGGCGAAGAGCTGCGCCACCGCGTCAATCACTTCGAGCGCGTGCGCCGCATTCAGGAAGATACCGGCGGCTTCACCGCGTTCATCCCGTGGATTTTCGCGTCGGACAACACGTCGCTCGGCAAAAAAGTTCAGGAAACCACGGCCGTCGATTACCTGAAAACGCTCGCCGTCAGCCGCCTGTATCTCGACAACATCGACCACATCCAGTCCAGCTGGCTCACTCCTGGAATTAAAGTTTGCCAGGTCGGCCTGCAATTTGGCGCCGACGACGTCGGCAGCATTTTGATTGAAGAAAACGTGGTGTACGCCGCCGGCGTCCGCAACCGCACCAACGAATCCGAACTCCGCCGGGTCATCTCCGACGCCGGCTTCATCCCCGCCCAGCGCGACACCTT
>WNFQ01004190.1_pt1 | contig 12827 bp, 13 predicted proteins | sample 5400171 | NCBI WGS metagenome assembly WNFQ01 (sample SAMN13153356, study PRJNA577476) | soil metagenome | isolation source: 20 cm soil under Madrone tree | place: USA:California | collected 2016-06-14
CAATTCAATTGTTCTCCTCACGAACGGGATTAGCTTTGCTTTTCAGGCAGTCTTGTTACTGATTATCGGCGCTTGGGCAGACTATGGAACGTGGAGGTGCGCAGGGCTAGAACCTTCCAGGGGGGCTGAATGGACACCAGCCGTTCTAAAACAGGCCGAATATCTTGATTTTTTTTACCATTCTGCCGGTGGCCGTCTCGTTTGCATGGCTTGACGTTCAGGACCCATCGCAATGGCCAGCAGGCGTCGCGTTGTATATCCTTGGCAGTAAGTGCTGTCCTTTCTTTCCCGTACCATTTCATGTATTTCTGTCCCAGTGATATCATATCAGGTTGGTATCATTAGCACCTACTTGTCGATTTATCTGCTAATTCACTAATTTAGTGTGCTTTCACGTTCTGGTATGCTGCGCTCCCAGGCCTGGTGCGCAATCTCCCGGAAGTTCAGGCCTCCGCAGAACAAGCAAAAAAGGGATTAAAGCCGTCAGTACCGTCTCGAATATACTCCGCCCGTCGAGTCACCCTCCAGTACAGCTCGGACGCACATTTTCGTTTTGAATCTTTGGCACGCAACCGTGTCTCTAATATTTCATTGGCCATAAGTTCGGCCGGTGAAGTTATAATTCTCGCAATCATGATCGGCATCCTTAAGGCATTGAAATCGAACGCAAGTGTCGATAATAATACAAAAGCTTTCAATGTGCTTCTCGCGTTCTCTGGGGGCGTGTGGTGTTCGCTTTCACGCCAGTTATTATATGCGACTTTGAATCTCATCTTATCAACGTCCGCTAGTGCTGTGTGCTATTCCTTGGTTCATCTTTGAAAAGCATCGACCAGGCCTCGTTCTACCTCCAGGATCCTCTCGCGCGACGATTGGATTCAAACAGACGTTTGTTGCCTTGCGAGAGTGTTTGCATTTAAAGCAAACGTTCTTGTATCTCGTTTTTTTCTTTCTCATGTGAGTCGTTGTTCGTATGGCCGATACGAGGGAGTTAATGCTTTGTTTTTTTGCAGGGGTGACGTCTTGAATACCACTGTGTGAGTACTTGACGGGCTCAAGCCGGTTGGTCAGGCTCAACCCCATGTAGGACTGTTGTTGCAACTCTCCAGAACAGGTTGGTTTATTGGCGTTCCTGGATTCCTTACGGATAACATAACACCTATCCAGCGTCGTATCCTACTCAACGTTGCAGCTTACCCTTCTGCTCCTGGTTGGCATTATCACACAAGCGTTGGGAGCGTAGTGAGTAGGCTAGAAACCTATCTAGGGAAATCTAAAGGCCATATACAGCCTATTCTGGCATGTTCAGAAAACGTTTAACATATCCACGAAGAGGGTAGCCCACTCCCCCAGTCATGGCCCCTTTATCGCTAATTAAAATAATCAACATGCGTATACAGATGTTACTTTTCAATGTATTCTGGATCTTGGTGAGTAAGGTACAACATGGCAGACGAACACACCAGATAGATTCATCTCAGGTTCTCACCATTTGGGGTCTTATCGGCGTACACACAAACAAGATCGGCTACAAACATGTTTGGGAGGTTTGGTATGCTATAGTTTACCTTACCCTACTCAACACAGGCTAATCGGATGAAGGCTTTATCAAGCGTTCTATGGTTTACTGGTCTGCCCGTGGTACGCTTTCAGCCAGACCATGATTTGCGAGGTCTCGCCTCTCCCCCAAATGTCTGTGTTCCCGTCATTTTGTCTAGTGCAGATGATCCCTAACTTTTGTTTAACATGTAGGTTCCTCTTTTTCTCTCTATTCTCTGTGGTAAAATCTACCTCCACCGTGACTGTTTTCCGCACTTTGCATATTGATGAAGTGGTGAAAGGTTGGCAAGACATCGGCGGTGATTGGACCATTCGTTTCGGAGGCTATTATCTCGGCCTCAGGGAACAACGACAACATGCCGTTCGCGTTTCTGTTTGGACTGTGAGCAATCCTTTTATCCGACGTGATGTCTCGTCTCAGCAACGACTCACTTCGTGGTTCGCAGTGGAACACTCAGCACTATCTTTCTATTTTTGGTGGATGTGGACAAAAGTCGGGTCGAGTGTGAAAAGTTCGTAGCAGCGGAAGCCAGACACGATGCATTCGGCATGAGCACAATGTGAATAACGTCGATTCTCGCAGCTGGATTCGTGCCAGTGCTTTCTTTCTTAATATACGTGAGTATCTAGCCAAACCCAATAGGAGCTGCTACCATTGTTGTCTGAACGAATTTCTCATCACAGTATCGCTTGAAACGGTGCTTTTACCGCAGAGCGCATCTCGATTTATTTCCCTAGTATTCAATAGCCCCATTCCTTCCATATCGGTGCAGCCAAGAAATTGCCAGCCAAGAGGTAGAGGAGGGGAGGATATGTCGTCCCCAAACATGCACGGTTGTGCCAGAGGAGTGGAGGACCAAAGGCGAAAGAAACTGAGGCAGCAGCGAGATCAGAAGACAATACTCGCGCGAGAAGGCGACAAATGTCGAGAACACCTGGTGACTTGATATATTGAAGAGATCACTAATTTCTAGAGCGCATTGTAGAAGTCAAGCGCGACCGCCCGAAAAAATAATACATAACTACTGTCCCAAGTGGTATGAAGAAAATTGAAAGTGAGCAAGGAGGCAATTGAGCAAGGCGCCCGCATGGCCGATGGTAGGCAAAGAAGTGGAAGGAAGGGATGACGACGAACAAAAGGAAATACATTGAAGACGATTGGACCCATGAGTAGTAAGTAGTCTTATCGTATCAAGTGGGCGCAAGGTGGCGAACGATACCGAGTGATAAATGGTGGCAAGGCAACGTACTGGCGGAAAACTTTGAGACATAGGAAGCATTGACTATCTGGCCGTTAACGTACCTCGGTGCTGAAAACATAGTGCTACATCCTTGTCCCGCCCTGCACATGCTCAGAAAGTAGCCGTATAACCTCTATATGTCCTTTCATCGAGGCCAAATGAACCGGGGTTTGACGCGACCTATTCCGCGCATGGACGTTTGCTCTATGCGAGAGCAGGAGTTGTGTGGCCTCCAGCCTCCCCTCTAACGCTGCTTTATGCAACGGTGTTTCATGCTCGTTGTTCTGTGCGTCCGCATCTGCATTATGCTCCAGTAAGAGCACTACGATGTCGGAATATCCACGGAATGATGCCTCATGCAGTGGTGTCCAGCTGTCCTTGTTCCGTACATGAACAATTGCGCCATGCTCAATCAGCAACCGTGAGACCGCGAGGTGTCCATTGCAAGCTGCAATTTGCAACGGAGTGTTCCGGTGCGAATCTCTTGCTTCCATGTCTGCACCGTACTGCAATAAGAGCCGTATGATGTCAGGATGCCCATAATACGATGCCTCATGCACTAAGGTCCTGTCAACATCATTACGCGCAACGAGACTAGCACCCTTTTCGATCAGCAACCTTGCGGCCGCGAGCCGACCGGTGTGGACCGCTGTATGAAGCGGAGTCTTCTGGAGCCTATCCCTTGCCTCTATGTCCGCACCGTGCTCCAGTAAGAGTCGAATGATGTCTGGATGACCATACCAAGATGCCTCGTGTAGAAGCGTCCTATCAACATTATTCCGTGCAACAAGACTAGCGCCATTCTCGATAAGTAATCGTGCGGCTGCGAATTGCCCAGTGTGGACTGCAGTATGCAGCGGAGTCTTCTGGAGACCATCTCTTGCCTCCATGTCGGCACCGTGCTCCAGTAGGAGTTGTACGACGTCGGCATGTCCGTACCACGATGCTTCGTGTAGTAATGTCCTGTCTACATCATTCCGCGCAACAAGGCTGGCGCCCTTGTTGATCAGTAGTCGTGCGGCCACGAGCTGCCCGGTGTGGACTGCTGTATGAAGCGGAGTCTTCTGGAGCCTATCCCTTGCCTCTATGTCCGCACCGTGCTCCAGTAAGAGTCGAATGATGTCAGCATGTCCGTACCACGATGCCTCGTGTAGTAATGTCCTGTCGACGTCATTCCGCGCAACAAGGCTGGCGCCCTTGTTAATCAGTAGTCGTGCGGCCGCGAGCTGCCCTGTGTGGACCGCTGTATGGAGCGGTGTCTTCTGGAGCCTATCTCTTGCTTCCATGTCGGCACCGTGCCCCAGTAGGAGCTGTATGATGGCGGTATGTCCATACCACGATGCCTCGTGTAATAGGGTCCTGTCAACGTCATTCCGAGCAACAAGGCTGGCGCCTCTGTTAATCAGCAATCGTGCAGCCGCGAGCTGCCCAGTGTGGACCGCTGTATGGAGCGGAGTCTTCTGGAGGCTATCTCTTGCTTCTATGTCGGCACCGTGCTCCAGTAAAAGTTGTACGATGTCGGTATGTCCGTACCACGATGCCTCGTGTAATAGGGTCCTGTCGACATCATTCCGCGCAACAAGGCTAGCACCTTTGTCAATCAACAGTCGTGTGGCCGTGAGTTGCCCATTGTGAACTGCAGTATGGAGCGGAGTCTTCTGGAGGCTATCTCTTGCTTCCATGTTTGCACCGCACTCCAGTAAGAGTCGTATGATGTCGATACGTCCATACCACGATGCTTCATGTAGTGGTGTCCTGAGGGAGTCAGTCAGCGCATCAAGACTTGCGCCATTCTCGACCAGGACCCGCGAGGCTGCAAACTGCCCGGCAGCGATTGCAAGATGCAGCGGAGTGTAGTGATTCTTATTTCTTGCGTCCACATTCGTACCGTGCGCCAGTAAAAGTCGTATGATGTCAAGATGTCCCCCGGATGACGCCTCGTGTAACGGCTTCCAGTCGTCCTCGTTCCTCACATGAATAATTACACAATGATCTGTCAGCACCTTCGTCGCAGCGAGCTGCCCATTACAGACTGCCAGGTCCAGTGGAGTATTGTGGTCGTTATTCATTGCTTCCTTGTCCGCGCCATGATCCAGTAACAGCCGCATAATCTCCAGCTTCTTGTCGTTGAACAGAGGGTAGGCATCAATTGTTAGATGAAGTGGAGTCCAGCCATTGTTGTCCCGTGCGTTGACATCCGCGCCCTGCTCGATAATCATCTGGGCAATTTCAGGGAGTGCGTTGCATGCTGCTACATGCAATGGGGTCTGACCATCCGAGTCCCGAACGTCTACGCCGACGCAATGCGGGAGTAGCACCCGACAGACTTTGACATGTCTCCGGTTCACCGCCGCATGCACAGGGGTTCCATGAATACCACACTTGACTATCACGTCCTGTGGATTCTTCGAGACGAGGTGCTGGACCAGGCTGGAAAACCCAAGATCCGCAACATAATATAAAGGATATACTTTGAGTCGCTCGGAGTCATTCTCTGCCCACCAGGAAGAACTGATGAATGACATCCATGCCGCGAAATGAGGTTTATCTTGGTCAAGGAGATAGTCGATGCCATCCGTTATTTGTGATATCACGTTCCCAAACTCGGCGTGATCTGCGAAGTGCTTGGCAGCATAGTCGGCTAAGGGAAATGTCTTTACTCTCTCCCTGTCGATAGGGTACTCCAAACGGAGTAACACGGCAATACAAGCTTGAGCCATGATAGTATGCGCAGGCTCAAGGCGAATATGGTGGTAACGCAAGGTATCAACAGTTATGGCCGCAAGGCGATCGGAGGTTAAGTACTCCTTGACGGAGAAATGAGAAAATTGGACCATCTGGGAATCTTGTAAATTGACAACAGCGACCAAACTGGAGCACGCGGTCAGCACGGCCTGTTCTTGGTCCTTCCACCGCCAATCTTCGTTCAGCTTTGGAATCCCTCCGGCCACGTTGAAATCTATGGTAAGGACCTCTGACAGTTCCTGAAGACGAAGAGGACGGGCTGCGACCGTCAGGCATTGCAAGAGTCGATGAGCATGTACTCGGTTGGCCTTCGGGATTTCTTGTAGTATCCGCTCATACGTCTCGTCCAGGGTCTCGGGCAACTCTTCAAGAACACGTCGCACGCTCGGTGCGAGACAGCGGCGTAGGACTTCAATTTGACACGAAACCCAACGAAACCTATTTAGAAGTTAGGAAGGTGCTATGAGCGGAGAGCGACATTCGTACATTCCATTAGCTCTGTCCGAGAGTATCTTGACGACCAACTCCCTATCTTGCTCCCGCCATCTCATGATCTTTTTGTCCGAATATACAATAGACCTGATATAGTCTGAAATATCCTTCTTTTGTCCATATTCATCGTGAAGGGATATGCGAGTAGATGTAGAAGTCAGGGGTTGAAGAACATTCCAGATGTCGACCTCGAGGCGACTTGTAATACAGAGACGTAGACTCGGGAGGTGTAACCCGACCAGTTTTTCGACAAGCTCGAGGACCCTCTCACGTGATGAGTGCACACCAGAAGTGTCGGGACATTCATCGAGAGCATCTATGATGAGATAGAGTGGGACTTTTCTTGGGGCTTTAAGCATCTTCTCGAGGCACTGTATAAGCGCGCTTTCACCGGGCTGCTGTGAGCCACGTTGGTGTGCTGAGTAAAACTCAAGAAGGATGTTGCAAAGGGAAACGGATTGGCTACTGAGCTGGATGATGACGGAAGAGAGGAAAGCACGGGCATCCTGTTTTCCGGTGTCCTTGAAATCGAAGAAGAAATAGGCCATGTGTGCTGACCCGGTTTCGGAAATGCGTTCAATATCCTGAACGATGGCAGAGCTGTTGGTGAGGATGATCAGCACCAACGAGCTCAGAAATGAGTATTTGACTTACGTAAGGACACTCTTGCCCGAGCCAGCTGTGGAATTGGAGGATGTCTATTATGAAGAGCGAGGATGAAAAAGAGCAAAGGAACGTACGTTTTCCGTGAATCCACAACAAAGACCCGGAATCTTTCCAATCTCTGAAAGTACTACTTTCGGTGAACCACAAAGCGGTGCCCCTGTGATGGGTATCGCGCGCTATATTGTAATTTACTGACGGATCTGGCGGGGAAAGCCATTCCACAGAGTCTTGTCTTGACTGGTCCCCTGTAAGTGTTTGAGCCTCTCAAGCCAATGATGTGCGGTAACGAGGTCACGAACGGGTTAGATCACCACCGAAGTCGCTTGCCATCGGTCGACTTGTTTTCTCAGCACCTGAATATATAAAACGCTCAGCCTGGCGTAAATAATTGTCGGGAGTTACTTGCGTACCGTCGGAGACACCCGTCCGTATGTCGTACATGTCCTGCATTGTGTCATTAACAGACTGTATTTGGACATTAACCCCATGCGCCGTCTCCCGAACTTCTGCAACCTCCTTGTCAAAGTCGTGTGCGGTCGTCTGTCGTCCTGATTTCTCAACACCTAACCGTAAAAACAATGAGAATAGTGGGACGACCAATTGAACGGTTTACGCACCGGTCGTGACTTTATTGCCGATATCTTTAACTTTGTCATCAACACCTTGTAACATGTCACCGACACCCTGTAGCATGCCCTCTACGCCCCTCATTCTGTCCTCGACAACTTTCAGCGTGTCATGTACACCGAGCACCGTGTCGCCGACTTGGTTTCCAACCCCGTGTATGGCCTTCAGAGCTTCTGCACCTGCCATTCGAGCTTCCTCCACTGTTACCTTTTCGAGCCTCTGCAGCGCATCCTCGATGTCCTTCCTTCCAACAATCTTCTTCAAGAATTTTTCTGAAGAATAGTTGGCCAAGATAGTCGATCTATCGCTGATTATCAACTCACTCGCACGGTTCTGTTTTATCTCTTTTGTCGCGGCGGCAAGGATGAGAAGTACTTCAACCATGACCTTCACAATCGCGTCCGTCATTCCGGTGGTTGGTGGGACCTCGATGTAGGTCTCCAGCCGTCTAAAGACGTTCTCTATGCGCTCGAAGAGGTCGATGAGCAAATCTTGACTAGCGCTGACAGCCTGAGCGGCCTGTGATATTTGATGTCACAATAGACTGGGAAGAAATATTGATGGAAATTCTCACTGAAAGAAGGATTCCCATGCCAGTAAAGATCACCCCCACGGGTGGATATGCCTCCAAATACAATATCAGACTGCAGATTCTGAAATTTCTGGCAGGTCACCTAGACGTACTTGACCAACGAGTGTGCCAACGGCTGTAGAAAACGCCATGAGAACATTCACAGTCGGATCCAGCCACATTGTCAGCCTGCTACGACTACTCTGGGGTTGACCGGGTTCAATTATTTGTGCTTGAAGTATGGCGAGGACGGCATCGGGGGAATTGCAGGTCTTAAGGCGGTGAAGTAGCGGATCTTTGGTTAGGTCTTTCCCGGTTTTCTTTTTATAGGCTTCTAACGACCTGTTGAATATGGCTTGATAGTTGGAGCGAGAGGCAGCAGAGGGGGAAGACTGGGACATAGTGCTCGTCGTTGAGGGAAAGACGGAAGGCCCAACGACCTGGGCGAGGCGCCATCAGCTGTGCCATTCATTGTTGCTGTGTCCTCGGTCCGCTCGGCCCGTTTTCCATCCATTTTTTCGACCACGGCGCGCTTCTCCAAACTGCAAAATGGGAGACCTGATTTCGAGTATCGCATGGTACGCGTCGTGCTGCACCTTCATTTACTCCCAGTGACTGAACTACATTGTGCAGGGTCAAGCGGGGGATTTCAGCCCGCCATCCGTCAAAACAGCCTTTGAATGACGCTGATATCAAGCGCATTAAAGAGATTGCTAATATAGAACTTGAAGATGCGCGTACAGAACTGGAACGCGCAAATGCCACAGCGCAGGCTATGGATAAGAGGCATGAGGAGAGTGATGTGGATGACATGACGGACGACAATGAAGACGACTCGACTTGGGTGGAGTACGTTTTGCAACTCCTGCCGCGGATGGCCGATTAACCTTACGTAGTGAACCCATGGACGAGGATACGACAGCGGAAGGAACCGCTCCAAAACGAAACGGGGACCTTTCCGAGTATAAGTTAGATACCTATGACGAAGATGACGATGGGCCGGCATCGAGTGCGTCTGGTCACGCCGTATTTGGGATCACCGCCATATGTCCTATCCAGCTCTTGGTCCTTTCACCAACATAAAAGGGTTACAGTACTACCGCAACAACGACGACGACCCATACGTTACGCTTAAAGAGGTGCGCTATACCGTTCACTTCGCGATTCTCCTGATAAATATGTAGACGTATAGGACGACGATGAACTTGAGCGCGAAGAAAATAAGGTGTTGCCAGCAGATAACATACTCGTTACCGCCATCGTGGAACAAAATGTGCCTCAGCTCCACTTTTTTATCTATGATGAATCTACAGAGTATTTGGGCCCACACCACGATCTACTGTTAAGTAGCATGCCTCTCTGCCTCGAATGGCTCGACTATCCAATCTCGTCGACAACCTCTGCCATCGACCACCTCGCACCTTCTTCGTCACAGTTCGGAAATTACATCGCGATAGGCACTATGGACCCAGAGATCGAGATTTTCTCTGTGGACCTTCTCGAATCTGTATACCCCGACCTGGTCCTCGGAAACCCCAAGGAAACAGCAGCGCATGTCCCCGAGCCCTCCGGCACAGGGAAGAAAAAGCGCAAAAAGACGAAGCACCGCACGATTAGCGACAAACACCACGTTGACGCTGTTCTGTCGCTCTCCTGGAACCGCACGGCACGGCAAATGCTCGCGAGTGGCAGTGCGGATCGCACGGTCAAGCTGTGGGACCTGTCGCGAGATCAGAAAGAGGGGGCGTTTCGTAGTTTCGAGAAGTTACACAAAGACAAGGTGCAAGCTGTGCAGTGGAACCCGACAGAGCCAGCGGTGTTACTCAGTGGCAGCTACGACCGTACCGTGCGGGTGTTTGACTCGCGAGCACCGGATGCGAGTGTTGGTGCTGTCTTGGGCGCAGACGTCGAGGCGATACGGTGGGATCCGTGGGACAATCATGGCTTCTATGTGCGCCCTCAGTTCTTTTCTTCTCCCTAATGACCGCGTATCTGGGAAGGAATGGTTACATTGTCGATACAGGTTTCGTTGGAGAACGGAATGGTGGTCAATTTCGACGCGCGAACGTTGCCATCAGATCTCAACCAATCATCACCCGCACGCTTCACAATTGCGGCCCACGACGGCGCGGCATGCGCCCTGGACGTTAATACGCACATCCGCGGATGCCTCGCCACGGCGGGCGCGGACAAAATGGTCAAAATATGGAATGTTCAAGGAGGCGACGAGACAGGCGGGAAGCGACAGGTCAGCCTCGTTGCTGGCCGCGACCTTGGACTGGTAAGGCCGTAAACGTATACATAATCAGGTACAAATTGGTGTGCTCATCGGCTCTCAGGGCGAGGTTTTCTCTGCTGTCTGGTCGCCTGACGACCCGTTGACACTGGCAGCTGCTGGTTCAAAGGCAAAGTTACAGATCTGGGACGTCGGCGCTAATTTTGGCGCGCGTAAAGTCTTTGGAACGAGACTTGCCAAAGCTGGGCGCGCGTTGAAAGAGAAAAAGAATGGAGGCGTCATCGGCGTTGTGGACGACGAGGATGATGAGGATGATGACAACGATGATGAGGATTAGTAGTAGAACGGATGNNNCATGTCCAATCTTCCCATGCCTAAAAATTCCCCTCTCACCCCCTAACAAATCGCTGGGACCCTCAAATCTGTGCTGGATGCTTCACACCAGCTTCTAGCTGACCCAAAGCACTACTTAGATCTCAGGGCGACATTCCTGCAATTATACTACCACTCCTTATTCCAACTCATACTGGGAATCCCCACCCACAGAGTGCCAGTGAATCACGGCGACTGCCCTTGTTGCAAACCACAGTATGCACCACAGCCGGCACTGGCCAGGCATCCCTGAGCCGTGCCAGCACCGTCGTAAGCTCGATAACACGCAGGCGCTTCGGAGTCTATGAAGCCAAGGTATCCACACATCATGACGAGTCTGCATGGGGTGAATGTGCTGGTGTAATGGATGTCTCGATGTCCCGAGCAGTATAAGATTCTCAACTTGCACAGCGGCTTTGTTTTGTTTTGTGGCCGCATGAATTCCAACACAACCCCCAAAAGGGCCAGCGAACGCCATCCAACTTGCGTTGGGCTCGGATCGCGTCGAGCAGTCTCCGATCCAGGATAGTGGTGTATACGTCCAGGTACGCCAGCTCGTCGGACGTACTGTAAGCGAAGTCCCGCAGTTCCTCCGAGTCCGCGACATGGGAGTGGGCATGTCACTACGTAAACCCCCATAGTAACCATCTATGCGCTTTGTCTATGAGCAGGGCGGTTCCCCTGGGCTAATTATAACAAACAGAGACTCGAACAAGATAAATGCGTTGTGAATCTTTCAGTCACTGACTCACTGGCACTGAATTACTTGTGTACAGTATTTACTCATTTCACTGGCAGTGCGCACACATCATATCACCGAATTGGCTTAAATATTCCCCACCACTTTCAGGACTGTAATGAGCATATATTCTCCTTGACACTCCCTGGACAATGCGGCTTGGGCTTTGATGTCCATACGCTGTGCCTATCCGAATCCTATAGACGCCGCATCAATCTTAGTTTCGACCTCATGCATTGTCAGCTGGCATTCGAGCATTTTTAGCATCAATAGCATTAAGTTGACTCAAGAAGAGAATGGGTAGTGGTCGAGTATTGGGGGCATGTCACCAGAAAAGCCATACTATAAGCTACATATTCGGTTACATGTAGGATAGGCGACCATGACGGCAGCTAGACTAATCAAACAGCTATTTGAGTAATATTACAATCACATAAAGTCGTCTGCATTGGACCCGAAATCGTCAAGTGCTTCGTCATACACACTTGTATCCAATCTATGATGAGATGTTAGCTCTGACACATACAGATATTATCGTGGGTACGGGCACTCACTTGTTCTCCAACTTACTAGCACCAAGGATGGGCTTTCCGGCTGATCTTGGCTTTTTCTTTCCACTAAGTTTCTCTCGTTGTTCACGCTGTTTCTCATTCGCAAGCGTAGTTAATCCGCTCGCCACCTTGCGCACGTCGACATCGCGCAGAGGAGCAGCGAGGGCACGCACATGGTGCTCGACGAAAGTGGGATACAGCGGCTTGTCTTGGTGCCGTTTAATGATGTGCGTGATGATGGCATCCGAAAGAGCGACAAAATCCTCCTTGGACTTGGGAGTCGATTTCAGGATCTCATCGAGATCTGCGTCGGACGAGCCTAAGTACAAGGGCCAGGCCTGGCTTGAGCATACCAGAGAAAGCATTCGTTGCACACACACACACACCTTTGATGGTGGTCGTCCCGAACAGCTCCGTGGTATTTTTGAGATCGGATTCAAGCTCGCGCTGTTTCTCGAGCTGCGCTTTGGCATGAGGATCGAGCACCGCGTCCTCATCGTACTCGACCTCGTCATCCCCCGAGGCGAGCCGGGCTTGTCGCTCTGCCTCTTTCTCTGCGAGCTTTTGCTTGAGAGTTCCTTTCTTCTTTGGGGGAGCTACTGGCGCAGCGACAGGTGCAGGCTTCTCCTCATCAGAAGATGCTTCCCAATCACTCTGCAACGAATCGCATCGATCAGGGAAATACGTCTCAGTCGGATACACGGTTAGGCAAGGCTCACGACGGGCCCATCGTCATCCTCGTCCTCCCCTTCCCATTTGTTCTTAGTCGGTAGAGGCTTGTTCCGTATGGGACGCACAGGTGAATCGTCCCCAGAACCCTCTGCCCTGATCATCAGTAATGAAACGGCGACGAGGAAGAAAAGAGTGGTTTTACCCCAGTCAGACATTGGTACGTTTGGAAACGAGAAAGGGGCGTAAGGACGGTCGGGGCTGCCAAGCAGCAGAGATCGATTAAGTCGAGTAGAGAGGTGTGAACGATTTACGGAAACGGCAAGCGCCCGCCACGCGCTCTTCATGTCAGGCGTCC
>WNFQ01002715.1_pt1 | contig 12822 bp, 10 predicted proteins | sample 5400171 | NCBI WGS metagenome assembly WNFQ01 (sample SAMN13153356, study PRJNA577476) | soil metagenome | isolation source: 20 cm soil under Madrone tree | place: USA:California | collected 2016-06-14
AATCAAGCTGGGAGAGCAGTTTTTCCGTGATGTCCGTGGGAGTAGCGAGAATCAAGGACATGGTGGAAATGGACTCCGAAGCGCTCTTGGCCTCGAATTGAACGCTAAACGAACCGCCATTCTGCGCCGAGATTCCTGTGATGCCTGCCCCTGCGTGCAGAGAGGGGCCGAGGATGTTCGAAAGTGCGCGTATGAGAGTTTCATTGCCATCGCGGAAAGCCAGGAGTGTAGGGCGCTCGCTGGGGCCTGTTTTTGTTTTTGAGGCTCGCAGCATGCCCCGGATGATGCTGCCCACGGATTTTTCCGCGTCGTGGAGGGACGGAAAAGCGCTGCGCAGGCTGAGACGCTCCGGATCGCCTGCGTACACGCCGGAAACGAAAGGACCCACCAGGCGATCGAGAAGCTGCTGAGAAAATTTTCTGCGGACAAAGGCGGCGACCGATTCGTCAGCATCAGGGGGTGCGCTTTTTCCAACGAGATCGCGAACCAAAGTCCACTTGGTGGAAACATTGATCAACGAGCTGGTGAAAAAAGCAGGCGGACTCAGAGGAACGGGCCGAAGCGCTCCGTCCACGATGACGTAGCGAGGCGCGTGCGTGGGGGCTTGGATGATCTGATCGGAAATGCCGAGATCCTGGAAGAGCGCCCGGAGCGAGGCGGTGCCACTGAAACTCTGCGGGCCAAGTTCCAGAAGGAATCCGTCGCGCGCGACAGATTGAATGACTCCGCCGGGACGGAGCGAAGCTTCGAAGAGATGCGCATCCAGGCCGGCTTTGTTGAGTGCATAGGCGCAAACAAGGCCGGAAACTCCCCCGCCGACCACCAGTGCATGGACCCGGGGCGTCACGGCGTTCTTTCAATCATCGATAGCTCAGAGAGTTTTTGAAAAAAGCGGTTTGGCAATGAGCTGCTGCTTTTCAAGATAGGGATCGAAAATCATAGCGAGATTCCGGATAAAAATTCGGCCGAGCCAGGTGGCGCGAATCTGACCTTGATCCAGGAGCACGAGGCCGTCCTCGCGGAAAGATTCGAGGCGGCGCAACTCTTCTTCAAAATATTTGTCGAAGTCGATGCTGAACTCGCGAGAAATCTCATCCTTCACTACGACGGTGTGGCAAAGCAGGCGGTTGATGACGGCACGGCGGAGGCGGTCTTCGTTCGAAAGGTGATAGCCGCGCATGGTGGCAATGCCGCAGGCGTTGACGGCCTTTTCCCAGGAAGGGATGTCGCGATGGTTTTGCGCGTAAGCGTTTTGAAAGCCGCTGATAGCGGTGATCCCCATGCCATAGAGGTCCGCCCCGGCTTTGGTCGTGTAGCCCTGAAAATTGCGATGGAGCGTGCGGTTCTGCTGCGAGTGGGCGAGCTCGTCGCCGGGCTTGGCGAAATGATCCATGCCGATGTAGAGGTAGCCGGCTTCGAGGAATTTGAGGAGTCCGATGCGGAAGATTTCGAATTTTTCCATACCCTCGGGGAGATGCGCGGCGAAGGAGCCTTGCTGCTTTTTCAGCCAGGGAACGTGAGCGTAGCTGAAGAGGGCGACACGATCGGGAGCGAGTTCGAGGATTTGGTCGACGGTGTGCGCGAAACGGTCGGGCGTTTGATAGGGCAGGCCATAGATGAGGTCGACGTTGATGCTGTCAAAACCGAGATCGCGCGCCGCGAAGAGCAGATCGCGGGTCATTTCGAATGGCTGAATGCGGTGGATGGCTTTCTGCACGTCGGCGTGAAAATCCTGGATGCCCATGCTGAGGCGGTTGAAGCCGAGTTTACGGAGAGTTTCCAAATGCTCTCGCGAGGTGACGCGAGGATCAATCTCGATGCCGATTTCCGCATCCGGTGCGAAATGGAAATGCTCGCGCGTGAAACCGAAGAGATCCTCGATTTGCGGGGGCGTCAGGTAGGTGGGCGTGCCACCGCCCCAATGGAACTGCACGACGGGACGGTCGTTCGAAACGCTGCGGCTGACGCGCTCCGCTTCGCGCTTTAAGATTCCGAGGTACGGTGGCGAGACCGCCTTGTTCTTCTCGATGACGACGTTGCACGCGCAAAAAAGGCAGAGGCTTTCGCAGAACGGAATGTGCATGTAAAGAGAAACCGGCGTTTTCGCGCGTTCCGCTTCTTCGTGCATTTTTACGAGATCGTCGGGGCCGAAAGATTCATTCCAAACGGGCGCGGTGGGATAGCTCGTATAGCGGGGGCCGGGGCGATTGTATTTGGCGAGGAATTCCTCTCCGACGCGGAGCTCCTCGCGCATTTGGTGCAAGCTTGGATTAGCGAAGGTCATCGAAAAGATTCCTCAACGCGCCTGAGCGGCGGGCCGCGCATCTTGAAAGAGCGCTTGCTGGCAGGTCTCGATGAATAGCTTGGCATTTTCGACGGGCGTGTTTTGCAGAATGCCGTGGCCAAGATTGAGAATGTGGCCTTGACCGCCGAGGGAGCTGGCAGTGTCTTGCGTGGCGGCGCGAATTTTATCTGCGGGGCCCAGCAATACCGCCGGGTCCACGTTACCCTGCAATGCGATTTTCGAACCTAAGGACTTGCGAATCTCCGTCAGGTCTACGCGCCAATCCACGCTTAGAACGTTTGCGCCGGATTGGGCAACCGCGGGGAGCAAGTGGTGGGAAGCCTTCGTGTAATAAATCACGGGCGCAGCGTTGCCAAGCCCGGAAATGAGTTCCTGGACGGCGGGAAGTGCGAAGCGGTTGTAATCGTCAAGATCCAGCTCGCCGCACCAGGTATCGAACAATTGGACGGCGGCCGCGCCTGCAGCGATCTGAGCTTTGAGATAAGGAATGGTTGCTTGCCCAATGCGATGAAGCAAATCACGGAAGGTCTTCGGCTCGTGGTAGGAAAAGCTTTTCGCTGTCGCGAAGCCTTCTTTAGATTTGCCTTCCACCATGTAACAGGCGAGGGTCCACGGCGCGGCCGCGAAACCTAAGACCGGAACTGCCAGCCCCACCGTTTTGACAATGCGGCGAATGGCCTCAGGAAGGAAGCCGGTTTCGGTCTCGGGATCAAACGGCTTGAGCTTCTCGACATCGGCCCTGGACCGCACGGGATTCGGCAAATTTGGTCCGGCGTCGCCAAGTTCGAGGGTCAAGCCCATGGCCTCAGCGGGAATGAGAATGTCTGAAAACACGATCACGGCATCGACGCCCAGCCTCTGAAAGGGTTGAAGGGAGACTTCCACGGCGAGATCCGGAGTCTTGCAAACTTCCAGAAATGTGTGCTTTGCACGGATTTCGCGGTATTCGGGGAGATAGCGCCCGGCTTGGCGCATCATCCAGACGGGCAGGCGTGGAGTTGCCTGGCCGCGGCAAGCGCGAAGAAACAAGTCCTTCCTGTTTAGAGATGAAGTTGTTTGAGTCATGTTCCGCCGGAAGAAGTAAGGATAACAAATCCCGGCACATCTTGCTGAGACGGGCTCGTCCAGAGCCCTCCGGCGATGCTTGTACCTTCCCGTGTGGGCTATACTCGAAGAGGGGCCACTGCAAATTGTGATGCCGTAACTGAGGCTTGGCGTCGTTTCGCGGAAACGAGAATGAACCGAATTGCACTCATTTTGACGGTTGTCGCCTATCTGCTGAGCCTTGGCTTCTACGTTCGTTTTTTGAACGCGGGGCGCGAGCTCATTGGGCGACTGGGAACTCTGTTCCTGGCGCTGGGGTTGGTGGCGCACTATTTCGCGCTTCTGGAGCGGTCGCGGGGTTTGCACACCGTTCCGTATCACGATTTGTATGGCTCGATGTCGCTGTTCGGCTGGCTGCTGGCGCTGACGTACCTGGGACTAGAGCTGTTTCACAGGCAGCGCTCCGTCGGAGCTTTTGTGCTGCCGTTCATCCTGGTTTTCTTTCTCGCGGCGCACCTCGCGCCGGCGGACCGGCTTCCACAACCTGAGTTGAAGGGAGCCGTTTTCGCGTTTCACGTGACCTTGAGCATTCTGGCGTACGCGGCGTTCGCGCTCTCATTTGTACTCTGCCTGATTTTCCTGGGAGAGGAGAGGCTGCTGCGCAAGCACGAGCTCGGTAACATGGTGTGGCGATTGCCGCCGCTGGAGCTGTTGGAGCGCATGAGCCGGTCCAGCGTTCTAGTGGGACTTATTTCGATCACGATCGGGACGGCACTGGGATTCGTCTCGGTGGACCGCCTCATGGGCCAATATTGGTTTTACGATCCGAAGTATGTGGTCACGCTATTCGTGCTTTTGCTGTACGTGCTCTATTTTCGTCTTGCGCGGACCGCGACATGGCGCGGCGCGCGGGCTTCAAAGCTGTGCATTTTCAATTTCGTTGTGGTGGTGCTGAGTTTTACCGTGGTGAATTTGTATTTGTCGCACAGCCACCGTTATTTTTAGGAGTATCGAACCGCGGTATGGAAATCGTTCTCGTGGGATTGAATCAACGGACGGCGTCGGTAGAGATGCGCGAGAAGGTGTCTTTCAACGCGGAACAGGCGCGCCGCGCGGCGGATGAGCTGCGCTCCCGCGGAATCCTGGAAGAGACACTGGTGCTCTCGACCTGCAATCGCAGTGAAGTGTACGGCGTGCCACCGGAGTCTTCGCACGAATGCGCCCCGGGGCTGTCTTCCTTTTTGAGCGAGTTTCACGCGGTGCGGCCGGAAGCGCTCAGCGGATCGCTCTATCATCACTATGACCGGGAAGCGGTGCGGCACCTCTTTCGAGTTTCGGCGGGACTCGACTCGATGCTGCTTGGTGAGGCGGAAATCCTGGGGCAGGTGCGGGAAGCGTACCGCTTCGCGCACGAACAGGGAGCTACCGGCCCAGTGTTGAATCGGATGTTTCAGGGTGCGCTGGAAGTAGGGAAGCGCGTGCGGACGGAAACGGATTTGGGGACAAGGCCCATGTCCGTGGCATCCGCAGGAGTGAAGCTCGCCGAGCGCATTTTCGGCAAACTGGAGGAGCGCAGTGCACTGGTGCTGGGGGCGGGCGCCGTAAGCGAGCAGGTGATAGGGCAACTCCGAGGCCGGGGCATCGCGAATCTTTTCCTGATGAACCGTTCGCGAGACCGCGCGGAAGAACTTGCGCGGCAGTACGGAGGCAAGGTGGTCGGCTGGGGAGAGTGGGAGACGGCATTGCGAACCCCGGACGTGGTGGTGTCATCGGTATCCGCGGAACAGCCCATTCTTGGCCTGGAAGTGATAGAACGAGCGATGGAAGCGCGGAGGAATCGCGCGCTCTTTCTGATGGATCTGGGGATGCCGAGAAATATCGATGCCGAGGTAACAAAATTATACAACGTGTATGTGTACAACATGGATGATCTCAGCGACATCGTGCAGCAAAACCGCCAGGCCCGCGAAAACGAAATTCCCAGCGCTGAGAATATTGTCGAAGCGCACGTTGGAAAATTTCTCTCGTGGCAGGCGAGTGTGGAACTGGTGAGTCTCGTGGATGAGCTGCGCGCCAGAGTACAGGAGGAGCGCAACGCATTCGTGAAGGCGCGCATGGAGTCCATGGCGCATCTGAGCGAGCCGGACCGGTTGCGAATGGAAAGCTTGATGGACGAATTGCTGGAGAAACTGCTGCTTGAGCCGGCGCAAAAGTTGCGCGGCGAGAAGGAGCTTCGGCGAAAAATTCAAAACGTAGAAGCTTTGCGCGACTTGTTTCTTTCCAAGCGGGACAAACCTTGAGGATACTGCGAATCGGCACACGCGGCAGCCTGCTGGCCAAATGGCAGGCGGAATCCATTCGCAAACGGCTGTTTGCGGCGACGGGGGTGGAAGCGGAGATCGTTATTATCAAGACCGCAGGAGACAAAATGCAACAAGCGCCGCTTACACAGATCGGCGGCAAGGGGATTTTTATCAAGGAACTGGAAGAGGAGCTGCTGGACGAAACCATCGACCTGGCGGTGCATAGCGTGAAGGATATTCCCACGGATACGCCCTCGCGGCTGATGTTTCCCGCGGTCTGCCGGCGCGACGACGTGCGGGATTGCCTGGTGGGCTCGACGCTTGCGAATCTCCGGCAAGGGGCGCGTGTGGGGACGAGCAGTCTGCGACGTCAAGCACAGCTCTCGCACATTCGGCCGGATCTCGATTTTCGTGACCTTCGAGGAAACGTAGATACGCGATTGCGGAAGGTGGAAAGCGGAGAATATGACGCGATCCTGCTGGCCAAAGCAGGGTTAGATCGTCTCGGCGTGAGCCAGCGAATTTCGGAAATTCTTTCGCCCGACGTTTGCATGCCGGCGGTGGGTCAAGGCGCCATCGCTGTGGAATGCCGGTTAAAGGATACGGAAACGGCCGACATTCTGGCGCCGTTGGATGACGCGGAGACGCGAACTGCAATCATTGCTGAGCGAGCGCTGCTGGCTGCGTTGCAAGGCGGGTGCCAGGTGCCGCTCGGAGCGTGGGCGCGCATCGAGCGCGGGGAGCTGGTGCTCGAAGCATGCGTATGTTCCGTGGATGGGGTGCAGTATGTGAAACAACGTGCCACGGCACCGCCCGATCAGGGGGCAGCGCTGGGGGAACACATGGCGCGACTGCTGATTGAAGCGGGTGCGCAATCCATCCTGGAAGAAGTGAGCCGGCAGCGTGGCTGAAATCGCGCGATCTTCTCTGGAGAGCAAGCGGATCGTTATCACTCGGGCCGCGCCGCAGAGCGAAGCGCTTGCCAAGGTGCTTGCGGGATTGGGTGCGATGCCGTTAGTGCTTCCTCTGGTGGAATTCGGCGAACCAGAGAATTTTGGTCCGCTTGATGCGGCGATCGCGCAGTTGGATCAATTTGACTGGATCATTTTCACGAGCAGCCAGGCGGTGCGGGCGTTTGTGGCGCGCAGCAAGGATCTGGGGGCTTCGCCGAATCCTGTGGGGAGCAAGTTACGAATTGCAGCAGTAGGCCCGGTGAGCGCGGAAGCAGTCCGGCAGGCTGGGCTGTCCGTGGAATACGTCGCCAGGACGCATAGCGGCGTTGGGCTGGCGAACGAATTGGGAGAACGGTTGCGAGGCCGCGGCGTGCTCTTGCCACGGAGCGATCGCGCCAATCCTGATTTGCCCGCGGCGCTGAAGACGCACGGACCACAGCTCACGGAAGTAGTCGCGTATCGAACGTTGCAGCCGGGCGAAGTTGACAGGCAGAAACTAGGCAGAATCTCCGCAGGCGAAGCCGACGCGCTCCTGTTTTTCAGTCCTTCCGCGGTTCAGAATTTTGCGGAATTGGTGGGCGTCGACCATTTTCTCCGATTGCAGAACGGCCTGGCAATCACCGCGGTTGGGCCTGTAACGGCCGAAGCCTTGCGCCATCTCAAGATAGAACGCATCGTTGTAGCGGCAGACACGACGAGCGATGCAGTGATTCGAGCATTGGAGAACCATTTTGCAGGTGCGGTAACGCCGTACCCTGCGGGAGCGAAGCGAGGATGAGTTTTCCCATACACCGGCCGCGACGTCTGCGCCGCAATGAAGCGCTACGGAGTCTGGTCCGCGAAACGCGGCTGACCACCGCAAATCTCATTTACCCGATGTTTGTTTGCCCAGGAACGAATCTGCGGCAAGAAGTAAGTTCCATGCCAGGGGTTTATCAGCAGTCGGTCGATCAGATTGCGGAAGAGGCCCGCGAGGTGGAATCCCTGGGGATTCCCGGAATAATTTTATTCGGATTGCCGGAAAACAAAGATCCGCGCGGCTTGAGTTCGCTCCACGCGCAAGGAGTGGCCCAGAGGGCCATCGAGGCGATTCGCAAGGCTAAATTGAAGCTGCTGGTTATCACGGATGTCTGCTTATGCGAATACACGGACCATGGGCACTGCGGCGTCGTGGAGGATGGAGAAGTCGCGAACGATGCGACCCTGGAGATTCTTGCGCAGCAAGCGCTTTCACACGCACGAGCGGGCGCGGATATCGTTGCGCCCTCGGACATGATGGATGGGCGCGTGGCGGCAATCCGCAAGATGCTCGACGCAAACAAATTCGAAAACATCGCGATTCTTTCGTACGCGGCGAAGTATTGCTCGGGCTTCTACGGACCCTTCCGGGAAGCGGCACAATCCGCTCCGCAGTTTGGCGACCGGCGCAGCTACCAGATGGATCCTGCCAATTCACGCGAAGCCTTGAAGGAAGTGAAGATGGACCTGGAAGAAGGCGCGGACATGGTGATGGTGAAGCCCGCGCTGGCGTATCTGGATGTGATTCGCAGGGTACGCGATCAATTCGATGTTCCGGTCGCTGCATACAACGTGAGCGGAGAATACTCCATGGTGAAAGCCGCCGCGCAAAACGGCTGGCTGGATGAAAAGCGCGTCGTTCTGGAAATCCTTACCGGAATTCAGCGCGCGGGAGCGAATATCCTGCTGACCTACCACGCGAAGGACGTCGCACGCTGGCTGAAGCCATGATAATTGGATCGGGAAAAGCATGAGTGCAACGCAAGCCAGGTTGAAGCGCGAGCGCAAGCGGTCGCGGGAGATTTTTGAGCGCGCCGAAAAAGTGCTGGTCGGAGGCGTGAACAGTCCCGTGCGGGCGTTCCGTTCGGTCGGCGGGGAACCGCTCATCATCGAGCGGGGAAGTGGAGCGCATTTGTACGACGCGGATGGAAACGAGCTGCTGGATTACGTGTGCTCCTGGGGCGCGATGATTTTGGGACACGCAAACCCGGCCATTAGCGAAGCCATCGCGGAGCAGGCGAGGCGAGGCACGAGTTTTGGGGTGACGACCGAATTAGAATTGGAACTCGGCGAGCTGATTATTAAGGTAATTCCGTTCATCGAAAAAATAAGATTCGTCTCGAGCGGGACGGAGGCGACCATGAGCGCCGTGCGGCTCGCGCGCGGCGTCACTAAGCGTGACTTCATTTTGAAATTTGAAGGCTGCTACCACGGCCATGCGGACAGTTTCCTTTCGCAGGCCGGCTCCGGCCTTGCCACACTCGGGATCGCGGAGTGTCCGGGCGTGCCGCAGGCACTCGCGGCTTTGACATTGAACGTGCCCTACAACGATCTAAGCGCCGTCGAAAAGGCTTTTGCACAGCACAAGGGCGAAATTGCCGCCGTCATTGTCGAGCCCATCGCCGCAAATATGGGCGTCGTTCCTCCCGCGACGGATTTTTTGAAGGGATTGCGCGAGATTACGCGCCGCAATAGCGCGCTCCTGATCGTCGATGAAGTGATTACAGGCTTCCGGCTGCACAATGGGTCCGTCCAGGATCTGCTGGGGATTGAAGCAGACCTCACGACGCTGGGAAAAATCATCGGCGGAGGAGTGCCGGTTGCCGCCTATGGAGGACGCGCCGAGCTTATGAACCACGTGGCTCCCCTCGGACCCGTGTATCAAGCTGGAACTCTCGCGGGGAATCCGTTGGCGATGCGAGCGGGCATTGCCGCGCTCAAACAACTGAGCAAGACTGACCCATATGACGAAATGACTCAGTTGGCACGGCGGCTGGTGTTTGGACTTCGCTCGGAACTAGCGGACGCCGGGATCGCTGCTCAAATCAATGCCATCGGGTCGCTCGCCACGATCTTCTTCAGTGCGGGGCCGGTCCGGAATTACGCGGATGCCAAGCGCTCGGATACGAAGCGCTACGCCCGATTTTTCCGCGAAATGCTGGATCGAGGCATCTTCCTGGCGCCGTCGCAATTCGAGGCCACCTTTATCTCTGCGGCGCACACTTCTGCTGACATTGACAGTACGCTGGGCGCGGCACACGAATCGTTGCGAGCCATTTCAGCTGATTCTGCGGTTTAACCTGACGAAAGGAGAGTAGACGAATGGACGAGGGTATCGAACTTCCGGAGGTCCATCACGGTGGCGAGGAGGGTCTGCTGGTTCTGCCCGTGTCCATCACGATCTCCATCATGGCGGTCCTTGTGGCGTCAGTGGCCTTGTTAGGCCATCGCACGCATACGGAAGAATTGCTCCGTCAGAGTCAGGCTTCTGACCGGTGGGCGCAATACCAGGCCAAGAACGTGCGGCTTCACGAGACGCAGGGATTCTCCGATGTACTGAATATCGTCGCCTCGCTGGATAGGGAAAGGGGCGCTGCGCTACGGGAGAAGTATGTGGAGGAAGTCGAGCACTACCAAAGGGACAAGGAAGATATCAGCAAAGAAGCGAAAGATCTGGAAGCCGAGCGCGATCTGGCAGGGCGCAAGGCTGACCGTTTTGACGGAGGCGAAGCTTTCCTGGAAATCGGCCTGGTGATCTGCTCCATCACCCTCCTTACGAAACGCAAGTTATTCTGGATTGGCGGCATGTTCGTCGGCGCCCTGGGCGTCGCCCTTGCGCTGACGGGTTTCCTCCTGCATTGAGTTAAGCGCGAGCAGGAGGTTGAGATCCCCTAAGCGCACTAATCTCCTTCGTCAGAAGATCCAGTCGATCGAGAAGTTCCTTGTGGCGCACGTCTTCGGTCCCGGGCTTTTTCCCGACAAACGTGAGCGTTCCGCCAGGCTCGAGAATGCACTGGTCGACTTCCGAGAGCGATTCAAATCCCTGCTTCCTCGCCGCGGCTTCGAGCTGTGGCACGGTAATGAACTCGCTCTTCAGATGCTGAGTGCGCACCTTGCCATTCTCGATCAAAGACTCAGCCTTGCCTTCGACAAGCTGGTCAAGTTTCTTATGGCCATAAAGGAAACGAACCACCAGGTAGTTCGTGACGAGCAGGGAAATTGCTCCGATGATTCCCCCCAGCACACTGTTGTCTTCTCCGATGATGGCGTTCTGCACGGTATTCGATAGTGTGAGCAAGACAACCAGGTCAAAGGGGTTGAGCTGAACCAGCTCGCGCTTCCCGAAAAGCCTCAAGCTCACCACCAAAAACGCATAGACGAAGACGGGCCGAAGGATTTTTTCCAAGAAGGGAAGTCCCATGACAAACATGTCTCTCCATATGTCGTGCATTGCAGAATCACCTCCTGAGTTTTCCGCGCGGGCTGCGGTTATCCTGGAACCGAAACAGCGTAACACGTGAGAAATTCAACTAAATGGTACCCGATACGAAGGACCTTCCTGTCCCTTCGTACAGTCATTGTTTCGCGGCACAACTCAAGGCAGCCACTTCCAATCCGGCCAGGATCTCTTATCATTGGGATATCAGCTTTCCCTCGGTTTCAAAGTTCGATGTGGAAGAATCATGTTCGTCGGAGGACGCAGGTCTCACCCTGCCCGCGGTGCTCGATGCGCAGGCTGGTTTTACGAGCGGCGACTATATGTCACATCGAGTATCTTCTCTGTCGGGTGCAGCCGTTGGGCCGGAACAACTTTCTACGCTGTTAGGTTCTGTCCGTGAACTCATCGCGATTCTCAGCCCGGACGGAATGATCCAGTTCACAACCCAGGCAACTGCCGAGGTGCTGGGGAACCGGGCTGAAGACCTTGCAGGAACCCCGTTTGCAAGCTTGGTTCACCCGAATGACGCCGCTAGTGCTCGCCAGTGTCTCCGCGAAATTGCGGCCAGCGCAGGTGGCACGGCCAGTTTTCGTTGCCGGTTGCAGAGCAGGGATGGCAGCTGGCGCTGGTTCGACGCTTCTGCGACAAATCACACAAACAATCCTTACATTGAGGGGATCATTCTCAGCTGCCGGGACGTGACCGATTTGCAACGCATGGAAGCCGAGCGGCAGGTCATATCCGAAGTGGTGCATGCCCTCAACGAAACGGCGAACCTGGATGAGCTGCTTGACGGCATCCACAAAGCGCTGAAAAAAGTATTGTATGCGGAAAATTGCTTTGTCGCGCTTAACAACCCCGACACCGACACGTTTTCCTTTCCGTTTTTTGCGGATCAAGTGGACGTTGCGCCTCCTCCGCAGAAAGTGGGCCGCAGCTGCACGGCTTTCGTTTTTCGCACGGGCTCGGCGATGCTGATTCCGCAAAGCGAGTTTGACCGGCTTGCGGCGCAGGGAAAAGTCGAGCTCGTCGGTTCGCCGTCGCCTTCATGGCTTGGCGTCCCACTGAAGACTCCGAAAGCCACGATCGGCGTGCTCGTGGTTCAGCACTACGAAAACGAAAATGCGTACGACCTTCGTGATTTGGAATTTCTCAGTTCGGTTGGCGGCCACATCGCGCTTGCGATTGAACGGCGCCGCGCAGAAGACGCCCTCCGCAAAAATGAAGAAATGTTCCGCCTGCTGTTCAGCAACAATCCGCTTCCCACCTGGGTGCTCGACCGGGAAACGCTGCACTTTCTGGAAGTGAACGACGCTGCCGTAAAGCAGTACGGATATTCACGCGATGAATTCATGAACATGAGCCTTATGGACGTGGACCACGCGGAAGAAAAAGAAACGCGGGTCGAACATTTCCGGAAGTGGAGCGGCGACGGACGTTACCACGGCAATTGGAAACATCGAAAGAAAGACGGGACAGTCCTCGAAGTGGAAAGCGTTTCGCACGAGTTGAACTATGCGGGACGGCGCGTCCGGCTGGTCGTGGCGCAGGACGTCAGCGCGCGTCATCTGCTGGAGCAGCAATTCCGGCAGGCGCAGAAAATGGAAGCGGTTGGGCGTTTGGCGGGCGGAGTGGCGCACGATTTCAACAATCTCCTGATGGTGATCAAGGGGCACACCGAGCTGCTGCGCAGTGCGATGCCACCCACGGATCCATTTTCGAAAAAGGTCGAACAAATCGAGCGAGCCGCAGACCGGGCCACGTCCTTGACTCGTCAGCTCCTCGCCTTCAGCCGCATGCAGGTGTTACAGCCGCACGTCATGAATCTCAACGAAGTTGTAGAGGACATGGGCCGTTTGCTGCCTCGTTTGATCGGCGAGGATATCGAACTTGAGATCCGTACCGCCAAGAACCTCGGCGCTATCAAAGCCGACGCCAGCCAGATGGAACAAGTCATCATGAATTTGGTGGTGAATGCCC
>WNFQ01003142.1_pt2 | contig 12821 bp, 12 predicted proteins | sample 5400171 | NCBI WGS metagenome assembly WNFQ01 (sample SAMN13153356, study PRJNA577476) | soil metagenome | isolation source: 20 cm soil under Madrone tree | place: USA:California | collected 2016-06-14
AATGTCCTTGATGTCCGCTACGACCCGCAAGAACAGGAATTTGTGATTAAGGCACAATTGGAATAGATATAGTAGCTGCAAACGGCAAGCTAACTTCGCTGTTGGCTAACTTCCGGAGGAAGGATGAACTCGATGGCCACAAGCTACGGCGCGCACGGACGAATGGTTGCCCACAACATGGTCACCACGCAATTCGAACTCGACGGATTTCGCGTGGTTCGCACGCTGGGAGTGGTGCGCGGCATCGTAGTGCGCTCGCGCTCGATTTTCGGTACGATTGGCGCCAGCCTGCAAACTATTCTCGGCGGTAATATCACTCTGTTGACCAACCTGTGTGAGAAAACCCGGGCTGAGGCTTTCGACCTGATGCTGCAGCACTCGGCTGAACTGGGCGGAAACGCCGTGGTCGGCGCTCGTTACGACGCTACCGAAGTGATGCAGGGAGTGACGGAAGTGCTGGCCTATGGGACGGCGGTGGTGGTGGAGCCGAGCAGGTAGTCTATGCGCTGCCAAGACCGCCGAGCTTTCCTCGGCTGCGCCGCTCGGCTTTGCCGCAGCGGAGGAGTTAGGGGCGTGATTCCCACAGAATTTCCACAGGCTCGGGAAGAGCCGAGCTCGGAAATCAATCAGGTAACGCCGGCAGAATCAAAATCCTAAACCCCACTAATTGTGGTCATCTAGTCAGTTAGCCACAACTTCTCGTGGTTTCGAAAAGGGCTCACTTTTCTCCCTAATGACCCATAACTTTCTCATTGACAACAAATGCTTTAGGCGTAGGATGTGGACAAAAGTGGTAAGAAGTGGTCGAGACGGTGGTGGCCGTGGGCAGCAGTGAAACATTGAGAGGCGCCAGTGGATTTTGCAGCTGACACCCCGAAAAACAGCCCGAACGAACCAGAAACGACCGGCATTTTGACCGCTTTTACCTCCCTCGCTGTGGCAGCACTCGTACTCACAAGGTTTTCCGCCCCCAGGGGCAGAGCATATGTTTCGCGGCAATCACCCAACCCGTGTGGACGAAAAAGGACGGCTCAAAGTCCCCGCGGAGTTCAAACGGGTGATCGACGAGAAGTACAACGCCCAATTTTACATCACCAGCCTGGATGGCAAGGTTGGCCAAGTGTATCCCTTCGAGGAGTGGGAACGGATCGAGCAGAAGCTGGCGTCGCTCTCCACCTTCAATCCTACGAAGAAAAAATTTTTGGACCGGGTGAACTACTACGGGCAAATGGTCGAGATGGATGGCCAGGGCAGGCTGCTGATCCCGCAGTTGTTGCGGGAAGCGGCACAGCTCAAGGGCGAGGTCGCGGTGACCGGCAATCTTACCCATCTCGTAGTTCGCAACCTGGAAGCGTACCGCACGGAGATCGAGGAGCAACCGTTCACACCTGAGGATGAGAAGACGCTCGACGATCTGGGCATCTAGTGGACGAGGGTTTAACAAACACCCCCGAGCGGGGTGGGCATGGTGGCAGCAAGAGTGGCCATGTCCCGGTTCTTTTAAAAGAAGCGATCGACCTTTTAGCTATCAAGCGTGGCGGGACTTATATCGACGCCACGGTGGGTCTGGGCGGGCACAGTTTAGAAATCGCAAAACGCCTCGACGCACCGGGACATTTGATTGGGCTCGATAAAGATCCCGCGGCGCTCGATGAGGCGCGCGTGAGGCTGATTTCTTCCGGGGGGGAGGGTTGGCCCGAGGTGAGTCTGCTGCATGGTTCCTTCGCAGAGATCGGAGAGCGGTTCGAAGCGGCGTCAGCCGACGGACTTCTGGCAGATCTCGGCGTGAGCAGCCTGCAGTTGGACACACCATCGCGCGGCTTCAGTTTTCAGGCGGAAGGAGCGCTCGACATGCGAATGAATCCGCAAGCCGGGGCCACCGCCGAACAAGTGGTAAACCAGGCCGACGAGGTCACACTCGCCAACCTGATTTACGAATTCGGTGAGGAAAGGAGGTCGCGGAGAATCGCCAGAGCCATTGTCCGGTCGCGGCCCATCCACACGACTGCGGAGCTCGCAGCCGTGGTTTCGGCCGCGGCCCGGCCAATGAACCCGGCCGAACGAAGAATTCATCCCGCGACGCGAACTTTCCAGGCACTCCGAATCTTCGTAAACCATGAACTGGACGACCTGCGGGCACTGCTGCACGCGGCCCCGCGGGTGCTGAAGCCGGGCGGACGAATAGTGATCATCAGTTTCCACTCGCTGGAGGACCGCATCGTAAAAGATGCCTTGCGCGAAGGCGTGAAGCAGGGTCACTACAAATTGCTGACGAAAAAGCCCGTGACCGCCGGAGAGGAAGAGGTCGATTTCAATCCGCGGTCGCGCAGCGCAAAGATGCGGGCGGCGGAAAGAGTTTAACCAGCGCCAGCAAACAAGTTTACCCCTGGAAAACCAGCCAGGGGCCCGGTGCAGCCGTTGACGGATGGGCCGGGATAAAAGCTTCCGGGACGGCATCGCCTCTCTATCACAAGGGCGAAACACAACTCTCTACCTTCTCTCGATGCCGTCCCGGAGAGACGGGAAGGTAGAACGGAGGCCAAAGATGTACACAGGAACATTGATCGACCAATTGATTGCCACGGTGGAGCGGACCGAAGCCCGCGTAGATGCACGCCCCCTGCGCTTGCTGGACGACCGTTCCCAGGAAGAAAAACTTGCCTACTGGTATGCGGTGGCGCAGCAGGAAGTCGCGCAACTCGACTCCAGTCTGGCTGGGGTGGCATAAATGGCGGCGGCGCAGAGCCTAACTCCAGTGCTGCGGCGTCGAGCTAGTTGGAGCGGGACCCCGGAGATCTATTTTTCCAGACCGCTCGACAATTCGCGCCTGGTGAAAGTGGAAAATCCACAGAAGAGCCGCGAGATGAAACAGTTTGGAGTTGCTCTGGGCTGCCTGTTCTTGCTGGTGATGACTTTTGCCTGGCAGCATTTCCGAGCCATCGAATACGGCTACAAGATCGAGACCCTGCGGGTGCAGCGCGACGGTCTGACGGAGATGAACCGGGCCCTGCGACTGGAAGAAGCCTCGCTGCGCGATCCCGAGCGCATCGACACGCTGGCGCGGAAGCTGGGACTGCAATCCCCACAAGCCGGCCAAGTCATGCACATGGATACTGCAGTTCCGGACAGCGCAATGCCGGTGCTGGCGAGCGTGACAACGGCCCCGGTGGTTTCGGCGAGGTAGCTGCACCTAGCCAGACGGCGCCCGGCTTGGGCGGGTAACGGCCTGTTCCCACATCGAACTTTACTCGGCGGCTCCCCGCACAGTGGGCCGCCATGCTTGTCTGAGGGGCTTGACGGTGGCGAGCACACCCCGCAACAGCGCGAACAAACGGCTTTACCTGCTGGGAGCAATCCTGTTGCTCTGGGCCGGCGTGATCTGCCTGCGCTTGGTCTACCTGCAAATTTTCCGCTACGGCGATTTTGAAACCCGAGCCCAACACCAGCAGCAACGCACCACAGAAGTGGCCGCCAAGCGGGGAATTATCTATGACCGCGCCGGACGCGAACTGGCGATGTCGATTGCGGTGGATTCCGTGTTCGCCGTGCCCGCGGAAATTCCCGACCTGGCGGGAACCATCTCCCTGATTACGCGCATTACCAAGACCGACCCCCGGGAATTGCTGGCCAAGTGCAAAGCCGCCCGCACCTTCTGTTGGCTGGCCCGCAAAGCCGATGCCGAAACCGCGGACCGTATCCGCTCCATGAATCTGAGCGGCATTCATTTCCAGAAAGAATCCAAGCGCTTCTATCCCAAGCGCGATTTAGCCGCGCAGATCCTCGGTTACGTAGGCATGGACGACGAAGGCTTGAGTGGGGTCGAGGGCGCCAAGGACGAGGAGCTACGCGGCAAGCCCGGTCGCATGCTGATCTCGGTGGACGCCCGCCGCAAATGGTTTGGCAGCGTCGAGAAACAGCCGGATCCGGGAGAGAACGTCGTTCTGACCATCGACGAAAAAATCCAGTACATCGCGGAACGCGAGCTGGAAACCGCGATGCAGCAGACCCATGCCGAGTCGGGCACGATTGTCGTAGAAAATCCGAAAACCGGAGAAATCCTGGCACTGGCCAATCGGCCCACCTTCAATCCCAACCTTGCCCGCGAGATCACGCCGCAAAAATTGAAGGACCATGCGGTAAGCGACGTGTATGAGCCCGGTTCGACGTTCAAGCTGGTCACCATCTCCGCGGCGCTGGAGGAAAGGCTGACCCGTCCGGACGAACTCTTTGATTGCCAAATGGGCTCCATCGTGATCAATGGTATGCGGATTCGCGACAGCAAACCTCACGGTGTGCTTTCGGTCGCCGGCATCCTCGCCGAATCAAGCGACGTGGGTGCCATCAAGATTGCCCTGCGATTGGGAGAAGAGCGCTTTTACAAATACATTCGTGCCTTTGGCTTCGGCCAGCAGACGGGAATCGAATTGCCTGGTGAGACGCGGGGTCTGGCCAAGCCGTTAAATCGTTGGTCAAAAGTTTCCATTGGGGCGATCTCGATGGGACAGGAGATCGGCGTCACCCCGCTGCAACTCACGGCCATGGTTTCCACCATTGCCAACGACGGGGTTTGGGTTGCGCCGCGTATCATCGCAGGAACCACCGAACCGCAGGGCACTCCTCAGATGGTCGCCTTTCATCCCGGCGTGCAGCGACGGGTGATATCGCCGCTGACCGCCGCCCAGATGAAGCAAATGATGCAAGGCGTAGTGCTGCATGGCACCGGGAAAAAGGCAATTCTCGAAGGCTACAGCTCGGCGGGGAAAACCGGCACCGCGCAAAAAGTTGACCCCGCCACCAGAACGTATTCGCGAACCAAGTATGTGGGATCGTTTGCCGGATTTGCTCCCATCAACGATCCCTCCATCACGGTGGCGGTCATTCTCGACTCCGCGGTGGGTTTGCATCAAGGGGGACAAATTTCTGCGCCCGTGTTCCAACGGGTCACACAGCAGGTACTGGAATATATGCACACCCCGCACGACGTGGAACTGCCGCCTAATCGCCAGGTCCTTTTAGCGGAGCGGCAAGTCAAAGAGCAGGACGTCGAAGAGGGATCGCCGGACCGCTTGGGCGACAGTTTGGAAACGGCTGACGCGGGTTCGGCAGGGACGGGGGAAGCGGCATCAAATCCGCAGCCGGCTACGGCTTCCGTGAAGCCTGCGCCAGGCGTGGCCGCCAGCCTTGTTGTGCCCGCGGCCTTGCGGGAGCGAGAGGCGGCCTCTGCCGCGCCTGAGCAAAGGCAAGCTGACGCTGCAGGCGCGACTTCAGCCGGAACTTCAGTTGGGATGTCGGAAACAAAACCGGGAGGACCTCCGTTTCCGCTGCATCTGCCATCCAGCGGCACGGTTGTGTTGGAGGTCGAGCAGGGCGGAATTCTAGTTCCGTCGTTTCTGGGCAAGAGCGTCAGAGCGGCGATAGAGATGGCACAGGAAAATGGCCTGGACCTGGATGCGGTTGGCAACGGGCTGGCTCGGGAACAGTCTCCGGCCGCCGGCTCGCACGTGGCGTCGGGAGCGTCTGTTACGGTCAAGTTTGGACGGTGATACGGACTGTAGTCAGGAAATGTCGAGCCGACAGCTGCCAAGTATCATGGAGAAGTTGATGGCGAGCGGTCGCCAACACCGAGAATACAGATTCAAAATCGATGCCTTCAGTCCTACGGACTCTCCTGCGTATTTGGAAAAGCTTTCGGGGATGAGGAATATTCTCATTACGCGGTTCGACGAAGTGGCCGAGGCTCTGCCAGCCCTTGGGCAAAGCTCAGATTCGACCGTCAGATTGTAGCGATCGCAAAGACGGGCCAAGCGCATCGATTCGCACGACGAAGATGCAATGAAACTCGCCCCAAGAATAGGGCTAGCATTTACACGCACTTGGGAACTTCCGCTTCCCGTAGCCGAGCCGATCGATTTGGATTTGTAAGGTGCAATTCGTTGCCACCGAAGCACGGCGCAGCTTTCAAAGCGGCGCTTGCCGTCATGAGTGTTATAAGACAGGTATCGACTAATCCAATCAAATGACTTTCCTTGAACTCCTGTATGGCGCGGAAGTACTGGTCCAAAGCGGTAACCCGGGCATCGGCGGTTTGGGATATGATTCGCGCCGGATCAAGCCCGGCGATTTGTTTGTCGCCATGCGGGGTGAATCGAGTAATGGAAACAAATTTATAGATCAGGCAATCGCCGCGGGCGCGGTCGCCATCGTCACCGACTCAGCGACCGAGAAACCACGCCCCGACGTGGCCTGGGCGCAAGTGTCGCACGGACGCCGTGCCCTAGCCCGTCTGAGCGCCAATTTCTACAAGAAACCGGCCGAGCGCCTGGCAATCTCGGGCATCACCGGCACCAATGGCAAAAGCACAACGGCCTTCCTGCTGGAATCGATCCTGGCTGCGGCGGACCGCAAGAGCGCGCTGATCGGGACCATCGAGTACCACGTTGCGGGAAAAATTCTGCCTGCGCCGCACACCACTCCCGAAGCGCTGGAACTAAATCGTATTCTGGGCGAAGCGCTGGGCCAGGGCGCAACCGAAGCAGTGATGGAGGTCTCCTCGCACGCGCTGGAGCAGCAGCGGGTGTATGGAATTCCGTTCAACGTCGCCGTTTTCACCAATCTGACCCGTGATCACCTCGATTATCACCACACCATGGAAGAGTATTTTTCTTCCAAGCAGGTACTGTTTGAAGGCTGTGGGACCGAGGCGCCACGCGCCGCCGTGCTCAATACCGACGACGAACACGGCCAGAAGCTGGTGAAGATCAGTAAGAAGCGTAGTTCTGAAGTATTCACTTACGGACTGACCAAGGGCGATTTCCATTCCGAAAAAGTCGAGATCACACCACGGGGAACGAGATTCGATCTGATCACGCCCGAAGAGACCATCCCGCTATTTTCTCCGCTGATCGGCAAAGTGAATGTGTACAACACGCTGGCAGCGGCGGGCGCGGCCTACGCGCGGAACTGCGCGCCTGAGTTCATTGCCCAAGGAGTGGCGGCGCTGGCTCGGGTGCCGGGAAGGTTCGAGCGGGTGGACTGCCAACAGCCGTTCACCGTCGTAGTCGATTATGCTCACACCGACGACGCTTTGCGAAACCTGACCGCACTGGCCCGGGAATTCGTGCAGCAGGCGGGTCAGAAGGGCCGTGTGATTACCGTTTTCGGCTGTGGCGGCGACCGGGATCGGGCCAAGCGTCCGCTGATGGGCGAAGCTGCCGGCCGCGGCAGCGATTTCGTGGTGTTGACGTCCGACAATCCGCGCAGCGAGGACCCGCTGGCCATCATCAATGACGCCATGGTGGGTCTGCAACGCTCGGGCGCGAAGTACAAGACCGAGCCCGACCGCAAAGCTGCCATCACTCTGGCGGTCGGCGAAGCGAATCCGGGAGATATTGTGCTCATCGCCGGCAAAGGTCACGAAAAAGTGCAGGTAACACGCGACGGATCGTTTCCCTTTGACGACGCTGAAGTCGCGCAGAAAATCTTGCGGCAAGCGGGTTACGACTGCAAGTCCTCCAACGCCGCCGCCGGGAAGCGTCTATGAAGCTCCCGCTTTCCAGGGTCGCCGAATTCCTGTCGGCCAGCGGCAAGTTCGATCACCAGGCGATCGCTCAGGCCTACTCGATCGATTCGCGCACCCTCCAGCCCGGAGAGCTTTTTTTCGCGGTGAGGGGCGAGCGCATGGACGGGCACGACTTCGCCCAGCAGGCGCTAGAGAAAGGCGCTGTGGCTGCGGTGGTTCGCAAGGACCAGCTCGCGCGCTATCCGGCGAAGGCCGGCCTGCTGGCTGTGGACGATACTCTGGTCGCTCTCCAGACTCTGGGTGCGATGGTTCGCCGATTGTGGGGGAAGCCTCTGGTAGGCGTGACCGGATCCACCGGCAAGACCACCACCAAAGAAGCGATTGCGCACATTCTTTCTACGCGCTTCCGGGTTTTGAAGTCCGAGGGCAACTTCAACAATCATTTTGGATTGCCGTTGATGCTGCTGAAGATCGAACCCGAGCACGAGACCGCCGTCATCGAGATGGGTATGTCGCATCGCGGGGAGATTGCCGCCCTGGCCAAAATCGCACAGCCCGAGATTGCTGTCGTGACCAACGTCGCCCCAGTACATCTGGAATTTTTCAAGTCGGTGGCTGAAATTGCCCGGGCAAAGTACGAACTGATCGAGTCCTTGCCCACTGGGGGGACTCCGATACTCAACGCCGACGATGAGTACGTGTCCCAGTTTGGCCGCGACTTTCAGGGCAAAGTGGTTCTATATGGGTTGCACTCGAATGCGGACGTTCGCGCGGAGAACATCGAGCAGCGCGGCTCCGAGGGCTCCGTTTTCGATGTTGTAGCCGGCGGCAGTCGGGAACGGGCGACCCTACGCCTGGTCGGCACCCACAACATCTATAACGCATTGGCCGCGGTTGCGGTGGGGCTGGAACGAGGGTTAAGCCCAGCCGAGGCCAGCGGTGCGCTGGCCACTCTGGCTCCAGCCGACAAACGCGGGTCGGTCGTCCAACTGGGCAACATCACAATCATCAACGATTGCTACAATTCCAATCCAACGGCCTTGGACGCGATGGTGGACACCTTAGCCACCATGCCCGCGAAACGGCGAATCGTAGTCGCGGGTGAGATGTTGGAACTCGGGCCCGCGGGTGAAGAACTACATCGCCGCTCCGGCCAGCACATGGCGAAAAAAGCGATCGATCGATTGGTTGGTGTGCGGGGCTTGGCGAAGGCCATGGTCGACGCCGCGGCCGGGGTCGGAATGCAAGCGGAATTCGTGGCCACACCGGAAGAAGCCGGCGAGTGGCTGGCAAGAGAGGGCCGCGAGGGTGATGTGGTGCTGCTGAAAGCGTCACGGGGGGTAAAGCTGGAACGAGCGCTGGAAATAGTCGTCGGTCGTCAGTCTTTAGTCGTCAGCCAATCAAAAGCCGCTGACGACCACACCTGACGACAAGTCCTGACGACTGAGGACCGACGACTGACTGAACGGAGGCTGATTGCTCTACTGGCTGCTCTACCTGAAGCTCTTTCACTACTTTCCGCCATTCCGTATTTTCCGGTACCTGACTTTTCGTACAGCATTTGCCAGCCTCACCGCTCTTTTTACCGCGCTCATCATCGGACCCATCGTCATCAACCGCCTGCGCGAATTTCAAATTGGCCAGTTCATTCGCGAAGAGGGCCCCAAGGCTCATCAAAAAAAAGCTGGCACTCCCACCATGGGCGGCCTGCTGATCGTTATTTCGATCGTGGTTCCGACCTTGTTGTGGGCCGACCTAAGCAACCGCTTCATTTGGATCGCGGTGTTCTCGGCCTGTGCTTTCGGCGCGATCGGATTCGCCGACGACTACATCAAAGTGGTGAACCGGAGGAATCTGGGGCTTACTTCCAAGGCCAAGCTGGGCTTGCAGGTCGCAACCAGCATCCTGATCGCGGTGGCGCTGATCACAATGCAAACCTGGGGGATGTACTCCACCCGGTTGCTGGTTCCTTTCCTGAAGCAGTTTCATCCTGACCTGGTCATAGAAAGCCTGGTAAACAATCCCGCGCTTTGGCCTCTGGCGTTTCTTCCATTTATCGCTTTTGTCATGCTGGTGATCGTGGGTTCGAGCAACGCGGTAAATCTTACCGATGGTCTGGACGGACTGGCGATCGGATGCACCGTGATCGCCGCCGGAGCACTGGCGGTGCTGACCTACGTCAGTGGGCACGCTACTTTTGCTTCCTACCTCGGGCTGGAGCACATGCCGCTGGCCGGGGAACTGACCATTTTCTGCGGGGCCATGGTTGGCTCCGCCATTGGTTTTCTCTGGTACAACGCCCACCCCGCCGAAGTCTTCATGGGAGACGTCGGCTCCCTCGCCCTGGGCGGCGCGATTGGCACCGTTGCCGTCATGATCAAGCAGGAACTGCTGCTGCCTTTCATCGGCGGGATATTTGTGATTGAAGCGGTGTCGGTGATCCTGCAGGTGTCGTCATACAAATTGCGCAAGAAACGCATCTTCAAGATGGCGCCGCTTCACCATCACTTCGAACTACTGGGCTGGTCGGAATCAAAGATCATCGTACGCTTCTGGATCGCATCGCTGGTGTTTGCCCTGTTCGCCCTGACCACGTTGAAGCTGAGATAATCTCCCCACGGAGGCAGCGAGACGCAGAGAAAAAATAGGTTCATTCTCAGTGGCAGGCCGATTCTGTACCTTGCTCGTTGAATTTTTCCTTTATTCTGTTTTTGCTCCGTGCCCCCGCGCCTCCGTGGTGAAAAGATAAGCCTGTGGATCTCGCCAACAAACGCGTGCTTGTCGTCGGCCTGGGCAAGTCCGGCGTGGCGTCGGCCCTGTTCTTGCAGGCGCGGGGCGCACACGTCACCGTCTCGGACGCAAAGCCGCAAGACCAACTCGGCCAGGAAATCCCGGTCCTACTCGATCATGGCATCGCGGTCGAGACCGGCGGACACGGCGAGCGCACTTTCCGGGGACAGGACTTCATCGTGGTGAGCCCCGGCGTTCCGGTGGATTCGGCGCCGCTGGTACAGGCCCGGGCTCTGGGCGAATCCGTAATCGGCGAGATCGAACTGGCATCCCGGTTCCTGCCGAAGAGCATCGTGGCTATCACTGGCTCCAACGGAAAGACCACGACCACGACCCTGGCGGGCGAAATTGTCGCGGCGGGCGGATTCCCGACCGTAGTCGGCGGCAACATCGGCACGCCGGCCATTTCCCTGGTGGAGCGGGCGACGGCTGACACGGTCGTGGTGCTGGAAGTATCGAGTTTTCAGCTGGAGACCCTCGAGACATTCCGTCCAAAAATTGCCGTTCTGCTCAATATCACTCCCGATCACCTGGACCGGCACCGCACCTTCGCGGCCTACACCGCCGCCAAGGCCCGCCTCTTTGAGAACCAGCAAGCAGATGATTTCGCCGTACTAAATGCCGACGACCCTACTTGCGTCGGACTTGCGGGACGCGCGCGGGCACAAGTTTTCTGGTTCAGCCGGAAGGAAGAGGTGGAGCAAGGTGCCTGCGTTCGCGAAGGCCGCGTCCTGTTTCGCGATGCAAAGGGCCAGCGCGAGATCATGCTGGTTTCCGGAATTCCGCTCAAGGGCGCCCACAATGTGGAAAACACGCTGGCCGCAATCTGCGTGGGAGCGCTCATGGGTTGTGAGACGGAACGCATCTGCCAAGCCGTGCAGGATTTCAAGGCGGTGGAACACCGCCTGGAATACGTGGCCACGATTCGCGGCGTCGAGTACTACAACGACTCCAAGGCGACTAACGTGGACGCCACGATCAAAGCGCTGGAGTCTTTCCCGGCGAATATCCACCTCATTCTTGGCGGCAAGGACAAAGACAGCGATTACACGCTGCTCAGCGACTTGTTGCGGCAACGGGTGAAGCGCGTCTACACGATCGGTGCCGCGGCGAAAAAAATCGAGTCGCAGATCCAAGCGGCGGCGGAAATTGACCACGCGGAGACACTCGAGACTGCGCTGAAGCGTGCGGCGGCGACAGCCGAAGCAGGAGATATTGTGCTGTTGGCTCCCGCGTGCGCCAGCTTCGACCAGTTCAAGAATTATGAGCACCGCGGACGGGTGTTCAAGGAAGCAGTCCGAGGGCTGGCTGCGGAAGCTCAGCATTAGTTTGGCCCGAGCCCGCCCGAACCAAGATAGTTATAGCCGGCTCAAAATTCATAGACATTGTTCTCCGTGCCCTGGCGCCTCCGTGGTGAAATAAATCTCCCATGGCAAAGCGTGTCAGCGTCGATGGCTGGCTATTTACCGTCACCCTAATCCTGGTATTTGTGGGGCTGGTGATGGTATTCAGCGCCTCGGCGGTCATGGCGAAAGAGCGCTACGGATCCGGATACTACTTCCTCTTGCGGCAAGTCGGATGGGCATCCGCTGGCATCGCTGCCATGGTGGTGGCGATGAAGGTTGATTACCGTCGCTATAAGCATCCGGGCGTGGTGTTCTCGGTGCTGGGCGCGACTACGCTGCTGCTGATTTCGGTCTTTTTCATCGCTGGATTCACTTGGGAGGATTCTCCTTACAGCCTTCGGAAGTGGCCAAGGTGGCGGTAATCCTTTTCCTCGCCTATTTTCTGGAGAACCGCATCAACTCCATGCATGACTGGCGGAACACTTTGCTGCCAGCGATCCTGCCCACGCTGATGTTTCTCGCCTTGATCGTCTTTGAGCCTGATCTGGGTACCGCAATTGCTTGCGCTGCGATCACCGCCTGCATCCTGTTCGTGGCTGGTCTCGACCTGCGCTATCTGGCTTACGCGTGCGGGCTGTCTGTGCTGCCGCTGTATTTTCTGGTGGTTCGGGTTGCCTGGCGCTGGGGCCGGATCACGGCATTCCTCAATCCGTATTCGGATCCCCAGGGCAAGGGCTTTCACATTATTCAGTCGTTGATCGCCGTGAGTACCGGGGGCGTCACCGGGATGGGCTTCATGGAAGGGAAGCAGAAGCTGTTCTACCTGCCAGAGCCGCATACTGACTTCATTTTTGCCGTAACCGCGGAGGAGCTGGGCCTGCTGGGTTCGCTCGTGATCTTGTTGCTTTTCGGAATCTTTCTATGGCGCGGAGTCCGTACCGCGCTGCGCACTCAGGACACGTTTGGCCGTCTGCTGGCTGTGGGCATTACCAGCATGGTGGTGGTGCAGGCTTTCATCAACATCAGTGTAGTGCTGGGAATGATGCCGACCAAGGGCATCCCGCTGCCGTTCGTATCCTACGGGGGCTCGTCGCTGTTTGTGACCCTGGCTTGCGTAGGGGTGCTGCTGAACATTACGAAACAAACCGACGAGCAAGCCTAGTTTT
>WNFQ01008925.1_pt1 | contig 12821 bp, 12 predicted proteins | sample 5400171 | NCBI WGS metagenome assembly WNFQ01 (sample SAMN13153356, study PRJNA577476) | soil metagenome | isolation source: 20 cm soil under Madrone tree | place: USA:California | collected 2016-06-14
TCGGCGTGAAATAGCGCCACCTGGCCGTGACGCCACGGCGTCGAGATCGCCGACGCTGATGGCGGGCGACGACGATGGGACACTTCAGGGTCTCACATTAGTCAGCAAAGGCGCGGAAGGCATGGCCTCATTTATTGACCACAGCGATGCAGCCCATCTTATTGACGCTACCGGAACTTCCCGCTGATGCGAAAACATGCCTCGCTGTGGCGACGGGTACGGCGACTTTTCCGGGGCCAAGATTCGATCATTGTGCTCCTTAACTTGTGCAGCCTGCTCCTTGCGGCGTTGCGGTAGCACGGCGCGACCGGCCCGCGCCCTATCCAGTCGCGCCGGGGTGACATAGCCGTCGACCGCGCGCGCGTGGCGCCGAGCCGGCGGCACTGCCTCGAGCCCTACGTCAGGATCGACCGCAGCGACGCGGCGTTCGCGCGCATCCAATCGTACGTGTCGGCGACGATGCGCTCGAGGTCGCGCGTCGGCGACCAGCCGAGCGTCACCTCGACCTTTGCCGTGTCGGTGACGTAGAGCGGCACGTCGGCGGTGCGCGTCGCGGCGACCGCATCGATCGCGATCGTCTTCCCGGTCACGCGGCGGCAGAGCTCGGTCAGCTCACAGAGCGATGTCGACACGCGGCGGCCGCCGCCGACGTTGAAGGCCTGCCCGGCCACGTCGTCGAGGCGCGCGATCTGGCGCGTGACGAGATCGCAGAGATCGTCGACGTGCAGCACGTCGCGCACCTGCTTGCCGCTGCCGCCGAAGCCGATGTAGCTGAGGCGTCCTTCGAAGAGGTGGCGCGCGACCCAGAGCGCGACGAACCCTTGATCCACCTTGCCCATCTGCCACGGCCCGGCGAGGACGCCGCAGCGGTCGACGACGGCGCGCAGGCCGTAGGCGTACGCGTACTCCTCGATGAAGAGCTCCGACGCGAGCTTGGTCGCGCCGTAGAGCGAGCGCGCTCCGGAGAGCGGAAACTCCTCGCTGATGCCGCGCGCCGAGATGCCCGCCAACGTTTGCGCGCCGGCGATCTCGAAGCGGGTCGGCGTCTCGTCGAGACGAATCGCCGCGAGCGCGCGCATCGGGTACACGCGGCTGGTCGAGAGAAAGATCATCGCGGCGCCGCGGCGGCGGCAGTGCTCGAGCAGGTTGATCGTCCCGCCGAGATTCGTGTTGAGCAGGTACTCCGGCGACGAGTCGTAGCCGGCGAGGACCGAGGGCTCGGCCGAGCACTCGAGGAGGAGATCGGTCGCGGCGACGTCGAGGTCTTCGGGACAGCGGATGTCGCCGTGCACGAACTCGACGCCGCCCGCCTGGAGCCGTGGCACGTTCAGCTCGGAGCCGCGCCGCTTCAGGTTGTCGAGCGCGAGCACCCGCCGCGCGACATCGTACCGCTTCAGGTGCAGCGCCAGCGTCGAACCGACGAAGCCGGCGCCGCCGGTCACGAGTACCGTCGTCGGTGTCATCGGGCGACCTCGCCGGACATGCGTAGAACCAGCGGGGCTGGAATGTCATGAGCGACGGTCACGGCGGCGGTCGTCATTTCCGCGCGACGATCACGAACTGCTTGCCGACGAGCCGCCAGAGCGGCGGGCAGCGCACGAAGAGTCGCACCAGGAGCGGGTGCTGCGGAATGCGGCTCTTCGTCGTGTACGGGACGAAGCGCGGGATCATGGTCTCGATCGTGTATCCGCAATGCTCGAGCAGCTCGGCGCAGCTCACGTGGCTGAGCGGGATCATGTGGTCGTAGAAGTCCCAGTAATCGTCGCCGACGTATTTGATGTTGGGCTGCATCATGATGAAGCGGCCGCCGGGACGGAGAACCCGCCGCACCTCGCGCACGACGCGCGTCAGCGTCTCCTTGCTCGGCAGGTGCTCGAACATGTTCGACTCGAACACGACGTCGAGTGAGCCGTCGGCGAGAACGCTCAGGTCCTCGCACGAGCGATGGAAGAACTCGACCTCGGGCAGGAGATGCGACCGCGCGTCGGCGTTGATGTCCATCGCGAGTCGCCGCCCGCACGGAATGAAGTTGATGAACTCGCCGTAGCCGCACGCGAGGTCGAGGACGGTGTCGGTCGCGCGGACGAAGCGACTGAAGAAGTCCTCGCAGAGGACGCGCCAGATGCGCTCTTTCGACGCTTGCTCCGCCGGCGAGAAGCGTGTGCGGTAGAGCTGCTCGATGTCGGCGACGGCGGACTCAGTCACGCGAGAGCCTCGGCGCCGCCACCGGTATGCCCGCCGTCGTCACCGGCGAGCCGGCAGTGGTCGATGCACCGGCCGGTGACGCGACCGACGCGGCGGCGGGCGGCGGCACCACCGATGCGCCACCGGCGGCGGACGCGAGCGCCGACGCGGCGGCCGCGGCAGCGGACGAGCCGCTCGCCGACGTCGATCCGAGCGTACGCGCGTGGCGCGCGCTTTCCACCATCACGTCGTCGGCGATCAGCAAGCGCTCGAACCAGATCTTGATCAGCGTCGCGAGGTAGCGGCGCCCCATCTCGCTGAGCTTCAGGTTCGACACGCCCCACGTGCGGCCGTACCAGTTGATCGGGATCTCGGCGATGCGGTAGCCGCGGATGACGCACGACAGCGAGAGCTCGATCGTGATGTTGAAGTGCGACGCCTGCAGCGGGCCGAGTCCTTCGATCGCCGAGCGGCGATAGACTTTAAAGGCGTTGGTGAGATCGTTCCACGGGACCATGAACAGGAGGCGCAGCAGCGTGTTCACGGCGCGGTTCACGGCGAGCTTGAGCGGCGGGTACGACGTCACCGTGCTCGCCGCGCGGAAGCGCGAGCCGAAGACGCAGTCGTAGCCCTCGCCGAGCTTGCGAAAGCAGCGCACCAGGTCCTCGGGGTCGTCGGAGTGATCGGCCATCATGATCGCGACCGCGTCGCCGCGAAACGCGTGCAGACCGGTGCGAATCGCGCGCCCGAACCCGCCCGGCGGCGGGTTGTCGACGACGACGAGCTCGGGATCGGCCCCGATGCGGTCGACGATCAACTGGCGCGTGCGGTCGCGGCTGTTGTCGTTGACGATGACGATCTCGCAGCTGATGCGCTCGCGGCGGAGCGTCGCGAGGATGCCGTCGATCGTCCGCGGCAGATTCTGCTCTTCGTTGTACGCGGGAATGATGACCGAGAGATCCATGACGGTCGAGGTCGCCGTCGGCCGACGGCTCAGCCGCGGACGAGCTCCTCGAGGATCTGCGGCAAGCTGCGCGTGAGCCGCCAGCGGGGGTAGTGGCTCTGCAGCTTCGTCAGGTCGGAGATGTAGCAGACGTGATCGCCTTTGCGCGCCGTCTCGACGTACGTCGTCTCGAGCTTCTTCCCAACCAGCGCTTCCACCGCGGCGACGCACTCCATCAAGCTGCCGCTGTTCGCGCGCCCGCCGCCGAGGTTGTAGACCTCGCCCGGCCGCGGGTTCTGCGCGAACGCCCACAGCGCCTGGATGACGTCGTAGCTGTGGATCTGGTCGCGGACCTGCTTCCCCTTGTAGCCGAAGATCGTGTACGGCTCGCCCGCCTTCGCGACCTTCACGAGGTAATTCAAAAAGCCGTGCAGCTCGACGCCGGAGTGGCTCGGGCCGGTGAGACAGCCGCCGCGAAAGATCCCGGTGCGGAGCCCGTAGTAGCGCCCGTACTCCTGCGCCATGACGTCGGCCGCGACCTTGCTCGCGCCGAAGACGCTGTGCAGGTTTTGATCGATCGACAGCGTCTCCTTGATGCCGTCGTGATCGGCGGTGTCGGCGTAGTCCCAGCGCGTATCCAGCTCGACGAGTGGCAGATGATTCGGCGCGTCGCCGTAGACCTTGTTCGTGCTCATCAAGAGAAACACGGCCTCGGGTGCGAACCGGCGGGTCGCCTCGAGGAGGTTCATCGTGCCGACGGCGTTGACGTCGAAGTCGTCGAGCGGGCGCGCCGCGGCGAGGTCGTGGCTCGGCTGCGCCGCGCAGTGGACGATGAGCTCGGGGCGGTAGTCCTCCCACAGCTTGAACATCGTCGCTCGGTCACGGATGTCGTCGCCGGAGTGCTGGAAGCGCTCCGTGCGCTCGCGCAAACGCTGCAGCATCCAGCGCGTGTCGCCCTTCTCGCCGAAGAAGTCGCGCCGCATGTTGTTGTCGACCCCGAGGACCTGGTGGCCCTGGCCGTCCAACCACAGCACAGCCTCGGATCCGATGAGGCCGCTCGAGCCGGTGACGATGACCTTCATTGGTTTCGTCCCGATGTATCAATCGCGTCGCAGCCTTGCCAACCCGCAAACGACGCGGACTCCCCGTCACCGTTTGCCGTGACCGGCTGGGTCGAGTTGCGAGCCAGAAGTTTGCCGCGTGGTGACTGGGTCGAGTTGCGAGCGAGACGAGGCGCGAGGGAAGTGAGCAGCGCAGGCGTAGCGGAGCTACGCCGAGCAGCGGAGCGACCGAGCAACGAAGTATCGCGACGCAAATCGGCCCAGTCACCCCGCCATCGTGAGGCCGCCGCTGACACTCAGCACCTGCCCGGTGACGTAGCGCGCCTCGGGCGAGGCGAAGAACGCGACCGCCGCAGCGACGTCCTCCGGCGTCCCGAGCCGACGAAAGGGGATCGCGCGTGACATCCCCTCGACGACTTTCGCCCCCGCCTCGGTCTCGGCCATCGACTTGAAGAGCGCCGTATCGACGGGGCCGGGACAGACGACGTTCACCGTGACCTTGTCGCGCGCCAACTCGCGCGCGAGCGCCTTGGAGAAGCCGATGATCGCCGCCTTGCAGCCCGAGTAGACCGCCTCGCCGGAGCTGCCGACGCGTCCCGCGTCGGACGCGATGCTGATCACGCGGCCGCGCTCACCCGCCGCGCAGACGTCGGCGAGCGCCGCGTGCGTGCAGCTGAGGAGCCCGCGGAAGTTGATCGCGATGACACGGTCCCAGAGCTCGGCCGTGCTGTCGCGAAATCGCGCGAACGAATCCCATCCGGCGTTGTTCACCAGCACCCGCGGGGGGCCGAGGCGCTCGCGCAATTGGACGAACGCGCGCTGCACTTGCGCCTCGTCCGTGATGTCCGCGTCTGCTGCGGCGCTTTCTACGCCGAGCTCACGAACAGCCGCGCACGCCGACTCCGCGCCGGCGAGATCACGGTCGAGGATCCCGACCGCGAACCCGGCGCGCGCCAGCCGCCGGGCAATCCCGCCGCCGATTCCGCCGGCGCCGCCGGTCACGATCGCGACGGTTCGTTCTTCCGCCATTCGCAAGCGTCTCGCGCGATCACGAACGAATTGTCAAGTCGACGGTGATCCGGCGGTGCGCTCACAGCTCGTGCCATGCCTTCCGCAGGTCAGCGCGGAAGTCCGGGTGCGCGACGGCAATGAGCGCGTCGGCACGAGCGCGATCGGAGCGGTCCTCGAGCTCGGCGATACCCCACTCGGTGACGACGTAGTGCACTTGGTGGCGCGGCGTGGTGACGACGCTGCCCGCGGGCAGCGCGGCGACGATCGACGAGCGGCGCTCGCCCGCGGTCGTGAACGTCGAACGCACGCAGATGATCGATTTCCCGCCCGGGGCTTCCCGGCCGCCCATCGTGAACGTCTCGTGACCGCCAATGCCGGAGTACTGCCGCCCGTTGACGGCATCGGCGACGACTTGTCCGTGCAAGTCGATCCCGAGCGCGGCGTTGATCGCCGTGAATTTTCGCATGCGCGCGAGCTGCGGCGGATCGTTCACGGCCGCGACCGGCAGCATACGCACGTTCGGGTTCCGATCGAGCCAGTGATACAGGCGCTCGCTGCCGCCGGCGAAGGTCGCGATGGAATAGCCGTCGTGCACGCCCTTGCGGTTGACGACTTTCCCCGCGTGGTGGAGGCGCATGATGCCGTCGACGAACATCTCGCTGTGGACGCCGAAGTCGCCCTTCGGCGCTTCGCAGAGCAGCTCCGCGACCGCGTTCGGAATGCCGCCGATGCCGAACTGCAGCGTCGCGCCGTCCTCCACGAGCTCGCCGACGAAACCGGCGATCGCACGCTCCTCCGCCAGCGGCTGCGCGTAGGGGATCGTGACCAGCGGCGTGTCATCCTCGACGATGACGTCGAGGTCGCGGACGTGCACACGGTGGCCGCCGAACTCCGGGAGGCCGAGCACGCACGGCAGGTGCGGGTTCACCTCCGCGATCGCGAGCCGCGTCGGATCGCGCGCGGCCTCGAGGAACGGCCCGAAGATTGCCCCCGCGTGCAGGCCGAACGAGCAGAAGCCCGCGTCGTCCGGCGGCGACACCGGCGCCGCGACCGCACGTGGCCGGAGCGCGAACGTCAGGCGCTCGAAACCGTGAAAGTCCGACGGCAGAAACTCGACCCCGAGCCCCGCCGCACGCGCCATCCGCTCGATCGGCCCAAAAAACCCGCTCACGACCCGCACCGCCGGATCGCGTAGACAGGGATACGGCTCGACGAGGAGTCCGACGTACAGCGCCAGCGGCCGCGCCGGATCGCGCGGCCCGATCGCCCGCAGCACCGCCCGCGCCTGCCCGGTGATGAGGCCCGTCACCAGCGACTCGACGCCGTCGAGCCGCGCCGTCAGGTCCGCGACGGCGACGCGTTTCGACTCGTACAATGCGCGGTCGGACGGCGTCATCGCCGCGCATCTCAGCGCATCGGGCCGCGAAAGGGAACCCGGCTAGCTCATGTCCGCGGCAGGCGTCGTCGTCACGGTCGGTGTCGCGATCGCCGTTGGTCCGGAGGCACAATCGCCACCGCCATCTCCGCATCCGTAGACGGTACCGCCAAGCGCGAGCAGGACCCCGAGCCACGCGACGCGTGTCACGGTATGCACGCTTCCCCACAACCAGTGGCGGCTGATCGCCATGCGATCCACATTCTGCCTTTTCGTGTGTTGGTCAAGCGCGATCAGATCTCCATGATATCGACCCGTTTGGCTGCTCGCCCGCATCTGCCTTTCGGGCAATAATGGGCGGAACGTGAACACGGAACCGATACGGTGCCCGCTGCCCGCGCGGATCGAAAACGACAGCCTCGCGCAGATTCGGCGCACGGTGTTGCACCAGCATCGCGGCACGACCGTCGTCCTCGATTGCGCCGCGCTCGGCGCCCTCGACCCGCTCGGCGCGGCGCGTCTCCTGCGCGTGATCGCCGAGGCGCGTGCCGCCGGGATCGATGTACGACTCGCGAACCTCAGCGACGGGGCGCGGCGGACTCTCACCGACGTCGACCCGGCGATCCTCGGCGAGGGAGCGCCGCGGCCGCGGCGCCATCCGATCGAGGTGATCGGCGAGCGCACGCTGGCACCGAGGCGGTGCCGATCGTCGCGTTCATGTCGATTCTGCTCGGCATCGTCTTGGCGTTGAACGGCGCGCAGCAGCTGCGGCAATTCGGCGCGCAGATCTTCATCGCCAACCTCGTCGGCATCTCGATGACGCGCGAGATGGGGCCGCTCATCACCGCGATCATCGTCGCCGGCCGGACGGGCTCGGCCATCGCGGCCGAGATCGGCACGATGGTGATTTCCGAGGAGATCGACGCGATGCGGACGATGGCGCTCAGCCCGATCCGCTTTTTGGTCGTGCCGAAAGTCCTGGCGCTGCTCTGCATGATGCCGCTCCTCACGGTGATCAGTAACGTCGCCGGCATCGGCGGCGGCTACCTCATCGGCGTCTTCGGCTTGAACCTCGGGGACAGCGCCTATCGGATGCAGACCGTGCAGGCGCTCCTCATCTCCGACGTCGTGACCGGGCTCGTGAAGAGCGTCGTCTTCGGGCTGCTGATCGGCCTGATCGGCGTCTACCGCGGCTTCTCCGTCCGCGGCGGCCCCGAGGCCGTCGGGCGCGCGACGACGTCCGCCGTCGTCACCTCGATCATCGCCTGCATCGCCGCCAACGCGTGCTTCACCGCGTTCTTCTACGTGACCGATTGAGCCGCCGGAATGACGCCCGAGAAGAGCACGCACCCGCTCGTCGTCGAGAATCTCGTCGCTGGCTACGGCGAGGCGACGATCCTCGACGGCGTCTCGCTCACGGTCGACGCCGGTGAGATCCTGGTAGTGCTGGGCGCCACCGGGTCGGGCAAGAGCACGCTCCTCCGTTGCATCGTCGGGCTGGTCGCGGCGCGGAAGGGCCGCGTACTGATCGGCAACCGCGACATCAACGCGGCAAACGACGTCGAGCGCGAGGACATCCTGCGCGACGTCGGCCTCGCGTTCCAGGAGGCGGCGCTCCTCAACTCGATGACGACCGCGGAAAACGTCGCGCTGCCGATCATCGAGCATTGGCGGCTCGACGAGGCGACCGCGCTCATGCTCGCGCGCATGCGGCTCGCGAGTGTCGGCCTCGCGGGCGCGGGAAGCAAGATGCCGTCGGAGCTCTCGGGCGGTATGCGCAAGCGCGCGGGTATCGCGCGCGCGATCGCGCTCGAGCCCAGGCTCCTCCTCCTCGACGAGCCCACGGCCGGTCTCGACCCGACGACCGCGCGCGCGATCGACGAGCTCGTCCTCAGTCTCAAGGCGCGCGGCGACATGGCGATCGTCTGCGTCACGCACGAGCTCGGCAGCATCAACACGATCACCGATCGCGCCGTCATGCTCGCCAAGGGCACGGTGATCGCGAGCGGCACGCTCGACGAGGTGCGCGCCAATCCCGACGTCCGCGTCCAAGCGTTTTTCCGCCGCGAGCTCTTGCCGCAAGGCGAGCGGCAGAGCCTGGTCGACGTGCTGGAGTGGCGCGGGTGAGGACGGTGGGAGAGCGATGGCCCGACTGACGGCACCTGGTGTGGTGGAGCGGCGATGGTCGAGGTGACGAGCGGCGAGGCGCGGACGCGCCGCGATACCATGCGCGTCGGCATCTTCGTCCTGCTCGCCGGCGCGCTGCTCATCGGTGGCATCCTCTGGATCGCCGGCGCCCGGATCTTCCGCCCCGTCGACACGTACACGGTGCTCTTCACCGATTCCGTGAGTGGCCTCAATCGCAGCGCCAACGTCGAGTATCAGGGCGTCGTCGTCGGCCGTGTCCGCGACATCTATCTCACCCGCGACCTGCCGCCGCAGGTCGCCGTCATCGTCGACGTCGAGCCCGGGACGCCCGTCCGCACCGACACGGTCGCGGTGCTGCTCGGGTCGCTCGTGACCGGCATCCAGTACATCCAGTTCCAGGGCGGCACCGGGAATCTATTGGAGCCGGGCGGGACCATTCGCGGCGACGTCACCTCGCTCGCGCAGTTCCGCAATCAGCTGTCCGACATCGCCGACCGCGCGGGCCGGATCATGAAGACGCTCGACGAGCAGGTCTTCACCCCCGAGAACAGCACCAAGGTGACCGCGTTCGTCAGCGACCTGCAGGGCGTCGCGCAGAGCCTCAACACCACGATGGCGACCTTCCGCGCCGAGGACACGGGCAAGCAGCTCGCGCAGCTGGTGCGCGATCTCTCGGCGACGACGCAGAACCTGAACCGCTTGATCGCCGACGTGTACGGACGTCGCGAGGCGATCTTCGGCGGCGTCGAGACGACGCTGCGCCACCTCGACGAGACCGTCACCGCGACCCGTGGCCTGGTGCAGACGACGCAGTCGCAGATCTCCGGCACCGGCGGCTCGCTCGGATCGCTCATGGCCGACTTGAACGCCACCACCACGCGTTTGCAGGAGACCCTCGACATCATTCGCAGCGATCCGTCGGTGCTCTTCTGGGGGCGCAAGGTGCCGGAGCGGGAGTTCGACAAAAAATGAGACGTGCCTTCCCTGCTCTTTTCGTCGCGGCGACGCTCGCGGGCTGCTCGCTCGCGCGCTCGATCCCGAACGTCCGCTACTACACGCTCGCGATCACCGCGCCGCCGTCGACGACGATCGGTGCGCCGATCCACGTCGGCACCATCTCCAGCGATCAGCCCTACGCGACCGAGCGCATCGCGTTTCGCACGTCGCCGTACCAGCTCGACTACTATACGTACCACCGCTGGGCCGCCGACCCGCGCAACCTGATCCGTACGGTCGCCCGCGACTACTTCGAGCGTGCCGGCGGCACGTCCGGCGTTCCCTTCGAGCTCGACGGCAACATCCGCCGTCTCGAGGAGGTCGACGAGCCTGGGGGATGGCGCGGCGCGCTCGCGCTCGACGTGCGCCTCGCCCGCGGCGGGCGCGTCGTGCTCGAGCGCGCGTACAGCGAAAGTGAGCCTGCCGAGTCGCACCGCCCGGAAGCCGTCGCGGCGGCGCTCAGCCGCGCGCTGCAACGCATTCTCGACCAGATCCTCGCCGAGGCGGCACGCGCCGACGCCGAGCCGGCGCGTGCCGACGCCGCGGCGGGAGCGCCGGCGCGTGCCGACGCGCCTCCGGCGGTGGCGCCGGCCGGCGCCGGTCGCTAATCTCCGGGGGCCGGTATAATCCCGGCGCTCCCGGAGGTCCGATGTCCGCAACGAACGATCCCGACCGCGCTTCCACGCCCGTGGGCACCGACCCATCGCCGGCGGGTGGTCCGTCCGAGCCGGCGACCGGCGCCGACGACGATTTCGCGGCGCTCCTCGCCGCGAGCGAGGCGGAGCAGCCGGCGACGCGTGTCCAGACCGGCGACGTCGTCCGCGGCCGCGTCGTCGCGCTCGGCCCGGCGACGGCGTTCGTCGCGATCGGCGCGAAAGCGGAGGCGATCATCGACCTCGCGGAGTTTCGCGACCCGACGACGGGCGAGCTCGGCATCAATGTCGGCGATCAGCTGACCGCAACCGTCACCGACGACGGCAGCCGCTCGGGATCGATCGTCCTCAAGCACACACTCGGCCGCGGCGGTCATCTGCCCGGCGAGCTCGAGCAGGCGCACGCCCACGGCCTCGCCGTCGAGGGCCTGGTCACCGGACAAAACAAGGGCGGGTTCGACGTCCAGGTGCTCGGCGTGCGCGCGTTCTGTCCGGCGTCGCAGATCGATCTCCGGCGCGCCGACCCGGGGCAGTACGTCGGCCAGCGGCTGCGCTTTCGCGTCACGCAGATCGGCGCCGGCGGCCGCAACGTCGTCGTCTCGCGGCGGCAGCTCCTCGAGGAGGAGGCCGCGGCGCAGGCGGCAACGGTATGGGAGCGTCTCGCCGTCGGCGCGGTCGTGCGCGGCACGGTGACGTCGCTGCGCGACTTCGGCGCCTTCGTCGACCTCGGCGGCGTCGAGGGGCTGATCCACGTCACCGAGCTCGGCTACGGCCGGCCGAGTCATCCGTCCGAGGTCGTGCAGGTCGGCCAAGAGGTCGAGGCGCAGGTGGTGAAGCTCGAGCGCGCCGCCGAGGGTGGTCGCGATCGCATCAGCCTCTCGCTGCGCGCGCTCGCCGCCGATCCGTGGCTGAGCGCGGCGGAGCGCTTCCCGGTCGGCACGAGCATCCGCGGGACGGTGCGCCGGCTCGAGCCGTTCGGCGCCTTCGTCGAGCTCGCGCCCGGGCTCGACGGCCTCGTCCACGTGTCGCGCATGTCGCTCCAGGGCCGGGTGGCGCATCCGAAGAACGTCGTGAAGATCGCTGACGAGGTCGAGGTCACCGTCATCACGCTCGAGCCCGAGAAGCGGCGCATCTCGCTGTCCATGGTCGAGGGCGCGCGGAGCGCGCGCGACGACGCCGAAGCCGCCGCGCGTCGCGAGGAGCGCGCAGCGATCACCGAGAAGACGTCCGAAGGCAAGAGCCTCGGCACCCTCGCCGATCTCCTGGCGACGTCCGCGAAGAAGCGACGGTGAGGCGCCGCGCGCGCCGGCGCGTCGAGGCGTTCCCGCGCGCGTCGGTCGCTGCGGCCACCCGCATCGTACCCGCGCGGGTCACGCATACGCTCGTCGCGGCGGCGCTGATCGCGCTGGCGCTCGTCCTCGGCGCGTCGGGCGCGATGGCGGAGACGACGCCGACGCCCACCGCCGCCGCGCCGGCGTGCGACTGTCATCGCTTCGCCGACGAGCTCGCGGCGGCGCGCGCCGTCTACGCGAGTCGCGGCGAGGGCGCGACGAGCCCGCCGTCGCAAGCGGCGCGCACGCGCTTTCGCGAGCGCATCCTCGACGCGTATGCGCGCGCGAGCTCTCTCGTCGCGTGCGACGGCGTCGCCGACGCCGACCGCGACGAGGCGCGCGTCCTCCTCGCGACGACCGCGTTCAAGAGCCGGCGCTTCGGGCCGACGGACGCGGAAGCGGCGGCGCGGATGACGCGCGGCCTCGAGGAGAGCGAGCGTTGCCTCGCCCACACGCCGCACCTTCCGGCGTGCGATCTTTGGCATGGCAGCATCCGCGGCATCCAAGCGAGCGGCTCGTGGAACCCGATGCAGCTCGGGCTCCCGAAGCAGCTCCTCGCCGAGTTTCGCGCCGCGCGCGCCGGGGCCCCGCCGGGCGCCGATCCGCCGGACGGGGCCGCGACGCGAGCCGAGGCCTCGGTGCTGATGCGCGCGCCGAGCGTCGCCGGCGGCGACCTCGAGGCGGCACGCCAGCTGATGCGGGCCGCGTCGGCGGCGCCGATCTTCGCCTGCACCGTCGACAACCGCATTCTCTTGGCCGAGACGGTGGCACGCACCGGCGACGGCACTCGCGCCGTCACCGAGCTGCGCGCGGCGCTCGCGGCGGGGCTCCCGACGTGCGGCGACAACCGCTATGAGAACGCCTCCGACCTCGAGGACGCGGCGCGCTGCCTCGCGCGGCTCGAGGAGCACCCCGACCAAGATCCCGGCTGGGACGACGACTGCGGCTGAGAAGGACGCGACGATGGACCTCGAGCTGAACGACACCGAGCGCATGCTGCGCGACACGTTTCGCGACTTCTTCACCCGCGAGATCGAGCCGCACGTCCCGGCAATGGAGCACGGCGAGCTCCTGCCGTACGACCTCATGCGCCACATGCACCGCACGCTCGGCCTCGAC
>WNFQ01002716.1_pt1 | contig 12820 bp, 6 predicted proteins | sample 5400171 | NCBI WGS metagenome assembly WNFQ01 (sample SAMN13153356, study PRJNA577476) | soil metagenome | isolation source: 20 cm soil under Madrone tree | place: USA:California | collected 2016-06-14
GGTGCCTGCCACGTCTACAGCGATACGACGCAGTCAACAATTACAAGGAGTCTGCCCGGACCGCATCATCGAGTCTCGGATGCGACGTTCCATCACTGAGATCTGCCTGGGGCCGGACTCGAACCGGCATGGGGTTTCCCCCAAGGGATTTTCATACCACTACAGCTTTCGCTGCTGCACGCATTCGCGTGCATTTGTGGTCTGGACTTTACCTTTGCCGTCCCGTAAACACTCGTTTTGTCCGCACGGATTAGGCAGGGGCCGTCAAGTCTCTACACTTTCCCTGGCCGGACATGAGACGAGAGCTCGTATCGCACTAAGCGTTCGACCAGGACTTAGCTCGGTATTGCAGGCACCCTGACGTGCTCCTGTTCCACCGAATTTGACCCCATTCACGCCGGCCGTTTCCGCGCCGGGTGCTCAATTTTCTCAAGTCCCTTGCGTCTACCGATTTCGCCACCCAGGCATGGGTTGCAAGCGGAATTGTACAGAAAGGCGGTCGTACAACGCAGTGATCAGTTAGACAGAGGATCTCCTATTAGCGCTAAGCGACTGAATTTGCGAGCGTCGTGCGGGTCGGCCCGACGATGGCGCCGGGAGTGACAACGAGCTCCGCGGCGCTAGCGCCCCACACGCCCCAGGCGCTGCTGCTGCAGCACGCGCGCGCGAGCCTCGTCCGGGACCGCCGGGCGCGTCGCGGTCAGATCGGCATCCGGCAGCGCGCTCACCGCGCCGGCCGACGTCGCGGGCGCGACGATGGCGACAAAGGTATGCAGCACGCGGCTGCACGTCCCGCTCGCCAGCACGCACGCGAGCCCGGTGATCTCGCCGCGCTCGTTGATGTCACCGCTGGCCAGCAGGTACAGGGGTGAATTCGGCTGCAGCAGGGTGTTGAGGTCGTACATCAACCCGTCCTGCCACAGGAACACCCGCGAGTTGAAGTTGGCATCGAAGGAGGTGCCTGCGATCTGACCGAAGTCGTTGATGCCGGTGGCCTGACTGAACACGTCGCCGGGCAGCGTGCGCAGATTCCGGATACCGCCCTCCCGGGTCCAGAGAAACGCCTGGAAGTTCGCGGTCAGCACTGCGCCCTTGACATCCCCGGGAAGATCAGAGAAGCCGGCCACCGCGCCTGCATTGTTGATCGCCATGGGAGTGTTCCACGCCTTACCGCCCAGAGTCGGCAGTTTCATGGGGCGGCCGTTCTCCCACAACAACGCGTGCCGGGCACTGAAGGCACCGACCGCATTGCCGCAGTCCCCGGAGATGCCGACGACCTGACCGGCATCGTTGATGGCCGTGGCGGCGGAGGTCGAGTCACCGGGGAAAGGGGGCAGGACACGCTGCTGAGCGACTCCCGGCCCCCACAGGACCGCTTCGAACTGCAGCACCTGCGGCAGCACACAGGTCGGATCGCGCAGCGTGGTCTCCGCCCAGCCGACCGCCTGCCCGGCGTTGTTGATGCCGGTCGCGAAGCCGTTGTTGCCGCCGAGCAGTGGCAACGCGATGAGCGTGCCGTTCTGCCACAGGAAGGGAAGACAGGTGTGCCCGTGGGTCGCGATGAAGTCCGGGTCGCACGAGAATTTCTCCCCGTTGGGATCGAGGGTCGCGCTCTCCGAGATGCCGACGACGAGGCCGTGATTGTTCTTCACCGGCCATTCCACCGCGCTGTTGGCTCCCCCGAGCGTGCCCAGGTCGATGACCGTACCGGGGCCCCACAGCGCGGCGTGCGTGGCGCCCGCGGCGGTGGTGCTCACGCCGCTGATCCAGCCGATGTTGTTGATGCCGTTGCCGGCAGCGACGGTTCCGCCCAGCGTCCCGGTGTCATAAACCACATAGGCGGGACGCGCGGGAGACAGCTCCGTCTGCGCGCGCGCCGGCGCTGCGGCGCTGGCCATGATCGTCGCGCCGCACGCGAGCATTCCGAGTCCGAGGTTCGCTTTCATGGTGCCTCCCGCGACCGTGGCGGCCGTTGCATACGCACCGCACTCTAGAGCGGGAGACGAGGAAGGCCCGGACGTTTTCGGACGCCGAAGGCCGCAGATTCAGGTCCGAAAATGGCGGGTCGCGAGTCGCGGCCTCAGGCGTTCTTGAGCAGGTCGGCGATGGCCGTGAAGGCGCGCGCCCGGGCTACGTCCGCAGCGCTGGCCTTGTTTTTGTTGCGCAGCCGCGTGCTGGCGCCGGCGCTCAGCAGGCGCTGCACCAGAGCCGTATTGCCGTTGCGGCTGGCGATGATGAGGGCCGTGTCGCCGAACTCGTTCTGCGTGTCCTTGTCGACGTGCTGGGCGAGCAGCTTCTCGGCCACCTCCACCGCGCCCGCGTTCACCGCAAGCAGCAGCGCGGTGTCGCCGCGCACGGTGCGCGCCTCGAGCCGCGGGCCCTTGGCGAGCATGAGATCCACGATCCCTGTGGCCCCGGCAGCGCAGGCGGCCGCGAACGCGGTCTCCCCGGCGGTATCGGCGTGGTCGACGCTGGCACCATGCTGCAGGAGCAGCCGGGCGGCCTCGAGCTTGCCGGCATGTGCCGCATACCACAGCGCGGTGCGACCCGCCTTGTCCACCCCTTCCGTGGCGGCGCCGGCCTCGAGCAGCCGCCCCAGCGACTCCGAGTCGGTAGTCTGCGCCACCAGCATCAGCGCGCTGGTGCCGTGCTCGTCACGGACATCGGGCTGCGCGTGCGCCGCGAGCAGCGCCCGCAGGATGCCGCCGTGCCCGGCCTTGGCAGCCGCGAGCACCGGCGACTCGGGATCCTCCCGACGACCCTCCGGGGAGACACCGTGCGCCAGCATGCTAAGGACAATGTCTTCCCGGCCGACGCGTACGGCGTGGAGCAGCGCCGAGTTGCCGCGCCGGTCGGGGCGCGTGGCCTGAGCACCCGCGGCGAGCAGAGCCTCCACGGACGAAGAAGTGCCGGCGAGCACCGCGACCGTCAGAATCGGCAGGCCGTCGGAAGTGGTCGCATTGGGGTCCGCGCCGCGTTCGAGCAGCGCGTGCAGCAGCTGCGGGCCATCACGACTGGCGCCGACCGCCAGATCCGGCCAGCCGGCGTACAGATCGTGCTGGGCTCTCTGCACGGAAGTGGGCGGGCTCTCCGACACGATGGCGCTGCGGTGCAGGGCCGTCGCACCTTTCTCGCGCAGCCGCGCGACGACGTCGGTGGCGCCCCTCACCTCGGCAAAGTCGAGGGCCGACCAGTCCTGCACGTCGCGCGGCGCGACGCTCGCTCCGGCGGCGAGCACACGATCGACCACGGCGAGTCGGCCGCTCATCGCGGCATACATCAACGCCGTGTTGCCGCTTCGATCAGCCGCACCGAGGTTGGGGTGCCCCGCGAGCAGGGCTTCGACGGCCGCCAGCTCGCCCGCGCGCGCCGTCAGCATCAGGGGCGTCACGCCATGCTCATCGGCCGCGTCAACCGGTGCGCCGCGCCGAATGAGCAGCGTCACGGCCGGCGCCGAGCCCGCCTCGGCAGCGCGCGCCAGCGCGCCACGCCCGAACTCGTCGCGCGCTGACACCAGCGCCGGATCCGCAAGGACCTCGAGGCTCGGCACGTCACCGTCGGCAGCGGCAAGCCATAGCGCTTCGCGTCTGACCCCAGGATCCTTCAGCTGCGCAGCCGGCAGCAGACTCGAGGGTGGCTGCTGCGCCGTGGCTGCCCCGGCCGCCGCCGTCGGTGCGCTGAAGCCAAGCTGGCGTGCGCGCGCCAGCCAGTGCTCCGCAGCTTGTGGATCGGGCGGGTCGGATTCGGCGAACAGGTTCGCCAGGCTGAAGGCGGCGCGCGCATTGCCCTGGCCGGCGGACTTCTCGAGCCAGCCCCTGGCCTGCGCAGCATCGCGCGGTCCGTTCACCCCGTTGAGATAGAACACCGCCAGCAGGTACTGCGCCTCGGGGTTGCCGGTGCCGGCCAGCTTTTGCAGCGCCGTCGCGGCCTCGGCGAACTTCTTGAGGCGGATGGAGGTCTTCACGCCCTCGAGCGGATCGGCTGGCCGTGAGAAATGTCCCGGGGCCGCCAGCGCTGCGCCCACCGCCAACACGCCGATTACGGCGCCGATCACGGCAAGAAACGCCTGCCTACGCCGTGCCACGTTTCGTTTCGACCGTGATGCCCACACGCTTCAGGAAATCCGAGGGCAATACCCCACCCGCGCTCACGATGACCGCGTCGTTGCGGACCTTGGAGACCCCGCCGTCCCCTTCAATCGCCACCGACTCCGTCTCGATCTGCTTCACGCTCGACTTCATCATGACCTTGAGGGTACCGGTCTTGGCCGCCGCATTGATGCGCTCGCGATTGCGCGCCTTGGCGCGGTCGAACTCCGCCCCGCGATAGGACAGCACCACGCCGCCGCCGCCGGATTCGGCGATGCTCGCGGCGGCCTCGAGCGCGCTGTCCCCGCCGCCGACCACCAGCACGTGCTGACCCTTGTACTGTTCCGGGTCGATCAGCCGGTAGACCACCTTGGACATCTCCTCGCCGGGCACCCCGAGCTTGCGCGGCGTGCCGCGCCGGCCGATCGCCAGCAGAACGCTGCGCGTGGGGTAGGTGGCGCGGTTGGTCTTGACGATGAAACCGTCGTCCGCACGGGCGCCCGCACGGGTGATTTCCTCGACACGCTCGGTGTAATTGATCTTCACGCCGGTCTTGCGCTCGGCATCCTTCCAGAATTCCAGCAACGCCTCCTTGCTGGTCTGACGGAAATTGACCTTGCCGAGGAGCGGCACCGTCGCCGGCGCGGTCATCACCAGCTTGCCGCGCGGATACTGGAAGACCGCGCCGCCGAGGGCTTCCTGCTCGACCGTCACGTAGCGCATGTTCTTCGACTTCGCGGTCAGCGTGGCGGCAAAACCGGAGGGACCTGCGCCGACGATCACGAGGTCAAGCTCCTGGCCCACCGCGCGCCGCCTCTCGGCGATCGCTTCGACCGCCTGTCGTCCCTGCTCCAAAGCGTTGCGGATGAGCCCCATGCCGCCCAATTCACCCGCGACGAAAATGCCCGGCACCGTGGTTTCGAATTTCGGCGTCAGGACGGGAATGTCGATGCCGCGACGCTCGCTGCCGAATACCAATGTGATGGCATTGACCGGACAGGCCGTCTTGCACGCCCCATGGCCGATACAGTCCCCGGGACTCACCAGCGCGGCGCGCCCGTCGACCATGCCCATGACCGTGTGGTGCGCCTGCTCCGGACAGGCCTTGACGCACGAGGCGCAGCCGATACAAACGGCGGGATCAATAACGGGGTGAAGCGACGCCGGTTCCGCCGCACCGGTGCTTTCCAGCGCCTTGAGACTCTGACGCTCGAGGCGCCGCCGCCGGCGAACGTGCCACACGAGCAGCCACAGGCACGGCAGCGCGTATATAAGGTACATCACCAGTGAATTCATTGAAGCGACACCACACCGGTTGCGCCGCCGTGGACACGGTGCGGCACGTTTGCCCCGACCAACCGGGGGTGTGCCATTGGACACGGGGTCGGGACACTAACTCTGTGACGAGACTCACAGGAATGGGGCTTTCCCCTACTTGTATCAAAGTGCACTGCTGCGCACTCTAGCAGTCATTCGGAACGCTTGTAATTGCCTGTTTTCTCCGGCGTTTTTGTCGGTAGTTGGAGACAGGATGTCGGCAGCCTGAGACATTGTTACCCGCGCGCGGATCGTGTGTATTGTCACATCCGCGCGCGGCGTCTGCGCTCGTGGCTTGACCATCCCAAGGGGAGGTTTCATCGCTATCTTCTGGTTCATCGCAGGAGCGTTAGTCGGGGCCGGTGCGGCTCTGGTCGCTATCCCCCTGTGGCGCGGCGCGCTCGCTCTCGGGCGCGCGCGGCTCCGCTACGGTCTTGCCGCCGCGTTCGTCGCAACGTTTGCGGGCGCCGCGGCGATCATCTATATCGCGATCGGCTCGCGCCACTCCCTCGCCACCCGGCCGGCCGCTGCGGCCATGGTGGCGGCGCCGGCCGCCGAGTCTGCCGTCGCCGGCGCAGACGCGAAATCAGGCCCCGCGAAATCGATGGAGGCGGAAGTCACCGCGCTCGAGGCGCGTCTGACGCGCGGTGGCGGCACGGCGGATGACTGGACCCTCCTCGCCAAGGCGTACGACTTCCTGGGTCGTCCCGACGATGCCCGCCGCGCACGGGCGCGGGCCGCCAACCCCGCCGCCGGGGTCGTAACCCAGATGAGCGCCGGGGCACTGGTGGCCGCGGCGAGTGCGACCGAGCCTCGCTCCGCCGAGTCCCCCGCTGCAGCGGCTGCCCCCGCGGCATCGGTTGCCGAGCTGGAGCAGCGGGTCAAGACAAAGCCGCGTGACGTGCAGGGGTGGCTCGCGCTCGCCGACCTGCACCGTGCCGAGCACGACAACCGTGCCGCACGCGATGCCCTGGAGAAGGTCGTGGCGTTGAAGGGCATGACTGCCCAGTCGTGGGCGGATTACGCGGATGTGCTCGCCTCGCTCGCCGGGGGCTCGCTCACCGGGGCTGCGGGCCGCGCCATCGACAGCGCGCTCGCTCTGGATCCGGGCAACACCAAGGCGCTGTGGCTCAAGGCGAGCCAGGCACACGAGCAACGCCGTTTCACCGACGCCCTCACCTGGTGGAAGAGGCTGCGCTCGGCCCTGCCCGCCGACTCTCCCGACGCCCGCATCATCGATGGCAACATTGCGGAAGACACCTCGCTCGCGGGACTCGCCCCCGTGAGTGCCGGGGCCGCAGCGGCGGCGGCGCCGGCCGCAGCGGGCGCTGCGGAAGTTTCCGGAACCGTATCCATCGACGGCCGTCTTGCGGCTCGCGTCCAGCGCGATGCGACCCTGTTCATCTACGCGAAAGCGGCGGACTCGCCCGGTCCACCGCTCGCGGTCCTGCGTACCACGGCGGCCGCCTGGCCGGTCAGTTTTCATCTGGATGACTCCATGGCCATGATTCCCTCCCGACGGCTCTCGCAGTTCGACAAGGTAGTGGTTGAAGCGCGGATCTCGCGCAGCGGACAGGCCACCCCGAGCAGCGGTGATCTGTACGTCACCAGTCCGGTGCTGCACCCGGCCGCCGGTAAGAAGCTGGCCCTCGTCATCAACCGGGAAATCGGTTGACGGCTCCCGTGGCAGCGCGCCTCCGACCCCTTCCCGAGACCGAAGACCTGCAGGAACTGCAGGAACTCGAGGTCAGGGTCGTGCGCCTGAACGAACTCGGCGCCCGGGTGGCTCGGCCTGCGACCGGCGCGCCGGCGACGGTTCCGGCTCGCGCGCGCCCCGCGCCGCCGCCGCAAGCTCCCCGCCCGGCGCCGCAAGCACCGCCCCCGTCACCCCAGCCGCCGCCGGCGGCCGCGAAGCGCACCGCGGCTCCGGCGGTGGCGTCTCCCATAGAGCCGGAGCCGCAACGGCCCAAGGGGCTGCTGAGCAGCGGCCGGTTGTTTTTCGTGCTCGTGTGCGCGCTGCTGTACCTCGGCTGGAGCACGCAAACCGAGCGCTACATCAACCCCAATCGCGGCGTCGGTTACGCGCTCGGCATCATCGGCGGGAGTCTGATGCTGCTGCTGCTGGTGTATTCGTTGCGCAAGCGCTGGACGTGGCTCAGCTTCCTCGGCTCGACGCCAGCTTGGTTCCGCTTCCACATGGTGCTCGGAATCGCGGGCCCGGTGTGCATCCTGTATCACTCGAACTTCGCCACCGGGGCCACCAACAGCAACGTGGCGCTGTTCTCGATGCTCACCGTGGCCGGCAGCGGCCTCATCGGTCGCTACATCTACGTCCACATCCACCACGGCTTGTACGGCCGGAAACTCGAGCTGGGGGAATTGCGCGCCGGCGCCGAGGGCTTGCGCAGCCTCTCCGGTGGCATCAGCTTTCTGCCCGAGCTGGTGACGCGCATCGAGAGCGCGGAGCAGCGTCTGCTCAAAGCCGGGCCGCATCTGTCGTTCCTCGGATTCGCCAAACCGGTGGTGGTCGCCCTCATCGCGCTCAGGGCGCGCTGGCGGCTGCACGGCTATATCCGCACCGCGCTGCACGCCGGCGCGCGCAGATCCGCGGTGGTCGCCCTGGAGCACAAGCGCCTGGGGTTCACGGCCCGCTGCTACGTCGATCGCCGGCTCGCCGCGACGCGGCGGGTGGCTGGCTTCGAGGGTTATGAACGGCTGTTCTCACTGTGGCACGCGCTGCACATACCGTTGATCTTCATCATGGTCATTGCCGCGATCATTCACGTGATTGCGGTTCACGTGTACTAGATCAACCGTTCCGCCACCCACATGACGGGGGGACGATGTTACGCGCTGCTGAGATTGGGGTTGATGTTGCTACTGGTATCTGGAAGACCCGCTGAAGCCGTGAATCCGGAGACGCTCCTGATGCCGGGCAAGCTGAGCTCCGCTCACGTGAAATACGAAGAGCAGTGCTCGCTGTGCCACGACCGCACCGATCGCAATCGCCAGACGCAGTTGTGTCTGGATTGCCATAAGGAGATCGCCGCGGACCTGCATCAACGACGCGGTTTCCACGGGCACTTCCCCGGCATCGACGCCTCGCAGTGCCGCGCCTGCCACTCCGAGCATCTGGGTCGGGAGGCAGACATCGTGAAGTTGAGTCACGAGCAGTTCAATCACGAGAACACCGACTATCCGCTGCGCGGGGCGCACGCCTACGTGGTGTGCGAGAGCTGCCACGCCGCCGGCAAGCGTTACCGCGACGCCCCCAGGGAGTGCATCGACTGCCACCGCAAGGAAGAGCCCCACGAAGGCAAACTGGGGCGTGACTGCGCTTCCTGTCACGACGCCGGCGCCTGGCGCCACGTGAGCTACGATCACGACAAGACCGCATTTCCGCTGAGGGACAAGCACGCCAAGGCGCCCTGCGCGGCCTGTCACTTCGGCAACCGTTACAAGAACACGCCCAAAGAGTGCGTCTCGTGCCACGAGCCGGACGACGTGCACCACGGCGACCGTGGCGTCAAGTGCGGTGAGTGCCACGTCACCACCGGCTGGAAGAACTCGAAGTTCGATCACAAGAAGGAGACCGGCTTCGCGCTCGAGGGCGTGCATGAGCGCATCGCCTGCAACGACTGCCACCGCACGGGCAATCTCAAGGACAAGCTGCCGCGCGAGTGCTTCGGCTGTCACCAGGCGCAGGACGCGCACGCCCTGCGGCTCGGCAAGGACTGCGGCACCTGCCACGGCAACGAGAAGTGGAAGCCCTCGAGCTTCGATCACACGCGCGACACCACCTGGCCCCTCGTCGGCCGCCACGAGAAGGTCGGGTGCCATAGCTGCCATACCGCGAGCGTCGCCTCCCAGAAGCTGCCCACCGAGTGCGTGAGCTGCCACCGGCCGAACGACGTGCACGCCGGCCATCTCGGGAAGAAATGCGATGAGTGCCACACGCCGGCGGGCTGGCGCTCCAGCGTGAGCTTTGATCACGACCTGACGAAGTTTCCGCTGGTCGGCCTGCACGTCGCAGTGCCGTGCGAGGCGTGTCATCTCACCCGCCAGTACCGCGACGTCGGCCACGAGTGTGTCGACTGTCACAAGAAGGACGACGTGCACAAGGGGAACCTGGGCAAGGACTGCGCTCGCTGCCACTCGCCGAACGCCTGGAAGATGTGGGAGTTCGACCACGCCAAGGAGACCGGATTCGCCCTGAGCGGTGCGCACGGCAAGCTCGCTTGTGAGGCCTGCCACCGCCGGCCGCCGGACGAAGTGAAGCTCAAGAAAGATTGCCTCTCGTGCCATGAGAAGGACGATGTGCACCTCGGGCAGTACGGCCGCCAGTGCGACCGCTGCCACTCCACGGTCACGTGGAAGGGCGCACGGGTACATTAGGAGGACGCATGCGTATCTGGACCGCCATAACGCATAAGTGGGTCGGGCAGCAGCCCGGCCGCTGGGGTGCGCGCGCGCTCGCGGCGCTGCTGCTCCTCGTGCTGATGCCGCAGGGCTTTGCCGCCGCGCCGCCGCGCCTGAACTTCGACCATCTGACGACCGGCTTCGAGCTCATCGGCCAGCACCGCGACCTGCCGTGCGAGGCCTGTCACACCAACGCCATATTCAAGGGTACTCCGAAGGATTGCGGCGCCTGCCACGGCATCGGCACCGCCGTGCGCGCCACCGCCAAGCCCGCCAATCACATCCTCTCGACCGACCAGTGCGCCAGCTGTCATACGCCCATCGCCTGGAACCCGGCGGTCAACTTCGACCACACCCAGGTGCGCGGCAGTTGCTCGACCTGCCACAACGGCGTGCAGGCACAGGGCAAGGGACCCACGCACATCGTCACCGACCTGGAGTGCGATGCCTGCCATACGACGCTCAGCTGGGGCGGCGCGGTGTTCAGCCACGTGGGCGTCACCAACAATTGCGCCAGCTGCCACAACGGTGTGTCGGCAACCGGCATGCCGCCGACCCACATCCCGGTCGGCACGCCCCCGACCCCGTGCGAGGGCTGCCACTCGAGCACCAACTTCACCACCTGGGCCGGAACGAAGATCAACCATCTGGCCGTGACAGCTCTGACCTGCCAAAGCTGCCACGAGACGGGGAATTACCTCGGGATGCACCCGAGCACCAACACCGCCGCCGGTGACTCGCGCCCGCCGGCGGCGCTGGATCGCTCGCACCCCACCACGGGCGATTGCAGTCAGTGCCATAGCACGACGTCCTTCCTTGACCCAACCACGCCGCGGCCGTCGAACCATATACCGACCGCCGCGATTTGCTCGCAGTGCCACACCACTGCCGGCGACTGGGCGGTCTACTCCGTTACCGGCACGCACCAGGGCGTGACCGGGTGCCTCTCCTGCCACGGTCCGAGCACCGGACCGTTCGCCGGGCCGCCGCCCAGCAACACGATTACGATCGCCGGGTGGCCGGGCAGCAGTCACTTCCCGATCGGCAGCTCCGACTGCAACGGCTCGGGCTGCCACAGCGCAGCGAACGTGAATCCGGGCGGGTTCAGGATGGGCGCGGCAAGCCCCACGAGCCCGACACTCTCGGTCGCCGGCCATGCCACGGTGGCCTCGGGTGGCGTCGCCGGGTGCAGCAACTGTCACGAGACCGCGCCCTACACGGGCATGATGGCGAGCACCGCGACCGCGTGGGGAGATTCCCGTCCGCAGGCCTTCGATAAGGCCCATCCGGCCAGCGGCGACTGCAACGGCTGTCACACCACCACGCCGACCTTCGCCGCGAACGTGACGGCAGGCAAGCCCGCCAATCACATGCCGACGAGCGCTCCGTGCGTCCAGTGCCACACGACCGCGGGCAACTATGCTCTGTATTCCGTCACCGCCACCCACCAGGGCGTGTCGGGATGCCTCTCCTGCCACGGCCCGAGCACCGGACCGTTCGCCGGGCCGCCGCCCAGCAACACGATTACGATCGCCGGGTGGCCCGGCAGCAGTCACTTCCCGATCGGCAGCTCCGACTGCAACGGCTCGGGCTGCCACAGCACAGCGAACGTGAATCTGGGCGGGTTCAAGATGGGCACCGCGAGCGTTTCGAGCCCGACGCTCACGGTCGCTGGTCACGCCACGATCGGCTCGGCCGGTGTCGCCGGGTGCAGCAACTGTCACGAGACTGCGCCCTACACGGGCATGATGGCGAGCACCAGCACTGCGGCGGGAGACTCGCGGCCCAACGCCACGCTCGACCCGAAGCACCCGACGACGGGCGATTGCGGCAACTGCCACGTCACGGCGCCCACCTTCGCATCGAACCTGCTGCCCACCGCAGGGAAGCCGACCAACCACATTCCGACGACCGCGCCGTGCGCGCAGTGCCACACGACCGCGGGCAACTTCGCGGTTTATTCCGTTACCGGCACGCACCAGGGCGTGACCGGGTGCCTCCCCTGCCACGGTTCCACCGTTGCCGCGACGTTCAATATCGCCGCCAATCCCGTATTCTCGGTAGTGACCACTCCGGGCAATCATTTCCCCATCGGCACCGCAAACTGCAACGGCTCGGGCTGCCATAGCACCGCGAACGTAAATCCGGGCGGCTTCAGGGTCGGCGCGGCGAGCCTCGCGGCTCCAACGCTCACCGTGGCCGGCCACGCCATGATCGCGTCCGCCGGCGTCAGCGGCTGCCAGACCTGTCACGAGACCGCCGCATACCTGGGGATGATGCCGAGCACCGCGACCGCGTGGGGAGATTCCCGTCCGCAGGCCTTCGATAAGGCGCATCCGGCCAGCGGCGACTGCAACGGCTGTCACAGCACGTCACCGACCTTTGCCACCAATCAGATGGGCAGCAGCGCCAAGCCGGCCACGCACATTCCGACCACGGCGGCCTGTGCCGTGTGCCACACCACCGCCGGCAACTTTGGTGCCTATGTGATGGGTGCGACCGGGCATGCGGGCATCACCAACAATTGCGCGCTGTGCCACGCTTACGGGCTGAGCTTCTACAACATGGCGCCGCCGACGCTCATACAGCCGCCCTCCGGGCCCACCGGACACATTCCCTCGAATCCGCCCAACGGCACCGGCAAGATCGCCTGCGAGCTGTGCCACTCGCCGACCGTGTTCACCAAGTTCTCCGGTACCGTCATGAAGCACGCCTACGTCGTCTCGATGACGTGCATGAGCTGCCACGAACTCGGCATGCAGTGGAAGACCAACGGTGGCTTGTGGAAACGGCCGAGCGCCAACCATTATAAGGGCAGGGATTGCGCCGGATCGGGTTGCCATAACGCGCGCGACAAGCTCGCCGTGCGGCCGAGGGCGAGCGTGACGACCGCGGCGACGAGCGCTACCAAGCCCACCACGGGCCTCACCGCCCGCGCCGGCGTGGGTACCGCCGGGCGCCCCGGGACGGGGCCTGCCGTGGTCGCGCCTGTTGCG